>ERZ1031746.253-NODE-253-length-20498-cov-18.155065_pt1 | contig 20498 bp, 16 predicted proteins | sample MGYA00518171_ERZ1031746 | MGnify/ENA primary metagenome ERZ1031746 (study PRJEB33719, sample SAMN04261238) | wastewater metagenome | biome: rural village; feature: human; material: feces | host: Homo sapiens | place: El Salvador | collected 2013-01-07 ...
CCTCGGCAATGTGGCCGGCGGCGACGCCACCGAGTACCTCAACGTGCCGAACCAGCTCATGAAGGACTGTGTCAAGCGGATTCTCGTCGAACAGGGCATCCCGGTATGGTTCGGTGCCGACTGCCACCCGTTCATGGACCGTGAGAACGGCGCTTGGGCCACCGACCTGTTCGAGTACGGCCGCGTGTACGACGTGGACTTCGATCTCGACAAGGAGGCCCGCGTGCGTTTCGGCGATTCCGCCATGAACCACGCCATGGCCTTCGCCGGCGTGGACGTCGCCGATGACGGCTCCACGCGGCGCTGGCGTGTGGAGAACTCCTGGGGCGCCAAGATCGCCGACAAGGGCTACTTCACCATGTCCGACGACTGGTTCACCGAATACGTCTACGAGGTCGCCGTCCCGAAGGCCCTGTTGCCGGAGGAATACCAGAAGGCCCTCGAAGAGCCAGCCACCATGCTCCCCGCATGGGATCCGATGGGCGCCTTGGCCTGACTTCGCCAGCCTCCCGGAATCGGCCGGACGGCCGATGCTGTGTTTTTTCGCAGCCTGCCGGCTGCTAGGGTCTCTCCCTCTGTCAGCGCGAAGCCGCTGACGGGGGGGGGGAGAGGCCGCGGTCGCAGGCCGCACAACAACACAGCATCGCCGCAGGCGAGTCCACGCAGGCGAGTCCACGCAGGCGAGTCCACCCAAAGTCCATAACCGCCGGCCCAACAAGCAGTCCCCGTAACCAGACTGCTATAGTTGGGCTTTTGCGTCTATAGCGCCATACCGACGGTACGTATACAAGGAAAGGAGTCGAGCAATGGCAGCACTACGTGGTCCGGATAGTTCCGAGGATGAACGTCGTTTGGGGGAGCAGGCCGTCTTTCCCGAGACCGTCGATGTCAACATTCGTCAGCTTGACCCCATTCCCGCGCCGCGTGCCTTCCTCAAGGAGCAGCCGCTCACCGATGAGATGAGCGAGCTCGTGCTCCACTCGCGTCAGGAAATCCGCGACGTGCTCAACGGCCGCGACGACCGACTGCTCGTCATCGTGGGCCCCTGCTCAATCCACGGCCCGAAGGCCGCGTACGAGTACGCAGAAAAGCTGGCTGCCGTCAAGCGCGAGTTGGAAGACCGACTCGTGATCGTGATGCGCGTGTACTTCGAGAAGCCGCGCACCACCATCGGCTGGAAAGGCCTCATCAACGACCCCGATCTGGACGGTCGCTTCAATATTCGTAAGGGCATGTGGCTGGCCCGCAAGGTGCTCACCGACGTGCTGAGCCTCGGTCTGCCCGCCGCCACCGAATGGCTTGACCCCATCACCCCGCAGTACATCTGCGACGCGATCAGCTGGGGTGCCATCGGCGCGCGTAACACCGAATCCCAAGTCCACCGCGAACTGGCCAGTGGCCTGTCCATGCCGGTGGGCTTCAAGAACTCCACCGACGGTTCCATCAAGGCCGCCGCCGATTCCTGTTTCGCGGCCGGCTTCGAGCATCACTTCCTGTCCATTAACTTGGACGGTCGCGTGATCTCCGCCGAGACCAAAGGCAACCCGGATTGCCATCTGGTTCTGCGCGGTTCCAGCCACGGCCCGAACTACGATGCCGAATCCGTGCGTCAAGCTCTGGAAGACCTCAAGGTTTCCAAAGCGTCCGGCCCGAGCCAGCATGGCCTCGTCATCGATGCCGCCCACGGCAACTGCGGCAAGGACGAAAACCGCGAAGCCGAAGTCATCGAAGAGATCGCTGAGCGCCTGGCGCACGGCGAACAAGGCATCACCGGCGTAATGATGGAAAGCTTCTTGGTCGGCGGTCACCAAAAGCCGGCCCCGCTCGACCAGTTGGTCTACGGTCAGTCCGTCACCGACTCTTGCGTGCCGTGGGAACGCACCAACGAGCTGCTGCACACCCTAGCCGACGCCGTCACCGCTCGCCGCTCGGCTAAGTAGCTTTGTCTTTGTAGAAATGCTCACTGAGACCCACTCAGTGAGCATTTTTGCCAATAACGGTGGTCATGTCAGTTTGTTCCCGTGACACCTTATCCTTGGGAAAGATACTGACCCAAGGAGAGATGTTATGCAGCAGCAGGAGGAAGCAGCGCATTCGCTGCGTCCGTTGCAAGTCGGTCCGCAGCCGTTGAACACCCCGGAAGAGCTTCGCGCCATTCGTCAGGCGATGGGGGAGGGGAAGAACCCGCTCGTTGCCACTGATGTGCCGCGCTGGGAAGATCAGGTGGGTGTCAGTCGCATCATCAACCGCCGCGTATTGGAGTTGGAGCCGCTGCCCACGCCCGCGCAAGTGCTCGCTGAGCTCCCGCTGACCGATCAGGCTCAGGAAATCGTCGCCTACTCGCGTGATGAGATTCGCGCGTGCCTGTACGGCCAAGATGACAGGTTGTTGGTCATCGTCGGCCCCTGTTCGGTTCATGACCCGAAGGCCGCGCTGGACTACGCGCATCGATTGGCCAAGCTGAAAGACGAGCTCGGCGAGCAGCTGCTCATCGTCATGCGCGTGTACTTCGAGAAGCCGCGCACCACCATCGGCTGGAAGGGCCTGATCAACGACCCGGATATTGATGGCAGCCACAATATTCGCAAGGGCCTGTTGCTTGCCCGCAAAACCTTGCTTGGTGTGCTGAAGGAAGGATTGGCGGCCGCCACGGAATTTCTGGAGCCCACCAGTCCGCAGTTCATCTCGGACGCGGTGAGTTGGGGCGCCATTGGTGCGCGCAACACGGAAAGCCAGATTCACCGCCAATTGGCCAGCGGGCTTTCCATGCCGGTCGGCTTTAAGAACGCCACTGACGGTTCGGTGAAGGCGGCGGTCAACGGTTGCTTCGCCGCTGCTCAGCAGCACACGTTCTTCGGCATTGACCATCTGGGGCGTGCCTGCGCAGTCGAGACCCTTGGCAACCCGGACTGCCATGTGGTGTTGCGCGGCTCGATTCACGGCCCGAACTACGATGCCGAATCCGTGGCCAAAGCCATGGAAGACGTACGCGCCGAAATGCCCGCTGAATCCGCCGCTTCGCATGGTCTGATTGTTGATTGCTCGCACGGTAACTCCGGCAAGGACGAACATCGTCAGGCCGAAGTCGTGCGCAATATTGCCAGCAGAATTGCAGCTGGCGAGCGGGGCATCACCGGCATCATGATGGAAAGCTTTATTGAAGGAGGCAATCAGAAGGCCGCGCCGCTTGATCAGCTGGTCTATGGCAAGTCGATTACTGACAAGTGCATCAGCTGGGAAGAGACCGAGGCCTTGCTGCGCGAGCTTGCGGAAGCCGTGGCCACGCGGCGTTGGCACTGAGTTGCGTCATCGGCTCTCTCGCAGGAGCAATGCAACGAAACGTCTCTACCCCTCAGCCTGCCATTCGGCGGCCACCTCCCCTGACATGGGAGTCGAAAGCGTTGTGAAAGGAACTTACGTATGGGTATGAAAACTGTAGCTATTATTGGCGCATTGGATGAGGAAGTGGCGCTGATCGCCAAATCGCTCACGCATGTGACGCACACCGCCAAGGGCAGCCTTGACATCGTGTCCGGCACGGTCGACTCCTTTGGTTCTGACGTCATCAAGGTTGCCGCAACGGTAGGCGGCATGGGACTGGTCAATGCGGCCGCCACCACGCAGCTGCTGATTGACGAGTTCGCCCCGGACGCCGTGATTTTCAGCGGCATCGCCGGCAACCTCAACACCCACCTGCACATCAACGACGTGGTGCTCGGCGGCACCCTGCGCTACCTCGACACTGACATGCGGCTCGTAGGCCAGTGGAAGCCCGGCACTGCGGACGCTCCGGTGGAGGAATTCCACTCTGATGACCGTCTGCTGGAAGTTGCCGACGAGGCGCTTGCCAATGCGGGCATTACCCACATCACCGGCATCATCGCCTCCGGCAACTACTTCGTGGACACGCCCCAAAAGGTCGAGGAGGTCATCCGACTCACCGGGGCTGACGCCGTGGAGATGGAAGGAGCCGCCGTGGCACAGGTCGCCGCCCGCAATGACGTGCCGGCACTGGTGATTCGTGCCCTTTCCGACAACGCCGACACTGATTACGAGGTATTCAAGGAGTTCGACATCTCCGAATACGCCGACACCGCCGCCCGTCTGGCCGTCGATATCGTCAAGCGCCTGTAATCGGCGGGCTGGCCCATCTCTCCATCCACGCTTTGGATATGATGACCACTATATGAGCGCTTTCAAACTATTGCTTATAACCTGAGTCATACTCGGTGTTCGGCACGGCGATGTGCGGGAGCTCATCGCTGGGGCCACAAGCCGTGCCAGTCCTTCTCCCGTATCCCGGTCGCTGTGCTTGATTCGTCCGTCATCGCGAACACGTGATGCGCACGCCGCACCGGGGTTTATCCGCAAGAGGAGAAAGAAGAAGGACAATGTCTGCAAGCGCATCCGCGACTGTGGCCAAACCGGTGAAGAAGGATTCCGTTCCCGAGATCATCGCCGCCTCGATGGTGGGCACCGCCATCGAATTCTACGACAACTACTGCTATTCCATCGCCGCCGCCAGCTATTTCGGCGCGATTTTCTTCACGGACGTCGCCAAGTCCAACCAGGCCCTGGCCACGCTGATGGCTTTCGTGACCTTCGCCGTATCGTTCCTCGCCCGCCCGTTCGGTTCCATGTTGTTCGGCCACTTCGGCGACAAGCTCGGCCGCAAGAAGACGCTGGTCATCGCCCTGATGACCATGGGCATCGCCACCTTCCTGGTCGGATGCCTGCCCGGCTATGAGCAGATCGGCGCATGGTCCATCGTAATCCTGTGCATCTGCCGCGCCTGCCAGGGCGTGGGGCTCGCCGGCGAATGGTCCGGCGCGGCCTTGGTCGCCACCGAGAACGCCCCTGCCGACAAGCGCGCCCTGTATGGCTCCTTCCCGAACCTGGGCGCCCCGATCGGCTTCTTCTGCGCCTATGGTCTGAACTTGGTGCTTGAGGCCAACCTGAGCCAGGAGCAGATGCTCGCCTTCGGCTGGCGCATCCCCTTCCTGTGCTCCGCCGTGCTGGTGGCCATCGGCCTGTACGTGCGTGCCCGCATGTCCGAGACCCCGGTGTTCAAGAAGGCCTCCGAGGAGAAGCGCACCTCCAAGCACCCGCTGCGTGACCTGCTGCCGTACTGGAAGGAGGTCCTGCTCGGCACCGTGGCCATGGGCATCACCTACACCCTGTTCTACGTGCTCGGCACCTGGTCGTTGGCCTACGGCGTCAAGGGCCTGAAGTTCACCCAAAGCGAGTACCTGCTTATGCAGATGTGCTCCGTGGTGTTCTTCGCCATCTTCATCGTGGTCTCGTGCGTGTATGCCGACAAGGTGGGTCGCAAGAAGGTCATGATCACCGTGACCGCCGCCGCCTTGGTGTTCAGCTTCTTCGTGCCGATGCTGCTGGTGCACTCCGTCTCCCACGTCATGATCTTCCTGTGCGTCGGCTTCGTGATCATGGGCGGCCTGTTCGGCCCCTGCGGCGCGTACCTGCCCGAGCTGTTCCCGGTGCACGTGCGCTACTCCGGCGCCGGCCTGAGCTACAACCTCGCCGCCATCTTCGGCGGCGCGTTCGCCCCGACCATCGCCCAGGCGCTGGTCTCCTCCGAGTTCGGCGTGGCCGGCGTGGGCTGGTACATGGCCATCATGGCCGCGCTCGCCCTGCTCGCCCTGTTCCTGATCAAGGAAAGCAAGGACAAGGACTACGAGCTCTGATCCCCGCTCGTCCGCGGCGGTCCGCGACAAGGAGCATCACCCGGCAAGGGTGGTGCTCCTTTCGTATGCCGGCCGATAAGATGAACAGTAGGCGAACTTACGTAGTCTATGCAGGGCACTACGCCTCGGGCGTTTTACTCTGGGAGTCATGGATATCTCGCAGATCGTCGTGACCGTGGTGCTCGCCGTGATGGCGTTGGCATGGGTCGCCGTCATCGCCTACAACAAGGGCCGTGTTTCGGGTCGCCTTGCCGCCGAACAGGACCTGTCCGGCGATGAGGACGCGCGTTCCCTGTTCGGCGTCGATGTGCCCGTGCGCCCCACCGAACGTCGTCTGATCGAAGCGCTGCCCGAAGCCCTGATCGTCACCGATCGCAATGGTCTGGTCCAATACGCAAGCCCCGGTTCGGTGCCGTTCGCCCTGGTGTCCGGGGGGCGGCTCAATTCGCGTGAGATCGAGGACATTCTCACCCAGGTCGCCAACGATGGCGGTGTGCGCGAGCGCGAGGTCCGGCTGCCGGTCAACCACGGCGCCTATCCATCCTCGAACGGCCGCGGGCTTGAGGCCGGTCAGTCGCGCCCGTCCAACACGATGTACCTGCGTGTGCGCATCGGCGACATCGGCGACGACCTGTATGCCATCTTCATCAATGACATGTCCGAACAGCGTCGTTTCGAGGCCGTCCGCCGCGACTTCGTGACCAACGTCTCGCATGAACTCAAGACCCCGGCCGGCGCGATCTCGCTGCTCGCCGAAACCGTGACCGACGCGGCCGACGATCCGGACGCCGTGCGGTACTTCTCCGGCCGCATCTCCAAGGAATCCGCGCGCCTGACCGAGCTGGTGCATCATCTCATCGACCTGCAGAGGGCCCAGAGCCCACAGGGCATGATCAACGCGCGGCGCATCTGCGCGCTGGATGTGGCCCGTGCCGCCATCGCCGACAATCAGGTCCAAGCCGACTCGCGCCATGTGGACATCTGCCTGAGCGTCAACGGCAAGCCGGTGCCGACCAGGCTTGCGGACGATGCCGTGGCCCCGCAGGTGGCGGCGCCCATGATCAAGGCCGATCGGGAGGCGATGCAGACCGCGGTCAAGAACCTCGTCGAAAACGCCATCCACTATTCGCCCGAGCACACCACGGTGGCCGTCGGCGTGGCGGAGCGTGACGGCAAGGTCACCATCCGTGTGGTCGATCAGGGCATCGGCATCCCCGCCAAGTCGCTGGACCGTATTTTCGAACGGTTCTACCGGGTCGATCCGGCCCGTTCCCGTGAAACCGGAGGGTCGGGACTTGGTCTGGCCATCACCAAGCACTGCGTTCAGGAGAACGGCGGACGCATTTCGGTATGGTCGCGCAAGGGGGAGGGCTCCACGTTCACCATCGAACTGCCGGCCGCCGCGGATGAGGATGATGAATCAACGCAGGACGGGGACGGTGCGGACACGCCGAGCGCGGCGGTGACGGACGGTGCGCCGGATGGCGGCCATGGCGGCACGCCGAACGGCTCGGCGGCGCGGGAGTAGCGCCGGTGGCGCCGATGCGGCGTCGACCGATCGCATGGCGGGCTGGTTTCGCCCGTGGCGTGTAGCCTCATTGAGCAATTACGTACTTTCGGGAAACGGCAGGCTAACGGAGAACAAATGGTTACGATAGTGTCGGAAAATTTTGCGCCTATGCGCACGGGAACATACCCAAGAAAGGCTACTATGGCACGCATTCTTATCGTCGAAGACGAGGAATCCTATCGCGAGCCGCTGGTATACCAGCTCACACGCGAGGGGTACGACGTGTCCGCCGCCGCCACTGGCGAGGAAGGTCTGGAACTGTTCACCAAGGGCGGCATCGATTTGGTGCTGCTCGATCTGATGCTGCCGGGCATTGACGGCACTGCACTGTGCCGTCGCATTCGTGAGCAGAGCCGTGTGCCGATCATCATGCTCACCGCCAAGAGCGCCGAGATCGATAAGGTCGTCGGCCTTGAGATCGGCGCGGACGATTATGTGACCAAGCCGTACTCCTTCCGTGAGCTTCTGGCGCGCATCCGGGCCGTGATGCGCCGCAACCAGGCCACCGCCCAGGCCTCCGGCACCGTGGACGACGACATTCCGCTGGTGTGCGGCGACATCGCCATGCAGGTGGGCCAGCATCAGGTCACCGTGCGCGGCGAGACCGTGTTCTTCCCGCTCAAGGAATTCGAGCTGCTCGAATATCTCATGCAGAACAAGGGCCGCGTGATGACCCGTCATCAGTTGATCGACCGCATCTGGGGCTCGGATTACGTGGGCGACACCAAGACGCTCGATGTGCATGTCAAGCGCGTGCGCTCCAAGATTGAGGAGGATCCGGCGCACCCCAAGTATCTGACTACCGTGCGCGGTCTCGGATACAAGATCGATACTCCCGCGGAGTAAATGGAAGGCGGCCTTCGGGTCGCCTTTTTTGTTGTGGATTGTGGGCTCGCCGCAGGCGAGTCCGCTCCAAAAACTACGTAGCTTCAACGTAGCCCATAAACATCCAAGTGTTCATCTTCTGTTTACTGATTTCGGTTCCGCCTTTTCGAAACCGCTAATAGTCTTGTAGTTGTCAAGAATTGACCGGGCGGTTTCGCTCCGCCCGCGAATAGTTGATAGAGGGATTAGGTAATAATCATGCAGAAGAACATCCTCGTTCGCTCCATTGCCGCGCTGTCCGGCATTGTGATGCTTGCTTCCGTGGCTGCCTGCGGCGACAACAGCGCCGCGAAGACCGACAACAACGCTTCCTCCGACTCCACCGCCAAGGCCGCTCCGGTCTCCGGCGACTTCCAGGGCGCCGGCGCCTCCTCCCAGCAGGCCGCCGTCGAAGCTTGGATCGCCGGCTTCCAGGGCTCCAACCCGGACGCCAAGATCGCCTACAACCCGTCCGGTTCCGGCGCCGGCGTGCAGACCTTCCTGACCGGCGCCACCGCATGGGCCGGCTCCGACAAGGCCCTCGCCGATAACGAGGTCGAGCAGTCCAAGTCCGTGTGCGCCTCCGGCTCCGCCTTCGACGTTCCGGTCTACATCTCCCCGATCGCCGTGGTCTTCAACCTCAAGGGCGTTTCCGATGCCGGCAAGCACATCAACATGGACGCCGCCACCATCGCCAAGATCTTCGACGGCAAGATCACCAAGTGGAACGACCCGGCCATCGCCGAGCAGAACAAGGACCTGAAGCTGCCCGACACCGACATCACCGTCGTGCACCGCTCCGATAAGTCCGGCACCACCCAGAACTTCGTCTCCTACTTCAAGGACGTCACCCCGGACAACTGGAACTACGACCTCTCCGAGAACTGGCCGAACGAGGTCGGCCAGGGCGCCAAGGGCACTTCCGGCGTGATCTCCACCGTCAAGCAGGCCGACGGCACCATCGGCTACGCCGACTTCTCCCAGGTCGGCGATCTGGGCACCGTGGCCGTCAAGGTCGGCGAGAAGTACAACGTGATCTCCGCCAAGGCCGGCTCCAAGGTCATCGAGGACTCCAAGCAGGACACCACCGTCACCGGTGACAACCGCGTCGTCATCAAGATCAATCACGCCACCAAGGCCGACGGCGCCTACCCGATCGTCCTGGTCTCCTACGATGTCGTCTGCCCGGCTTACAAGGACGCCAAGCAGGCCGAGTTCGCCAAGGCATGGCTGACCTACGTGACCTCCGACGAAGGCCAGAAGGCCGCTCAGGATGCCGCCGGCACCGCTCCGCTGCCCGCCTCCCTGAAGACCAAGGTCGCCAAGTCCATCGAGGCCATCAAGACCAAGTGATGCCGTCGGCCCACAGGGTCGCATGGACTGGGCCTGACCTCTGAACGCCGAACTGTGAATGCACAGTCGCCAGCATGAAGCCGCAGTCGTAAACCATACGGCTGCGGCTTTAGTCGGGTCAGGACCCCAACGGTTTGACAACGTCGCCGACGGGCAACCGCACCACTCGAATACTTGATAACCACCCTATATAAGGAGAATCCGTGAGTTCGCAAGACAAAACGGTTGTACAGCCGGTTGGCGGCAAGACCGCCGACAAGGTGTTCCGCGGTGTGGCATACGCCTGCGGCATCCTGATCCTGGTTGTGCTCGCCGCTGTGTTCCTGTTCCTGTTCTTCCGCGCATGGCCGTTGATCGGCGGCGATCAGGCCGCCAACAGCAAAACCGTGTCCAGCTTCACCGGCGGCAAGGCCGACAACTTCTGGAGCTATGTGCTCCCGCTGCTGTTCGGCACCGTGCTGGTATCGCTGCTGGCGCTGCTGATCGCCTTCTTCGTGTCCATCGGCATCGCGCTGTTCATCTCGCATTACGCACCCAAGAAGCTCGCCACCGCGCTGAGCTATGTGGTCGATCTGCTCGCCGCCATCCCCTCCGTCATCTACGGCCTGTGGGGCGGCCTGATTCTGGTGCCCGCCATCTACCCGTTCTGGAACTGGGTGGCCAACCATCTGGGCTGGATTCCGCTGTTCGAGGGCCCGGCGGCCAACCCGTCGCGTACCGTGGCCACCGTGGCCGTGGTGCTCGCCGTCATGATCCTGCCGATCATCACCTCCATGTCGCGCGATATCTTCATGCAGACCCCGCGCCTGCATGAGGAGGCCGCGCTGGCGCTTGGTGCCACCAAGTGGGAGATGATTCGTCTTGCCGTGCTGCCCTTCGGCAAGTCGGGTATCGTGTCCGCCTCCATGCTGGCTCTCGGCCGCGCGCTTGGCGAAACGATGGCCGTGTTGATGATCCTGTCCCCGGGCCTCAACTACTCCATCAAACTGCTGCAGGCCTCGCAGAACCAGACCATCGCCGCGAACATCGCCGCACAGTACCCTGAAGCCAACGATCTGGGCGTCTCCACGCTGATCGGAACCGGTCTGATTCTGTTCCTGATCACCTTCGTGGTCAACTTCATCGCCCGTAAGCTTACCGAGAAAGCGACTGCGTGATGACTGCTGCCGAGAACACTGAAAAGACCCCGATGTCCGGTGCGCCCAAGATCGATTTCGATCGTTTCCGCCCGACCCGTTCCGCCATCCAGCGCCGTAACGTCATGGACCGCTTCATGTGGGTCCTGATCGCGGTGGCGTTCGTGATCGCCTGCATCCCGCTGGTCTCCCTGCTGTGGACCACCATCGTCAACGGCGCCAAGCGGCTGAACCTGAACTTCCTGAGCTACAACATGACCGGCGTGGTCGGCGGCAGCCAGACCCCGTCCGGAGGCTACGGCGGCGTGCTCCACGCCATCATCGGCACGCTCGAGATCACCGCCGGCGCCATGATCATCTCCATCCCGATCGGTCTGATGTGCGCCGTGTACCTGGTCGAATACTCGAACCGCGGAAAGCTCGCCACCACGATCTCCCTGCTCGTCGACGTGATGAGCGGCATTCCCTCCATCGTGGCCGGCCTGTTCGCCTTCTCGATGTTCACGATTCTGCTGGGCCCCGGCACCATCAACGGTTTCGAAGGCTCCGTGGCCCTCTCCCTGCTGATGCTGCCCACCGTGGTCAAATCCTGCGAGGAGATGCTGAAAATCGTGCCGAACGACCTTCGTGAGGCCTCCCTGGCGTTGGGCGTCACCAAGCAGCGCACCATCACCAAGATCGTGCTGCGCACCGCCCTGCCCGGCATCGTCTCCGGCGCCATCCTGGCCATCGCCCGCGTGATCGGCGAGACCGCCCCGCTGCTCATGACCGCCGGCTTCATCGCCAGCACCAATGTGAACCTGTTCTCCGGCCAGATGACCACCCTGCCGGTGTACGTCTACCAGGAGTACTCGAAGCTCAACGCGAACTGCCCGCCCAACGCCGACGCCACCTGCGTGACCACGATCCCGATGGAGCGCGCCTGGGCCGCCGCCCTCGTGCTGATCGTCATCGTGCTGCTGCTGAACCTCATCGGACGAATCGTGGCGAAGGTCTTCGCCGTCAAGACCGAACGCTAAGCCCAGCCGCTCAGCCTAAGCCTTAAGAACACAAGGAAACATAAGGAAACATCATGGGACAACGTATTGACGTCAACCACGAGAACATCTACTACGGCGACTTCCTGGCCGTCGAGGATGTGAACATCAACATCGAGCCGAACAAGGTCACCGCCTTCATCGGCCCGTCCGGCTGCGGCAAGTCCACCGTGCTGCGCACCCTGGACCGCATGCACGAGATCATCCCCGGCGCGCACGTCGAGGGCGAGGTGCTGCTCGAAGGCAAGAACCTGTACGACAAGGACGTGGATCCGGTGGCCGTGCGCCGCGATGTCGGCATGGTCTTCCAGCGCCCGAACCCGTTCCCGACCATGTCCATCCGCGAGAACGTGCTGGCCGGCGTGCGCCTGAACAACCACCATCTGGCCAAGTCCGACGCCGACGATCTGGTCGAATGGGCCCTGCGCGGCGCCAACCTCTGGGAAGAGGTCAAGGATCGTCTCGACAACCCCGGCATCGGCCTGTCCGGTGGCCAGCAGCAGCGTCTGTGCATCGCCCGCGCCGTGGCCGTCCACCCGCAGGTGCTGCTCATGGATGAGCCCTGCTCCGCTTTGGACCCGATTTCGACCCTGGCTGTCGAGGATCTGATCAACGAGCTCAAGAGCGACTACACCATCGTGATCGTGACCCACAACATGCAGCAGGCCGCCCGTATCGCCGACTACACCGCCTTCTTCAACCTGAAGGCCGTAGGCCAGCCCGGTCACCTCGAGTACTTCGCGGACACCATCACGATGTTCAACAACCCGCAAAACGAAGAAGCCGAGCGCTACATCTCCGGTCGCTTCGGCTGATCGTTTCCTGCGCGCGGCGTAATGATTTGTGCGTAGGAGAAACGGCAAAGCCCGCCGCAAGGCGGGCTTTCGCATATTGAGGGCGAGTATTGCCGAGTATTACCGTTCTCGCAACGGAGCGAGCTGGAATACTTCGTCGGACTGGGCGGTGACTTCCCGCTTCGGTCGATCGACGGGAGAACGGCGGGTAAAGCGGTACAAGACAAGTCCGCACGATGAATACTCTGTGATGAATCTTCTGTTTACGGTGCGAGTGTGGAAGAATGGTCACAGCAAGGTCCAGCAAAGGAGCATAGGTGAGTACTGGTCTGATCGTCGGCATTGTCGTTGTCGTTATTATCGTTGTCTTGATTGGTTGGGGCGTCAGCGCCTATAACAACTTGGTGACGCTGAAGAACCGTGTGAAGAACGGTTGGGCGCAAATCGACGTGCAGTTGAAGCAGCGCGCCGACCTCATCCCGAACCTGGTGAATACCGTCAAGGGGTACGCATCCCACGAGTCTGAAGTCTTCACTCAGGTGACCGCCGCCCGCGCCGGCGTAGTGGCTGCGGCCAGCAACCCGAGCACGACCACTGCTCAGCGCGCCGCCGCCGAAAACCAGCTGTCCCGCGCCCTGTTCAACCTGCAAGCCACGGCTGAGGCATATCCGCAGCTGCAAGCCAACCAGAACTTCATGGATCTGCAGAACCAGCTCAAGGAACTGGAGAACAAGATCGCCTACGCCCGTCAGTTCTACAACGACGTGGTCCTGAAGCTCAACACCGCCATCGAAACCGTGCCGACGAACATCATCGCCGGTCTGTTCCACTTTGAGCAGGCGCAATACTTCGAGGCCGATGAGGCTTCCCGTCAGGTGCCACAGGTCCAGTTCTGACCCGCTTCAGGCCCGTCCGGTAAGCCGCCGGCCGGGCCCGTATTGTCTTAAGAGAGGGAAGATATGCGGATACGATTCATTCGCGCCGGAATCATCAGCATTGTTGCCACGGTGGTGTTGGCAGTTATCACCTTGGCGATAATCGGGACTTCCGCGTTCGGCGATTCGGCCGACCTCAGCTACCGCACGCTGGACTATGACGTGACCGCCACCGCGAACGGTGATTTGAAGGTCACGCAGCATATCGACGTCAAGATGCGTGAGCGTACCGACAGTGACGACAACACCAAGCCGTGGAAGCAGCTGTTCCAGCAATACACGCTGAACTCCGGCACCTTGACTGATATCAGCGATATCAGCGTGCGCAACGTCACCGACGGCATCGACTACGCACAACAGAGCGAGCCCAAGCTGCCCAGTGACGTCTCTTCCGACAAGGAATGGAACAGCGACCACGCCAACCATTGGTATGTCGCCGATGTGAGCGATGGCAGCGACCATCCAAAGGCATACACGCCCGGTACCGATGGCCTCAAGCCCAGCGCCTCCGCCACCGAAGATGACACAACCGTGGAGATCGGCTGGAATATTCCGGTCACCACCGAGGCCGACAGCATGAAGTTCGATGTAAGCTTCACCATGCACGATGTGGCCACCAAATGGAAAGACGTGGCCTCCTTCCAATGGGAGCCGTTCGGCAAGAAGAACCAAGTGCCTATCGGCACGGTCACCGGCACCGTCCATTTCCCCAACGGCATCACCGGCAAAACCTCATGGACATGGCTGCACACCGAGCGCACCTCGGAAACCAAGCGCAACAGCGACGGCAGCTATACGTTCACGGCCTACAACATCCACAATGGCGACTACCTCGATGTGGTCGCGGCGTTCGATGCCGCCAAAGCCAAGGGCATCGCCCGCAAGGGAACCGGCAATCATCTCAAGGACCTGAAACAGGACGAATATAAGCAACAGCAGCGCTGGCTCGACAAGCAACGATTCGCTGCCAGAGCTCGTCTCGTGTTCTGGATTGTCAGCATCGTGCTCGGCATCGCGTTGTGCGCGTGGGGTATCTGGGCTGTGATCTCCAGCAACCGGCGTGCGCAATACAGTGGCAGCGTCGAATACTGGCGCGACCAGCCCGGCATCAGTCCGGCTTCCGCAGCCCGTCTGATTCGCGTGGTCGATCCGTCGACGCGCCAATCCGATGAAGACCGCCAGCTGACCGCCACCATGCTGTCGCTCGCCGTCAAGAAGGCCATCGCCATTTATCCGGGGCCGTCGGACATGTATCGCGGCATCGACATGAGCCAGGCCACGCCGGTGGGCTTGAGCCAAATGATTGCCGCCGACCAAGGCAAGCAGTATGCGGCAGGCATCACCAGCACCATCGTGATTCTGCCGCTCGCCATTGATGAGGCACCCAACGCGCAACAGTTGGGATTGAGCGAATCGGAAGATGCGCTGCTGAACCTGCTCATCGTCATTTCTCAGCGCGTGGGCAGCCCGGTATTCGACCTGAACCAGATGAAGGCGACCTGCCAGAACTGGCAAGACGGCTATATTGAGCTCGGCAAATTCACCGGTGCATGCAGCATGGAATACCAGCGGCTGGGTGCCACGCGCTCTGTGGGCTGGCAATGGATCCTACCCGGCGTATTGGCCGCCGTGCTGGGATTTGGTTCGCTGCTGGCCAACAGCTTTATCGGATACCCGGTGGCTGGTCTTATCGGGCTGCCGATATTCCTGGTCGGACTGTTCTGCTCGATGGCCGGCGCGATGACCGTGCTCACTGATCAAGGGCAGGATATCGCCGGCCGGACTCTGGGCCTTAAGCGTTATATGGAAGACTTCTCCAACTTCACCGACCGGGGTACCGCCGATTTGGCCTTGTGGGATTGGTATATGGTCTACGCCGCCGCGTTTGGCATTTCCGATCGCGTGATGCGTGAACTGGCTAAAGCATATCCTCAGGTCAACGACCCGGCTTGGCTGGATGCCAACGCCTCCAACTCGTTGTTCTACTGGAACTACCGCCCGTATGGCTGGTACAGCCACCGTCATAATGGTCCATTCGACCACGATGCTGCCGGGCAGATGGACCTAGGCGTTGGCGGCCCAGCTCCGGCTTACGGAGGCACGTCGTTTGCCGGCGGATTCTCCGACCTCGGCTCGCAGCTGAACTCCGGTCTGGCGGACATCAGCTCGACCATCAGCGCGGCAGCACCATCCGCCGATTCCGGTGGCGATTTCTCCAGCTTCGGTTCGGGCGGCGGCTCCGGTTTCGGCGGCTCGTTCGGTGGCTCAGGTGGTGGCTCGTTCGGCGGGCGGTAGCGCATGCCTATGTCGAAACGCATTGTTCGTGCCCTGGGCTTAAGCCTTGTCGGTGCGCTGATTCTTGCCGCACTCTGTGCCGGTGCCTTGATTCTCGGCACAGATGGTGCCGACCTGAGCTACCGCACGCTTGATTACGATGTGACCGCCACCGCCGACGGCGATCTTAAAGTCACGGAGCATATCGATATCAAGTTGCGCAAACGCAAGGATGACGATGGCAAGACCAAACCGTGGAGATCGGCTGGAATATTCCCACCACTGTAAAACCAACAGCATCAAGTTCACGGTGAGCTTCACCATGCATGACGTGGCCACCAAGTGGAAGGACGTGGCGACCTTCCAATGGGAGCCATTCGGTGAGAACAATCAGGTGCCGATTGGTACGGTCACCGGCACGGTGCATTTCCCCCAAGGTGTGACCGCGAGCAACTCGTGGACTTGGCTGCACACTGAACAAACCTCGGAAACCGGCCGAACCAAGGATGGCAGCTTCACCTTCACCGTAAATGATGTGAAAAGCGGCGAGTACCTAGACGTGGTGGCCGCTTTCGACGCGGCCAAGGCGGGAGATATGGCTCGTGTCGAGACCGACGATCATCTGCAGGAGTTGAAGGAAGACGAAGCCGACGACGAACGGTTCTGGCGCAATCTGGAACGCCAACGCTCCACAAGGCGCCTGAACAACTGGATGACCACCATATCGGCCGGCCTGATATTCGGGATTATTGGTGTTGTTGCAGCCTTACGCTCCTCCGGACGTTCACGTTACCGTGGCTCCATCGAATATTGGCGCGATCGCCCCGAGCTGAGCCCCGCATCGGCGGCCAAACTCATCGATATCGTGACTTCCGGCGACAAACCCGACATTTCCGAGCGCCAACTCGTCGCGACCTTGCTTTCTCTGGCCGTGAAGAAAGTCATTGCTGTGTTCCCCGGTTCGGCGGACCTGTATATCGGCGTGGATCTGAAACAAGTTTCTCCGGTGGAGCTCAGTCAGCGAATCGGGTCCGATCCATACAAGCGCAATAATGCGCGTACCAATAGCACGATTGTGATGCTGTGGCAGTCCGATTACGGCGTATCTGAGGGATTTGATGAATCAGTATTCGTCGAATCCGTATTTGATGGATCTGGATCTGGCGGATCTGGATCTGCCGCATCTAGCGTGTCCGATGCACACCAGCCCGATCTCAGTGCTTCTGAGCGGGCATTGCTCTATCTGCTCACCGTGATTTCCGAGCGCGTAGGTCGTACGGCATTTGACATGGATGACATCAAAGACGCCTGCAAGGATTGGAAAGACGGCTACAAGGAACTCGAAAAGTTCACCAATGCGTGCAAGACCGAATTCGCGGCGGCGGATATCGCGCCGAAAACCGAGAACGGATGGCTCATTCCCGGGGCAATCACCGTGCTGATCGGTGGCGCCAGCATATTCATCAACGGTTTGGCCGGATATCTGGTGGCCGGGGCCCTCATCGGCATTCCCCTGATGACGGTCGGCATATTCTGCTTCCTGATGGGGAATTCCTACGTGCTGACCGATCATGGTCAGCAGATGGCCGGGCAATGCTTGGGTCTCAAACGATATATGCAAGGCTTCTCGAACTTCAAGTACCGTGGAGTCGCGGATTTGACGCTGTGGGATTGGTATATGGTCTACGCTGCCGCATTTGGCATATCCGACCGGGTGATGCGGGAGCTGGCCATGGCCTATCCGCAAGTATCCGATCCGGAATGGCTTGATGCCAATGCCTCCGACACGGTGTTCTATTGGAATTATCGTCCGTACGACTGGTATGGGTTGCGTTTCTACAATGGCTCGGCGTTCGCGGATTCCGTGGCTGACAGCGGATTGGCCGGAGCGGTGCCAGCGTTCGGGGGCACGTCGTTCGCGGCTGGGTTCTCTGACCTCGGCACGCAATTGTCGCACGGATTTGCGGATATCACCGCGACAATCAATGCGGCCTCGCCATCCGGTGGCTCAGGCGGCTTTGGCGGTAGCAGCGGCGGTTCCGGCGGCGGTTCGTTCGGTGGGCGGTAAGCGATGTGCTTCTGAAAGTCCCTATAGCTCTGAAAGTAAAAGGCCCGGTGTCATAAGACATCGGGCCTTTCTCTCAAAATCGAGGTGAGGAGACCTCAACAGTCAGGTCCAACGGGGCGAAAGTCTGTGGCGCCGCCGAGAAGATTGCCTCGAAGCTAGCGTGACCTTTCTGCTACAACACAGCATACCAGCCTCCACCGAAGCTCACCAGTACACTGGACTGACCAAACCAAGGTCTACTAGCGTGCCACTTTGGCGCGGTGTCGTTGTGTCAACCGGCATAATGACGTCTCAAAATTCAAGAGGAGGCTCTCATGGTAGGCAACAACCATGACAACCGTCCGAGACAAGACCGGCAATACCGGGAAGGTCTGATGACCGGCCTGTTGATCGCCCTGGCCAATTAAGTTGGACAGGGGCGGTCGACGGCCATCATCATTGCCGCACTGGTATTGCTGGGAATGAGTCTCAGACGAGGCCACTGATCTATCAGCGGAACAGCCGGAATCCATGGGGTTCCGGCCCCTCGTTTTCACTGAACTGGGTATGAGTAAGTTGCGTTTTCTATTCCGTGAAGTTGCGGAAATTTCATAGATTGATTGTGCGGGCAGGCCGAGAGTGTGAAATCCAACGGGATGCTTAGGCTTGATCGTGGATATCGAGTTTCCATAAGTTTCACGAAGGGAATCACCATGGCATTGTTCCGTAACCTCGGACCGTTCTCCACCACCGCCATCGGCCACGGCGAAATGCCGCTGACCATCGAAAACAACCGCGGCCACGAGGTCGGCATCGAAACCCTGCATGCCTCGCTGGACGCCGGCTGCCGCCACATCGACACCGCTTGGGCCTACTACTGCTCCGGCGGCGAGGAGCAGACCGGTGAAAAGCTGGTGCGCGAGGCCCTTGAGACCTGGAAGGGGCCGAAGGACGAGGTGCTGGTGGCCACCAAGGTGGGCCACTTCCGCAACTTCACCGACGGCCGCCCCACGTGGGATGTGGACGGTCGCCCGGAGAACCTGATTCGGCGCGGCAAGGAGAGCGCACTGGCGCTCGGCGTGGACACCATCGACCTGCTGTACTTCCACCGCCCGGACCCGAAGGTGCCGTACAACGAGTCCGTCGAAGCCATCAAGCAGCTGGTGGACGAGGGCGTGGCGCAGGAGGCCGGTATCTCCAACGCCTCTATCGAGCAAATCGACATTGCGCGCGGCATTCTGGGCGACAAGCTCGTGGCCGTGCAGAACCAGTACTCGCCGATTCACCTGGAGACCCAGGACACGCTCGACTACTGCGCCAAGGTCGGTCTGGCCTTCGTGTGCTGGAGCCCGCTCGGCGGCTACCGTCACCCCTATGATGAGACCAAGTTCGACCCGTTCCGCGAGGTCGCGGCGGCCCACGGCGTGAGCTACCAGCAGGTCGTGCTGGCATGGGAGCTCGCCAAGGGCGACCACATGTTCGTGATTCCCGGCGCCCACCACCCCGAGACCATCCTTGACTCCCTCAAGGCCGACCAGCTCGAACTCACCCCCGAAGAGCTCGCCAAGCTCGGCTGAACTCTCTCAGCTCCCCTTGTCAGGGGAGCTGTCTCGCGTAGCGAGACTGAGGGGTAGCCGCTGGAGTAGTCCCGCAAGGAGATAATTATGCGCAAAAAACTCATCCTCGACCTTGATACCGGCATCGATGACGCGCTCGCCATCGCATATGCCCTAGGCAGTGCCGACGAGATCGATCTGATCGGTATCACGGCCACCTACGGCAATGTCGCGGTGCCCCTGGCCGCGCACAACGCGCTGGCGGTACTGCACCTGTTCGGGCGTGACGATGTCCCGGTCTATCCCGGAGTCGACTATCCCATCGCCCCGGCAACCTTGCCGACAATGCGTGGCACCACACCGGATGAGCGGGCCCAAGCCTATGCGCGCTGGCAGAACGGCGGCGCGGGCGGCTGGCAAACGGACGCTCCGTGGTCACCAACTCCCGGCTCGGTGGCGGTCCACCATCCCAACGGCATCGGTGGCGCAATCATCCCCGACTCCCCGCGCGCTCCGGAAGCACCAGGCTCGGCGGTCGATTTCATCATCACCGCCGCGCACGAATACGGCCCGGATTTGACCATCGTACCTACGGGCGCGATGACCACCATGGCCACCGTATTCCGCAATGCTCCGGACCTGAAGGATTCCGGCATCAACGTAACGTTGATGGGTGGTTCGCTGACACTACCGGGCAATGTAAGTCCTGCTGCCGAAGCGAACATCTCCCAGGATCCCGAGGCCGCTGATTACCTGTTCAAGTGCGGTGCCCGCACCACGATGATTGGCCTCGACGTGACTCATCAGACCGTGCTCACCCGCGAGAAAGCTCATGAATGGGACGCTCTGGGAACGCCGGCCGGTGACTTCCTCGTCACCATGACCGATTACTACATCGATTTCTACGTAAAGAACCAGCCGGAAATCCACGGCTGCGGACTGCATGACCCGCTCGCTGTGGCTGCCGCGCTTGACCCATCATTGGTCACCACGTTCGGCTTCAACCTACAGGTCGATTTGGAGGGCCCGTTCCGTGGCCGCACCATTGGTGACCGCTCGCGGCTGCAAGATTTCGACAAGCACACTCAGGTTGCGCTCGGCGTCGACGTGTCGGAATTCCTCGACCGCTTTATGGCTCGCGTCACCGCCGCGGCTCGTGGGTAAACGCTTATGCTTTGGCGGTCGTGTCGGTTGCTGAAGCGTCGGTTAGTAGTGCGGACAATGCGG
>ERZ1031746.259-NODE-259-length-20365-cov-6.383604_pt1 | contig 20365 bp, 22 predicted proteins | sample MGYA00518171_ERZ1031746 | MGnify/ENA primary metagenome ERZ1031746 (study PRJEB33719, sample SAMN04261238) | wastewater metagenome | biome: rural village; feature: human; material: feces | host: Homo sapiens | place: El Salvador | collected 2013-01-07 ...
GAAATGCTCCTTCTGCTCTTCTTTGCTCACCACAAGGAATATTTGGATGATGGCGCATCCGTCCGCCACCAATTGCGATTCGGCGATATATTAACCCCCGGCGTCTCCAGGATCAGTCCTGTACGCTCTGTTGCATTATTTTTTTTCGTCGTATAGACGTTTACCCTGACACCTCCATTTAACTCCTGAGTCAGTTTTTCCTTTACCGCATTTACAAATTCTGTATAATTCACTCTTCTCCTTCCTGATTGCGGTTCATAAAATTAAAATGAGAAACCAGTACGAAATGTACTATTTCAATTGAGTTAGAATTTCCCGGAGAGTTCAGAAGCTCTCCAAATAGAATTTCTTAAAATTTAGAACAAATATTATGTGCTCTTTATTATAGACAGGCCTTTCTTAAAAAGCAAGCCGGAATTTTGCATAAATCCGAATTGATTTTTTTAGTGAAAACAGAGAATTTCATCTGATTTTGTCAAAGAAAAAAGGAACCTGCATAATACAGATTCCTTTTTGAAATACAGCTTAAACTGTACTAAATTCGTAATTAAACTCTTGACAGATACTCGCCTGTACGTGTATCGATCTTAAGAACATCACCTGTCTCAACAAACAGCGGTACCATAACAGTAGCTCCTGTCTCAACGATTGCAGGCTTTGTAGCTCCCTGAGCTGTGTCACCCTTGAATCCCGGTTCTGTCTCTGTGATTGCCAGTTCTACGAACAGCGGCGGCTCAACTGAGAATACGTTACCCTTATGGGAACAGATCTTAACGTTCTCATTCTCTTTTACAAACTTCAGAGCGTCTCCAACTACATCAGCGTTGAGAGCGATCTGATCATATGTCTCTACATCCATGAAGTTATACAGATCTCCATCCTGATACAGATACTGCATTTCCTTTCTCTCGATGTGTGCATTCTCGAACTTCTCTGTCGGACGGAATGTCTTCTCTACTACACCACCACTGATGATGTTTTTCAGTTTTGTTCTTACGAACGCTGCACCTTTACCAGGTTTAACGTGCTGGAATTCCAAAATCTGGAAAATATTTCCCTCAATCTCAATTGTTAAACCATTCTTAAAATCTCCTGCTGAAACCATGTATAATCCTCCTTAATTGCATTTCGTTCAGACAATGTAACTGTTCGTTACAGACTTTTTGCTTCTACCATTCTATACTAATTTGCGACTTTTTTCAATCTTTTTTTGCTCTTCTTATAGAAATGAAGCACAATCTTCTCCAAATACCGCTTTAAAACGATCTGAATCTCTTCTTTTGGATTGATCGGATGCACTAAAATGTTGTGTATTCCGACCCTCTTTGCGCCCCATACGTCTGTAAAAAGCTGATCGCCGACAAACAGCGTGTTCGTCTGATCTGTTCCCATGATCTCCATCGCATGAAGATAATTCTTTCTTGCAGGCTTCAGCGCATTATAAATATAATGTGTCTGGATCTCCTGATTAAACATCTCTACACGTTTTTTCTGATTGTTGGACAACAGACAGCTTTCAAAGCCAATCTCTCTCAGTCTCTGAAACAGTCTCTTTGCACGTTCATCTGCCGGTGCACCGTGAGGAACTAATGTATTATCAATATCAAAGATTACCCCCCGGTATCCTTGCTCATATAGTTTTTCAAAAGGGATCTTATAAGTCGACCCCAAATATTCATCTGGAAAAAATTTTTCAAACATTATTTTCATCTAACTCCGTAAGCTTTGAAATCAATTCTTCTATGATCCCAAGAATTGATTTCATTATAACAATTCAGTGAAATGATGTCTACTGTTTTTCCAACGCATCCTGCACATTTCTCCTGAATTCTACCCATGCGTCCTCATCCTCTACAAAATATTTCGGACAGATTTTTCCGGTTACATCATAGTGACGGATCACCTGATCTGCTGTCAGATCATATTTTGCACAAAGCCATGCTGTAAGTTGTACAAGTGAGCGGTATGTTGCATCAGTAAACTTTCCATTCTCATCCGGATGACAACATTCAATCGAAATCGTATCCGCATTGCGGTCATTTGAAGCATATGCCATCTCCCAGGTCGGAATGCACTGAATAATCTCTCCTTCCAATCCTATCACAAAATTACTGCTTGCCGAAGTCTCATGGCTATCTTTGAGACCATTAAAATAATCTCTGTTATCCTGCGCTGTACTCCCTGGATTCGCTGTGTAATGGACAACAATCCCATTCACATGGTCAATTGTTGTCCCTGGTCTGGAATACGGATTTACATCTAACAACTGTACATCCATCTCCGGCTGCGTAGCATCCACATCAGCATATTGATTTTTCTTTTGTGTATAGGATTTAAAAAGAAGAAAAAGTAATAAAATCAATAATGGGATCATTATGATCCGCAGCATTTTCCTGCCTCGCTTTTTCTTCCTTCGTGTATTCTTCGGCAATGTTTTCCGCCCTGCCAGCTGATTTCGTCTTGACGTACTCATTCGGTATTTCTCCTGATTTTTAATGCTCTCATTTCCATCGTTTAAAACAAACATCTTCTTATTTCAGCTATTATACCATATGTTTCTTAACCATTTATGAATTTTGTCTTAACTGTTTTATATTCGTATAAAAGAGAAACTCCCGGCAGATCCAGCTCTCACTGAACCTCCGGGAATTCCTCAAGGCGTTCCTATATATTATTTTATTATATCAGGGATGTGATTTTTCATCCCATCAGGTAATGCGGAATATCCGCAATACTTCCACTTATCTGTCTGCAGGCAATCTGCAAACCTTCAATTTACTCGTCTACACTGTAGTTCGGAGCTTCTTTTGTAATATGAATGTCATGTGGATGACTTTCTTTCAATGATGCCGCAGAGATCTTCACAAATCTTCCGTTCTCTTTGAGTTCTTCGATTGTGTGTGTTCCGCAATATCCCATTCCTGAACGAAGTCCACCCATGAGCTGGAATACCGTATCTTCTACAGATCCCTTGTAAGCTACACGTCCTTCTACTCCTTCCGGAACAAGTTTCTTTGCATTCTCCTGGAAATAACGGTCTTTACTTCCGTTCTCCATCGCTGCGATGGATCCCATTCCACGATATACTTTATATTTTCTTCCCTGGTACAGTTCGAATGTTCCCGGGCTTTCATCACATCCTGCAAAGATGCTTCCCATCATACATACATTCGCACCTGCTGCGATTGCCTTTGTCATATCTCCTGAGTACTTGATACCACCATCTGCAATGATCGGAATACCATACTCTTTAGCAACTTCGTAACAATCCATAACAGCTGAAACCTGAGGTACACCAATACCTGCAACGATACGTGTTGTACAGATAGATCCAGGTCCAATACCAACTTTAACTGCATCTACACCAGCTTCGATCAGTGCTCTTGCAGCCTCTCCTGTAGCCACATTTCCAGCGATCACCTGAAGATCCGGGAATGCATCCTTAACCATCTTCACTGTGCGGATAACATTCGCTGAATGACCATGTGCAGAGTCCATAACAACAACATCTACATGAGATTTCACAAGTGCTTCTACACGCTCCAGACAGTTTGCTGTGATACCAACAGCTGCTCCACAGAGAAGTCTTCCCTGCTCATCCTTTGCTGACAGTGGGTACTTGATCTGTTTCTCAATATCTTTGATCGTGATAAGTCCTTTCAGATTACCCTCATCATCTACGATCGGAAGTTTCTCTTTTCTTGCTTTGGCAAGAATCTTTTTTGCATCCTCTAATGTGATTCCTTCTTTTGCTGTAACAAGTCCTTCTGAAGTCATGGATTCTTTGATCTTCTTAGAGAAATCTGTCTCGAACTTCAGGTCACGGTTTGTGATGATTCCGACAAGCTTACGTCCCTCTGTAATCGGCACACCTGAAATACGGTATTTTGCCATCAGGTCATTTGCATCTTCAAGTGTATGCTCCGGTGAAAGAAAGAAAGGATCTGTAATAACACCATTCTCAGAACGTTTCACCTTATCAACTTCCTCTGCCTGTGCTTCAATAGACATATTCTTATGGATGATTCCGATTCCACCCTGGCGAGCCATAGCGATTGCCATTCTATGTTCTGTAACAGTATCCATTCCTGCACTCATCATCGGAATATTCAATACAATTTTCTTTGTCAGATGTGTTGACAGATCTACCTGATTCGGAATTACTTCTGAATAAGCCGGTACAAGAAGAACATCATCAAATGTAATACCTTCCCCTATAATCTTACCCATTATACTTTACCTCTCTTTCTTAAGACCCCATGAAACTGCTTTGAAATGGCAGTTAATGTATCTAAAAATCTTTTGTAATTATTAACTGATATACTACAGAAATTCCCGAAGGATGTCAAGAGTATTTTCCCTGATGTGCTCATAATTTGTATTGATTTATTTTAACCTCTATTATTAAGTTTTACTTATAAGTGCTCCTTTATTTATTATCTATGCGACAAACTGAGCCTTTTTTTAGAACAAACAAAAGGTTCTATCTGACATTACGAAAATGTGATAGAACCCCCTGTTCCTGCTGCTACAGATCTCTATGTAACAGCTCTTTTATTATATTCTTATAGAAATTCTGCAAATCTTCCTGATGGATAGATTACATCATTCCCATTCCACCTGCTCCGCCTGCTGGCATAGCCGGTGTATCCTCTTTAATTGTAGATACAACAGACTCTGTTGTAAGAAGTGTAGAAGCAACACTTGTTGCGTTCTGAAGAGCACTTCTTGTAACCTTCGCCGGATCAAGGATTCCCTTCTCAACCATATCTACATATGTCTCATTGTAAGCATCGAATCCTGTTCCTACTTCAGACTCTCTTACTTTGTTTACAATAACTGCTCCCTCAAGTCCTGCATTCTTTGCAATCTGAGCCAGCGGAGCTTCCAGTGCTTTCAGGATAATCTTGGCACCTGTCTTCTCATCTCCCTCAAGAGTCTCTGCGAATTCTTTTACCTTCTTAGAAACATGGATGTATGCGGATCCACCACCACCGATGATTCCTTCCTCAACTGCTGCTCTTGTAGCATTCAGAGCATCTTCCATACGAAGTTTAGCTTCTTTCATCTCTGTCTCTGTAGCTGCACCTACACGGATAACAGCAACTCCGCCTGCAAGTTTTGCAAGTCTCTCCTGAAGTTTCTCTCTGTCGAAATCAGATGTTGTCTCTTCGATTGCTTTCTTGATCTGTCCAACACGATCTGCGATTGCGTTCTTGTCTCCACATCCGTCAACGATAACTGTATTCTCTTTCTGAACCTTAACAGATTTTGCACGTCCAAGCTGATCCATTGTAGTTTCTTTAAGGTCGAATCCGAGTTCTTCAGAAATCACCTGTCCACCTGTCAGAATTGCGATATCCTGAAGCATCTCTTTTCTTCTGTCACCATATCCAGGTGCTTTTACTGCTACAACGTTGAATGTTCCACGCAGTTTATTTACGATCAGAGTTGTGAGTGCCTCACCCTCGATATCTTCAGCGATAATAAGAAGTCTTGCTCCAGACTGAACGATCTGCTCAAGAACCGGAAGAATCTCCTGGATATTGGAAATCTTCTTATCTGTGATCAGAATATATGGATCATCCAGAACTGCTTCCATCTTCTCCATATCTGTTGCCATATATGCGGAAATGTATCCACGGTCAAACTGCATACCTTCTACAAGGTCAAGCTCTGTCTGCATTGTCTTAGACTCTTCGATTGTGATAACTCCGTCGTTGGATACTTTTTCCATTGCATCTGCAACCATCTGTCCGACTTCATCATCTCCTGAAGAAACTGCAGCAACTCTTGCGATCTGCTCTTTTCCGTTGACTTTGCTGCTCATCTCACGGATTGCTTCTACTGCTTTATCTGTAGCTTTCTTCATTCCTTTTCTCAGAACGATCGGGTTTGCTCCTGCCTCAAGGTTCTTCATTCCTTCGTGAACCATTGCCTGTGCAAGAACTGTAGCTGTTGTTGTACCATCTCCGGCAACATCATTTGTCTTAGCTGCAACTTCTCTGATCAGCTGTGCACCCATGTTCTCAAATCCATCTTCCAGTTCAATCTCTTTCGCGATTGTTACACCATCATTTGTAATAAGCGGAGCACCGAATGATTTATCAAGTACTACGTTTCTTCCTTTTGGTCCTAATGTTACTTTAACTGTATCAGCTAACTGATTCACACCTCTTTCAAGTGCTGCTCTTGCTTCTGATCCGTATTTGATTTCCTTTGCCATTTTAACTGCATCTCCTTTATATTCGTCTGGGTATTACTCTACAATTGCAAGAATATCATTCTGCTTTACAATGATGTATTTCTCTCCTTCAAGCTCTACATCTGTTCCGGCATATTTGGAATAAATTACTTTATCTCCAACCTTAACCTGCATTACAACTTCTTTTCCATCCACAACTCCGCCAGGTCCGACTGCGATTACTTCTGCTTCCTGCGGTTTCTCTTTTGCCTGTCCCGGTAATACGATTCCGGACTTTGTTGTCTCTTCTGCTTCTAACTGTTTTAAAACGATCTTGTCACCTAATGGTACTAATTTCATTGTAATTCCTCCTTACTTTATTAGCACTCCTTTCTCCTGAGTGCTAACCCATGAATATAAAATAGCACTCCCCATTTCATTTGTCAACACAGTTTACATATTTTTTATAAAAGAAAAGCCATGGGGCTTTCTCTGCCTCACAGCTTTTCTTTCGTCTCTAAAACTTCTCTATGATCTTCTTTCGTTCATCTCATAGAATCCGTTCTCAATCTTAAACTTCAGAAGATTCCTGTCTTCCGACTGGTATCTCTCTTTCACAACACCGGAGCAGCACAACAGCTCTGTCCCCGTTGAAATATAACATCTGTATTTTGCATCCAGCAGAATCGTTGTCAGAGGATCTTCCATCACTTCAAGATAAATGTAATCTTCTTCTGTATCATAATGATCCACCTCACAGACTCTTGTTGTATCATCAAAAATAGCATCTGCTGAAATCACTTTTTCCATCTGCAAATCAACCGGATTTCCCTCGTACATCTTGTCTTCTCCTTCTGCTTACATCCGCTCTTTCTCAATCCTCTCGAGCTCTGTAAATACGTAATCATTCAGAACTTTAATATAAGTTCCTTTCATTCCTGAAGAACGTGATTCAATTACTCCTGCACTTTCAAACTTGCGAAGTGCATTCACGATAACCGATCTTGTAATTCCCACACGATCTGCTACCTTGCTGGCAACCAGAATTCCCTCTGTACCATCAAGTTCTTTAAAGATATGAATGATTGCTTCCAGCTCTGAGAAAGAAAGTGTGCTGATTGCTGCCTGAACGACATGTTCTTTTCTTGTCTCTTCCGCACTTTCTTCATTCACTGAACGAAGCATCTCAAGTCCTACTACAGCAGTACCATATTCACTGAGAATAATATCATCAATAGAATACGTTGCATCCTGTTTGTAGATAAACAAGGTTCCGAGACGCTCCCCGGCAATATCGATCGGTGTGATGATTGCCTGACATCCTTCCACAGCATCTGAAGAAAAACCAAGTGTCTCCAGATTAACATTCTCTTTTGTAGACAGAACACTCAGCAATCTTTCATTAAGCATATTATCAATATGAGATCCTACGGATTCTGTGATCAGTTCACTGATTTCTCTCACCTTATTGCTTTTGCTGACTCCAAGAATCTTTCCCTTCTTGCTGACTACCAGCACATTTGAGTCCAAAATCTCTGTCAGTACCGCACAGATATCATTAAACACAACTTTGCTGGAGTTATTATTATGCAGCAACTTATTAATCTTTCTGGTCTTATCCAATAATTGTACGCTCATTGTCTCCTCCACATGATTTGCTCTTATTCACTACTTCTAGCAAACAGTAACTATTATTTTCCAAGTTGTATACACAAATCAAATTTCAAATTCCTTACTAGCTTATATTATCATACAATTCAGAAAATAGCAACGTTGTGTTTTTCTGTTTTTTGAAATATTTAATCTTCTTTCTTAATTGTTTCCACATATCCGCACTTTTCATCAGCACAAACTAATTTATTGCCTTTTTCTACCATGTATCCACCACATTCCGGACATTTCTTACTGGATGGCTTCTGCCAGGACATAAATTCGCATTCCGGATTATCCTCACATCCATAATACTTTCTTCCCTTTTTCGTTTTGCGGATAACAACTTCTTTTCCACACACAGGACACGGAACTCCGATCTTTTCCAGATATGGTTTTGTATTTCTGCATTCCGGGAATCCCGGGCATGCAAGGAATTTACCATGCGGACCGTATTTGATCACCATGTTACGACCGCACTCTTCACAGATCACATCTGTTACTTCATCTTCAATCTTAACTTCCTCAAGCTCTTTCTCTGCAATTTCAACAGCTTCCTCAAGATCCGGATAGAAATTACGGATTACTTCCTTCCACGGAACCTTTCCTTCTTCAACCATATCAAGAAGTCCTTCCATATTCGCTGTAAAATGAACATCTACAATACTTGGAAATGACTGCTTCATAATATTATTAACAACTTCACCAATCTCTGTCAGATAAAGATTCTTGCCTTCTTTTGTAATATATCTTCTTCCAAGGATCAGAGAAATGGTTGGAGCATAGGTACTTGGACGTCCGATCCCAAGCTCTTCCATTGTCTTTACAAGACTCGCCTCTGTATAATGTGCCGGCGGCTGCGTAAAATGCTGCTTTGGATCAAATTCTTCTTTTGTAAGAACAGAATCCATGCTAAGATGTCCGACCAGTACATTGCTCTCTTCCTTCTCTTCCTCTGCCTCTACATACACAGAGCGGAATCCATCAAATGCAACCCTTGCTGTTGATACAGTAAAGCAGTACTCACCGGCTCCGATCTTGACTGCTGTTGTCTCATACTTCGCCGGCTGCATACGGCTTGCAGTGAAACGCTTCCAGATCAACTGATACAGACGGAACTGATCTCTGCTTAATGAATCCTTGATTGCTGCCGGTGTGCGTGTAATATCTGTCGGGCGGATTGCCTCATGCGCATCCTGAATCTTCTTATCTGCGGACTTTGTTTTTGTTCCTTCTGCCACATATGCTTCCCCGTAAGTCTCAGCAATATAGCTTCTTGCTGCTGCATCAGCTTCCTCTGAAATACGTGTAGAATCCGTACGAAGATAAGTAATTACACCGACTGTTCCATTCCCTTTAATGTCCACACCTTCATACAGCTGCTGTGCAATACGCATTGTCTTCTGTGTACCAAAGTTCAATGCCTTGGCAGCTTCCTGCTGCAGCGTACTTGTCGTAAATGGGAGTGGTGCTTTACGCGTCCTCTCACTGTTCTTGATATCTGTAATCTGGAACTCTTCGTTCTCTAATTTCTTTAAGATCTCATCCATCTCTTCTTTTGAATGGATCGTCATCTTTTTCTTCTCTGTTCCGTAGAACTTCGCTGTCAGAGGACGTTTCTCACCTTTTACTTTCAGTTGTGCATCCAGTGACCAGTACTCTTCCGGAATAAATGCATCAATCTCTGCTTCCCTATCTGCAACAATACGAAGTGCGACTGACTGTACACGTCCGGCACTCAACCCACGCTTTACCTTTGCCCAAAGCAATGGACTGATCTTATATCCAACCATACGGTCAAGCTCTCTTCTTGCCTGCTGTGCATCCACAAGATCCATGTCAATATCGCGTGGTGCTTTCAAAGATGCTTTCACAGCATTCTTTGTAATCTCATTAAATGTAATACGGCGCATTTTCTTCTCGTCCAGCTTCAAGGCAGCAGCAAGATGCCAGGAAATAGCCTCTCCTTCACGGTCAGGGTCGGTTGCAAGATAAACTTTGTCTGATTTCTTCGCCTCTTTTCTGAGCGTTGCAAGAATCTCTCCTTTTCCACGAATGGTAATATATTTTGGTTCGTAATCATTCTCCACGTCAATTCCCAGCTGACTTTTCGGCAGATCCCTGACGTGTCCCTGTGACGCTGCAACTGTATAATTGCTTCCTAGAAACTTTTTAATCGTCTTCACCTTTGCAGGAGACTCCACGATTACAAGATAATGTGCCATAAAAACTATACTCCTATTTTATTCTGATATAATAATTCTTTGTTATTTCACGAATGTATCCCTGCAGTTCCAGTGTAACAAGAATGCTCATCAATTTTCTGATCTCCACCCGAGATTCCTGCGCAATCTGATCCACATTCTTAGGATACAAACCGACACAACTATACACCAAATCATCTGTACTTTCAAGCACTTTTTTATTTTTCTCGTTTTTTATCTCCGTGTTTCTGCACAAAACATTTGTTTCAATCCCCCATTCTTCCAGCAGATTTTCAGGATTCAGAAGGATTCCGGCACCCTGTTGGATCAGGTGATTACACCCGGCACTCAAAGGACTGTCCAACGGTCCCGGAAGGGCGTAAACATCCTTTCCCTGCTCCAATGCCATATCTGCTGTAATCAAAGAGCCACTTCTCACCCTTGCCTCCATTACCAGAACTGCATCTGACAGTCCGCTGATGATCCGGTTCCTCATTGGAAAATTCATTGCAAGCGGAGGGGTTCCCGGTGGAAATTCCGAAAGGATTCCGCCTCCGTGTTCTATGATATCCATATATAAACCGATATGATCTCTTGGATAACAGACATCCACTCCGCTCCCTAAAACAGCATAAGATTTTCCGCCTGCATTCAACGCTGCTCTTTGTCCTGTTCCATCAATCCCTTTCGCCATGCCACTGATGATATCAACACCTGCTGCCGCCAGTACTTCCGCAAATTCTCTTGTATAGTGTTCTCCATATCCACTACACCCCCTTGCTCCGACAATTGCTGCCTTCTTCTTGGCTCCCGGACATGTTCCTTTCACAAAAAGAGCAAACGGGGGATCTGGTATCTCAGCCAGCCCCGGAGGATATTCTTTTGAAAAAAATGGAATAAATTTGATTCCATGTTCCTGCATTTTGTAAAACTCTTCTTTTAATTGTTCTTTCGTTTTCTCTTTCCGGGCTTTTTTTAATCCCTCTTTTTCTTCCTCGGTAAGGAATTCAATTCCTGTAATTTCAGTTTCTTCTATATAATATATCTTCTTTCCACTTCCTATGAGTTCTCGGAGCAGATACTTTTTTCTTGCAGATAGTTTTCGAATCGTAGAAAACCAGTATTCAAAAATCATCTCTTCACACATCATACATACCTCCCCCAATATTTCCTGTCCAATGTCCGATAACCGATCGCCTCCTGTAAATGTTCCAGTTTTATCTCCTCACTGTAATCTAAATCTGCAATCGTTCTCGCAACCTTTAAGATTCGGTGATAAGACCTCGCCGTCAGATTCAGTACATCATAAGCCTGCCCCATCAGTCGCATTTCTTCTCCGTTTAATCTGCAATACTTACTCAATTCCGCACCGTGAAGCATTGCGTTACACTGGATCTTCGTGTTTTGGTAGCGAATCTTCTGTCTCTTTCTTGCTTCACATACCCGCGCTTTAATCACCGCCGAAGACTCCGGACAGGAAACAGACTCTTTCACCAGATCCCGATATTCCACTTTAGAAGCTTCAACACTAAGGTCAATCCGATCGAGAAACGGTTGACTGATCTTACTTAAATATGCCTGAATCTGTGCCGGCGTACATGTACAGGCTGTCGATGGAAATTTTCCACATGGACACGTATTCATGGCAGATACAAGCATAAAATCAGCCGGAAAGATATAATTTCCGCTGGTTCTTGTGATCTGTATGCTGCGTTGTTCCAGTGGCTGCCTGAGCACTTCAAGAACACTTCTCTTAAATTCAGGAAGTTCATCCAAAAATAAAATACCACTATGCGCCAGGCTGATCTCTCCTGGTCTTGGAACAATCCCACCACCAATCAGCGCTGCTCTCGTTGCAGTATGATGTACCTCTCGAAAAGGTCTTCTGGAAATCAGTGGTTCCTTTCCATCCAGCATTCCCATAACACTATAAAGCTTTGTAAGCTCCATACTTTCTTCATAATTCATCGGCGGCAGAATTCCTGCCATACATTTTGCGGTCATTGTCTTCCCGCTTCCGGGTGGTCCGACCATAAGCAGATTATGCCCTCCCGCCACAGCAATTTCCGCTGCCCGACGAACATTCTCCTGACCATATAAGTCTGCGAAATCAGGTACTTCTTCTCCCACTTTTCCTCTGTCTTCTATTTTATCAGCCTCTTTTTCACCAAGATATCTCTGTTCTCCACCTGTTCTGTCTCCATCTTCCAAATAACTGATACATTCCCTGAGACTTCCAACTGCAATGATCCGAACCCCTTCTACAAGTTCTGCCTCCTTTTTATTTTCTCTCGGAACAATACAGCTTGTAACTTTTTGTACCTTTGCCTCTGATACCATAGAAAGAATCCCGGGAACTTTTCTGACTTGTCCATCCAATCCCAGTTCTCCGATGATCATACAGTCTTTCATTCTTCTATTCTGTTGTAAAACGCCAAGTGACGTCAGAATCGCCACTGCGATTGGAAGATCAAATGACGCTCCTCTTTTCCTCATAGTTGCCGGCGAAAGATTGATCACCACACGTTTCGCAGGAAATTCAAGACCTGAATTCCGGACTGCAGACCGTACGCGTTCTGCTGCTTCTTTCACCTCTGATGACAGATATCCCACCATGTGAAAAATCGGAAGTCCATTGCTGACATCCGCCTCCACATAGACCATTTCTACCGCCAGCCCTTCCATTGCCGCGGATTTTACTGTACTAAAACTCATATGCGCTCCTTCCTTTTCCCAGTCACAAGCGCACCTGTTCTTCTTACACCCCATTGTAAGCTGCTGAAATTCTGGCTGAATCAGCCGGATTTGATTTTCGGAACTGACATTCCGAGAATGTATAGATATCATAACTTCCGAATATCGATTTGTCAATCAGTTTCCGAGAACTTGAGCATATGGAAAAGCACAATTTCCACATTTTTTCATAAACTATATTAAATGCATCCAGAGGTGCTGTCTTGAAAGCATTTCCTAATCCCCTCACACCGGCGGAAGAGAAAAAATACATTCAGAGATACACCGAGGGCGATCTGGAAGCCAAGCATATTTTAATTGAACGCAATCTCCGTCTCGTTGCCCATGTTATACGGAAATACCAAAATACCAGTGAAGATCCGGAAGATCTGATTTCCATCGGCACGATTGGTCTGATCAAAGCTGTAATTACGTTCGATCCTGAAAAGGGAAATCGTCTGGCTGCCTATGCCTCCCGCTGTGTAGAAAATGAAGTCCTGATGTATCTGCGCGCCAGAAAAAAATGCAGCCATGAAATCTCTCTTTATGAACCGATTGGCACAGATCGGGAAGGAAATGAAGTCAACCTCTACGATATCATCGAATCTACAGAAACAGATATTCCAGAGCGGATTCATCTGAAGGACAATATTCAAAAGCTTTATGAAAAACTGGAAAATGAACTTTCTCCAAGAGAAAAACTTGTACTGAAAATGCGATACGGACTGTATCAGGGAGAAGAATACACGCAGCGGGAGATTGCCGCACAACTGGGCATCTCCCGCTCCTATGTATCCCGTATCGAAAAAAGTGCTATCGGAAAACTCCGACAATATTTTTGAACTTTCTAAGACTCTTCTATGAATTAACTTCTTTATCCTCTTCCTGTCTTCTGAGAAGATCGTACTGAGCTGGTGTCTCGCTCAGTTCTACATGAAGAACCTGCTTTGAATGCGGTGCACTTTCCTGTTCCTCTCCATCCTCATTCAGGATCCGGAGAACCTTTGCCTCAACATTACTTCCGTCCGGCTTCATGATCTCAATTGTCTCACCTACAGAAAACTTATTACGCTGTTCAATTCTTGCAAGCCCATTCTCAACAGCTCCGACAATTCCAAGATAAGTATACTCTCGGATATATGTGTTATTGTCATAAATCTGTGTCTCATGATCTGGTTTTCCAAAGAAAAATCCAGTCGTAAACTGACGATAAGTACAGTTTGAAATCTGATCCAGATACCAAGGCATGTTCTTCTTGTAAAGCTCTGGATCTTTCTGATAATCATCAATTGCTTTACGGTAAGTTCTTGCCACTGTTGCAACATAAAGTGCTGTTTTCATTCGTCCTTCGATCTTAAAACTGTCAATTCCAGCATCAATTAATTCCGGAATATGTTCGATCATACAAAGATCTTTTGAATTAAAGATGTAAGTTCCACGCTCATTCTCATAGACCGGCAGATATTCTCCCGGTCTCTTTTCCTCGACTACTGCATACTTCCAACGGCATGGATGTGTACATGCCCCCTGGTTTGCGTCCCTTCCTGTAAAATAATTACTCAGAAGGCAGCGTCCGGAATAAGAGATACACATTGCTCCATGGACAAATGTCTCAATTTCAAGATCTTCCGGAATTCTTTCTCTGATCTCCTTAATCTCTTTCAGAGACAATTCTCTTGCTGAAACCACACGACTTGCACCCTGGCGATACCAAAAGTTATAAGTTGCATAGTTTGTGTTATTCGCCTGTGTACTGATATGACGCTCAATCTCAGGACATACCTCTTTTGCAATCTCAAACACTCCCGGATCCGCAATGATCAGTGCATCAGGTTTAATCCCTCTCAACTCTTCAAAATATTCTCTTACCCCTTCAAGGTCATCGTTGTGGGCAAGAATATTTGCTGTAACATACACTTTTACATCATGTGCATGTGCGAATTCTATTCCCTCTTTCATTTCTTCCATAGAGAAATTTTTTGCTTTCGCACGCAACCCAAATGCTTCTCCTCCGATATATACTGCATCAGCACCGAAAATTACAGCTGTTTTTAACACTTCCAGGCTGCTCGCCGGGATCAATAGTTCGATCGGTCTACTCATTTTTCTACTCCTTGTTTTATGCTCACTGCCACACCATCTCCAAGCGGAATAATAGATGTGACCAGATCCTCTCTGTGTTTCAATTCATACAGATATTCCCGCATTCTCGCATGTATTGTACGATTTCTGCGTTCTACCGCAAAACGGGATTCTATGATATCCCCATCCTGCATCACATTGTCTGACACAAGACAGCCTCCATCCGAAAGCAGTCGCAATACATTCGGAAGATAATGAATATATTGCCCTTTCGCGGCATCCATAAAGATAAAATCAAAAGTTCCTTCCATTTCCGCAAGTACTTCTGTCGCATCTCCTTCAATCAGAGTAATCTTATCTTCCTTTCCCGCTCTGCGGAAATTCTCCCTCGCAATCGGGATTCTCTTCTCATAATTCTCTATTGTTGTTATATGTCCACCTTCCGGCAGATAATCACTCATCAATAACGCAGAGAAACCTACGGCAGTTCCGACTTCCAGAACGCGCATAGGTTTTTTCATCAAAAGGAGAACCTCCAGGAAGCTCTGCATCTCTCGTCGGATGATCGGTACATCCGCCGCCAGAGCTTCCTGTTCAATTGTCTCCAGTATTTCACTGTTCTCTGTATCCATAGAATTGATGAATGTAATAATACGTTCATCTACTATCATATCTTACACATCCACATCCATGATGATCGGGATCACCATTGGTCTTCTCTTTGTCTTCTTCCAGATATAGTCATTCATTGCATCACGGATCACAAGCTTGATCTTATTCCAGTCTGTATGTCTTCCTTTCAGACACTTCTCAAGTGCTTCTGAAACAGCCTTTCTCGCATCATCCATCAGCTCCTCTGACTCTCTGACATAGACAAATCCTCTTGATACGATATCCGGTCCTGCAAGCAGGCGGTTCGTTCTTCTCTCTAATGTAAGAACTACAATAATGATACCATCTTCTGCAAGATGCTGTCTGTCTCGAAGAACGATATTTCCAACATCTCCAACACCAAGTCCGTCTACCAGGATTGCTCCTGTATGAACCTTATCTACAACCTTAGCGTAATCATCACACAATTCAAGTACTTCACCGGACTGCATAATAAATACATTCTCCTTCGGAATTCCAAGGCTCTTCGCAACACCTGCGTTTGCTTTCAGATGGCGGTATTCACCATGCACCGGAATCGCATATTTCGGTTTTACGAGAGAATAGATCAACTTCAATTCTTCCTGACAGGCATGTCCTGATACATGGGCATCCTGGAAAATAACTTCTGCTCCCTTTGCAGAGAGTTCATTGATCACACGTGAAACCGATTTCTCATTTCCAGGAATCGGGTTGGAGCTGAAAATGATCGTATCATTCGGCTGAATTGTAACCTTGCGGTGTACGTCAGCTGCCATTCTTGACAGTGCAGCCATAGATTCTCCCTGGCTTCCTGTTGTGATCAGAACCATCTTCTCCGGTGGATAATTCTTCATCTGATCGATCTCGATCAGTGTATTCTCCGGTACATTCAGATATCCTAATTCTGATGCTGTAGAAATGATATTCACCATACTACGACCTTCTACAACAACCTTTCTGCCATACTTATAAGCAGAGTTGATGATCTGCTGTACACGGTCAACATTCGAAGCAAATGTCGCAATGATCAGTCTTGTATTCTGATGCTCTGCAAAAATGTGATCAAATGTGATACCTACTGTACGTTCTGACTGCGTAAATCCTTTTCGCTCTGCATTCGTACTGTCAGACATCAGTGCCAGCACGCCTTTCTTACCGATCTCAGCAAAACGCTGCAGGTCGATCGCATCTCCAAATACCGGAGTATAATCAACCTTGAAGTCTCCTGTGTGGACAACAACACCTGCCGGTGAATAGATTGCCAGTGCGGACGCATCCTGGATACTGTGGTTCGTCTTGATAAATTCAATCCGGAACTTTCCAAGATTGATTGACTGACCGTGACGTACAACCTTTCTCTTCGTTCCACGAAGCAGATTATGCTCCTTCAGCTTGTTCTCAATGATTCCCATTGTAAGCTTGGTTGTATAAATCGGAATGTTGATCTCTTTGAGTACATACGGCAATGCACCGATATGGTCCTCATGACCGTGCGTGATAACAAATCCCTTTACCTTGGAAATATTATCTTTCAGGTAGGTTACATCCGGAATTACAAGGTCGATTCCAAGCATATCATCTTCCGGGAACGCAAGACCACAATCTACAACAACAATACTGTCTTCATACTCAAACGCAGTAATGTTCATACCAATCTGTTCCAGACCTCCAAGCGGTATGATACGCAATTTTCCATTATTCTGTTTTTTCAAAAAATATACACCTCCACTATCTCTGTTTCTTCATACAGTCTTTACACAGTCCGTAGAATTTCAGTTCGTGGTCCAGGACATGGAAGCCGGTTGCCTTCTCGATATGATCTTCCAAACTCTCCAGAAGGTCATCATCAAACGGCATCACCTTGTTACATCTCTTACAAATCAGGTGATGATGATTGTGCTTTGTCTCCCCATTCAGTAAATGTCCGATCTCATAGCGCACACATCCATCCCCAAAATTAATCCTGTCTACCAGCTGCATATCCCACAAAAGCTGTAATGTTCTGTATACTGTGGCAAGCCCAATTTCCGGATAATCCTCTGATACCAGATCATAGATATCTTCCGCTGTCATATGACTCCCACTGTTCTCTTCAAGTACGGACAGAACAAGCAGTCTCTGGTGAGTCACCTTCAGCCCCTTTTCCTTTAACTTCTCTTTCAGAAGCTTCTGTGTCTTATCTGCTTCCATCTGTCTGCCTCCTATCTATATTGTAAAAAGAACTCCAGACTTTTTTCTGACACTTCTGCAAAAGTGAGAAAAGTATTCCTGTCTGCAGTTTCTCTTACATTCGTATTTCTTTCATGTAATTACATCTCAATATCGACGTCTTCCAGCAATTCCTCAAATACTTTGGAAACTGCCATCAGCTCTGTATCGTCTTCCACGATCTCATACGTCTTCTCTGCGTCTTTTGATTCTTCAACTTCTCTGAGAATCAGGCATTCTGCGTCATCTTCTTCTGAATCAACTACAAGAATATACGCGGAACCATTGATCTTTGTCTCTTCAAGTACAAAGAACTCATCTGCTCCACTTCCATCACTGAAAGTAAACTTTGCCTTTTCCATATGATTTTCCTCTATTCTGCTGTTTTCTGCATATAAATCGAATCTAAATATCCCTGGAGAATGAACACAGCAGCAATCTTATCGACATATTGCTTTCTGTTTTCTCTTCTCACACCACTCTCGATCAGTGTCTGCTCTGCCGCTACTGTCGTAAGTCTCTCGTCCCACATGATCACTTCCAGTCCTGTACGACGAACCAGCATGTCACGAAATTCCAATGACTTCTGGGCACGCTCCCCGATATCATTATTCATATGTTTTGGAAATCCAAGCACGATCTTCTCTACCTGATATTCTTTGATCAATTCTTCAATCCTCGCACAGGTACGGCGCAGCTTGTTCTCCTCTTTCCGTTGTATTGTCTCAATTCCCTGGGCCGTAAGTCCGAGCGGGTCGCTGATAGCAACACCTACAGTCTTCGTCCCATAGTCCAGTCCCATTACTCTCATTGTCTGATTATTCCCACGCATTATGCTCAATATACGCTTTCAACAGTTCTTCTACCAGTTCATCACGTTCCACCTTCATGATCAGGCTTCTTGCTCCGTTAAAACTTGTAATATATGTCGGATCTCCTGACATGATATATCCAACGATCTGATTCACCGGATTGTATCCTTTTTCTTTCAGAGCCTTGTATACGATCTCAAAAATATCCTTCGCAGAAATCTGCGGGCCCGGCTCTACCTGAAAGAACTGAGTACTACTTAAATCACTCATCTTTCTTCCTCCTTCTCTTTCTTGTATCTATTTCCTTCTTCCGAAGGGCTTTGCTGTTGTTCTGTCAAACAGCGCAAAACGCTCTGGAAACCCAGAAACCCTACTTATAATTCTAATATAACCGAATTCAAAATTCAATGTATAATTTGCGAATCCTTCCCAATTTGAACTTTTACGATACTATTCTTGAGATTTTCATTTGTCTCTAGTGCAATTTTCATATATTCTTTCGTATGACCTGTCTGTACTTCTTTTCCATTCAGTTCCAGATCCTCTTCCACAAGTACTTCCACTTCTTTTCCCTGGAAACTCTGTTCATATGCTGCACGCTTTTTCTCACCAAGTTCAATTAATTGTGCACTTCTCTTCGCCTTGATCTGTTCATCTACCTGATCTGGCATCACAGCTGCTTTTGTCCCCTCACGGCGGGAGTATTTAAAAATATGTGTCTCATAGAAATCTATGCTGTCCACAAAATCATATGACTCTTTGAACTCTTCTTCTGTCTCTCCTGGGAATCCCACAATCACATCGGTTGTCAATGCCGGATTCGGGAAGTATTTTCTGAGAAGTTCACATTTTTCCGCATATTCACTGCTTGTATATCTACGGTTCATACGCTTTAATGTTGCATCACATCCGCTCTGCAGAGACAGGTGGAAATGCGGACACATCTTCGGAAGCTTTGCAATCCCTTCTGCAAATTCTTCTGTGATGATTCCCGGTTCCAAAGAGCCAAGACGGATTCTTTCAATTCCATCAATCTCATGGACTGCCCGGATCAATTCCAGAAGGTGATATTCTTTATCAAAATCAATTCCATATGAGCTCAGATGAATTCCTGTCAGTACAACCTCCTTATATCCGTTATCTGCCAGTGTACGTACTTCATCAAGCACATCTTCCATGGAACGGCTGCGGACTCTTCCACGGGCATATGGAATGATACAATATGTGCAGAACTGATTACATCCATCCTGAACTTTAATATAAGCTCTTGTATGATCTCCCGGCTTCGTCAGGTGAAGATTCTCGTACTCTTTTGTCTTTCCGATCTCTTCCATCTTGATCTCTGCTTTTCTGTCGTTTTCCTGGTTCTTTACATTCTTTTCATTTTCTGTTACGTTACAATCTGCATTGTGTGTTCTTTCATACTCTTCCAATGCTTCGATCAGATTCTGCTTCTTATTATTACCAAGCACAATGTCAATGCAATCATCCACCTGAATCTCTTTTTCCTTCGCCTGGACATAACATCCTGCAGCGACAACAACTGCATCCGGATTCATTTTTCTCGCCCGGTGCAGCATCTGTCTCGACTTGCGGTCCGCGATATTTGTAACAGTACATGTATTGATTACATAAAGGTCTGCCCCTTCCTTGAAAGGAACGATCTCATACCCTGCTTTTTCAAGCATTTCCTGCATGGCTTCCGTCTCATAGGCATTTACTTTGCATCCCAAATTATGCAGTGCTGCTTTCTTCATTTATTTCTACCTCTTTTTTCCTTTTATCTCGTTAATTTCTTGACTTTTGAAACTGCATCCCGTAGAATATACCTAGGCTTAGAAGCCAACTTTATTGTATAA
>ERZ1031746.262-NODE-262-length-20077-cov-6.927030_pt1 | contig 20077 bp, 19 predicted proteins | sample MGYA00518171_ERZ1031746 | MGnify/ENA primary metagenome ERZ1031746 (study PRJEB33719, sample SAMN04261238) | wastewater metagenome | biome: rural village; feature: human; material: feces | host: Homo sapiens | place: El Salvador | collected 2013-01-07 ...
AGGGGTTGGAGGACATTCTCCTGAAGCTGGATATTTAGGGGCTTTCTCTTGAACGCAGAAAGGAGAAGCTTTTTGGTTTTGGCCGATTGAAATTTAATAATGTAAATAGGATAATTATGATAGATACAAGTGCCTTTCAAGGCAAGAAAGCTGCTTATTATACTCTGGGTTGTAAACTCAATTTCTCAGAGACTTCCACTTTCGGAAAGATGCTGGAAGATATGGGGGTTGTTACAGCTCAGAAGGGTGAACAAGCAGATATTTGTTTGATAAATACATGTTCTGTAACAGAAGTGGCTGATCACAAATGTCGTCAGGCCATTCATCGTATGGTACGCCAGAATCCTGGAGCCTTTGTGATTGTTACTGGTTGCTATGCCCAGTTGGAATCAGAGAATGTGAGCAAGATAGAGGGTGTTGACCTGGTGCTTGGTGCCAATGAGAAAGCTCATCTGATACAGTATCTGAGTGATGCTTGGGCGCAGAAGTTTTCTGAAGCGCTTCATCAGCATCATAGTGTGAAGACCAAGGAAATCAAGACTTTCCAGCCGTCTTGTTCCCGTGGCAACCGCACCCGTTATTTCCTGAAGGTACAGGATGGTTGCAATTATTATTGTACCTATTGTACAATACCTTTTGCCCGCGGCAATTCACGCAATCCAAGTATTGCTTCTCTTGTAGAACAGTCTGAGCAGGCAGCCCGTGAGGGAGGTAAGGAAATCGTTATTACTGGCGTGAATATCGGAGATTTCGGTCAGACAACTCATGAGCGCTTTTTGGATCTGGTGAAGGCTCTTGACGGAGTTGAGGGCATCAAGCGATATAGAATTTCCAGTCTGGAGCCTGATCTCTGTGATGATGATCTCATCGAATATTGTGCTCAGAGCCGGGCTTTCATGCCTCATTTCCACATACCTCTGCAAAGCGGTAGCGACGAGGTGCTCAAGTTGATGCATCGTCGTTATGATAAGGCTCTGTTTGCTCATAAGGTTCAACTGATCAAGGAGAAGATGCCGGATGCTTTCATCGGGGTTGACGTGATGGTAGGCTGCCGTGGTGAAACGCCTGAGTGCTTTGAGGAATGTTATGAGTTCCTGAAGTCCTTGCCTGTTACCCAACTTCATGTTTTCCCTTATTCTGAACGCCCGGGTACGGCTGCGCTCAAGATTCCTTATGTGGTGAGTGACAAGGAGAAGAAGTTGCGCTCCAAGCGACTCCTGGAGTTGAGCGACCAGAAAACGCAAGAGTTTTATGCCCAGTATATTGGAACGGAAGCTGAGGTGCTGTTTGAGAAGGCGCCTCGCGGCAAGGCCATGCATGGTTTTACCAAGAACTATGTGAGAGTAGAACTTTCTCCTGCCCTTGCCAAGGAAGAGTATGACAATCAGTTGCTCCGTGTTCGCCTGGGCGATTTCAATCACGACAAAACGGCTTTGAAGGCAGAATTGCTCTAAGAGTTCGTGGTGATGATAACGCTCGAATCATATCGTTCGAATATAGTCTCGTAAGGTTCGGGCGATGTGTTTATTCTATGGTGATGTATTATGATGTATTATAATGATTTTGGAACTTGGATCCGGAAACAGTTTCCTGATTTCCGGGTTCAGAAGATTTCTATAGATGCAGGATTTTCCTGTCCCAACCGGGATGGGAAAATTTCCAGCGGCGGATGTACTTATTGTGACAACCGCACGTTCAATCCCAGCTATTGCGACCGCAAGAAGTCTATCTCCGAACAGTTGGAAGAGGGGAAGGCATTCTTTGCCCGTAAGTATCCGGACATGAAGTATCTTGCTTATTTCCAGGCTTATACCAATACCTATGCTAAGGTAGAACAGCTCCGGGAGATGTATGAGGAAGCCCTTCGCATGGAAGATGTGGTGGGCATCGTGATTGGTACTCGCCCGGACTGTATGAGCGATGAATTGCTGGATTATCTGGAGGAACTCAACAAGCGCACGTTCTTATTGGTGGAGTATGGAATAGAAAGTGCTAATGATGATACTTTGCGTCGTATCAATCGCGGCCATGATTTTGCCTGCAGCCGTGATGCGGTAGAGCGTACGCATGCTCGCGGCATCCTGACTGGCGGTCATATTATCATCGGGCTGCCAGGAGAAGATGCGGAGGAGAGTCTCCGTCAGGCTCCTATCATTTCTTCGCTTCCTCTTGATATTCTGAAGATTCATCAGATGCAGATTATCAAGGGAACCCGTTTGGCGCAGGAATATGCTGAGCATCCTTTTCATGTCTATTCGGTAGAGGAGTATATTGACGTCATCGTCAGGTTTATTCGTTTGCTGCGCTCGGATCTGGTGCTCGAAAGGTTTGTAAGTCAATCGCCTAAGGAATTGCTCGTGGCTCCGAAATGGGGATTGAAGAATTATGAGTTTACTAATTTGCTGAACAATAGGCTTAAGAGCCGTTAAAGCATTTTTTTATCATTATAAATTCTTAATTATGCCTCAAATCGGGGCATAATTGAATTATTCTTTGTATTTTTGCAGTCAATATGCAAAAGTAGCAATACAAGATGGCAAAAGTAGCAATTGTAATACTAAATTGGAATGGTCAGAAGATGCTGGCCAAGTTTCTTCCTAATGTGATAGAGTATTCCCGACAGGATGCTGAAATCTGGGTGGCGGACAACAGTTCGTCAGATGGTTCCATGCACCTTCTGGAAACTCAATTTCCTCTGGTCAAGACTATCGTACTGGAGCAGAATTTTGGCTTTGCCGAAGGGTATAATCGGGCGTTACGCCAGATAGAGGCCGACTACTATGTGCTTTTGAATAGTGATGTAGAGGTGAGTCATCATTGGCTTACTCCGCTTATAGAGTTTATGGATTCCCATCCTCAGGTGGCAGCCTGTCAGCCGAAATTGCTGGCAGAATATGACAAGGACAGTTTTGAGTATGCCGGCGCCTGTGGAGGTTTTCTGGATAAATATGGTTATCCGTTCTGTCGTGGCAGGATTTTCGGTACGGTAGAACGTGATAATGGCCAGTATGATTACCAGCAGGAGATATTGTGGGCTACGGGTGCGTGCATGATGATCCGTTCTGCGGATTATTGGAAGGCGGGTGGACTTGACGGCCGCTTTTTCGCTCATAATGAGGAGATAGACCTTTGCTGGCGTTTGCGCCTGATGGGGCGGAAAATCTATTGCATCCCTGAGAGTGAAGTGTATCATGTGGGTGGAGGAACTTTGCCTAAGAGCAATCCGATGAAGACTTTCCTGAATTTCAGAAATAATCTAACGATGCTTTATAAGAATCTGTCTGACAAGGAGTTATTGCATGTGATGAGAGTGAGATGGTTCCTCGATTATCTGGCTGCTTTTGAGATGTTGCTGCTCCAGCGGAATTGGGGTGATTTCAAGGCTGTGTTCAAAGCTCGCAAGGCATTCAAGGAATGGCGTTCCTCTTTTGATGAGGAGAGAAAGCGTATTCAGGCACAAAGAGTGGAGGAGGAGATTCCACAGATTTTCCAGACTTCCATATTGTGGCAATATTACGCCAAAGGAGTGAAGAATTTCAAGGATTTGAAAACGACTTGAATGAAGTCTAATGATCCTTCTTGAATGGAGTCTGATGATTCTTCTTGAATGAAGCGTGATAATCCTTCTCGAATGAAATCTGATGGAAGCTTTCAATAAAAGCCAGATGGCTTCCTTTGAAAACGAGTGGGCTTTAAAAAATAGAAATAACTTAGAAACTGACTATAAAATGAGACGTATTTATTTATCATTTTTTGCTTTCTTCCTGGCATTAGGAATGGAAGCGCAAACGATGGTGAAGGTGCAGGTGACTAATCCTTCCAAAGTAGAGAGAAACGACGAACCGGTTGTCTTGGATTTGAGCAAGTATGGCGAGGTTTCCAAGGCCGTCGTTACGGTAGATGGCAAGGAAATTCCATCCCAATTGGATGATCTGAACCGTGACTGCGTGAATGATGAACTTTGTTTTCTGGCTGATCTCGGCAAGAGGGAGTCGAAGACTTATCAGATTCAGTTGTTCTCCGAGGGCGAGCAGTCTACCTATCCTGCCCGTACCTTTGCAGAACTGGTTGTGCCAAGCAAGAACAAAAAGTTGGCCAAGAACAAGCAGGATATTTACCTGCGCAGTATTGCCTTCGACAAGAAGACCAAGGATGTCTATCATTTTGTACATTCTCATGGCGTTTGTTTCGAGAGCGACTTGGTGGCGATGCGTGTTTATTTCGACAACCGGCAGACCATCGACCTTTATGGCAAAATCAATAAGGGACTGGTGGTAGAGGAAACTCAGTTTTATCCTTCCGAAGAACAGTTGGCAGCAGGTTCCGGCGATGACTGTCTGTGGGTAGGCAATACCTATGGTTTGGGTGCCCTGCGCGGTTGGGACGGCACGAAATCCCTGTTGCTTACAGATGTGAAATATCAGGAGCAGCGTGTTATTTCCGAAGGTCCTTTGCGTGCCGTGGTAGAAGTAGTAGACAACGGTTGGGTTCCGGCTCCAGGATTGAAGCCTGTAAATGCCACCATCCGCTATACGATTTATGCGGGGCATAGGGATTTTGATGTGGAAGTATTCTTCAATAAGAATGCGGATGATTACGTATTCTCTACAGGACTTATCAACGTGAAGGGTTCTACAGAAATGTCTGATGGCAAGGGATTGAGAGGCTGTTATGGTAGCGACTGGCCTACTGGCAAGGATGATGGCAAACATAAGTTGGAGACAGTTGGCTTAGGTATTTATGTGCCTCAATCTCATTTCGTAAGTCAGGAGGAGGCCAATAAGGATGTATATACGATGCTGGTTCGCCCTGTAGGAAAGAAGTTGACCTACAAATTGGCTTATACGAGCGCCAATGAAACTTATGGTTTCGCAGGAGAAAAGGAGTGGTATAAGTGGTTGGCGGATTGGAAGAAACTTCAGACTCAGCCATTACTGGTCAAAGTATTTTAGCAAGAATAGGAGAGAGACTTTCTGCTATGGTCATTCCAGCGGAAAGTCTTCCTCCTTCCTCCTTCCTCCCTTCTCCCTTCATCTCCTTTCTCCCTTCTCTCTTCTCCTTTCATCGTCTTTGTCTTTCTCATTTCTCATTTGTCATTTGTCATTTCTCATTTTTATGTCTTTCTCATTTCTCATTTGTCATTTCTCATTTTATCGTCTTTCTCATTTGTCATTTGTTATTTTGTTGCTCAAATCTCTGCAAATGTGAATATTTATAGAATAGATTCATCTTTTTTGCACATAATTTGTGCTTTTTTAGCTTAAAAACTTGGAATTTAAAATATTTTTTAGTATTTTTGCACTCGTATTAATACAAAATTATAATTACGTGAAGAATTTATATCATATTATCATAATAGTGGCACTTGTCTTGCTTTCTTCGGCTTGTGAATTTAAATTCAAGCCGAATGAGGAGTTTGTTGCTGAACCTCTTTGCGTACAGCGTTATGATCGTTTGGAAAGCCGCTATCTTACTACCGGAGATTTTTCTGCCCTGCAGCAGATGAATACCGATTATCCTATAGAAACCCGTACCTTGATAGAGAAAATGCTCCAGTTGGGTACGATTACCGATGCCAACATCAGCAATCGCTTCCTGATGTTCTTTCAGGACTCTACGCTCCAGGCTCTCATCGCAGATGCAGAGGCTGAATATGCCAATATGGACGATATCAATAAGGAGTTGAAGGAATCGTTTAGCCGATTGCAGGATTGGCTGCCGGAAATCAAGCAGCCTGTTTTATGCGCAGATAGGAGCTTTGGACCAGAGTATCGTGATAGGCGAGTCTTCGGTTGGCATTTCTCTCGATAAGTACATGGGGTCTGAATATCCGCTCTACAAGAAATTTTATAATACCCAGCAGCGTAGCACCATGAACCGAAACAACATCGTGCCAGACTGTCTCACTTTCTATCTGCTGAGTATCTATCCGATGGATGATTTTGACAACAGACCGCAGTTGGACCGCGACCTGCACATGGGAAAAATCATGTGGACGGTCAATAGGGCGATGAACAGGGAAGTCTTCAATACCCGATATGTAAAGACAATCAACGATTTCGTGAAGCGAAATCCGAGAATTACGGTCAAGCAATTACTGGAAGATGAAGACTATTCTGCTATCAAGGCTTTGCACAAAGATTAGCAGGAACATTCTGAGTTGGGATGAATTTGTCCTTGATGAATAGGGATGAATTCGTCCTTCATTTGTTTTAAATGACAAATGAGAAATGAGGAAGGAGAAGGGAGGAAGGAGAAGTCTGCTAAAGAAAAAAGGGTGGCAGATTTCAAACAGGAAAAATAAACAGATAATATTGAAGCTTTTTATATAAAGAAAACTATGAAGAAATTTTCTATTTTTATTGCAACTATCATGATGGTAACGGCAATGGAAGCTGCAGAGAAACTGGATCTGAAGAGCATTACTTTGGGCGAATTCTCTGCCAGTTATGTGACGGGAATCAATCCTATCGAAGGTACTGATTTGTATGCTTCTATCAGTAATGACGGCAAGCAGATTGTCAGCTATTCCTTCAAGTCGGGCAAGCAGGTGGCTGTCCTCTTTGATATTCATGAGGCTCAGGCTCCTTTCGAGTCTATTGATGGATATGTGATGAGCCCTGACGGCAAGCAACTTCTGGTAATCACCAAGAGCAAGGCTGTGTACCGCAGATCTTTCAAGGCTGAGTATTTCATCTATAATATCGCCAGCAAGAAGCTCCGCAAACTTTCTGAGGGCGAAAACCAGCAGGTGGCTACCTGGTCGCCTGATTCCAAGCACATCGCTTTCGTAAAGGATAATAATCTCTTTGTCTTTGATGGCGAAAAGGAAACGCAGATTACTTCCGACGGCAAGTTTAATGAAATCATCAACGGAATTCCTGACTGGGTTTACGAGGAGGAATTTGCTTTCAATAGGGCGTTTGCATGGAATGCTGACGGTACTTCCATCGGCTGGATCCGCTTCGATGAGTCGCATGTGAAGACTTACTCTCTCCAGCTTTTCGAGGGTGCCAAGCCTGCACATCCTGAGTTCCACGATTATCCGGGCGAGTATTCCTACAAGTATCCGAAGGCGGGTCAGGACAATTCCAAGGTGAGCCTCTGGAGTTATGATCTGAAGGCTGGCAAGACTATCCGCCTCGATGTGCCTGTGGATGCTGACGGATATTATCCTCGCATCAAAACTTCGCCAGACCGCAACAGTCTGATTGTCTATACGATGAACCGCCATCAGGACGATATGCGACTCTATTCGGTCAATCCTTTCACGGGTGCCAGCAAGATGCTCATCAAGGAGAGCGTGCCTAAGTTTGTAAAAGAGGAGGTGATGGAGAACAGCATCGTGGGCAAGAAATATATCCTCATGCCAAGCGACCGCGACGGCTATATGCATCTTTATCTCTACGATATGAACGGCAAGCTGATTCGCCAGGTAGAGAAGGGAAATTATGATGTGACCGAGATTTACGGAATGGACGAGAAGACCGGGAACGTGTACTTCCAGGCTGCGAAGATCAATCCGCACGACCGACAGGTATATGTGGCTCACAAGAATGGTAAGGTGGAGCGACTCACAGATGCGGAGGGTTCTAATGCTGCCAATTTCTCAGGCGATTTCAGATATTTCGTCAATACCTGGAGCTCTTACAGCCATCCGCAGGTGTTTACCGTGCGCAGCAACAAGGGTAAGGTTATCAAGATGCTGGAGGACAACAAGGTACTTTTGGAGAAGACCCAGAAATACAACTGGGGCAAGCGTGAGACTTTCTCGTTTACTACTTCCGAGGGTGTGAAACTCGACGGTTGGATGGTGAAACCTGTTGACTTTGATGCCAACAAGAAGTATCCTGTCATCCTGTTCCAGTATTCCGGTCCGGGCAACCAGCAGGTTCTGAATGCCTGGAATACGGGCAGTATGGGCCAGGGTGGTGCTTTCGACTATTATCTGGCTCAGGAGGGTTTCATCGTGGTTTGTGTAGATGGTCGCGGAACGGGTGGCCGTGGTGCAGAATTTGAGAAATCTACTTATCTCAGGCTGGGCGATCTGGAGTCTAAGGACCAGGTGGAGACGGCTCTCTACATGAGTAGTCTGCCATACGTTGATAAGGACAATATCGGCATCTGGGGCTGGAGTTATGGTGGCTTCAATACGTTGATGAGTATGAGCGAAGGCCGTCCTGTGTTCAAGGCTGGTGTGGCTGTGGCACCTCCTACCTGCTACCGTTTCTATGATACGGTTTATACCGAGCGCTATATGCGTACTCCTCAGGAGAATGAGGATGGTTACAAGGTGAATCCTATCGAGCGTGCAGACCGCTTGCATGGTGCCCTGCTGATTTGCCATGGTGTGGCTGATGATAATGTGCATCCTCAGAATACCTTCGAATATTCAGAGGCGCTGGTTCAGGCAGACAAGGATTTCAAGGAGCTGTTTTATACCAACAGAAACCATGGTATTTATGGTGGAAATACGCGCAATCATCTGTTGAGACAGATTGCAGATTGGTTTAAGAGTCACATGAAATAAAAAGGAAATTTCCCTCGGGAAAATAGGTTTCTCCGGGGGAAATTCTTCGGAAAGAAATTGGCTCCTTTCGAGGGGGAAATCTTCGGTTGGAAATTGGCTTCTTTCGAGGGGGAAGAATAGAATATAAAAGAATAAGAATTAAAAAATAAGGAAAGATGAAAGCAAAACCAGGTTTCAATCTCCGTGTGGTTTGTGGTGAGAACATCATCGTGGCAGAGGGAGAGGAGAATATTGATTTCAGCAATATCATTAGTATGAATGAGAGTTCTGCTTATTTATGGCAGAATATTCAGGGCAAGGAGTTTACTCATGAAGACTTGGTCGGTCTGCTGACTCAGGAGTATGAGGTGGATGAGGCTACGGCGTTGAAAGACGTGAAGGCTCTTACCGAATTATGGTTGCAGGCTGGAATTATTGAAGCTTAAATCAAGCGCTTCTGCTTCGGTTTAGTTTTGGATTATAAATCAGGCGCTTCTGCTTTGATAGAAGTTCAAGTTTTTAAGCATAAAGGCTTAGAATTATAAATAATAAAAAAGCGGGATTATCTTTTGGAAACTGAAGATAACCCCGCTTTTTATTCTAGCATATTGTTATATATATCATATTCTATATATACCTGATATACCTCGTATTCTCTATATTCTCCCTATTTACTATATTCTTCGTATTCTGTATATCCTACATCGGTCCGAGAATCGGAATCCAGATTCTTCTGTAAGCGGCAAGAAGATATCTGCGGATAGGGAAGAGGTGCATCCAGAGAGCCGAATAAATTTTCCACTTTTTGCTGTCTGTTCTGTCCAGCTTCTTTCTGCCCTTGCGGTAAAATCCAATCACGGATGCTTTCACGTCTTCTATTCTGCATTTTTCTATGCCTAAGTTTCCGTCTCCTCGCAGTATTACTTCCTGGTCCTGAATCTTGATAATGCGATGAAGCACGTAATGTCTGTAGCTGATTTCTGCCAGTACTGCATCGCCTACTTTGATGTCTTTAGCCTTGGTCAGCAAGGCCTTGTCTCTATTGTCTTCCAGGAACGGGCGCATGGAGTAACCGCGCAGCAGCAGGGTTACGGTGTGACCTTCTTCCAGCAGTTTTACGATCTCTGGGAGTAGTTGGGCGTTGGCAAACTGTATTTCTACAGTCTTTATGGAATGATTATCTTGCATCATTTTTTATTATTTTTTGTCACGCAGATTTTCCTTCACCTTCTTTGATGGCAATCGCCTGATTACAAACTTCGGCAGCCTCCCGGTTGGGCAGGCAATGGAGGATGTAGATGTTGGCGGTCTCCACCAGTCGGGTAATCGTATTGCAGATGTCGTTGAAAATATCCTGGTCCCATTTCATGCTCGAACAGGAGGGCAGGAGAGAGGCGAAGGCTTCGATAGGCGAAAGGCGCTCCACCCAGTTGGAACTGTCGCGGTCGATGCGTGTGATGGCTCCCAGCTTGGCTTTCACGTTGCGATAGCAAGGGGTTTTTCCGCTCCACGGACTGCCGTAGATGTAAGGCTCTCCGTCGATGAATCTTATGATAGGATTGTCGTCGTTCATGAGGTCGCATCCCTTCAGATATCTCAGCCACATGCTTACCTGTGTACTCTTTCCGGTTCCGCTTTTGGCGATGAATGCATATCCGTATCCGTTCTGTCTTACCAGAGATGCGTGGATGAGGAGAGTCTGCAGTCTGCTGCCGGCAAAGGCGAAGATGAGCATCAGGGCGTTGTTCAGTCCGAAGCAACGCATGTTGTAGTTGCCGTTCAGGGCGCATCGGCAGTCGCTGAAGTCCTTGTTGGTTTGCAGCAGGCAGCAGCTGGCCCCGTTGATGTCCTTGATGATATACTGGTAGCCTCCGTTGTCGAGTTTATCCACGATGGTATCTCCGTTTCCCGTGTCGAAAGCCCTGATTCTCTTGCGCTTATCCTTGGGATAGGGTTTGAGGGAATCATCTACGAGCAGGCTAAAAAAAAGATGACCCTCCAAAGTGTTGACTCTGAAGGGTTCGAATGAGGTCAGGAGTCGCATGCTGTTGAATGGAGACTCTGCAAAACAGATTCTCACGTTCAACTCTGCGATATTAAAATCATGTGATTCTATCATTTATTTTTGCGTTGCTTTTTCTGGGCTTTCTTAGTCTTCACTTTCTTTACTGGTTCCTCTATTTCTGTAGCTTCATCCATAGGTGCTACAGCCTGGAACTGGAATTGCGTCCTGTTCAGTTTCTTGATTTGGAAAGGAGGCAGTTCGCTCTTCTGCTTCTGGTTGTTTTTCTGCTTCTGGTTGTGCGCATAGCGTATGTAGAGCTTGTTACACACTTTCTCCAGCTTCTTAGGGTCGGTATTATATTCCACCACGCATGTGCGATGCTGTTCTCCGATGTTTGCCAGATAGTCGCGCAACTGGTATGAGTAGTTCTCTCGGCTTACCAGGAAATGATGCTTGCTGGTAAACCATGCAGAATCTACCTCCTGAATGTCTGTGAAATAGACTGTGGAGTCGTTGAAAGAAGAAGCAAATCCAAAGACGTATGCCTTTCTCATCTCGTTTTTAGCCTGTACGGTAAGCGAGATGAGGAGTGTAGCTGCTATAGCTGTGAGTCCGATTTTTGATAATTTCATTTCTATTCTAAATTATTTTAGCCTACTGGCCTTCATCCGGTTTTCCAGAAAAGCTACAGACTTCCGCATCAGCATGTGTCTGATAGCCTACTGTCCCAGATAGGTCTTCAGCAGTTTATTCTTCGTATTGTGTCGGAGTCTGCGTATGGCTTTCTCCTTGATTTGGCGCACTCTCTCACGGGTGAGATTGTATTTGTCGCCGATTTCCTCGAGCGTCATTTCTGGCGAGCCGATTCCGAAGAAGGCTCTTACCACTTTTTGCTCTCTATCGTTGAGCAGGTCGATGGCCCTGTCGATTTCTTTCCGTAGCGATTCCTGTACGAGTGCCTTGTCAGCCATCGGCATATTGTTGTCGGCAAGTACGTCCAGCAGGCTGTTGTCCTCTCCATCTACGAAAGGAGCATCCATACTTACGTGGCGGTTGTTGGCCTTCATCGCTTCCTCGACTTTTTCTTCAGGCAAATCTATGCGGTCGGCAATCTCATCTACGCTTGGACGGCGCTCGTGTTCTTGCTCAAATTTGTTGAGTTCACGGTTTATCTTGTTGACGCTTCCCACCTGATTGAGTGGCAGGCGCACGATTCTACTCTGCTCTGCGATGGCTTGCAGAATGCTTTGGCGAATCCACCAAACAGCGTATGAGATGAATTTGAATCCACGTGTTTCATCAAATTTCTCTGCAGCTTTGATGAGTCCTACATTTCCCTCATTAATGAGGTCGGGGAGGCTGAGTCCCTGATTCTGATATTGCTTTGCCACAGAGACAACGAAGCGTAGATTTGCTCTTGTTAATCTCTCTAAGGCTTGGCGATCACCTTTCTTGATTTTCTGTGCCAACTCTACTTCTTCATCTACCGAGAGTAGTTCTTCATGTCCTATCTCCTGCAGATATTTGTCGAGTGACGCACTTTCACGATTAGTGAATGAATTTGAAATTTTTAGTTGTCTCATGGTAGCCTTTATTTTTTTAAGTTCTGCAAAAGTACACTTTTTGTTCGAAATGACAAAAAAAATAGCAAAAAAATAGCAGATATTTTAAAAAATACCTGCTATTTTGTCGTTTTTTATATTTTCAAAACCTTTTTCTGACGCCTAATTGGAGAATTTTTTCTGATAAAACTCTTGCTGGACTTGAGTTTTCTGTTCTCCTTTTGGGGCGACTGGTTTAGTCTCTCTGCAGAGGAACTGCGAAGTAAGCCTTCTTGCCTGTAGGCCACATACCCTGGATGTAGAGCACAGGATCCTTGCTGGTAGAAGCGCTCTTGACGGCTTTCTGCAGGTCGTCGAGAGAAGTGATATTGCTGTCGTTGATCTTCTGGATGATGAATCCGCGAGAGATTCCGGCTTCCTTCAAGGCTCCGCTATTTACCTTCATCACCTCTACACCATACTTGATGTTGAGCTGCTCCTTCTGTGAAGCGGTAATCTGGCGGAAGTTGCCACCCAGCACATCGAGGTCGGCTGACTTGATGACAGAGGTTGTGCCCTGAGCATTCTTCAGCGTGATGGTCTTGGTGATAGCCTTCTTGTTGCGCAGATAGGTGATGGTCATCTTGTCGCCAGGGCGCTTGCCGTTGAGCAATTCCTGAAGTTCAGCCATCTTGGTCACCTTCTTGCCGTCCACCTTGGTGATTACGTCACCTTCCTTCAGGTCGGCAGCAGCACCATTTCCGTCTTCATCCACCTTGGCGATGTAAACACCCTCATTGGTTCCGAGGTTCACTTCCTTGCCGTTCTCCTTCTGTGTGTTGATATAGTTGAGCACGTCAGAACCCTGTATGCTGAGCATTACGCGCTGTACGCTACCATATTTCTTGATGTCATCTACCACCTTGTTCATGATGGATGTAGGGATGGCGAAACCATATCCTGCGTAAGAACCGGTCTGTGAGTAGAGCATGGCGTTGATACCTACGAGTTCGCCCTGGGTGTTGACGAGTGCGCCACCAGAGTTACCTGCGTTGATGGCGGCATCGGTCTGGATGAAGCTCTCTACGCCGTTGGCTCCGAGTGAACGTGCCTTGGCAGAGATGATACCGGCAGTCACAGTATTGTTGAGACCGAATGGGTTGCCTACTGCGATGACCCATTCTCCGACTCTTACCTTGTCGCTATCTGCGATAGGGAGGGTAGGCAGGTTCTTTCCGTCCACCTTGATGAGTGCGAGGTCGGTAGTCTTGTCGGTACCGACGATGCGGGCTGAGTATTCGCGGTTGTCGTTGAGTGTGACGGTCAGTTCGTCAGCACCTTCCACCACGTGGTTGTTGGTCACGATATATCCGTCGCTACTGATGATGACTCCCGAACCTGTAGCTTCTTTCTTAGGGGTCTGCACTCTCTGCTTGCGTGTGCCGCCGTTGCCAGGGTTTCCGAAGAAGCCGAATGGGTCGAAGAATCCTCCGAATGGATCGTCCTGCACGTCAACGGTTGTTGTCTTGGAGTTCTGTACGTATTTGATGTGAACTACAGCTGGCAGAGCTTTTTCTGCTGCATAAGTGAGATCTACTGGTTGACCAGCTGGAGCTGAAGTAGTAGCTGGAGCTGCGTTTACTTTCATGAATGCACCGGCTGAGAATGCGAGTGAACCTACGCACAACAGAGCCATCACGTAATTTGTTACCTTTTTCATGTCTATTGCTTTTAATTATTACTTTTCTTTTTTATTACTCTAATTGGTTTGCGGCAGCCTCGTTTCTTTCAGAACTCCTTGTGAGGGGTCTTGATTCCAGAACCTCTGCTTTGGTTTTCTAATTTCAGAACTCCTTGTGAGGGGTCTTGATTCCAGGCAGATTTTTCTGTCTCGGAAAAGCGAGTGCTTCGTCTAACCGGTTGCAAATATAGAAGCAAAAAATGAGAAAGCAATCATTCCGTATTGTTTTTTATCCCGTTTTAACATTTGAATTTAACACTTTAACGGCTCTTAAATTTGAAATGCCCTAAATTTACAAATCTTATATACTTTGTAAGAAAAAGTTAGTTGCAAATATGTAACTAAAAAATGCGAATAGTTAAATGTATGTTAAGCTAAGGATGCTTCTCTTATTGATTTTATGGCAAGTATTTTGCCGTTATTATGGCAAGTACTTGTGCTTTTTTCTACATTCCGGGCATTCTCCCTTGATGACAAAGGAAACGGAGTGGGGATAGAATCCTTCTGGTAATTCGAAGCTTGGGATGTGGATGTCTTCCATGCAGAAGGAGCGTTGGCAAGCCTCGCAGTAGAAGTGGATATGGCCGTCATGATGGTCGCATTTTCCTTCTTCCTCGCAGAGTTCGTAGTTGAGAATACCTCGTCCGTCCTCGAAAGCGTGCACCACGTCGTGTTCGAGGAAGAGGGTGAGCACTCTGAAGATGCTCGATTTGTCCATGGTCAGCATCTTGTGTTCCAGACTGCTGAGGCTCTGGGGGTGTTGCTCGCTCGCTAAAGTCTTGAGAACGAGAATGCGGTTGGCTGTAGGTTTGATTCCCTTAGCCTCCAGTTTGATGATAATATCTTGCTGCTCCATTTTCTATTTTCTTTATGTTCTAATTTAAAAAGTGTACCATATTCTAATTAAAAAGTGTACCACTTTATACTTGCTTGCAAAGGTATGATTAAATAATGAAATGACCAAATAAAAAGTATAAAATCGGGGAAAAACATCTGTGTAGATCTGTGAAATCTGTGGGACAAAAAACAATTATCTGTGAGAAGAACAAAACTCAGCGGAGAAAAAACAAAAAAAGCGTACAAGCTTTAGAGACTTGCACGCTTCTTTCATATATTACAAACGTAATTACTTTCTTTATCAAATGAATGCCCGCTTGAAGAAGCAACTCCATTTCTGAAGTTAGCTTACCGAAGCAGCATTCTTTTCATTCAGGATACTTGCTTACCGAAGCAGCATCCTTTCCGTTGGTTCAGATGCACCAAAGGTAAACCCCTTAAGCGCAAGAGCAACCACGACCTTTACTCAAGGCCTCGCCATACATTTCCATGGCGTTCATGTAGTTCTCAAGTAAAGCTTTGAAAGCCTTCTTGATGTTTTCGAAAATTGTTTTCATACTTGTTATCCTTTAATTAATTAATACTGCAGGCTTCTTTCAGCCTGAATCTTTTTACCACTCATGGAGCAGGTAATTACTTACCCATTTCCATTTTGTTGTTTACATTTACAGCTTTAGCAATCATGACTGCTACTACTGCGAGAATCATTACTGTTGTCATCATAATCATTTTCATTTTGCGGAGTCTCCATTTGAGACTCCAGTTTAACATTATCCTTTTACAATCTTACCTTTTTCGAGTGCAAAGGTAATGCCTATTTTTTGAAAATCTGTCACAAAGGCATGACAAAATGATGAAACGAGGACTTTTTTTGACTCATATCAACCAAATCCGTTTTCGGCTTGATGTAGGTCAAAGGAAAATTATTCCGTGAGAGACTGCAGCAATCCCTGACAGGCATCCTCCAGGAGAGTGATGACCAGTTCAAAGTCGCTATAGTCGCCATAGTATGGGTCGGGAACGGTCGTGTATTGGCGATGATGGGTCAGAAAATCAGCCATGCGAACCACCTTGTCCTTGTCAGCCTGACAGGAAGCCATGGACGTGATGGCACGATAATTGTCGTTGTCCATCACCACGATGGTATCGAAGCGGTCGAAGTCTGATTTCTTAAACTGGCGGGCGTGACTGTTGAAATCATAACCGTGCTCGGCGCCACATTTTCTCATACGGCTGTCGGGCAATTGTCCTACGTGCCAGTTTCCGATACCGGCAGAATCGATTTCAAACTCGTCGCTCAGCCCCGCCTTCTCTACGAGACTCTTCATGATGCCTTCACCCGCAGGGGAGCGGCAGATATTGCCGAGGCAAATAAATAATACTGTATGTTTACCTTTCTTTATCATTTTGGAGTTTTAATGTTTCTTTTCCGTCTGCAAAGTTAGTATAATACTTTGATATGAGCAAAGTTTTTTTACCAATTTCTTTGTTTTTTCTGAAAAAGTGCTTATCTTTGCAATCAAAACGTGATTTCGTTTCGAAAACATTATTTTAATTCAAATTTTATAGCATGACAATAACGCTTAGCATTTTAATCATTACGGTTGCCATGTTTATTTGGGGCAGAGTGAGGGCCGACATCGTAGCTCTTACCGCCTTGGCAGCACTACTCGTATTCGGAATTCTTACTCCTTCAGAAGCCCTGGCAGGTTTCTCGTCGCCCATCGTCGTCATGATGATAGGCCTTTTCGTGGTGGGTGGAGCCATCATGCAGACGGGACTTGCCAAGCTCACGGGCAATAAACTCATGGCCCTTTCGCGCGGCAACGAAACCATTACCTTCCTGCTGGTGATGCTCGTCACCTCCTTCATCGGAGCCTTCGTGAGCAATACCGGTACCGTGGCGCTCATGATGCCTATCATCGTGAGCTTAGCGGCAGCATCGGGCATGCAGTCGAGCCGTTTCCTCATGCCCCTGGCCTTTGCGGGCAGTCTCGGAGGAATGCTCACGCTCATCGGTACGCCGCCCAACCTGGTCATCGACGAGGTGCTCACAGAAGCAGGATATCAGCCGCTTGCTTTCTTCTCCTTCTTCCCCGTGGGTCTCATCGTCATCGCCATCGGCATCATCGTACTCATGCCTCTCAGCAAGATTTTCCTCAGCAAAAAGCAGAACGGAAAGAAGAAGGACAAGGCGAAATCGCTCGACGACCTGGTGGATGAATACCAGCTGCTCGACAATCTGCATCGATACATCGTGCCCAGCAAGCGCTATGGGGCGGCAGATGAAAATGGTGGGGTGATGGACATCGTGGGCAAGACGCTCAAGGACCTCAGCATACAGAAGAAATACGGGGTGAGCATCATCGAAATCAGAAACGAGAAGAAGTCGAAACTCGGACTCGTGAAGGATGTCAACCAGAACATGGCGAAGAGCAGCAGCACGATTTCCGTACACGATATTCTCTATATTCTGGGCGATGAGGAGAAGATAGAAAAGTTTGCCCACGACTACGGATTGAGAAAGATGAAGGATGTGAAAATCGACTTCTATGACCTCGGACTCACGGAGATAGTCGTGATGCCTACCTCCAATTTCGCAGGCCTGCGCATCGGAGAAGCCAATCTGCGTAAGCGCTTCGGTATCAACGTGTTGGGTGTGAAGCGAGGAGAGGAATATATCACGGATAATCTGATAGCGGCCAAACTGCATGTGGGCGATATGCTCCTGGTGCAGGGCGAGTGGACCAATCTGGCTCATCTCACTTCGGATACTTCCAACTGGGTGGTGCTCGACCAGCCTGAGAAGACTGCCGACAAGGTGCTGCTCGACTATAAGGCTCCTGTGGCTGCAGCCATCATGCTGCTCATGGTGGCGATGATGGTGTTTGATTTCATTCCTGTAGCTCCGGTTACGGCGGTCATCATAGCCGGTCTGCTCACGGTCTTTGCAGGCTGTTTCCGTAATGTGGAGGCGGCTTACAAGACCATCAACTGGGAGAGTATCGTGCTGATAGCGGCGATGATGCCGATGTCCACGGCGCTGGAGAAGACGGGAGCCTCTGCGCTGGTTTCGCAGACTTTAGTGGACAGTCTTGGGGCGATGGGACCTACGGCTCTCTTGGCAGGCATCTATTTCACCACCTCTCTGATGACGATGTTTATCAGCAATACTGCCACGGCCGTGCTGATGGCTCCTATCGCCTTAGTGGCAGCCCAGCAGGTGGGTGTGAGTCCTTATTCCTTCCTCTTTGCGGTCACCTTGGGAGCCAGCATGTGCTTCGCCTCTCCATTCTCCACGCCGCCTAATGCGCTGGTGATGAAGGCGGGTGGTTACTCGTTTATGGACTATGTGAAGGTGGGTCTGCCCCTGCAGATTATCATCGGCGTGGTGATGACTTTCGTCCTGCCGCTGCTGTTTCCTTATTAATTTGATTATACTTAAAAATAGAACAGGAATGCCCATACCGACCATGTATTAGGTGTCAAGAATCTCATTCTTTATCATACGGAGGAGAAGACGCTTGCCACTCGCAAGGAGAAATATTCCCAGGAGGCTGCTGAGTATTTCAAGGGCAGGATTGTGGTGCCTGATGACTTGGAGGTAATCGAGTTATAAAAAAAATATCCCCAACCCAAGACGGAATCGTCAAGGATTGGGGACTTTGTTTGGATGCCCCTCCTTTAGAAGAGGGCTGGGCTACTTCAATTCGTAGTCACCATCTCCTTCAGAGCCGGTGTCGCCCTTGTTGTCGCCATTAGAGCCGGTGTCACCCTTGTTGTCGCCATTAGGCTTGCCGCTGTTGTCGCCCTCAGAGCCACTAGGCTCTTTGTCTGGGTCTTCCACATCGCCCTTGTCGCCAGAGGTCACTTTCTTTACCAGTTTGCCGTTTCGGTCGTAGCAGGTAATCTGGATGGCGGTACGCTGGAGCTCGTTCTTGATCTCCACGTTAGGAGTGAAGATAACACGACGGCTGGTAATCAGGCTGCTTGCCACTTCTGCCACATTACTTACGCTCTTGGCACGAACGCCAAATCGCATGGTTCCCAAACCGGGGATGGCTACAGAGTGACCTTCAGTTGCCCATGCCATGATCACGTTGCCGGCTGCATCCCAGCATGCCTGCATCACGCCTCGACTCACACCACTTCGGAGTGCTGCCTCCTGAATCACCTTGCTCTCAGTCAGTTTACTGTACAAATCAGTACCGAGCACGTAACGGTAATTTCCCTTTTGCTCACCCACTTGGATGAGGGTTTCCTTTGCTTTCAAGTTGATAGCCATAATGATAAAACCTCCTGTAAACTTCTCCCTTCCGGAAATCTTTCCGGTGTTCCCGTCTTTCCCAAAATCTGTTTTTCTTCCTTTCCGCCTGTCAAGACTTTTCTTGCATTACGTTTCCTCGGAAAATCAGGATTTTTTGGGGGTTAGAGGGTAGGGAGAAGGACTCGTTTCGAGGTTTGGAGTCTGGATTGAATTTGATTGGATTGATTGAAATAATTGATTGATTTCCCTTTGAATCGTCAGCCCTTTTCAGAATCATCATCCTTTTCAGAATCATTATCCTTTTCAGAATCATTATCCTATTCAGAATCATCATCCTTTTCTGACTCATCATCCTATTTCTGACTCATCAGTTTTTCTTCTAAATCCCTAATCGATTTAAAGTCGAACGGGAATTTTGGGCAGACGAATTTCGGGGCGTTTTCTAAGAAACTCTTTTCTAAGAAGCTTTTTCCGAAGAAACTCTTTCCGAAGAAGTCTTTTCCCGCAAAGCTCTTTTCAGAGAAGTCTTCTCTTTTCCCTTTGCAGCCTTTACCGGATGGTAATGGTCGGAACGAAATGGGAAGAATCTGCCCGAGTGGAGATGTTGTTCTCCTGATGTTGTCGCTGGTTCTTTCCGATCACGAGACCCGCAGTACACGAGTTGGAGAGGAATGTGACGACGGCAGAGCACACGGCCACGATGAGATACCTGATGAATGCTTTCATGTTTTGGCTCATAAGCATTTTGCCCCCTTTTAGCTTCGTCTCTCGCAGAAGATTTCCGGTAAGAGATTCGAAGGACTCGTTGCAGGGCTTGGAGTCTGGTTTGACGAATTTTGGTTTGAATTCAGCTTCCCAGTTAGAGAAAAATATTTTCCCAGTTAGGAAAGTGATTTTTCAGCGCTTTCTGAATCACGATGCAAAGATACGGCATTCCTCATACCCAGTCGTGCGATGTCGTGCGATGCCGTGCGATTGTAGAACATTTAGTCTGAAATCCCTAAAATTTTACCGTTTTCGCCTTTATAGAGCTAAATTTTACCAGTTTCGTGTCGTAGTGTTAAACGCTTAAATTTTACCACTTTCGCTTTTTTAGAGCAAAATTTTACCATTTTCATCTTGATGTAGATTCTAACTTAAAAGTGTACCACCCCTAATAATTAAAAAGTATACCACC
>ERZ1031746.271-NODE-271-length-19775-cov-24.890669_pt1 | contig 19775 bp, 10 predicted proteins | sample MGYA00518171_ERZ1031746 | MGnify/ENA primary metagenome ERZ1031746 (study PRJEB33719, sample SAMN04261238) | wastewater metagenome | biome: rural village; feature: human; material: feces | host: Homo sapiens | place: El Salvador | collected 2013-01-07 ...
CAACTGTTAAGTAATGGAAAAATACGTTCTCGCAAGGTTTTTCTGAAATGATAAAGTTTCTGTTACACCACGCAAAGTAAGTTTCGAAAGAAATCCATACCTTTGCCGCCGTGAATAAACAATTTTAGTGCACGCCTAAATTTTTAAAGCATAAATCAAAAATGAATAGAACATGATTGAACAAGTGTTAACAATGAAACGGACAGCAGCCTTATGCTTGGTAGGAGCTTTCTGCAGCCTGAATGCTCAGGCTCAGAAGATCCATGTCAAGGGTAATCTTGTTGACGGTACAGGTGAACCTCTGATTGGTGCCACTGTAAAAGTGAAAGGTAATGCCAGCGTCGGTGCGGTCACCGACTTTGACGGTAACTTCAAAATCGATGTGCCTTCTGAGAATTCTACTCTCGTATTTACATACGTAGGTATGAAGACCAAGGAAGTTAAGATCGGTAAGAAGAGAGAGTTCAAACTCTCACTGGAAGACGACAATGCCATCGGTGAAGTCGTAGTCGTTGGTTATGGTCAGCAGAAGAAGGCATCTGTAGTAGGTGCCATCACCCAGACTACTGGTAAGGTGTTGGAGCGAGCAGGTGGTGTTTCTGACATCGGTTCTGCCCTGACTGGTAATCTGCCTGGTGTGATTACAGAATCTTCATCAGGTATGCCTGGTGATGAGGATCCTAAGATTGTGATTCGTGGTGTGAGCTCCTGGAACTCTTCCGACCCTCTGATACTTGTAGATGGAATCGAGCGACCTATGTCGAGTGTGGATATCCACTCTGTGCAGTCTATCTCTGTATTGAAGGATGCTTCTGCCACCGCCGTGTATGGTGTGAAGGGTGCGAATGGTGTTATCCTGATTACCACCAAGCGTGGTACAGAAGGCAAGGCTAAGATTTCTGCTAGTGCAAGTTCTGCTCTCAAGCTGGTGTCTAAGTTGCCTGAGACCTACGGTTCTGCCGATGCGCTTTATTATGCGAACCAGGCAATCAAGCATGAGTTGGGACTCTCACCTTCAAGCTGGGGTGACATCCGCTCTACCGAATTCATCAACAAATATAATGCTCCTGCAGGCAGTATTGATCCGGAGACCGGATTCCTGATGAGCGAGCGTTATCCTGATGTAGATTGGCAGAAGGAACTCTTCAAGGACTACGCCATGTCTTACAATGCCAATGTGAACATCGCAGGTGGTACCAAGGCAGTGAAGTATTATGCAGCCATCGACTATCAGCACGAGGGTGACCTCTTCCGCGAGTGGAATAACAATCGTGGTTATACCAGTGGTTACGGATTCAACCGTATCAACGTTCGTTCTAACCTCGACTTCCAGCTCACCAAGACTACCACGCTGAAGGCAAACCTTTCGGGTAGCCATGGTATCCGCAAGTCACCTTATGGCTTGGATAAAGGCTCATGGGCTGAGACCCAGCTCTGGCAGGCAGCTTACTCAGCACCTCATGATACCTTCCTGCCACAGTTTAGCGATGGTGTTTGGGGCTATTTCCCTAAAGATGAGCAAGGCTCTCCTAACTCTGTAACCAATCTTGCACTTCATGGTGAGCAGTCAACCACCACAACCCGTATCAACACCGACTTTACGCTCGAGCAGGATCTTTCCTTTATTACAAAGGGTCTGAAGGCATCTGCCCTCGTATCTTGGGATAACGTGTTTGTGGAGGCAAGCCGAGGTATCGACGACCAAAACCATGCAGCCCAGTATAAGTATATCGACCCTGTAACGGGTGTGGTAACCTATAAGGAGAAGCCTGCGGGACACAACAACTTCGATTTTGTGGAGACCATCGCATGGAAGACTGATGCAGGTGCGCTCAACAACAATCTTACCCAGCGTAACCTCTTCTATCAGGCACAGCTCTATTGGGGACGCAAGTTCGGCAAGCACGATGTAACCGCCATGGGCGTATTCAACCGCTCTGAGCGTGCTACGGGTTCTGAGTTTACCAACTACCGTGAGGACTGGGCATTCCGTACCACCTATAATTATGCCGATCGCTACATGTTCGAGTATAACGGTGCCTACAATGGTTCGGAGAAGTTCTCCAAGGACAATCGTTTCGCCTTCTTCAATTCAGGTGCTATCGGTTGGAACGTAGCCAACGAGAAATGGTTCAAGCCAGTGACTGAGGCAAAGGTATTCGGCAGAAACCTGGTTGACATCCTCAAGCTTCGCTACTCTTATGGTGAGATTGGTGAGGATAATGTATGGGAGCGCTGGCTCTACCAGACCACTTGGGCTTACGGTGGCAAGACACACCTTGACTCAACCAACCCAGGCAACGAATCCATTTATACCTGGTATAAGGAATCAAAGGTAGGTAACCCAGATATCCACTGGGAGAAGGCAATCAAGAAGAACTTCGGTATCGACTATGCTTTCCTCGGTGGTCTCGTAGCCGGTTCGCTTGAATTCTTCAACGAGAAGCGTTCCGACATCATGATTGCCGGCGGCAGCCGTTCGGTGCCTTCCTATTTCGGTGCTTCTGCTCCTTACATAAACAAGGGTAGAACCAAGACCACAGGTTATGAGCTTGAAGTTCGACTGCAGTATGATTTTGCCAACGGTATCCATGCCTATGCCAACATGAACATGACGCATGCAAAAAATGTTGTTACCGAGCATGACGACCCAGAGTTGCTTCCTTCATACCAGAAGAACATGGGATTCTCCATCGGACAGGCCAAGAGCTATCTCGACAATGGTACAGCACAGTCTTGGGATGATGTCATCGCCATGACTCCTCATAATACCAACGACAACCAGAAGTTGCCAGGTCAGTATATCATCACCGACTTCAATGGTGACGGTGTGATTGATACCAATGATAGTGCGCCTTATGGCTTTACAGGTACTCCTCAGAACACCTACAATGCCACTATCGGTATTGACTACAAGGGATTCAGCATCTATGCGCAGTTCTATGGCGTAAACAACGTGAGCCGCTATGTATCATTCAACTCACTGCCTAAGCCATACCTTCACACGGTGTTCAAGGAGGGTGCTTACTGGTCACCATCAACTCCAAACGGAATTCCTTCACTTCGTATGAACTCTACTCCAAGTTACTATGAGGGTACCCGCTTCCTCTACGATGGTTCGTTCTGCCGCTTGAAGAACCTGGAGGTGGCTTATACTTGGAATGACGGATGGATCAAGAGTCTCGGTCTCTCGATGTTGAAGGTTTATGTAAATGGTAACAACCTCTTCCTCTGGACAGATATGCCTGACGACCGTGAGTCGAACTTCGCAGGTACAGGTCTTGCTTCTCAGGGTGCATACCCTACAATGAAGCGTATCAACTTCGGTATCAAGTTAGAGTTGTAAACAGCGTTAATATAACACATTATTTATTATGACAAGAATAATTTCTAAATATAAGTCTGCCTGCCTGGCGTTGGCATTGGGATGTTCTCTCGCGATGACCACCAGCTGTACAGACTATCTTGACAAGTCACCTGAATCGGATGTATCTGCAGAGGCTGCTTTCAAGAATTTCAAGAATTTCCAGGGCTTTACAGAGGAGCTTTATCTCTGTATTCCTGACTTCTCCAAGAGTTACTGGACAACGTGCTGGAACTGGGGTGAGGATGATATCCAGGCTGTGGGTTTCGACTACCTCATGGGCTACAAGGTTGACCAGGGTGACTTCTGGGGCTGGCAGAAAGAGTTTGACGGATGGGGCGCATGCTTCATGGACCAGGGGGATAAGTTTGATCCACTTGCTCCTGATGGCCGTTTCAAGCGTGGTCTCTGGAAGGCTGCATGGTATGGCATCCGTAAGGCAAATCTGGGTCTGGAGAATATGGACCTGATGACGGCTGCCACCCAGGAGGAGAAGAATACCATCAAGGGTCAGTTGCTCTTCTTCCGTGGATGGCTTCATTTCCAGCTGATGCAGTATTTCGGTGGTCTGCCATATATTGATCATGCCATAGCTGCCAACCAGCCAATGACTCTTCCTCGTGAAACCTGTCAGGCATGTGCCGAGAAGGCTGCTAAAGACTTCCGTGACGCTGCAGAGCTTCTGCCTATCGACTGGGATAAGTCTTCTGTTGGTCGCAATACATTAGGCAAGAATGGCTTCCGCATCAACAAGATTACCGCACTTGCCTATGAAGGCAAATCACTCTTGTGGGCAGCTTCTCCACTGGTGAAGAACTGCGATGACAAGATGAACGTAAACGGCAATGCCAGCACCTACGATTACGATACCAACTATGCACAGAAGGCTGCCGAGGCACTTGGCGAACTCCTTACTCTTGTTGAGACAGGACAGACCCAGTACAAGCTCGTGGATTTTGCTGATTACTCAGACCTGTTCTATACCTGGAACAAGAACATGCTTCCTCCAGGTTCTACCGAGAATATTCTCCGTGATATTCCAGCCGATGCATGGCAGAACTCTCACTTCGGAGTGTTCACCGAGTTTGGCGGTTCGATTCTTACAGGTGGTAAGGCTGCCTCACAGCCTACAGCCAACTACGTAAACTATTATGGTATGAAGAATGGTCTTCCTCTCGATGACCCAGATTCTGGTTTCGACCCAACCCATCCTTGGAAGAACCGTGACCCACGTTTCTATCACGACATCGTATATGATGGAGTAAAGGTGGTAGAGGGAGACATCAAACCGGATGCCAACCGATATGCCAACCTCTATACAGGAGGTACCTATCGTGATGACATCAACGAGAGTCGCACAGGTTACCTGCTCTATAAGTTCATTCCTATGATCGCCAACAACTATGATATGGGTAGTACTTATAACAAGCTGTACATTGATGTGCCTTACCTGCGTCTTGCCGACTGTTACCTGATGTATGCCGAGGCTTGTGCAGCCTTTGGTGGAGCCACCGCTTCAGCCAAGTGCTCACTCACAGCTCTCGATGCAGTGAACAAGATTCGCGAGCGTGCCGGAGTAGAAGGCGTAGCAGCCAAGTTTACCGGCAACAAGGACAAGTTCATGGATGAGGTTCGCCGCGAGCGTGCCGTAGAGCTTGCTTTCGAAGGTCACCGTTTCAACGACCTGCGCCGCTGGTTGCTTCTCGACAAGGCACCTTACAACATCAAGACATCGCAGGAGTTTGTACGTGCAGGCAAGTTTGATCCAAAGAATCCACAGAACACCGAGGTATCCGGTTTCAAGGAGAAGACCATTCTTACCCGCCACTTCACAAGCAAGCACTGGTGGATGCCTTTGAAGAAGAAAGACACCAGTATCTATCCTGAGATGTTCCAGAATCCAGGTTGGTAATAGAGTGTGAATCAAGAAAACAATTAAAAGAATAAAGAAGAAAAAATTATGAGCAACATAATTTCAAGATATAAAGCCATTCTTCCGGTTTCCCTCTTCGCTCTCTCTGCACAAGGAGTGATGGCACAGGATGCCACAGAAGCAGACACCATCAACGTGGCTTTCCGCAAGGCGGATGCCCGTGATGTAATCACTCCTGTCAGCACGGTTAAGGTGAAGGATCTGCTGGATAAGAACTACAATACCTACAGCCTCGACAATATGCAGGCTTTGGCTGCAGGTTATAACGGGTCGCTGTGGAACCAGGGTGAAGCACTCGTGCTGATTGACGGTGTGCCACGTGATGCAAACAATGTATTGCCAACGGAGATTGAAGACATTACCTTCCTCAAGGGTGCTTCTGCCGTTGTGCTCTACGGTAGCCGTGCTGCAAAGGGTGCCATCCTCATCACGACCAAGCGTGGTAAGGTTGAACCGCTGAAGATTACGGCACGTGCCAACTATCAGATGAGTGTAGCGAAGTCTTTCCCTACCTATCTCGATGGTGCGCAGTATATGACGCTTTACAATCAGGCACTTGCCAACGACGGTCTTTCTGCCAAATATTCAGATGAAGACATCTATAACACGGCTGCAGGTACCAATCCTTACCGTTATCCAAACCAGCAGTTCTATAATTCTGATTATCTCAGAAAGAACAAGTCTCGCTACGATGTAACGGCTGAGTTCGAAGGTGGTGGTAAGTTTGCACAGTTCTATACCAACGTGAGCTACTACCGCGAGGGCGATTTCCTCAATTTCGGTGAAGGAAAGAACAACTATACCGACCGTCTGAACGTACGTGGTAACATCGACCTCCAGCTCGCAGACTGGGCTTCGGGTTGGGTGAATGCCAACGCTACCTACTATAACCAGCATGGTTCAAACTCCAATTTCTGGGATGCTGCTTCCAAATTGCGTCCTAACCGTGTGGCTCCATTCATCCCGCTATCTTATCTTGACCCGATGGATGCCAATTCGCTGGCTCTCATCAATAACTCAAGAAACATCATCACCAATCCTGCGGGATTGCCAGCCGGACAGTATTTCCTGGGTGCTACACAGGAAGACCAGACCAATGCCTTCGCAGATATGTATGCTGCAGGTTACAACACCTGGACTGCCCGCCAGATGCAGTTTGATACGGGTGTCAAGTTTGATCTGTCCTCTGTACTCAAGGGATTGAGCTTCAAGACCATGTTTGCGGTTGACTATTCTACGTCATACACCACATCCTTGAACGACAGTTATGCAACCTTCGGTGCCAACTGGACTCAGTTTGACGGCAAGCAGATTATCGGTTCCGTCACACAGTTTGGTGAGGATAAGCATACAGGTACGCTGAACTCCAGCAACTCAAAAGAGCGCCAGACGCTTGCCTGGACCGGTCAGTTTGACTACGTTAACTCCTTCGGCAATCACAATGTCAATGCCACCTTGCTCGCCAATGGTTATCAGCAGACTATCAGCGGTGAGTATCACAAGGTAAGCAATGCCAACCTGGGACTTCTCGTGTCATACAACTATGCACATAAGTACTATGCTGACTTGGCAGCCAATGTGGTACACTCGGCAAAGCTTCCTGAGGGCAACCGCAATGCCATTTCTCCATCGGCAACTCTCGGCTGGAGACTCTCTGAAGAGAATTTCCTGAAGGATGTAAACTGGCTCAATGACCTCCGTCTTACCGCAGGTTATACCGTCTTGAACCAGGATCTTGATATCAAAGAGTACTTCATGTATGAGAATATCTTCACGGCTACCGGTACATGGTGGGGATGGTCTGACGCCAACACCACCATCCAGACTTCCGACTCTCAGCGTGGTGGTAACGACAAGCTGGGCTTCATCAAGCGCAAGGAGTTCAATGTAGGTTTGAATGGTGCCTTGTTCGACAACCGACTCAGCTTTGCAGTGAACTACTACAACACGGTGACTGATGGCTTGCTCGCTCAGCCAGATTACATCTATCCAAGCTATATGCATACCTACTGGCCTGTATCTACATTCGTGCCATACATCAACTATGGTAAGAATCGCCGCACAGGTGTTGACTTCTCTCTCGGTTACAAAGACAAGGTGGGAGATTTCGAGTATGGTATCCAGGCATTCGGACAGACCAACAGTTCAAAGAACCTGAAGGTTGCAGAGAATGTAGAGTATGACTACATGCGTACAGAAGGCAAGCTCACAGATGCTCTTTGGGGATATGAGTGCTTAGGCTACTACAACAGTCAGGATGAAATTGACAATGACAAGGTCAAGAGCTCTTTCGGTACAGTGAAGCCTGGTGACTTGAAATACAAGGACCAGAATGGTGATGGAGTTATCGACTCTAAGGACCGTGTGGTTATCGGTCGCTGGAGCGCCAAGTTCACCGGTGGTATGAATCTTACCTTGAAGTACAAGAACTTCACTCTCTTCGCCATGTTGACAGGTCAGTTTGGTGGCAATGCCATCAAGGACGATACCTACAACTGGGTTTACGGTGAGCGTAAGTACAGTGATGTGGTACTCGGCGCCTGGACAGAGAGTAAATTCAAGAACGGAGAGTCTATCACCTATCCTCGTCTGACAACACAGAGTGGTGACAACAACTTCAATGCTTCCGACTACTGGATGTATTCAACCGACCGCATCGACTTGAGCCGCGTGCAGCTTACCTACGATTTCAACAAGACACTCTTCGGAGACAACAGTTTGGTGAAGGGCTTGCAGGTATATGTTAACGGCAGCAGCCTCCTGACGATAGCCGGTGAGCGCAAGCAGATGGAACGCAATGTAGGTTCTGCTCCTCAAACCCGCAGTTTCACCATCGGTGCAAAGGTTGAGTTCTAATATAGAAAATTAAGATAACGAAAATGACAAAAGTGATGAACAACTTACTATCAAAATATAAAATTGGTGGAGTGGTGCTCGGACTGGCTCTTTCGATAGGACTGACAAGCTGCGACGATATGTTCGAGCCTGCCATCGAAAACCATCTGGGTTTCGAGTATATGTACGACCATCCAGACTATGCTGATGGTGTGCTTGGCAACGCCTATACCCGTCTGCCAAACGGCTCTTACTCATTCAATGATGTCGCTACAGACGATGCCGTGAGTAACGACGCTACCGACAGCTACCGCAAGATGACTGGTGTAGATAGCTGGACATCAAGCAACAACCCTGTGGAAACCTGGCGCAACTGCCGTGCAGCTATCCAGTATATCAACCTCTTCCTTGCCAATGTGGATAAGGTAAACTGGAACAGCGATGAGGCTGTGCGTGCCATGTATGAGCAGCGTTATATCGGCGAGGCCAAGGGTTTGAGAGCACTCTTCATGTACTATCTGCTCCGTGCCCATGGTGGTTTGGTCAATGGAACACTTCTCGGTGTTCCTAACGATGTTGAGCCAACAAATGTAAATTCAGATTTCAATTCCCTGGAGGTGCGTGCTTCTTATGCCGACTGCATGAAGCAGCTTATTGCGGATGCAGAAGAGGCTGTACGTGTACTTCCTGTTGACTACAAGGATACCGATAGTGAGACCATGACCGTTAGTTGCCTTGGCAAATCCTATACAGTAACAAAGGCTACTTACAATCGTGTACTTGGTTCCAACTTCGCCGGACGCTTAAGTGGTCGTATCGCTCGTGCCGTTCTTGCACAGGCTACATTGATGGCTGCATCTCCAGCCTTTGCCGATGGCAGCGGCGTAACCTACGAGCAGGCTGCCAAATATGCCAAGGCAGTGCTCGACCTCAATGGTGGCATCTCAGGCATCGATACAAATGGTTTGGAGTGGTATGCAGACCCAAACATGAAGGATCTTAAAGCGGCACAATGTCCTAAGGAAGTACTCTGGCGTACAGAGAAGAGCGAGAACAATGATTTGGAGACCAAGTACTACCCACCATCAATCTATGGTAAGGGTCGTATCAATCCAACCCAGAATCTTGTAGATGCATTCCCTGCTGCCAACGGTTATCCTATTACTGATCCCAACAGCGAATATGATCCAGCTAATCCATACGCTAACCGTGACCCACGTCTGGCTAAGTACATTATCTATAACGGACAGAAGGCTGGTTCAGGAAACACTGTCATCAATACACAGGCAGACAATGCAACTAATCTTGATGGTCTCAACAAGGATGTTTCCAAGTCAACCCGTACAGGTTACTATATGAAGAAACTCCTCCGTCAGGACATCAATCTGGATCCTACCGTTAACGGCAAGGCTTATCATTATACAGCCCGCATCCGTTACACAGAGCTTTATCTGGATTATGCCGAGGCAGCCAATGAGGCTTATGGTCCTAAGGGTGGCACAGGTTACTCAGCCTACGATGTCATCAAGGCAATCCGTGAGCGTGCAGGCTTGGGAGAGTTTGGTGAAGATCCATATCTGGAAGAGTGTGCAAAGAGCAAGGAAAAGATGCGTGAGTTGATTAGAAACGAGCGCCGCATCGAGCTTTGCTTCGAGGGCTTCCGCTTCTGGGATCTCCGTCGCTGGAAGGCAAACCTTACAGAGGAGGCAAAGGGTATGAGCATCACCAACGAAGAGGCTGGTAAGAAATATACTCCAATCTCAGTGGAAACACGTAACTTCAAGGAGAATGCCTTCTATGGTCCAGTGCCATACGACCAGATTCTTAATTTCCCATCACTCGTTCAGAACGCTGGATGGTAAAAAGAACAACATTTGGTAATAAAAAGAAAAAAAGAAGATTATGAATAAAACATTCAGAAAAATAGGAACTGCAATCATGGGACTTGCCTTGGTAGCTGGTCTTTCTACCTCTTGCTCTAACGGTGATTGGGAGGATAACCTTCAGGGTGGTATCGGCCAGGGCGGTAACAAGGGTAAGGTATCTGTATATTTCGCTATGCAGGCACCTATCCGTGTCATCACTCTCGGTAATGACGATGATGCAGTAAATACCGACGACAATGCTCATCAGTTCAAGCTGCAGGCTACTTGGGGTGGCGGCTACAAGAATACCAAGGATTGCAAGATCAGCTATCAGATTGATCCATCTCTTTTGCCAGAAGGTAGTGGCATGGAGGTACTCCCTTCATCCTACTATACTCTGGAGGATCCTAACACCTTGACTATTCCTAAGGGAAAAATCATTGGTGGTACAATTGTTCATCTGACAGATGCCTTCTTCAACGATCCAAAGGCAGCTACTACTCACTATGTATTGCCTGTAAAACTCGTTTCTTCCCTGACTGGTGATTCTATTCTTGAAAAGCAGAACTATCAGCTGATCTGTGTGAAGTACAAGAATCAGTACTCAGGTATGTATTGCATGACAGGAACTACCAATATCCAGGATTTGAAGACCATTACTCACAAGAACGAGGATGCGCTGGATGTGGTTTCAACAGTAGATTTCAACACATCTTCCATCACTTTCTCTTATCCTGTAAAGGAGTGGAAGTATGATGACAAAGAGCATATCTGGAGTCAGATTGATGCATCGAAGGAGTTGACCGTTACTCTGGCATTCAATGGAGAAAACTGTCAGGTTCTTCAGGACGGCAAGGTGATCGGTACTGGTACTTTTGCTCCTCGTGGCATTCAGGATTTCAGCGACAAGAACCGTATGGCTGATTGTCTGAAGATCAAGTTTAATGCTACTCTAGTGACCAATGCTGGTGATGTAGAGCACGAGAAAACATGGACCATCTCTGCCGACTATGTGATGTCTATGATGAGTCGTGGCAACAAGCTTGAGTCATGGAAGTAATTTCGTAACAAACTAATGAAAATGAATTTAGTAGTATGAAAGTAAATAAATATATTATATCTGCACTGGTCTGCCCATTTGTATTGGGCAGCTGTGCAGACTGGGATGACTGGAAATATGATGTCGAGAAGCCTCAGACCATCGCTCAGTATGAGTACCTCAACGACTATGCTCCCCTGAAGGAGAATCTGGACCGTAGTGCTCATCCTGGCTTCAAGGTGAGTGGTGCACTCGGCGTGGACGAGTTCAACCAGCAAGGTCCTCTCTTCCGTCTTGCTGCCCACAACTTCGATGAGGTGGTAGCCGGCAATGCCATGAAGATGGCTTCTTGCGTCAACGATCAGGGTGCGATGGACTTTAGTAAGGTATCTTCTTTTGTTACCGCAGCAGAGGATGCAGGATTATCAGTTTATGGTCATACCCTTGCCTGGCATTCTCAGCAGCCAAAGAAATGGCTTGAGAAACTTCTTGCTGATAAGGAACTGGATATTGATCCGAATGAGAAAGTTGAGCAGGAAGTAAAGACGCAGAGTTTTGAAGGACTCAGCAAGTTCCCGTTCTTTGTAATGGGATACGAACCAGAAATCATCAATGGCGTGCTGACCAGTAAGTGTGATGAATGGCATCAGTATTTTGTAGTAGATGGTCTTAGTGGTCTGGAGGAAGGTAAAACATATAAAGTTACAGCCATGATCCGTGCCACTAAGGAGCATACCATCAATGTGCAGTTTGGTAATTGGGGTAATCTTGCTGAGGCTAAGATGAAGATCGGTACAGAGTGGAAAGAGTGCTCTGTAGAGATGCAGTGCCCTCCTGTGACTTCAGGCTTCTCTGTTTTCCAGCCTGGCTCATTTGATGGTACTATTGAAATAAAGTGGGTAAGAGTGTCTAAGCTTGAAACTCCTGCCATGGAGGTGGAGCAAGAGGTAAAATATCAGACTTATCAGGATGGTCCGTTCCCTTATTATCAGATGGGCTGTGCTCCTGAAGTCATCAATGGTTCCATGCATTTCGTACCGACAGGCGACTGGTCTCAGTTCTTCTGTCTTGCCGGTGCGGCTCTCACTCCTGGTGATTATGCAGTTGATGTAGAGATCAAGTCAACCAAGGCAGGAAACATCAAGATGACTGTTCAGAACGGTTGGGGCGGTGATGCCGAGAGTTTTACCGGTAATGTAGCTCTGAAGGAAGGCTGGACAACAGCCCGATTCAAGATGACACTTGAGCAGGGTGGTAACTACGACTTCATCCTGAAGCCAGAGACATTCAATGCAACACTCGACTTGAAGTCTGTCTCTGTCAAGAAGATCGTCAAGATGAACTCTATCCCTCTCACTCCTAAGGAGAAATCAGATACTCTTACTTGGGCGATGAACAAATGGATTAGCGGCATGATGCAGGCTACAGAAGGCAAGGTGAAGGCTTGGGATCTTATCAACGAGGCTGTTGCTGGTGAAGGCAACGTAAACGGATTCTATCCTCTTCAGACTGCCAATGAGAATAATCCGGATGATTTCTTCTGGCAGGATTACTTCACACCAGAGATGTATGGTCCTATCGTAGAGAAGGCGGCACGTGATGCTTATGCTGCGGTAGAGGGTACAAACCCTGCCGACCTCAAACTCTTCATCAACGATTACAACCTGGAGTCTGACTGGGATAACAACCAGAAGGTGAAGTCGCTTGTCTATTGGATTGGTGTTTGGGAAAAGAAGGGTAAGGAACTCGGCTATAACACCAAGATTGATGGTATCGGATCGCAGATGCACATCAGTTACTACGAGAATCCAAAGACTCTGGAAAGCAAGAAGAAGGGCATCCAGAACATGCTCACGATCATGGCAAAGACCGGCAAGCTCGTTCGTATCTCAGAGCTTGATATGGGTTATGTAGATGCTAATGGCAATGATGTTACTACTGCTCAGCTGGAGAAACTCCCTATTGAAGAGCGTGTGGCTAAGGAAAAGGCTATGGCTGAATACTACAAGTGGATTATCGAGCAGTATTTCGCTATTGTTCCAGTTAGCCAGCAGTATGGCATCTGCCAGTGGTGTCTCACCGATGCACCTGCAGACAGCGGTTGGCGTAAGGGCCAGCCTGTTGGTCTTTGGAACTTGAACTATCAGCGCAAGCCTGCTTATGGTGGTTTTGCTGATGGTCTTGCTGGCAAATAAAAGACATTAGTTTTAGGTTTTATCATACAAAGATTAACCGAAAAAAGATGTTAGTCGTTAAGGTTGGCTGTGTTGTGATGACACGGTCAACCTTTTTAAATAGTATAAAATGTTGTGATGGCACAAAAAAATCCCAGAATTGCTCGGAATGGCGGTTCTGGGATTTTTTTGTGTCTGATAGTTTGTTTACCATTTAAAGAGATGAGGAACAAACTCCTTGAAGCAGCGGCGCCAGGTAAGCCACTCATGATGAGTGCCTGGTGATACATAAACATCGAGTTTGATGCCCAGTTCTTTCAACTGCTGTGCCATCTTCTCGGTACCGAAGTTCTCTTCCGAACCGCAGCCCATAAACATATAGTGAATGTCCTTATTGTATTTCTCTGCATCAGCAAATACTCCATTGAAACAGGTCTTTACATCCACGCCAAAGAGTGCACCGCTGAAGGTTCCAAGGGCAGAGAACTTGTCCACGTGAGGCAATACCGTGTTGAAAGTCTGGCAACCGCCCCATGACAATCCTGCCATCGCACGATGCTCGCGGTCGGTATAAGTACGGAATGTCTTGTCAACCATCGGAATCAGATCCTTGATAATCACATCATAGAAAGAAGCACCATAGTGGTTGCGCTCTTCATCTACGTTTTTGCCAGGACGGGCAACGAAAGGCTTCTTTACATCGCCACTCTCCATGACCACAATCATAGGCTCAGCCTTGCCTTCTGCTATCAGGTTGTCCATGATGTGCTGCATCATTCCCTGCTTGCTCCAACCCGTCTCGTCTTCGCCCATGCCATGCTGCAGATAAAGCACAGGATAGCGCTTGGTGGTGTTGGTTTCATATTCGGCTGGTGTATAAACCATGGCACGGCGGAACTGCTTCTGAGAGGCTGCATAGTAAGATACTGAACGAACCTGACCTTTGGCTACGCCCTGCTGAGGACGGTAATAGTTGCCTTCTGCTCCCTCTGGTACTTCCAGACCGCCTGCTTCACGGCAGCAGCCGAAATAGGTTTCGCTGGCAGGGTCAACCACCTGCACACCATCTACATTCAGAAAATAGTAGTGGAATCCTACCACCAGCGGATCGCTTACGCCGTACCAGTCGCCATCCAGGTCTTTCTTCATTTCATATTTCTTGCCGCAGATGTCGAAGATTACTTTCTTTGCCTCAGGAGCATGGAGCTTTACGTAGGCTCTGCGGTCTTTATCTACACGCGGATAGTTGCTGTCCGGAATGATTCCCTGCAGGGCGAGCATCATGTTTGCATAGCGCTTGCCCATGGTGCGGTAGCTTTCTGCGATGAAGTGGAGACCGTCGCCACGTTGCGGACAACCCTTTGATGAAATGACGTGGGCTGTAGGGATGGTCTTGGCGATATCATCAACGATGGCGATATGTGCCCAGCATTTTCCGCCCATATCCTTCTGTACGGTTTCGCCTACGAGCAGAGGAACGTCTTCTGCCTTCAGATTCAAATCCTTCAAGATGTCGTTATAAACAGTCTTTACTCGGTTAGGCCAGTTGGCATCGCCGTTGTTGGTTTCGCCCTGGTGCAGGAGGATGCCCTTGATAACACCCTGCTTCTTGGCTATTTTTGCCAGTTCTATCAGTCGGGCGTATGGATTTCCGTTGTATTGGGATGCAAAGTTCTTCATCCAGTCGGGTTGTTTCTTGAGATAAGCCTTATAGGTACGCTTATCGAAGAGGTCGATGCTGGCTCCGCCTACTGCCACGGTGATGGTTCCCACCTTGATGCTGTCTGGCAGATTATCCACCATCTTTCTTCCGAAATAGTCAACAGGCGTCAGTCCTGTAGAGGGTCTTGCCTGCGGTGGCACAGCGGTGTGCCATTGTCCCTTCTTCCATCCCGCCTTTTCATCATCCACGGCATACATAGCCTGAAATCTCGGGTTCACGCCCGTTCGGTCGATGTCTTCGATAGCCGCATTTCCTTCCATGTTCGACTGTCCGAAGCAGAGATAGATTTGAAAATTAGGATCAGGCTTTTCCTGAACCTTACTGCCCGTTTTCTGTGCCATCATCGGCAGGCACGCCATCGCGAGCATCGATGCTAAGATTGATAATCTCTTCATAGTTTATATTTAATTAAATTATTAGATTGATTTTCATCTTCTGTTCTGTCTGCAAAGTTATGAAAAGATTTCCATACGTGTTTTGTCTCATGTACCAATAACTTTTCCCACTCTCTCTCATTCTTATATTTATTGTAAGGTGTTCTTGTTTTTTCTCTAGCATTGTTACATAATAAAGAATTTGATACATATAATAATGTAGAATGCAGCTTTTTTGCTTACCTTTGCATCGATAAATAACAATCGCCCCAAAGAGGGGCAAATGCTCAGTCCAAGATGCGCTATATAGTTTAAAACGAGTCATATAATTAAAAATTAACTAAGTATTGTTCTCAATGGAATTTAAGAAAACAATAAGCATGTTGCTGGTGGGACTCGCTGTCCCACTGTCAATAGCTGCTAATAGGGAAATAAAGGCAGTAAAGCCTATGGCTGTCAGCAACGGATTGGAAGTGGTTGACGGATTGTCACGACTGCGTGTAGAGTTTGTGCGTGCAGATATTGTTCGTGTGCAGTATCAGCCCGATGGGCAGTTGACGGGCAATGGTACTGACGTCTGTGTGGCTCATCGGAAAGAGAAGTTGCCTTTGACCTATAGCGATGACCTGTGGTCGGTCTCCTCCGATAGTATGACGGTCTGTATTGATGCTGCAACAGGCGCTGTCAGCTATTACGACCTGCACCATCGACTGCTGCTACGTGAGCATCCTCGCTGTCCGCGAAGTTCGGAGAAGGTCTGGCAAGAGAAAATTACCTATGATGAAACAAGCCGCCGTACTGCGCATACCGCCAATGGCGATGTGGCGGTGATGGACGTGTTGCGTCGCGATACTATCGGCAGCACCTTCCGCTATCGTACGTATTTCGACTGGACCGCCACCGAAGCCCTCTATGGACTTGGTTCCCACATGGAGAATTATATGAATCTGCGTGGCAAGAAAATGTATCTCTGCCAACACAATCTTAAGGCAATGGTTCCTGTGCTCAACTCTACCGCAGGCTATGGATTGCTCTTTGATGCTGGTTGTGCCATGGTTTATAATGATGTGGCAGACAGTAGTTATGTAGAGATGGAAGCGGCAAGGCAGATAGATTATTATTTCATGAAGGGAACGACCATGGATGCGGTAGTGGCGGACTATCGGTGGTTGACAGGTCAGAGCCCTATGATGCCACGTTATCTCTTTGGTTATACTCAATCGAAAGAACGCTATTGCAGTTCCCAAGAACTTCTTGACATAGTTGGTGAGTATCGTAAGCGCCGGATACCTCTTGATATGATAGTGCAAGATTGGAACTATTGGCCAGCAGGTCAGTGGGGACGGATGATGATGGATTCGAAGTATTATCCCAATAAACGTATGTTGGCTGATAGCCTGCATGCAATGAATTGTAAGTTGATGGTTTCTATTTGGCCTAATGCGCAATACTGTCCGCAATATGATGATTTCAATCGTCGTGGATGGATTTTGCCAGGCAGTTCTGTTTATGATGCCTATCGTGCCGATGCTCGTTCGCTCTATTGGGACTATGCCAATCGGGAGTTTTTTAGTAATGGTTTTGATGCTTGGTGGTGCGATTCATCGGAACCCATCGATGGCGATTGGAACAATCCAGTGCATCCTGGTTATGGTTATGACAACCATTTTGAGCGTTGGCAGATTAATACCAAGGCATTGAGTGACGTGTTGGGTGCGGAACGTAGCCAAACCTATTCTCTTTATCATGCAATGGGAATCTACAATCATCAGCGTCAAACCACTGATAGTAAACGAGTGGTCAATCTAACACGAAGTTCCTATGCTGGACAGCAACGTTATGCCACCATCACATGGAATGGTGATACCTACGCTTCATGGAAAACCTTTGCCCAGATGATACCTGCAGGACTCAACTTTATGGCTACGGGATGTCCATATTGGACTATTGATGTGGGGGCATTCTTTGCAGGTCCAGATCGTTGGAATCGTTGGTTTTATAAAGGAGAGTATCCCGATGGATGTAATGATCCCGCTTATCGTGAACTCTATACCCGAATGTTCCAATATGCCACTTTCTTGCCAATGCTCCGCAGTCACGGTACTGATACCCCACGTGAAGTATGGCGTTTTGGCAAGCCCGGTGAACCATTCTACGAAAGTATCGTCAACCATATCCGACTGCGTTATTCACTTTTGCCCTATATATATTCAATGGCAGCAAAGGTTAGTAATGAGGGTTATACGATGACCCGAGCATTGGCATTTGATTTTGCTGCCGATAGCGCAGTATATGATCTTAAAGACGAATTTATGTTCGGTCCCGCCTTTCTGGTAGCGCCTATGACACGTCCCCTGATGGCTTATGGTAAAGCTTCCAGGCAGGTTTATCTGCCGCAAACAAAAGGGGGATGGTATGACTATTGGACAGGAATTAGGATAGAAGGTGGTCAAACAATTGATGCCCCAGCGCCTATCGACCATTCGCCACTGTATGTGCGTGGTGGTTCTATAGTGCCCATGACCGCTCCACAGCAATATGCCGATGAACATCCCGATGCTCCTTATATTATAAAGGTGTATCCTGGTGCGGATGCTACATTTACTATCTATGAAGATGCTGGTGACGGTTATGACTGTGAGCGCAAAGGCTATGTCACCTATACTTTAAATTGGGATGACAGCCATCGTCAGCTATCTATATCTGCACGGAAAGGTAGTTACAAAAAAATGGTAAAGCGTCGCCAGCTGATTTTTGTAATGCCTGATGGCAATCAACAAACGATGGTTTATGACGGAAAGAAAACAATAGTGACACTAATTGCAAACAACTGATAATAATACTTGAATAAAAATTTGCGTATGAAAACATGGATGTGTGCAATGTTGATGACAATGTCGGTAGGAGCATCAGCCCAAAACCCGATTATCAGCGGACAGTATTCTGCTGATCCTACGGCTCGCGTATTCAACGGGAAGGTATATCTTTATCCTTCTCATGACATTCCGAGTCCTATCGAGAAACTGAAGGAATGGTTCTGCATGGCAGATTATCACGTTTTCTCTTCTACCAATCTTACTGAATGGCAGGATCATGGAGTCATCGTTTCGCAGGACAAAGTACCTTGGGTACAGGACGGAAGTTATACGATGTGGGCTCCAGATTGTGTGGAGAAAGACGGGAAATATTACTTCTATTTCCCTGCTGCTCCGAAAGGGGAGGAGAAGGGATTCGGAATAGGTGTGGCGGTTGCCGACCATCCGGAAGGACCATTTATGCCGATGTGGAAACCCATAGAGGGGGTTCATGGTATAGACCCTTGTGTGTTGATAGATAAAGACGGACAAGCTTATATCTACTGGGCTGGAGCTGGTTTGCACATGGCTAAGCTGAAACCAAACATGACGGAACTTGCCTCGGAACCAAAACTGGTAGAGGGGTTGCCTGAGGGATTCAAGGAAGGACCGTTTGCCTTCGAGCGTAACGGCAAGTATTATTTCACCTTCCCTTGGGTACGTGAAAAGGATGGAACCGAAACGCTGGCTTATGCCATGGCTGACCATCCGATGGGACCTTTCACATTCAAGGGCATCATCATGGATGAGTCGCCTACGAAGTGCTGGACCAACCATCACAGCATCGTGGAATATCAGGGACAGTGGTATCTCTTCTATCATCATAATGATTATTCGCCTAAGTTCGACAAGAACCGCTCGGTGCGAATCGACTCTCTGAACTTCAATCCTGACGGAACGATACAGAAAGTGATACCTACGCTAAGAGGTGTGGGATTGACGAACGCTCGTTCGCGTATTCAGATTGACCGTTATTCTGCGCTGCAAGGCAAGGGTATTGGTATTGAATATCTGGATAAGAACAACTGCTTTGCCGGATGGAAGACTCTCTTCTCTAAATCGAATACTGCCCTTATATATAATAAGGTGGATTTCGGTAAAGAGAAGGTGGAAGAAATCACCGTTCGTGCCAAGTCTTCAAAGGGCGGTGTGCTCGTAGTCAGAGCCGATGGCAAGAAGGGTAATATCATCGCTAAGGTAAAGATTCCGAAGTCGGCAGCCTGGAAGAATGTCCGTGCCCAGGTGCTCCATGCTCCTCAGGGCGTTCATGCTCTCCATGTATCCTTGCAGAGTGGAGCCGACGTTGAGATAGACTGGCTGGGCTTTATCTGATTATCGAACCTCAATAATAATGAATAGTCTATGTACAACTTTTTCAATAAAATAGTTAGATTGTTTTGTTTATGTGTATTCCTTTTTGGGCATTCCTCTGCGGATGCCCAAAATAGGAATTTACCTGCAGACATCAATCCTTATTTCGGACCAGTCGGCAAGCTGGCAGTCATGCCTAATGCGGCTGGCTTTATCCAGAGATGGTTGCTCTTGGAGCCTATCTCTGTGCCGGTCAAGAGCAATGTCGTTTTTACTGATTCTTATCTGAAGGAGATATTCCA
>ERZ1031746.279-NODE-279-length-19507-cov-6.374100_pt1 | contig 19507 bp, 19 predicted proteins | sample MGYA00518171_ERZ1031746 | MGnify/ENA primary metagenome ERZ1031746 (study PRJEB33719, sample SAMN04261238) | wastewater metagenome | biome: rural village; feature: human; material: feces | host: Homo sapiens | place: El Salvador | collected 2013-01-07 ...
ACCAATCATCGTAAATGGAAGAAGCAAATCCATAATCAACATAAAAATCCAAAACTCCATTGTAAATCTCCTTTACTATAACTTCCGCTTTGTATTTTCGTTTTTATTCTTTTTTGTGAAGTTCTTTCAAATTTAATTCACATACATCTGCATTTGTCCTAGATCCTGATGGGTCAGTTTACCCATTTTCAAGTCAATGAGAACGAAACATTTTCCGAACTCTGCGGTCAACTACTCAGAAAGATATTCCAATAATTTCTTTCCGTATTCTGCGCGATCATTTTCTCCACATGCTTTAAATATCTTTTGCCATTCAAATCATATCACACTATCAGACATATTTCCATTTCGATTTACTCAGTCAAGTCACTTCGCTCAGCTACATTTCCTGTCGGCTTGCTTCTGTAACTAGTACAGCGTTTCACAAATAACTGTCTCATTCACGCAGAATGCGGATTCGAGTGTTCAGCTGAAAAAACGTAGGCGTAGCGGGCTACGTCGAGGCTTTTTCAACTGAGCAATCGGATTCGCAGGCAAGTGTATGAGGCAGTTATTTTGAAAACGCTGTACTAACATCCGGTTATTAAGAAGTCTCTTCAAACTTACTACACCAGTAACATGAAGTAGTAATATAAAAAGCTTCCGGATTTTTTCATTTGAACCGAAAGCTTTTTATTTCATCATCTTCTATTATATCTATCTTCCTGTCTAACCGGCACTCTGACCGGTACTGGTTCTGGCATCAGTCCCGGGATCAGACGATCCATAAAATCTTTGATCTTCTTCCCTGCTTTTGTATTGATCCATCTATAATACTGTTCCATTGTCATACTGTTCTACCTCCTGTTCAGGTCTCTTATCATAAGCAGATGATCTGTATTTTCCCATCATCTCTATGTCATACTGTTCTTTTCTGACATGGCTGTATTTTATCAGATGATTTTCTTTTTGTCAGTGCATTTACCACTTATTTTAGAATTGTTTATACTTCTTTTATGAAGTTTTGGACACTAAAACTTTTTATTATTCCCTGATCTGTCCGTTTCCGAAGATAATATACTTTGTTGTTGTCAGTGCTTCGAGTCCCATCGGGCCTCTTGCATGAAGCTTCTGTGTGCTGATTCCGATCTCAGCACCGAATCCGAATTCGAATCCATCTGTAAATCTTGTTGATGCATTTACATAAACCGCTGCCGCATCGATCTCATCCTGGAATCTCAATGCATTATCATAATCCTTTGTAATAATGGATTCGGAATGTCCTGTATTGTATGTATTGATATGTGTGATTGCCTCATCAATGGAATCAACAATCTTCACGGAAATGATTGCATCCAGGTACTCTGTTCCCCAGTCTTCTTCTGTTGCCGGGATGATCTCAGAACTGATTGCCTGTGCTCTCTCATCTCCACGAATCTCTACGCCATGCCCCTTCAGTCTTGCTACGATCTTAGGCAAAGCTACCTCTGCAATCTTGGAATGAATCACAAGTGATTCACATGCGTTACACACACCAAGGCGCTGTGTCTTTGCATTTACAATAATATCTGTTGCCATCTTAATGTCTGCTGTCTCATCAACATATACATGACAATTTCCGGTTCCTGTCTCAATTACCGGAACAGTGCTGTTCGCAACTACATTTGCAATAAGTCCCGCTCCGCCTCTTGGAATCAGGACGTCGATCCAGCCATGCATCTTCATCATCTCATTTACAACTTCTCTGCTTGTATCTTCTACCAGAAGAATGAGGTCCTGAGATAACTTCTCTTTGCGGAGTCCTTCCTTGATTGCACGGGTAATTGCCTGATTGGAATGAATCGCATCACTTCCTCCGCGAAGAATTACCGCATTTCCTGTCTTGAAGCAAAGTCCGAATGCATCTGCTGTCACATTCGGTCTGGATTCATAGATAATTCCGACAACACCAAGCGGTACGCGTTTCTTCCCGATACGAAGCCCGTTCGGTCTTGTCTTCATGCCAAGCACTTCTCCGATGGGATCATCAAGTGCTGCAATCTGACGCAGACCTTCTGCCATGCCTTCAATTCGCTGTTCCGTCAGTGCCAATCGATCAATCAAAGACTGCTTCACGCCTTTCGCTTTCGCAGCTTCGATATCCTTTGCATTCTCCTGTAAAATCAATTCTCTCTCTTCCACAAGTTCATTCGCTACTGCAAGAAGTCCTCTGTTCTTTGCCTTCGTTCCAAGCTTCGCTGCCTCACGGGATGCATTCTTTGCAAGTCTTCCAAGCATCTGCATGTATGTCTCCATTTCTGTTACTCCTTTCATCCGCATGTCTCTGTCAGTTTGTTTCTGGAAATCTTTTTCTATCCGTTTCTGTTATGTCATTTCTTAGCTATGTCGAGAGTATACCACATACCTTTTCTTTTTTCTATACTATATCAGTATTTCGCTTTATCTTTTTCACGTATTAACGTGTTAGTGCATTTCTGTGAAAACAAACATCAGATGTTTATTCCGATGTTTGTTTTCTTATTCTATAATGTTTTTCATCCAGATATCTCTTAAGAATCCGCCATATTTTTCCTTCGTAAGCATCTTCTGATACCCCTGTTTCATGACATTTGATCTGCTAAAAACATTTTCCGGATGTACGGTACAAAGCAGGTATTTATATCCCATCTCTCTCAAGTCTGCTTCCGCATGCTGCATCATTTCATATTGTAAATGATGCCCGCGAAACTCCGGCAGTACCGCCGCTGTATCCATCATTGCACATAGTTTCAGCTGCTCTTCTTCCATATTAAGATCATATCCAAGATTATCCGGATGCAGTCCCGGCAAAATTACGAAGAACATGGCTCCTACATTTTCATCTTCATCAACAGCAAGATACAGAATTCCTCGTTCCTCATTCATCCAAAAATCGAATTCTTCATATGGTTCCGCAACAAACCATTCCGGAACATTCATCCCCTGGTCTACCTTATTTACAATTTCATACGCTTCTCTCAAGCGTTCTCTTCCGACGCGAATTATATTTATCATAAATCAATCTTCCTATTGTGTACTCACTTCTGTCCATCTACTTTTAAAGCTTACATGTTAAAATTATTTTTACAGTTCTTGTAGTCCTGCAAAAAACAATTCATAAGGGGCATCCTCTCCTGTAAGCACCGGTGAATTCTCTCCGCCACCATTCGTACTGCGCTTCATTGCGGCATAAAATTCATCTCCTGCCTGCACAATATCCATCGGATAAAGTTCATAACCCGTCTCACGACATACAGAGCAGAATCCTCCAAGAGGATCTTCTGCATCCCTTGTCTTTATGAACTGTTCTCTTAATTTATCATCATGTCTTGCTTTGCGCTGTAATTCATCTAAAGCTTCTACTGCGTTCATCTCTTTCTCCTCCTTCTGCTCTGTTTCACCTGGTATTTGTTTCATGTTCAAAAATGCTTTCATCGCCTGACTCGTTTCATAGTCAACATTCTGAAAGAACTTTTTATTTTCATCAATATAGTGTTTCAGTTCTTCCTTACTGTCCCTATATCTTAGCATAGTTAATATCACTTGTAAATCATCCGAAAATTTTTCAACGTCTTCCAATCTTTCTGCATCTACAAGATTGATTTTATAATTGGGAAGATATTTCTCCAAAATTTCTTTCTCTTCTTTCGTTCCTTTCAACCGAAACATATCATACAGATCAACAGGTCCATCCCACGGTTCTGAACCATAATAAAAGACTAATGAAATAATCGGTATCAATCGATCTTTTTTTCGAAATCGCGACAGATATTCACATTAGCATCTGCTTTTCCCATAGACGCTTCCTCCTGGTTTCTTATTCTTTTGTTGTTTTGTAACTCATCAAAATGGAATCCTCCTGCTGATACAGCCTTGAATATGAGATAAAGTTATCCTTTCGATAACACATTCAGACAAATGAAATATAGAAAATATATGTCTGAGATTTTGATGTGGATTTACTATAGCAGAATAAAACAGCAATGTCAACATGAAAAATAAGAGCCAGAACACCTACCACATATGGTAACTGTTCCAACTCTCATATTTCATACTTTCAAACAAACTCCAAGTCTAACGCCCAGAAATTCCTCTGTAAATTTTCTCTGCTGTCATCGGCAGTTCTCTGATGATCACGCCTGTCGCATTCTGGATCGCATTACTGATTGCCGGTGATGGTGTATTGATTACGATTTCTCCGATAGACTTCGCTCCGAACGGTCCTGTCGGCTCGTAGCTGCTCTCGAACTCTACGCGGATTGTTCCAACATCAAGACGAGTCGGGATCTTATACTGCATCAAAGAATTGCTGAAGTTCTTTCCCTTCTCGTTATATACAACATCTTCATACAGTGCCATACCGATTCCCTGTGCGATTCCGCCTTCCACCTGTACACGCGCAAGGTTCGGATTTATAACTGTTCCGCAGTCTACGACTGCTACATAATCGATCAGTTCAAGTACACCTGTCTCTTTGTCGATCTCAACTTCTGCCATACCAACCATGAATGGCGGTGGAGATACCGGTGAGGAAAATGCTTCACTTGCGGAAAGTGGTGCGTTGCTGAAGCACATTACATTATTTCCAATCTGACTTCTTGAAATCTGCTTTCCTGTTGCCAGCTCTGTTACATATTCTCCATCGAAATCTACATCTTCCGGCTTACATCCGAGATACTCTGCTCCACGCTCGCAGATTTTCTTGCGAAGGGATTCACAAGTCTTAACAACTGCCTGTCCTGTTACATAAGTTGTACTGGATGCGTATGAACCACAGTCGTATGGAGAGATGTCTGTATCTACTCCGAACACAACAACTTCTTCCGGTTTACATTCAAGACACTCTGCTGCCATCTGGGCAAGGATCGTATCGCATCCTGTTCCCATATCAGTAGCTCCAATGATCAGACTGTAGAATCCGTCATCATTTACTTTGATTTCAACCGCACCTGTATCTACTGCTGAGATTCCGGATCCCTGCATGGACATAGCAACTCCGACGCTGCGTACTTTTCCATTTCCCATATCACGGTATGGATACTTTTCATCCCAGTTGATCATTTCTTTTGCTCTTGCAAGACATCTGTCGAGTGTACAGCTGTTTGCGATTTCTCCATAATATGCCGGCATCTTGTTGCCCTGGCGTACCATGTTCTTCTCACGAAGCACTGTTGGATCCATTCCGAGAACTCCTGCAAGTTCATTTACAGCTGACTCTACAGCAAACTGTCCCTGTGTTGCTCCGTATCCACGGTAAGCTCCAGCTGACATTACATTTGTGTAAACAACGTCATATGTAAAGCGGAATGCCTCTGCCTTTCCATAAAGCGGAATAGACTTGTGACCGGAAAGACCTACGGTTGTCGGTCCGTGCTCACCAAATGCTCCCGTGTTGGAAAGTGTATAAAGATCGATTGCTTTAATATTTCCTTCTTTATCCGCTCCCAGACGTACATGAAGTTCCATCTCATGACGCGGTGAAGAAGCGATCAAAGACTCTTCTCTTGTGTAAATGATCTTCGCCGGTTTTCCTGTCTTCCATGTGACAAGTGCCGGATAAACTTCTGCTACCACTGTCTGCTTCGCACCGAATCCTCCACCGATTCTTGGCTTGATCACGCGCACTTTACTCTTCGGAATATCGAGCGCATGAGCAAGGATTCTTCTTGCATGGAACGGAACCTGTGTAGATGAAACGACATTTAATCTTCCGTATGCATCTAAATATGTATAAGTACGGAAAGTCTCCATCATCGCCTGCTGATTTGCCTTTGTATGGTAAACACGGTCGATCACGTAATCGCATTTTGCAAGAACTGCCTCTACGTCTCCGTCTTCACTCACCCCATGTGCACAAAGATTTCTCTTGTTGTCCGCGCCAACCGGGCAGAGGCTTCTCCAGTTATCTTCCGGATGCACAAGGATTGGATTATCCTTTGCTGTATGGAAATCAAGTACCGGTTCAAGAACCTCATACTGGATCTTCACAAGCTTCATCGCTTTCTTAACTGCTTCCTCTGAAGTTCCTGCCACGATTGCAGCTGCATCTCCAACGAAACGTACTCTCTGGTCAAGGATCAGACGGTCATACGGACTTGGTTCCGGATAGGTCTGACCAGCCATCGTAAATCTCTTATCCGGACAATCTTTATATGTAAGAACACATTCGATTCCAGGTACAGCCTCGGCACGTGCTGTATTAATATCCTTGATTAATGCATGTGCATATGGACTTCTGATCACTTTAACGATCAGGCAGTCTGACGGCGCAAGGTCATTTGTATAAACACCTTTTCCTGTAACAAGTGCAGCGGCATCTTTCTTTACAAGAGGACGGTTTACAATCTTCAGGGATTCTATAGCTTTTCCTTTTTCCTGATTGCTGTGGACAAATTCCGGTTTCTCAGGAATCAGATTCTGAACTTTATCTATTCTTTCCATTCTTACTCCTCCCCGCCCATTTTCTTTACTGTAATGTTAACTGCTGTATTTCTAACTTCCATATATTTCTGGATTGCACGAAGCTGTCCCATGTATCCTGTACAGCGGCACAGATTTCCTGCCAGATATTCTTTGATTTCTTCTATAGAAGGGTTCTTCAATTCACGGAACATTGCGAGCACGTTCATAATGAATCCAGGGGAACAGAATCCACACTGCTCTGCACCTTCCTGTGCAAGAAATGAGCCGAATTCTGCTGCTTCTTTCTCCACACCCTCAAGTGTTGTCACTTCATGTCCGTCAATGCTTGCTGCAAGAACAGAACAGGACAAACGGGATTTTCCATCGATCCATACTGTACACAAACCACAGTTTGTTGTCTCGCATCCACATTTCACACTCTTACATCCAAGATCACGCAGAAGGTTCAAAAGGACTGTATCTGCAGCGATCTCTGTACTTACTTTCTTTCCATTCAGGGTAAACTGTACTTCCATCCTATTTCTCCTCCGCATTATATTCATCTAAAATTGAGCGCATCTCTCTGCGAAGCAGAACCTCCGCAAGGTGCTGTCTGTACTCCGCACTTCCGCGCATATTGCTTCCATAAGTAAATTCTGCTGCCACACGTTTTGCATACTCTGTGAGCTGCTCGTCTGTAGCATCTTTCGGGATCTCCCACTGCTTTTCAAGCAATGCCGCTTTCATCGGTCTTGCTCCTACCGAAAAGAACCAGGACTCCTGACCTCTGTAAATTCCTGTTACGACAGAACATGTCAGTACCGGAAAATCTGTCTTTGTCTGACGAATTGATTCGTAACGGAATTTTCTCTTGCTCTTTCTGACGATCACAGATACAAGAATATCCTTATCTGCTTTTCTGTTTACAAACTCAGAAAGTCGAACAGTTCCTCCATTATATAATTCCACAAATGTATCCAGTGCCAATAATGCAGTCAGCACATCAGAAAATCCGTATCTTCCATAGATACTGCCTCCAACTGTTGCCTGATTTCTAAACTGAACTCCAACAATATGACGAAGGCTTTCTGCAATTCCGTCCCCATAGAATTTTCTCAGCCCCTCATGCTCTTCCAACTGGCGCAGTGTACACATTGCTCCAATGCGGAATACATGGTCTGTCTCCTCAATCTCATTCAAACCAAGTTCCGACATATCAATGATTGTCTTCACTCTTGCATTTCCTAATCTCATCCACATCATGCCGCCCATGATACGACTGTTTCTTGCCTGATTCAGCTCGTAAGCCTCCTCCAGTGTCTTAACTTTCACGTAATTACCGATTGTTAACACAGTAGGTCTCCTTCCTATCCACATACCTTTTCCAAGGATCGCGGTTCTCATCCTCGCAATTTTCTCTTGTTATCTTATGTCGTTTCTTGCGATTGTTTTTCAAAAAGCAAACATGCAAGCATAAAAAAAGTGCAAATGAAACAGCTTGTCATTCACACATCTAGCGGATTAATGATATCATATATATAAGAAAAAAGTCAAAAAATCGGTTATACTTTATTATAATCAATCTTTATAAGGTGTACTTATAACCAGGGTACTATAAATAAGAAAGAAATCCAGAAACCATGTTGACATCATTGTACCCTCGGTGTTATTATTTGCTTAAACACGGAAACGTAGATAGAGGTTGCATTTTTCATAAGTAAGGTGACGGATGTGTCAGGAACAGAAGAACTCATCGGAAAGGGAAAGATGCCGAAAGGGTAAGAATCCTGAGTTCTTGTTCTTGGGCATGACGTGAATAGCGGCATGACTGTCATCGCAAGATGGAGAGCTATCTGAATTATACATAATGTATATTTTGGGACGGCGCATCTTGCCGTTTCTTTTATGTTTATTTACAGTTTACGCATTCTTGCATAGATGTATATTAAACAGTTACTGCTCATGGCTATTATAATTATCGTTCACAAGGAACTTATGCGCAATAACCTGCTATGACCAGTAATACTTTGTTTCACCATGTTGAAGGAGGATAAAAAGAATGGCAATTTTTAAAGGCGCAGGTGTAGCGATCGCTACTCCGATGAAAGAGAATCTTGAGGTCAATTATGACAAATTAGATGAGATGTTAGAGGAGCAGATTGCAGGCGGAACAGATGCGATCGTCATCTGTGGAACAACAGGTGAATCCGCTACTATGACAGAGGAAGAACATGCAGCAACAATCCGTTTTGCAATTGAGCGTGTGAACCACCGTATCCCGGTCATCGCCGGAACAGGTTCTAATTGTACAAGAACAGCGATCCAGTTGTCCAAAGAAGCTCAGGAAGATGGAGCTGACGGACTTCTGCTCGTTACACCATATTATAATAAAGCGACACAGAACGGACTGATTGCTCATTACACAGCTATTTGTAATGAAGTAAATATTCCGGCGATTCTGTACAATGTACCAAGCCGTACAGGATGTGGACTTCAGCCACAGACAGTTGCAACACTTGTGAAAGATGTTGAGAACATCGTAGGTATTAAAGAAGCATCTGGAAATATCAGCACAGTTGCACAGATCATGCATCTTTGTGATGGCAACGTTGATCTTTACTCAGGAAATGATGATCAGGTTGTACCACTTCTCGCACTTGGCGGAATCGGAGTTATCTCTGTTCTCTCCAACGTAGCTCCGGCTTACGTGCATGACATGTGCTACAAATTCTTCTCAGGAGATATCGCAGGTAGCCGCAAGATGCAGTTAGATGCACTTCCACTGGTTAATGCTCTCTTCTGTGAAGTGAACCCGATCCCGGTTAAGGCTGCTCTTAACATGCTGGGAAAAGAAGTTGGAACTCTTAGAGCACCTCTGACAGAGATGGAAGATGCACATAAAGAAGTTCTGAAAAAAGCAATGATGGATCTTGGAATTCTGTAAAAGAACAAAGAAAGGAAGGAAGAAGTGATTTTGAGGTCTCTTCTTCCTTTTTTATAATTGCCTGATCCGGCGTTTCTCTTAATTCTACCAAAAGTCCCAGAACGAATCCATGATAGAAACGCTCCGGCTGACTTTTTCCTGACGGATGTCTTCCTGTATCAAAACTGTTGAATGTAGCTAGTGCAACTTCATTCATATAAGTATTCATCTCTTTCACATTCCCCCGAAGCATCGCTTTGATAAATGCGTTATAATTTAATTCAGAATTAGAGAACCATCCTTGAAACATTTCTTGAATTTTCTTTATTTTTTTCTTGACATTCATCACTCCATAAGGTATACTTAACAAGTCGCTTGAGTTAAGCGACAACTGAATAGGGGATTGGTCAAATGGTATGATAGGGGTCTCCAAAACCTTTGGTGGGAGTTCGATTCTCTCATCCCCTGTAAAACCAGTAATCGTTATGGTTACTGGTTTTTTTGTTTTTCTCAGTAAATACAAGGGTTTCACAGATTCTAGCATATTAGAATAATTCTTATAAGTTAGAGGAATTATACGATATTGGAAAACTATGCAACACGAAATGCAACACGAAAATAGAAGAAGATGATGCAATATCAATGCCCCAAAGCTAACTGCTCTAGGGTGTCTTTTTTACTCAATCCAAGCCTGGAACTTGTCAATGAATCTGTATTTGTCTCCTGCATAGCCGTCTGCACCATTGGCTTTCAGCGTATCGATCTGCTCACTGTAGAAGTTCGAGTTATCTTTCACAGAAACTCTGTAGTGAACCATCTTGTACTTATATCCTTCCGGTGTGATGTAGTACAGCTCAACTGCAAGAATCTCTGAACCGTCTCCGAGGATTCCATTCTTCTTATCATTCAGATCATAGCTGTTTCCGAATGTCAAATATGGAAGCCATCCGTTAGCCTGCGTATAGACACGTGCCCGGATACTTCCTTTGCTTACTTTAATGGCAAGCCACTTAATCGAAACATCATCACCTTTTCCCGCCCAGTCGATTTTATTCACTACTGGTGGTAGCCATCTATCAGTGAAAGCCTGGTATGTGATATCGACCTGTCCGAGTTCTTTCTTGCTGGCCTGTTTTGGCGGTGTCGCTGGTGTTGCCGGCTGACTTCCTCCAATCTTCATGTAACAATAATTGACATCAACTCTTCCACTAACTCCATCTACCTGGCCGCCAGAAGAATACTGCCAAATTGCATACTGACCATTGTAAGTATCCTCCGGAAGATTCTTGTATCTTGCCATCCACTCAACATACTTGCCGCGGACACTACCAAGATAGTTGTTGAACCAACTCAGTGAAGCGTAGATTCCCGGAGTATAACCATTCGCTTTGAGTCCTTCACAGACAACCTCACAGCATTTAGGTGCGTATCCCTGTGTTCCCGGCTCTTCCACATCAATGAAGATAGGTAACTGGAATGTATGACCTTTAATCAATCTGAGAATATGCTCAAGCTCTGATTTCGCCTGTCTGTCATAAGTAGCGTAGCTGTACAGATAGACTCCAACCGGAATTCCGAGTCTTTCGCACTCAGCAAGGTTACGAATCCACTGTTTATCATCCTGTGATGCGATATTGCCTCCATATCCACATCTAAGGATAGCTCCGGCACAACCAGACGCTTTTACCTTTTCCCAGTTAATGACTCCGTTGTGGTAAGATACATCAATGATAAGTTTACTCATACCATCCACCTTCCTTCAGTTCTGCTTTCTTCTGTTCGATCTCCGCTACGTGCTCCTCTGCGAATTTCTGCATAGTTTCCAGTGATGTACCCTCATTGTCTGAGATTTCCTTTGCTGAAAGTCCGTAGGCAAAACTCTTAATAATTTCTTTTACCGTCTGTTCTGTCATGATATTCTCCTTTCTTGCACCGGTACAATTCTACTTTTTCTTATATGTATTCCGATTCCACATTTCTGCCACACGTTCCCAACCACCTGTACTGACCAGGTAAACTATAAAAGCGGCAATGAATGATGCAAAAATGTAATACCACTCAATTACTATCTGATAATAGGTGCACAAGACGATTACTGCTGCCGGTGTCAGGATCAGTGATGTGATCAGTGCCACAACATTCGTCTGCACTTTTTTCAGTGCCGGCATCTCCTTGATTGCCTGCACGATCACGCTGACCAAGAAAGCCAGCGCTCCGATTCCTGCCAAAATGTAACTCATGTACTGCATTAATGTTTCAATGTTCATGTTCAATTCCCTCCAAATCTTCAATTCTATGGTTTGCTACCTTGATCTGCTCTTTCTGTATGGAGAGCTCCCTCTCTATACTATATGTACGTTCAACCACATGGTTGTGTTCGTCTACTCTTTTGGTCAGCTCATCTAGCTTATATTCCATAAGAGTTCTAGTCTTTTCCTGCTGCCCGTGATTGTTCAACAGACAGATTACAAGTGTTACTCACAAAATTTCAGCAAGTTTATATTGTGTAATCTTTTTCCTTGCCATTTCCGCTTCCAGGTTATTAAACATTTTATCCGCCTTGTTTTCTCGATTTTTCGAGATTTTAATGATATTATCAATTCATACCGAGAAAGGAGACTCTTGAAATGAATGAGCTAGAATCTGATGTAAAATCTCTTATTATAGAAAAATATGGAAGTATGAAGAAGTTTTGTGAAACAATCGATATGCCTTGGACTACTTTAGACAGCATTTTAAAACGTGGAATTGCAAATTCTAACATAACAAATGTTCTAAAAATTACACGTGAATTAGGCCTCGATGCAGAGAAGTTGGTAGATGGAAACATTACTTATATAAACCATACTCCAACCACTCTTGCTGCTCACTTCGATGGCGAAGAATATACAGAAGATGAAATGGAAGAAATCAAAAACTTCGCTGCATTTGTAAAGAACAGAAGAAAATAATCATCTAGGATAAAGGTATTTTAAATGAAAACAAAAATAGGTAATTTTTCTGCACATATAATTGAAATCCTTGAATTAGATATTCCTGTTGGAACGCCAATTTATATCGCAGATTCCAACATCAAACACATGAAGACTTCTCATCCTGATGATTTCAAGAAATATGGTGCTGAGTTAAATAACATCATTGCATCCCCAGATTATGTTGGAAAAAATGCAAAAGATGATTCTATAGAATTCACAAAAGAATTTTGTATAAATGGAGAATTTGTAAAAGTTGCTGTACGTGTATCAACTCGCAACATATACTACGCACGTTCCTTGTATGTGCTAAATCCAAACCGTGTTAAAAATTTCATTGCTAAAGGAACATTGAAAAAACTTGACAATTAAACAAATTCTTGTATAATAAAGTTGTAAAAACATAGAATATATTGAGTGAAAGCAGAGGACGGAACGGGCAGCCGTCACCCTAGTTGGAGATGTGGGAAGGTCACCCCACCTATTTCATTCAACATATCAAGTGAGCAGCTTCGGTTGCTCACTTTTTTATTTATATGCCAGAGTGGGAGGAGGTACTTATATGATATCTTGAAGAATGTATCAGCTGCTATCGTGATAAGTATGGAGTTTATACTACCGTCGATAACTATATTATATACTTCATTCCGAATCTGATAGTGGTTGATATAAACTCGTAAAAGATTATAATGCACAGCGTGTGGTGCGCTTAGGAACGGGCTTTCCAAACAAAGGAGAAACACATGGGATTAGGGGATATTTTCAAAATCAAACAGTTCAAAACACAGATTGCTGAATTAGAACAAAAAAATCAAATTCTCGCCAGAAATAATCAAGATCTACAGCATGCTACAACAGCACTCCGCGAAAAGCTTTCTGAAATTGGAGGATTTGATTACTATAAAGTGAAATCAATGACAGCGCAATTAGAAAAAGAATGTGCTGATACAGTAGCTAGAAACCAAGATTTGCAAAATGCAATCTCTGAAAAAATACTTCAAAGCAATCGCATTGAAAAGCAAATAAAGACTCAGACAAATAAACTTGGACGTTCTAAAGAATTAGTTAAAGCCATTAGTTATTGTATAGATAACTTTTTTAATTATGATCCTGCAATTAATTCTCTAAAATTAGGGGGACAGGATTTAAATGACTTAGAAGAACTTAGTCCATCAGTGATTTTAAAATTACATTGCATGGATGTAAAAGATCTTCGTAAAGCTTATCGACAAAACGATAAGCAAATCACTGAATTATTAGATAAATATTCCTCTCGATATACCACGAAAGCAAATCAAGCTATTTATAAGCTTATGGTAATCGCGCTGAGAGCTGAGTTACAAAATATTTTATATAATTTAAAATTTGATAAACTTGATAAGTCGATTGAAGACATTAAAAATGTTACTCAGAAATATTTAAAAATTGCCGGAGAGGGAAACCAGAGTATTGCCGGTACGCTTACAAAGTTTATAGGCGAAATAGAATATCTCTTTATAAATGCTGCAAAAATAGAATACAACTATTATGTAAAAAAAGAGCAGGCTCGCCAAGAACAACTTGCCATTCGTGAACAAATGCGTCAGGAAGCCGAAGAACGAAAAGCATTAGAAGCTGAACGAAAGAAAGTGGAACAGGAAGAATCAAAATATCATTCAGAAATTGAAAAATTAAAACTTCAACTTGCAGAAGCAAAAGATGACGAACTCGAAAAATTGAATGCGCGTATCCTTGCCCTTCAAGCTCAGTTGGCAGACGTTATTGTAAAAAAAGAAGAGATTTCTACTCTTGCTAATGGAAAAGCCGGAAATGTTTACGTGATTAGTAATCTCGGTTCTTTCGGCGAAAATGTATTCAAAATCGGAATGACCAGAAGATTGAACCCGCAAGATCGAGTAGATGAACTTGGAAACGCTTCTGTTCCATTCCGTTTTGATGTTCATAGTTTCATTTTCTCTAATGATGCTGTAGGATTAGAAAATAAATTGCATACCTTGTTGGACGATAGACGTGTTAATAAAGTAAACATGAGAAAAGAATTTTTCAATATTTCTCTCGATGAGCTTGAGCAAATCGTTACTGAAACTGAACCTACTGCCGAATTCAATAGAACTATGGCTGCTGAAGAGTTCAGACAATCACAATCAACCACAGAAAACTATTCGTCAAATTTTAATTATGATGAAGAGGATGAATAAATAAAAATCCCGGTGCTGCGAACACCGGGAAATGAATAACAATCTCCGGAGAGATACATCATTCACTGACCATGAATATTGTATCATCTTCGGAGCAGTCAATCAGTCAGAACTGTTGTTCTATTGTTAGGCTGTTATTTTTATACCATTCTCTAGGAGATGATTATATGGCAACAGCTAGGACGTTGCCTTCCGGATTCTGGAGATGTCAGGTATTCATCCACTATGAAATTGTCTTAGATAAAAACGGAAAACCTGTTATTAATCCGAAAACAAAGAAGCAGAAACAGAAAAGAATCTATAAGTCTTTCACTTGTGATGATCCATCGGCAAGAGGAAAAAGAAAAGCTGAAGCAATGGCTACTGAATGGGCAGATAACAAAGAAATCAAGAAAGATGAAGAAGTGCAAATGACTTTCGGTGATGCACTGGAAAAGTATATACAGGAACAGTCCGCTGTCCTCTCTCCGTCCAGTATCAGGAAGTACAAGAGCATGCAACACAATTGCATGGTACCGCTTAAGGAGTATCAGCTGAAGGAAATCAACCATATGTTTGAAACATCTGAAGAAGGAGGATATCTTGCACAAATGCATCTCATATGGTACCAAAAAGCCCTGCAAATCTAGATTGGTGCCGTGGAGCGATATAATTGAGAAAGAGCAGTCACTGTAATGGTGGCTGCTTTTGCTATATTGAAGACTGCATGATAATGTGCTATGATAAAATTGATAAATTAGGATTTAGAGGATGTGAATGAGCAGCATGAAGAAAACAAAAGAAGGAATTAATTTGAAAAAACTCCTTAAGCTGAAGAATACAGGCAGTATCTTTGTGATTGCGGGACTTTTGATGATTTTGGTAATAGCGTCGTACACATATATTCTGCAAAGTTCTTACACTAAGACCGCCCTTGAAACAGAAATCACACGTGACACAGCGAGTGCAGATGCAGTACACAAACTTGTGGATGGAAGAATCGGCAAAGAAGATTTTGATCAAATCAAAGATCAATCTGATGAAAAGAATCAATTATATAAGGATATTTCTTCATATTTCAATGAAATCAGAACACTGAATTCTACTCGATATATTTACACCGCTAAAAAAAATGAAGAAGGAAAACTCGTTTATGTGGTAGACGGTTTGGATCCGGATGCGGATGATGTAAGACACCCTGGAGATTATATTGAAGAAGAAATGGTTCCATATATTAATAGGGCTATTTCTGGGGAGAATGTGTACTCTCATGATATCATTGATACAACATGGGGTCCGATTTTTACGGCTTGCTATCCTGTAAGCGCAAATCATGATGGGACAGGAGAAATCATTGGCGCATTTTGCATTGAAATGGATATGCAATCAGCTTATGGAATGGTTGAAAAGACGAATCATATTTCCATCATCTGCGGTTTAGTCGCAGGAGCTGTATTGCTTTTAATTTGTCTATATACCTATTATGTTTACCAGAAAAGCAAGGCAGAAGAGCAAAAACAAAAACAATTATTAATGAACGCCGCTGAGGAAGCAGATGCTGCCAACAAAGCAAAATCTGCGTTTTTGCTTAATATTAGCCATGACATCAGAACGCCGATGAATGCCATTATTGGATTTACAAACATTGCGCTTCACCAAAACACGGTTTCAGATATTCATGATAGCTTGGAGAAAGTTCAACAAAGTTCGAATCATCTTCTCTCTTTGTTGAATGACGTTCTGGATTTTACTCGCATTGAAAGTGGAAAAGTTACTATTTCGCCCGAGCCAGTGGACATTACTCAATTGACAGATAACGTCCAGGCGATTATGAATGGACTTCTTTATAATCGAGATCTTAAGTTTGAAGTACATCGAGAAAGCCCAAAGAACCAATATGTCCTTGCGAATGTTGCGCGCATCCGAGAAATTTTGGTGAATCTTCTTGGCAATGCTGTGAAATTCACAAAGGACGGCGGAAAGATTACTTTGGATATCAGCAGTTACCCAGGAGCGGATGAGAAACATATCATAACTCGTTATGTTGTTCGAGATAACGGTATTGGCATGAGCGAAGAGTTCCAGAAAAAATTATTCGAGCCGTTTTCACAAGAAGATGATACTAATGCCAGAACCCAATATAAGGGAACCGGTCTTGGTATGGCCATCACAAAAAAATATGTGGATATGATGGGTGGTTCAATTGCTGTTGAGAGCAAAAAAGGTTTAGGTTCTACATTCACAGTAGAAATCCCAATGGAGTTGACAGAACAGGTTATTCAATCAGAACAAAAACAACATCTGCATAGAGATTTGACGGGTATTCATGTTCTTATGGCTGAAGATAATGATTTAAATGCTGAACTTGCTACGGTAGTGCTGGAAGATGCTGGTATGACTGTAACACGCGCATCAGACGGAAAAGAAGTTGTGAATTTGTTTAAAAATCATCCACGAGGCACATACGATCTTATTTTGATGGATATTATGATGCCAAACATGGATGGACACCAGGCAACAAAAACCATTCGAGCCTTGGGTATAGAGCGGTCCGATGCAGTTACGATTCCAATTATAGCTTTGTCTGCAAATGCTTTTATAGATGATATTCAGGAATCCCTGGATTCAGGCATGAATGACCATATTTCCAAGCCGATTAACATGGAGGAATTAATCAATACTATCACTAAATACATTAAACACGATTAGGAAAACAAAGAAGTTAATTCTGATGAAAATTTTGCACTGATCTTGCACTGACTTTTCTCTTTCGATGTGATATTATTATACTTGCCAGAAAAGCAATGAGGGTCTACGGAGTTTTCCGTAGGCTCTTTTTTCTTGACCGGATGCCATTGTTACCGCCTGCCTGTCCCATGACAGAAACAGCCGTGTGGCAGCAGAGTGCATGATCAAAGGTAAATAATCATCCGTATTATCAAAGTAAGCCGCCCACTTGGGCGGCTCAATTTATTTCTTGTATTTCGTTCGAGCTTCATTGGGCAAATCTTTTGACCACGGCAGGAGTTATCCATCTCTTCTGTCTCTGGAAACACTCCCATTTTACGAATCTCGTCTAATATATAGGTAAGATAATTATACGGTTTACTATCCGTTTAATACTGGGTTATAAGGGGATTTATATCTTTTTCGATTCTCTCATCCCCTGTATTAAAAAGCCTTAGAAACTGCGTAAAATGGTGTGCTACCCGTCAAGTAGACAAATTAAATAACGAAAATTTTTTCTTCCCCGGTACAGTTTATGTACCGGGTTGTTTATGCAACGTTTTCTAGTTTTTGTTCATGGAATTCCAGTGGTGTAAGCACCCCAAGATTTCGTTGAACTCTTTTGTTTGTGTAATAATCTATGTATTTCTCTATGGCAAGCATTAATTCTTCTTTTGTTTTATACTTTTTTCCATAATACATTTCTCGTTTCATTAGTCCCCAGAATCCTTCCATAGGACCATTATCGATACATCTTGCCACGCGAGACATACTTTGTGTCATTCCAGCAGCTAGAATTCGCCGCCTAAATGCTTTCGAAGTATACTGATAGCCTCGATCACTATGAAGTAGTGGTGTAGCTCCTGGATTCGCTGCCACAGCTTTGTCAAATGTATCAAAAACAAGAGGGTTATCATTTCTGGTGCTATATACAAAAGCGACAGGCCTCCTATCGCATAAATCAAGTATTACGCTTAAATATAGTTTACCTTTTTTATCGTCTTCTCCAACACCATATTTGAATTCTGATATATCTGTTACCCATTTCTGATTTATCATGTCCGATTTAAATTCTCTATTAAGGATATTTTCGGCAACATAAGCTGGATCAGATGCAGGTTTAGTACAACAATTATACCGATGCTTTATATATGACTGGATTTTCTTCTTGCGGCAAATCCTTAAAACACGTTTGTCATTAACAGCTATTTTATAATCATGTGCTAGAGTATCCCTTATACGTCTATAACCCATATCTGGATGTTCATCATGAATCTTTGTAATGGTATCGGCTATGCGTTCATTAAGATTATCATTATCACTATTTACATGACCTAGCCATTTATAATAGGCTGATCTAGCTATTCCAGCAAACTCGCATAACGCCGATATGGAGTATGTCTTATTTTCATCAGATAATTCCTTGATTGCAAGGTATTTTGTTGTATTGCGTGTCTTGGTCAGGTTCACCTCCTCTCTATTTCGTCGAGTTTTTTTAAGAAATCAATCTCCATTTGTTGCTGCTGTGTTTGAGCTTTTAGTAGTCGGTTTTCAGCTTTCAACTTCTCAATATCTGATAATTGAGAAATCGCTTTGTTCTTACCTCGTCGATCATATAATCCTTCGATTCCTTTATCTTTATATTTTCTAACCCATGCATAAACTTGTCCGTAGGAGCAACCATATTTATTCGCTGTAGAAGCATAATTACATCCCGTGTTTATGCATTCTTCGACAATGTTTATTCTTTCTTCAAGGGTTGTATTTTTTCTAGCACCGTTTTTAGCCATGAGATATACACCTTCTTTTCTGGAATTTGTTAAATCTTCATGGTTATTATACTGCTTAATCCATGTACAAACAGTACTTGGTGCATGAATTTTGTATTTTGCAGCTAAATCCTGACTCGTTATATTGCCTCCAAGATATTCAAGAACAATCTTCTTCTTAAATTCTGCAGAGTAATTACATAAATCAGCATTTTGCTTTTCTAGACCGTCTTCTCCAAATGTTTCGTATTTATGACCCCACCTGCGGATGATACTAGCCTCAATTCCATACTCTTTACCTAATTTCCAATAAGAGATTCCGTCCTCAAGGTGTTTCTTTACGAGCTCAAGTTTCAACTCCTTACTATACTGTTTCCTAGACATAAAAATATGCTCCTCATATGATAGATTTTTGGATATTTCCATTGTCTACCATATGGGGAGCATATCAAAATCGCTGTTTTAAGGCTTTTTCCTTTTTATCCAAATATTAACACAAGAGTATCAAAATACAATAAAACAAAGTTGATTGATATGTTC
>ERZ1031746.284-NODE-284-length-19304-cov-5.270819_pt1 | contig 19304 bp, 44 predicted proteins | sample MGYA00518171_ERZ1031746 | MGnify/ENA primary metagenome ERZ1031746 (study PRJEB33719, sample SAMN04261238) | wastewater metagenome | biome: rural village; feature: human; material: feces | host: Homo sapiens | place: El Salvador | collected 2013-01-07 ...
CCGAATCCGTGCGTAAGTTCATCATCCTGCCTGAGGAGTTCACACAGGAGAACGGCCTGATGACCGCCTCCATGAAGGTCATCCGCCCCAAGGTCATCAAGCGCTACTCCACCCTCCTCAACACCCAGATGTACACCAAGAAGAAGTAGCCTCACGGACGGTCTGGCCTTCACTTGGCAAGAACCGCATGATTCCAACGATTTGCGACGATTGGTATACCATTGGAATACGATTCGTTGCGGAATGGATGTTGCGGAATGTTGCGGAATGGAGGCCATGATGCCAAGGGTACGGAAAAGCGGAGCCATCTACCCGATCAAATACGAGACCCGGAAGAGGCTCAAGGACGGCAGCGTGAAAACCTATGCCGGATGGCACGCCAAAGTGGACGGCAAATGGGTGGCGGCCAAGACCTACAAGGAATGCGACGCGAAGATAGCCAAGGCGCTCAAGGAGAAAGTCACCTGGGGTCTGGTGCCAGGCGGTTCGACAAAGCTGGCAGACTACGCCGAGCAATGGTATGAAGGACACAAAGACCTCATCGACCCGGCCACGAGAAACGGGTATCGTGCGATGATAGTGCATCTGCGCAACTATCCGTCGCTCAGGGTGACGGAGGTGACACCCAGCGTCGCGCGCAGAATCATCAAGGGCATGAGGCTGCGTGATGGTGGCGATGCGTCCGTGGGCAGCAAGAAGAACCTGTACAATACCCTCAACATGGTGTTGAAGGCGGCGGTGGCCGACAGGCTCATACCGACAAACCCCATGGACGCGGTGGAACGTCCGGCCGGGAAGGACCCGAAGCTTGTGGCCCGACGTCCACATAATTCGTTCACCGACGAGCAGCTGCTCGTCATGCTGCGCGAGGCGTCGTCGGATATTCGGGACGGCACCCGCCAATGGTGGCGAATCCTCACAGGCATGAGGCAAGGCGAGATACTGGGCGCCAGCCTTGACGACCTCTCCCTGTTCCCGTGCAAGGTGAACGGTTCGACCATGTGGGAGGGCTATTACACGGTCAACTGGAAACTGGAGGCCATCAGGCGCCTGCATGGGTGCGGTTCGCCCGATAAGGATGGCCGCTACCCATGCGGATACAAGCAGGGCCGTTTCTGCCCCTCCGGCATACCGGACGTGCCGGTCGGCTTCGACATGATCCCGTTGAGCGGCAGATGGTTCCTCACCCGTCCCAAATCGCATACCGGTCGCGTCGTGCCCATAATCCCACAACTCGGCACGGTCGTGCACCGGTATCTCGAAGCGGTGAAGGACGAACCCAACCCGTATGGCCTCATATTCCACCGGCCGGACGGCACCCCCATCGACAAGAACGACGACATCATCTCGTTCCGCGCACTGCTCTCAAAGGCGGGCGTCCCCTCCCCCGAAACACGCTACGGGCATGAGTGCCGCAATTCGGTCGTGTCTCTCCTGTTCAGCATGGGTGTTGACCCCGGCAAGATACAGCGCATCATCGGCCATTCGTCGCTTGCCATGAGCGAATACTATCGCCGCGTGCCCAAAGAGGAACTGTTCGAGGGCATGGAGACGATAGGCGACAGGCTCGACCTGAAGCAGATCGAATGGAAGGCTTGATCTGGTCAGGTTCGAGCTTGACGTCATGCGTGCCGCCAAGCATAATCGAAGTGTCTCATGGAACGTTGATAGCCAACCGAAATAAGCAAAACATACTTGGACGGTGAGCGTCCGGTATGCGTCAAGCGCCGTAGCCCACAATAGGGTCACAGCGCTTTTCATACGAACAAGAATGGTCCCGTCCTCCGATACAGGAGAACGAGACCGATATCAGCTGCTTTAATTCTGCCGTAGAGATACGGGACACAACTAAGTCCTTAGTAGTTAGGCTTATATTCACAGGCCTGACCATCTCCATTGGCATCTAAATCGGGAGCATATCCGGGGTCTCCTCTAGAAATGCCATGTCCCAAGGCATCCCATACCGCTTTGCAGTTTTTGTAGTACGTCCGACCAGTCGATGAGCTACTGGGGGTGTAGGACGAACCTGAATTTGCCGGAGACGGTGTTGGTGACGGTGCGTCCTCTTGTTGTTTCAATGTATTTTCACGCGAATCGAGTTCGGCCGACCTATTATCCAAGTCCGATTGTCGCTGATCTAGCTCGGCCTTCTTCTGGTCATATTCATCTTTATATGGTTTAAGCTCATCTATCTGGGCTTGGCCGCTGTTTACAGTCGCTTTGAGGTTGGACACCGTCTCTTTAAACCGTTTGATTTCATCGTCATAGGAATTGACCATCTCCGTATATTCAGGTTGCTCTGTGGGATTACGAGAGGCGTATCCGCCATGCCAGCCAATAAGGAACGAAGGCAACCAAATTAGAAGAATCAAACACGCCGTTATCACAGCAAGAGACGGGGCTGAAACTTCTTTGACGATATGACCGGAAGCATTCAGTATCCCGATGGAGGGAAGCCTCGTACCGGATTCATCCGCTCCTTTATCGAGGGAGGCATCCGCAGTCTCCAAACCGGATAGATCAGGACGCTCCTCGATAGTTTTTATCTGTTGAGGAGAGTCCTGCATTGCCTCCATACGCTGTATCTTTCTAGTCAGGTCGCGGAAGAAAACATCAAGAGTTCCATACGTATCTTCATTTTCGATGACGAGTTTGGCCACGACTTCGTGACCACGAACGCTCACGCTTAGTTCACAGCCGGAAGATGTGCGGATTCCTATATCACCGCCTTCTCCGACAAGATAGGTCGGCGAATAACGCCGTGACTCCAATAGAGAATCAATTGCTTTTCTGATTTTTTGTGACGAACACTCATATGTTCTTGACTGACTCGACACCATGCCCCCTTGATGAAACCGCTCTCTCCATATGGACAATATTATCCCCATTGGGCCATGCGAGGATATTCAGATTGCGATTATCCCCTTCTCTTCATCGAAGTTAACAATCTAATTGCATCTTGGAAGTGACCGGATATGGATATTCGTTGACATAAAAAAGCAAGCTTTATGTTTATACCAAACAAATGGACAAGCTGAAATATTCTGCTAAGTATGCGCAGTATTTGAGGGATTTAATTGTCCCAAAAGGAACCACTGGAATAATCATTACCGGTAATTCACGAAGAAAAGTCAACACATATGATCCCCTGCCTCTTCGGCGCATCTTTAAAGGGGAAAAGTTCACGGCTCTCGTAGACACAACCACCAGAATCATTGATTGCGCCAAATACGATAACCACTGGGAGAAATCCACTAGCGACGGATATGTGCTCCAATACAGAGGCAAACCTTTTGCCGCACGGACAGGCCGAGAAATGATCGAACTAAAGTACGCTGTATACAACGGACTCGGGAAACGCCTGTACCTTGAATGTTGGTTCGATGAGTGGTTCATCGAGGAATATGCATGGCCTTCCGTCCAAACGATGTTGCCGTCGAACCATGATCTACACTCACTTGCCGTCCTTTTGGATAAATATAGGCATTGGCCCGTCACCTCAGAAGAGGTGCTACGAGCCAATGTACTCAGATAATTTGAGAGATAACAATTACGCGGCTCGTGCAGATATATTGTCGTGCAGCCAGTGCCGGTAGTCCTGCAGGACACTGACGGTGATGCCGAGTTCCTGCGCCATCGCGTAGGGTTCTCCCCCGTACAGGTCTTCCGCCTTCATGTATTCGATGGGGTTTATCAGGGCGAACGCCGTCTCCTTGCGGGTCAAGCATTCCTCCTTGGCTGGGTTCATGATGCGCAGTCCGTCATCGAAGTGCTTCGCGTGGATAAGTTCGTGCTGCAAGGTGCAGATTCTCTGTTCGACGCTCATGGTGGGGTCGATGTACGCGGCGCGGGTATCGGGATCGTATTCCCCGCACTGCGTCCCGTCGAAATCCTTATCCTCTATGAGGACTCCCATGCGCTGGGCCTCATTGGTGAGGTCAGTCCAGGTCTTCACTACGACCGGACTCCGCACGCTTGTTATCATCCCGATAAGCGGCCTTCTCTACTTCTATCTTTCTGCCGATGACCTTTTCAAGCTGGGACGCCACCGAGGCTGTCTCGGATACCGGCTGGCGCAATGTTTCCTTGGTGAGGCGAGCCAGTTCGATCATCAACGAACGGCCGGTGGTGCCCGACAATGCTGCAAGAGCATCTACGTCGTTGGTGTCGATGGCCCTTTTGCCGTTGACCCTTTCGCTGACATACGCTTCGGTGAAACCGAGGTATTCAGCAATCTGACGCTGCCTTACCTTGTGCGCCTTCATGTACTTTTTATACTCCGTCGCAAATGCCAAGGCGAACGCAGACATTTCGCGGAAATCATTTGGATTAGCCATACTTAAATCTTAGCATATGCGATACGGCGTGTCTAGTCTTGACGGAAACTTGGCATATGCTAAGTTAGTAGATATGAGCAGCACACAGAAACTTACAACAGCCGGCATTCGATACCGACTCTTCATCGCACAGAAAAGCCTCCGATGGCTTGCAGCGAAACTCGGATGGGACGTAAGCAAACTCTCCCGCCGACTCGCAGGCCAACCGGCCTTCAAAGTCGATGAACTGGACATGATCTGCGAAGCGCTCGGAGTCAGTTTCGACGAACTGCTCACCATCCCAGTGGACATGCAGGAGAAGTTCTTCGGCACTGGGACGCCTGACTTGGAGGTAACAGCATGAACCGAGATGAATATGGATAGCGTTCAAGGAAGCTGTCTGGTCATTATGGAAATCAGTTTCGTCTGGCTTCTGGCCCTGACCGCCGATTCCCCTTCTCAAGGGATTGCAGTCTGGCTGACAGTTCATATCGGCCTGTTAATCCTAGGAATCGTCGCCATGCTGGTATCGCTGCTGGCGGGAGTGATTTCAGACTTAACGTATATTCCGATTGAATATTCCGAACCTTGCGTGATCGAACCACCCGCAACGGCCAACAACGTGCCGACCCCCACCACCAAGACCACCTACGACGAGAAACCACGATCCGCGCAGTCCCTGTTGGAGTTGACGAAACCCCGGTATGAGGATCTTCTATAGAATTCCTCATTTCAAGGTACGCGCCACTGCCGGGATTGATGGAGGCCACATGATTCACCCATGAATCATCGTCGTACGGGTTGCGGGTGCCGACCACGCAGTTGGAGCCGACGAACCGTACATCATACGCGACGCCGTTGCCCTCGTTCGTCAACCGGAATATACGACCGTACAAATCCTCGTTCATTCCCTGCGGGATTTTGACCGGTGTTTCCACGAGCGTCAATCGTGGTTTCTTCCGGTCGAACAAGCGGGTGAGGAACACGACCAGGGCGCTGACCAAAGCGCTCACGGGTATGACCGTCCAGTTCAATGCGGCGAACCAGCCGCCTATGGAGCCAAGCAGTGAAAGGAACCAGTTCATGAAGCACACACTATCAGCTGATTGTGAGCAGCGTCTTTCTAAGTCTTCTGACTTGAAGGTAACAGCATGAGCAAGGAGAATACGGAAGCTCCCAAGCTTGACGCCACGGTAGGAGTGGAGATCGTACCGGACATGCGCAAGCTCAGGAGCTTCGCCAAGGACTTCATCGCCCTCGTGGACAGTTACTGGCCGGAGGAAACCGGTAGTCCCTTGGCCACGCAATCCGGGCAGACCGGCAACTGTGATTCGCCTACACCGGACATGTCCTCGACTTCGGCGCCACAGTAGTAGCAGCGATTGCCGTTCTGCTCCTTCACAGCACGAATAGCCATCCGCTTCAACTGTTCGTCCAAGTTCTTATTGAACTTGACAGTGACCTTAGCCATATTCACCTCCTCTCAATGAATCGAAGAATCATGTACAAGACTAAGTCCAAGACCAATGAGCATGGGGAACATGTCTATGACTCCCCTGCTATCGGCCTGGTGATGTATGACCCGTTGGAGGCGGATGTCACGAAGACCTTTGAGGCCCACATTTTCAAAGGCGAAGCGCATCCGGGATACGTAAAGGTGACGGCACCGCTTTCCGTATGCGAAAAACTGACCCCGGAACAGGCCCGCGAGATAGCGAAAGCACTTAATGATCTGGCGGATAAGGCCGAATCCTTTCCAAAGGAACTCGACTCGATAGGCAGGTGACGATATGAGTGACGGCAACTATTCGTATGCCTCGGATTCGTCGGAGCGTGTTGCCGACGAGCTGAACATTCTCAACACGTGGATGGCTCAGATCGTGGAAACCGGGCTTCCCCAAATCTCCGCGCAGTTGGCGGAAATCTGGGGAGAACAAGCCAAACGTCGTGAGTCAGACTCCGAGTTTCTTCAGACGGTCGGAAAGCTCGCGCTGGTTGGCGTCGATGATTGCAAGGGCGTCCGCCATATCGACAAGAGCGGTTTTCATTCGCTCGGTATAGAAAGCGGGGTTGCTGAAGTTGCTGGCGGCGGCGTTCGCAGCGGACTTCGCTTCACTGATTTTGGTAGAGGCGTCACGCATTTTTCATTCTTCCTTTCGGGTTTGGCGTGTGGTTTGGCGATTACAAGCCTAATCCGAAAGGGCCTTTAAACGATATTCACAAGAAAGAGAAAACAATGGTCAATTCAAATCGTAATCTCTCGCAGAAGCTCGTGGTCGAGGAGCGTCGCACCCGTGAATACTTCACCGGCAGCGTCACCGAAGATGGTCTAATCAACGCGGAAATCGACACCGATTACGGCGCCCGTCCCCTCACTCCAAGTCAGGCGCGTTTCGCCGCCAAGGCCCTTGAGGACCTGGCCGACTGCGCCGACGAGAAGAACGAGGAATAACAAGTCTTGCCGTGGCCGGTCGGTTCCCTTATTCACCAAACAAGACTACAGGCGAACAAATACTGACCATACTACGACCGTTCACGGCAACCATCGGCCCGTCCCTTGGCGATTAGGGGGAATCGGAGACGCCGACAAACCGTCACCCATTAGACACTCCTGTCTCCGTTTGAAATTTCATGACGGTTGGCGTGGGAAGTTCAAATCTTCCACGGGCCACGGAAAGGATAGATGATGAACACCAAGGATTACGGGCGGCATTGCTCGGGCTATCAGCACCCTGACGGTTCGCCCACACGCTATGAGACACGGGCCGTGAGCCTGTGCATGGCGGGCTTGGTTCTTGGTGTTCTCACGCTTCTCTTCCAACCCAGTGCGGGCCCGTGGAGCATTCTCGCAGGCTTCATGTGCTGTTCCCCCGTCGCCCTGTGCTTCATGTTGGACGACGAATAACTGAAGATTTCCGGGCGTGGTCTTTTCCTCATTTCTAACTCGTCCGGTGGCAGCCAAGCGCACGGTGGCCGCAGCCGAGAAGCCTTCCAATGGTCATGGACTTCAAAGACTGCACCGGGTTCGACTCCCGGCTTGGCGCTCAGAAAAATTTAACCCCTTCGCGTCCTTGCGTCGGAAACCAATAAAAGGGTTTCGGACGTGTCAGCACCGGCGTAGAAGGACAACCAAATAATCAAGCCCAGTGGAGGGAAACAATCATGGAACTCACCCCATTCGACCGTATGAGACTACTCAACGAGGCGCGTGGACTATTGCCGCAGGACGAGCTTGAACGTCGGGCGCGCGTGATTCTCGACGCTCCCGTCATTCCTGCCAAGACATCGAAGGAACCCGACTCGCCTCGTCTCATCATCAGCGACTTCCTACGCTCGAAAGGATTCGAGCCGATGAAGAAAAGCGCCCTGCATTTCGGCTCCCGTCTGGCCGAGAACTACAAGATGAAGTTCGGCTCCTACCCGCCGAAGCACGGGAAGACCTACATCTACTACGAGATCGACCGGCCTCTCATGGAGGAAACGTGGGCTCAGATTCAGACGGAGGACGCCGACTGATGGCATCTGATTTCAACTCCATCGCCAAAGCCATCCGTTATCTCGGTGATTGCGTCCGTTATCTCGCGGACAAGTATGTGGCCGTGAACGATCGCGTGTACTCGGATTGGAACGAGGCCTCGAAGGTCGTGGGAGACGTTGGCCGCGACCATGTGGCCGATTATGCGGAGGCCTCTCACAAGCAGGGCAAGTCGCGTACTTGGCGTCACAGTCACCTGATGGAACGCGAGGAGCAACTGTCCATGCAGTCGAGGGGTTCTCATGTTGACTCCGAATGATGTCCGGCATAAGAGGTTCCGCACGTATCGTTCCCTGCTTTACGGAGAGGTCTACGACGTGGAGGACGTTGACGATTTTCTCGACTCGGTGGCCGACACCATCAAGGTTTTAGGCAAGGAAGTACTCAAAGCAAGAAAGGATGGGCAATGACCGTCGAGCAGATGACCGATGACGATTACTTCGCGTTGGACGCGGTGGATCAGACTTCGTTGAAGAAAATGCTGGTAAGCCCGTTGGCGTATTCGGATTACCTGACCGGTGAGCATGGTTACTCTTCGGCGTTGGAGTTCGGCAAGGCGGCGCACAGCCTGGTTTTGGGCAGTGGCCCGCAGGTTGTGGCTAAACCGAATCTGCGTACCAAGGAGGGTAAGGCTCTTCGTGACAGTCTGGTCGAACAGTATGGTGCGGATGACATCGTGTGGCTGTCCGCCGATGATGTGGAGAAGGTTCAGGCCATGAGGGACATGGTTGGAGACTTTTTCACGAAGCTGGATGGTCAGCCGGAGGTGGCGATGATCGCTACCGACCCTGATACCGGATTGTTGATTAAGGGCAAGGCGGACTGGTTGCCGTCCACTCCCGACCCGGATGGTGTGCTGCGTATCCGTGATTACAAGACCACGGTGAAGTCGCCGGACGAGTTCGAGCGTTCCTGCTGGCAGTACGGGTATCACATTCAGGCCGCGTTCTACATGCGTCTCTACCGGTTGACGGTTCCCGAATATAAGGGGCCGTTGGGTTTCGAGTTCGTCGTGCAGGAGAAGAACCCGCCGTTCGATTGGAGGGTGTGGCGGTTTGACGAGCATTCGCCCATCATCACCGAACTGGCGGAACCGAAGATAAACCACGCCTTGCAGAGCATCAAATGGTTCCGCGACAACACGGAGAACCCGTTGGAGGCGATGAGAGCCTACGGGTTGCCCAAATACCCGCAGGATGTCGTGTTCCCTGACTGGAAGCTGTTGGAGGAAGAGGAGGAGATTGAATCATGGCGGTAGTCAAGAAGAACCGTAAGGCTTACGGATACGATTACGCGGATTTGCCGTCGATTCTCCTTTATGTTGACGAAACCCTGCACCTTGAGGTCAGGCAGCATGTGATCTACGATGTGGCCCCTCATTTCCCTTATGGGTGCGTGGTCACGTCCATCAGGCAGAAGGACGGCGAATGGTCCGACTGGCTGGCTCCCATCCCGGTTCTCGTGGGAGACGAGACGGAGGGCGGCAACCAGAAAAGGAAGAACACGCTGGCGCAACGGTATGGTTCCGCTGAAACGTATGCGCGACGCTACTCGTTGAACACGGCGTTGGGATTGTCTTCCACGGATGATGACGCGCAGACCTCCGGTTTCCAGAAACGTTCCGTCAAGTTCATGACCGACGAGCAGAAAACACAGATCGACCGGATTCTTGAAGACTGCAAGATTCCGGTGGGTCAGGAGAACGGTTTCATCGGCAACGTTCTGCAAATGCGGGTCGCTTATGGCACGTTGACCGAATATCAGGCGCAACGGTTCATTGACGCTTATCAACAGCACAACGACAAGGCTAAGGAGGCTCCCAGTGAGCAGTGAGATTGGTTTAAACGACGCGAAACCGGGCATGTGGATCGAGTTCGATGATGCGTACGGGCATTATGCGGGTGAACTGCATGAGATGAAGGATTCGGAAGATATTATACACTCTCTCATCCTAAGTATGAGCGATAGGCCTCCACTGTACATCGAGACCGAGGATAAGGGCAATCTCGTGATTCTCATGGATTTTGGTGGTGGGTACCGTCACGGTTCCGCCTGGAACGTGCACGTGTATGAGTCGAAGCCCGAGACGGAATCCGTCAAGCAGGCTGAAGATGATGGCGGGCACCAGTTCTGGGAGGGTAAGACCTGTAAGGAGATGGCCGGACTATATATCAAGGTCACGTTCAAGAACGGGGACGTAGTAACCGGCGTGACTAATCAGATCGGCGATATTGATAGCGTTCACTACCTCAGCGCAGGGACCGGCGATGACCTGTTCGTCCCGAACAAACGCATCGCGTCCATCGAACTGGTGGATGATGCCCCGCGTGAGCGTATCACCGATATCACGAAGGTTCGTCCCGGCGACAAGGTGGTGATGAAGAACGGCAACGAGTACACGGCGGTGCAGGTGTGTTCTGAGTGTTCGGACGGCGAGTCCCTGCAACTGAACGTCGAGGGGTTCGGCATTGCAGCCGCTTTATGGGCGGAGGACTCCGCCTTCCAGTATGCGTATCGAGAACCGTACACGATGGCCGATCTTCCGAAGGAGCCGGGATTCTACAAGGCTCGCACCGAATCGGTGTGGAAGCATGACGGCAAACGTTGGATGCCGGTGCTCTCCCACGATGGCACCATCGCCCCCGCCTTCCCATGCCAGTCCCAATCCCGCAGCCAGTTCTTCAAGACCAGTGTCCTCAGTTTGAGCGCGTCATCATGCTCCACATCATTGACGACTGCTGGAAGGAGGCGAGCTTCGAGTGACTTTCACCCCGAGACCGGGCTGCAAGTGCGCGAGATGCCTGTGGGCTCACGGGGACAAGATCACGCTCCCCCAATGCCCTACATGCGGCGCCACTGATTGCGCCGGAGCCCAATCACACATGCTGGTCTGCAATCAGACGGCCAGCAAGAAACACAAGGTCTACCCGTATAGGAGGTACAGCTGATGGCCGGAGAGGCACGAGTCGTTTTGGAGAACGCCCGTCTGGGCGCTGACCCTGAACAGAAGCAATCACAGTCGGGACAACCGTATCTGAGTCTGCGGTTCGCCATTACTCCTTACTGGAAGAACCGTCAATCCGGCCAGTATGAGGACGGGGAGACGGAATGGTGGCAGGCCACAGAGTTCGACACCCGGCAGATGGAAACCTATATGCGTGAACTGCATAAGGGAGATTCGATTCGCGTCGAAGGCGTGTTAAACATTCGTCTCTATCAGGACAAGCAGGGTCAGACGCAGATCAGCCGCGAGGTTCGTTTCGCGCGCATCTCGAAGAATCTTCCCAAGGCGAAGCAACAGCAGCAGGGTTTCCAGCCGAATTACGGTCAGCAGGCGAACAATTACGGCCAGCAGGGCTACGGGGTGCCGAACTACCAGCAGTCCGCCCAACAGCTCAACCAGCAGTTCCAGCAGCCCGTCCAGCCGTCCGGCCAGCAGCAGTTCCAGCAGCCTCCTGTCGACCCTTGGAGCCAGCCGCAGGGCACTGCCTCTCAGGACGAGTTCGGCAATGGTTAGTTCTAACCCTTCGCGTGAGACGTGCCGTCTTGTGGATAGACGGGATGGCGAACGTTGCGTGAGATGCGGGGCGACATGGAATTGGGCTGGTTTCTCCCGTCATCACCGACATCTGAGAAGCCACCCGTTCCCCGGCCTGCACTTGCCATCGAACCTGATCCTGCTGTGTGGAAGCGGTTCGAACGAGGGTTGCCATTTGTGGGTGCATACCCATCAGCGTGAGGCGATGGAACAGGGGTGGATCGTCAGCGGTTTCAACGACCACCCCGAACAGGTGCCGGTACGAATCTACGGCAAGGGCCTTGTGCTCTTGGACAACATGGGAGGCTACACGTTATGCAGTTAGACCCCATCGAACAACTCTACAAACTGTTCTGTCGTGAATCATCGTTCAGGCCAGCCCTATACAAGCTAGACCCGGTGTTGTTTCGCCGGTTCACGACCTGCCTATGCTGCATAAGGCGCTCACACGGTACACGAACAGCAGATCATACCAACGCATACAAGCGGAAATCAAAGGAGAACCAAGTGCGTGACACGATTCTCTGCCTATGTGACCTTACAGGCACGATGGCTCGCCCTTGGGTGGAGAACGGCTACAAGGCGGTTCTCGTAGACCCCCAGCATGGCATCGACCATGAGGATGGTGCCTATTTGAAACTGGCTCGCACCATCGAGGAAGCGTTCGCCCAGATCAGTGTTCTGGTACGTTCCGGTCGGCTCGCATTCGTGGCCGGGTTCCCTCCTTGCACGGATATGGCGGTGAGTGGCGCTCAATGGTTCGCCCGCAAGTATGAGGCCGACCACATGTTCCAAGCTAAGGCCGTTTCCGTTGCGGAGCAGTGCAGGGTGATAGGTGAAATGAGCGGCGTCCCCTACATGGTGGAAAACCCGGTATCGGTTCTTTCCAACGTATTCGGCAAACCCTCTTACACGTTCAACCCGTGTGATTACACGCGGTTCGCGCCCGAGGACAACTATACGAAGAAAACATGCCTTTGGACGGGGGGGGATTCCAAATGCCGCCTCGCAGCCAGGACATGACTCTTCCTCCCGCTGACCGGAATCGTATCTGGTACATGAGCGGCAAGGATAGGGCCAACAACAGAAGCAAAACACCGCTTGGTTTCGCCCGAGCGGTCTACGAAACCAATCATAAGGAGAACTGAAATGGAAATCAAGAACATAGTCGATCAATCGGTAACTGTCACACGAGTGCAGACCCTGCACACGGTGGGCCGACTGCTCGAAAGCTTCGGCTGCACCCGCATTCTACAACTCACCATCAACGGCAAAGGAGCAGACAATGAGCAGTGAGAAACCATTCTGGGAAGGTAAGACCCTTATGGAGATTCAGAATCTCGATAAGCGAGTCAAGGTGACAATGGAGAACGGAGACGTATTCATAGGGAAGCTCGTGCGGCGTTCCAGAGACACGGACGGTATATGTAGCCTTTCGATGCAACTCGACGCGCATCGAACATATTTACACGTGTTCTCGGCTGAATCATCTGATACGCAGCCCGTCATTCCCAGTTACGTCGATACCGTCGAATTGTTGGATGACCCCGAGTACGAGCGTATCGACAGCATCGAAGACGTGCGTGTGGGCGATATTTTCGTAGCGATGAACGGCAATAAATTCTCCGTTGTCGCTGTCGATTTTGATGATGACAAAACAAACCGCACTCTTGCGGTCATGGTACAGGTCGATGATCTCGACTCCCACGTTTGGATGTTTAATTCAAACTTCGCCTATGCTCTGCGTCCAACCCCGAAGCTCCCCGACCATGACGGGCTCTGGCTAGACAAAAACGGTAAAACATGGGTCGTCTCAGATAGCGACACTACGCTTTTCGACCCCGGCTCCCTAATCCGGATTATCAATTCGGGCAGTTTAAAAATCAAAGGAATCGCTTTTGGAACGAAAAGCGATGACGCAATTAAACTCGCCCCATTCCGTCCGGCCAAGGTGGTGGAAGCATGAACGGGTGGTTGTTTCTTGGGCTGGCACTCTGGTTTCTGCTCACGTTCATAGGAACAATCACGGCCGTTACCGGGATTGGCTGTGACGATAACGAACTCGTGCGTGTTCTAGCTGTTTTCGGTCTGGTTGCAGCTATCACGTCATGGGCCATGTTTATCGGTTTTTGCATGCACATGGGAGGCGCATTGTGAGCATCATCAGCAGTGAGGCGAAGTAAGCCACCGTCCGACGAGCCCTCAGTTTATCCACTGAGGAGGAGTACGCCGCGACCAAGTGCACGGAGTACGAGGCCGGGTTCATCGCCGGAGCCACGCGCCAGCCCACGGAAGAGGAAATCAAGGCGGCTTGTCTGGCAATCATGTCCCATGTGATTTTCCCGCCGTCACAACAGGTGTTCGATTTCCTCACGAAGTCAACCGGCGCATATCCCGGCCAGGAAATCGTGCGGAAGGTAATCGAGGCAATGCAAAGAAAGGCAACGGAAGAATGAACAATCTTATCCAATGCGATATGTGCGGCTACCTCATGACCAAACGTTGGAGCGAAACCATTGACGGTAAGACGTATTGCCGTGATTGCGTTCCGAAGAAGCGTCTCATCGATTCGGGTGAGCCGACCGAGTTCGATGATACCGACGAAATCGTATGCCCTTACTGCGGGCACCGATACGAAGATTCGTATGAATGCGGCGGCAATGACGAATACTTCGAGGAGGAGTGCGAGAACTGCGGACGAGAGTTCAACGTGACTCGCATCATCGACATCAGCTATGACACCAAGCCGAAGGAGGCAACGGAAGAATGAGCAACTTTTACACGGCGGGTGCGGCCGCCATGACCTCGAACAAGGACGATTGGGAGACTCCGCAGAAACTGTTCGACCAGTTGAACGAGGAATTCCACTTCACCCTCGACGCGGCATCCAGCGACCAGAACGCAAAATGCGAGCACCATTACACTGCCTCAAACAGCGGCCTCGAACATTCGTGGGAGGGGGAGACCGTTTTCTGCAATCCTCCTTACGGGCGGAACATCGGCGACTGGATTCGCAAGGCCTCACGGGAGGCCAGCAAGCCGAACACGCTCGTAGTCCTACTGGTGCCCGCACGCACCGACACCCGCTGGTTCCAAAACCATATACTGCATCGCGCGGAAGTCCGATTCCTGCCCGGACGATTGAAGTACGAGGTGGACGGGCAGGCCGGTGAAGCGGCACCATTCCCCAGCATGATTGTCATCATGAGAACCGGAGAAAGACAATGATGTGTTTTCACAGGATTAGCCCGTGTCCCAAATGCGGGGGCAAGGTCAAGGCGAAATGGGAGGAGCAGCATTATCTGTCCGCTTTGGTCTTCCGGTGCGGCGGATGCAGGTATAAGCCGTATGCTCTCGCGTTGAAGTCGAAGCCCGCAGTGGAGTGGGAGTGGCCGAAAGACATGATGCTCGCAGCCGCCATCCGTCGTTGGAATGCGATGTGCAACGGGGACAAGCGTTATCGGTTGATCTACGAGAGTCTGGGAGGCAGACGATGAGTGTCCTGTATCACGGCGGCGTACCCGATCTGAATACGGGCGACATCATCGAGCCCGGTCACAGCCGGGACAATTTCGACGACTGCCCGATATGCCGCGCCCGACGCGAGCAGGGCGCGGACGCACCCATCGACGCGACACTGCACCCCGACCAGGTGTACTGCACCCCCGACCGTCTCTACGCGCACTTCCACGCGAGCATGTACGGGCGCGGGAACGTCTACCAGGTGCGACCGGCCAATTGCACGCTCACCCGCAGCGGCGAGGATTCCATCGAATCCTACCGGTGTGACCGGCTGGAGGTGGTCAGGGTGGTGGACGTGCACGTGACGCTGACATGGAAGGAACGCCGCAAACTCGCCCGCAAGTGGGCCAAGGCCGACAAGGAACGTGACGGCAAGGCGTTAGACCCGAATCCGGTGCCGCGCAACGCGACCCCTGAAATGCTAGCCCGCTGGCAGGAAAGGGAAATCGCACTCGCAGAAAGACAGATGGGAGGCGGACGATGAATGAACCGTTTGACGTGCAGAAGACCATTCACGACCGCATTGTGATGCACTCCAAGTATGGCGTGCAGGGTGCTTGGAATGACGGGTATATCGCGGGCTTGTCGGCCGCATTGTGGGCCGTGGTAACGGCTGACGGAGTGAACCGTACCGGCTGCAAGCATTTCGATCTGCACAATCCCGGACAAAAGGAGATGGGCCTTGAGCATTGAGACGGAATCGTTCGACTTGACCTTTGGCAGCATCCACTATGCCGGCACGAGGCTCACTATCCCGATTGACGATGACGAATACATGGTTTATCGGGTAGAGATCGCCAATCATCGGCGTGGCTCTTCCAGCTTGGTGACGTTTCACCTCGACCGGGACGACTCCCGCCCGGAGCACAAGACCGTTGGCCAATCTGCAAGCGCTTATCTGAGCGTGGACGAGGCGAAACAAATCATGCAGGCACTGCAACAGGCAATCAAGGAGGCGGACGATGAGTGACAAGGCGATGCCGTTGGGCAGGAAGTTCAAGGTTCGGTTGACCATCACGCCGGAGGAAACCGGAACGCCCGTGGACATGCTGGGATTCACGTTCACCAGCGGCCGGAACGGGCATACGGAACTGGACGCAATGTACAGCAACATTCCCAAACTGGTTGACGACGGGCTCGACTCACTGTCGATTCTTGTGATCTTCAAAACACTGGAGATGTGGGCCCAGAAGGGATATGAGCTGTGCCAGCCCATCGTTCAACGATTTTACGGAGGCAGACGATGAGCTATAAGGCGAAGATATTCACCCGCGAGGAGTTTCGAGAGGTCGTCGCAGCCGCCATCTACGACTACGAACAAGCGCCCGCGAAATGCCTCTACACGACCAAGGATGCGGCAGACCAACTCTACGGCCATTACGGCGAGGAAACCGAGGTGGAGGAATGAACGGAGTACAGCTTACCAACCATCTGACCGCGCAATTCAGGGCCTCAGCCCTGAGCCGGTACGAGGCCAGAATCACCGAGGACGGCGACTTCAGAGCCTACATATACGCCATGAGCCTCAAACGTCTCAAACGCAAGTGCGAGAGGTACGCGAAGCGTGAACGCAAGGCCATCGCATATGTCGCCACGCTCAAGGAGGAATCATGAGCGTAAGTAGTCTCAAAACGCGAAGAAGGAATTGAATTGAGCGGCTGGCGTGACAAGGCCGCGTGCCGTGACATGGACCCTGACCTGTTCTTCCCAACCACGTCCAGCGAGGAACGATTGGCGCTCAAGGCCTGCGCCCAATGTCCGGCGATATGCGAATGCGCACGGTACGCGGCGCAACACGACAGAATCAGCGGCTACCCATTGCAAGGCGTATGGGGGTGGCGTGAACAGGAGCAGAAGAAGGAATCGAAATGAGTGACAAGGATATGGTCACGGTTTACGAACGACGTGACGGCAGCAAACCCGGATTATGGTCCGTGTACCGGTATTTGGGGTGGGACGTGTTTTTCTCGTTCTCCCTCGCGGTGGGCATCACGTCAAAGAATACGATGATGGCCATTGTTCAAGCGTTTTGTCTGCTGGTTTTTCTTGGACTCACCGTCTGGCAGTTGAACCATCTGACCTGGAATGTCGTGGAGTACACGGTGAAGATTTCCCACGATAAGGCAGAGGAGGTCGTCAATGAGTTGGCTTAATGACTTCTACCGGATAGTCGGCAAAGGCGACGTGCGGGACTCCGATTTCATTCTCAACGGCGAAAGCTTCTACTGCCCCCAATGTGGCAGACACCTGAAGGCTGCTACAGGAACCGTGAAAGGCTCCGAGGAGAAACGCTATCGGTTCAAATGCGTTGACCGAATGCATTACCGCACCAAGTGGCATGAGTCGTATCAGGCCGCGTTGATGGAAATGATCGAGACGTTCGAGAAAGGGGAAACCGTATGAGCAAGCCGAGTAAACGCGCGTGGGACATGCTTATCGAGAACCCGAACCGTCCGGCCGATGAGGTTCGTATCGCCACCGGCCTGAAGGTGGAGATGATCGAGCAGATTCGTAGTGACGTGTTGAAGCGTCTCAGGGACAACCCGGAGTTCTGATTATGCGTCCGAGTTATCTACCCGTCCAGTACGAGCATTGCCCGTATTGCGGAGGAATCATGAACATCTGGGGTCATTGCATGGATTGCCAGTTCCATGATGACCCGACCGAATACTGGAGGGACGAATGAGCAGAGCCAAGCAGCGTGGGACGCTTTTTGAGTCGGCCATAGTCAAATATCTGCGTGCCCGCTTGGGTGATACGGAGCAGACCATACACCGTGAGGTGTTGCATGGCGGAGGCAACGACCAAGGCGACATCACCGGCGTGCGTATCCACGGGCAACCCGTGGTCATAGAGGCCAAAAACTACAGCACGTACAGCGGGCACCTCAAGGAATGGATGCAGGAGGGTCGTACCGAAGCGGGTAACGCGGACGCGCCCTACTGGTTCGTCGTATTCCACCAGAAAGGCGTCGGATTGGACTCTTTGAAGAGCATGGACAACCAGCCGGTAGTCACCGATCTGAAAACGTTGGCTCTCATAGCCGGGCATGGGGTGATCGAGGGAGACGAGGAATGAGCGAGATTGACGAGTTCATCAAGACGGCTCGTGCCGGTAAGCCCGTCTACCTGACCGCCGAGGAGAAACAGGCGTTGAGGAATCATCGGGCTTATCTGAAGCTCAAGGCGAAAGACCCCGACTATTTCTCGAAAGCCCGTCGTGAGGAACGGCGCAAACGCAAGGAGGAACAATGAGCTACGACCTGTATGTGGTACGCCCTGATATTCCAGAGGACTGCTGGTATTACGTGTGCGACCGTGACCATGAGGAACGCTCCTACGACCAGTATGGCCGTTATTTCAACTACACGTATAATCTCGGCCCGTTCTTCGACGCCTATCATGTTCGCCCGTCAACCGACTTGGACGGCAAGACCGGTAGGGAATGCGCCGAACTTATACGGCAAGCCCTCATGAGCATCTACGTTCAGCCGTTGCATGAGCTGCGTTCCGAATACAATCCGCGCGACTCGAACGGCCAGTTGGTTGATTGGGGCAGTGTGGACGGCGCAATCAAATGGTTGGAACGGATACACGACTACTGCCGTGAACACCCCGACTATGTTGTCAAGGAACGCTCCTGATGGGAAACAGTCACAACACGACACCCACCAAGTGCATCGGCTGCGGGCGAATCCGGCCACGTAACCAGATGTACAGCGGGCCTCGTTGCCACAACTGCTACATCAAGGCCGACCCGGAACGGGTGAAACGGAAGAAGGAAAGCCAGAGGAGATGGGCCCGCAAACACAAAAACAATGGCGGAATACCGTCGTCGGCACCTGTCTCGGATGGCGGCATTAGCTACATGGATGTTCCCATCAATATCGATGACCCGTATCTGCGCGAATACATCGAAAAGGCAAGGAGAGCATGATGGAAGATAGGAAACTCGTGGATTTCGCCCAGTGGTTGAACGATCATCCTGGCGAATGGAACCTGTGGCCGTATCTCATTCCGATACAGGCCGACCGCAGGGATACGGTCGCATCGATGAGGCTTGTCATGGACCGCATCAAAACCCACCGGTACGACGAGTTCCGCGTGGACACCGCCCTGCTCGAATACGAACTGTTCAACGGTTTCATGGGTTTCGACACCAATAGCGTGCATGAGAACGGTCTCGCGTTGAAGATGAGGCTCAAGGCATGACCGCGCGTGGAGATGACCGCAAGCTCATGCATTGGATAGCCTCGCACGGGTACACGGTGGTGCGCGCCAGCAGCGGCCACTGGAAGATATTCGATGACGGCGTGCTGCTCACGGCGACGAGCGGCACGCCCTCGGACTGGCGAAGCCGCCACAATTTCATCAAGACGTTAAGGAGACGATCA
>ERZ1031746.297-NODE-297-length-18813-cov-8.018339_pt1 | contig 18813 bp, 17 predicted proteins | sample MGYA00518171_ERZ1031746 | MGnify/ENA primary metagenome ERZ1031746 (study PRJEB33719, sample SAMN04261238) | wastewater metagenome | biome: rural village; feature: human; material: feces | host: Homo sapiens | place: El Salvador | collected 2013-01-07 ...
CAGCAAAAATGAAGCTGCCGCTTCACGATTTATTAATCGTTAAAGCGACAGCCCCTTTTTTAAAAAGCAAATAATCAGATATTTATACAAAAACACAAAAAACGTTTAATAAACTACAAAAAATGGAATAAATATTTAGTAATCTAAAAATTTTTTATAAAAATCTAATAAAAAGTTTGATTATTACGACAAAATATGCTATGTTTAAAATAACATCGTTGTGCGAAAGTTACAAACAGAAAGAGAATAGGAAATGAAAGTATGGTAATAATATATTGATACGTGCTGCGAACAGCGAAATCCTTAGATATTAATGTGCAGTAACAACATGCAGCGAAGAAATCTTATTGTTCAAAATCACATAAGAACAATAAAAAGGGGGAGACAAGAAAGGTGGTGTAGATACTATGGTGGATGAGACAATCCGGTCAATTAAAGAAGCAGAACAGCAGGCAGAAGAGATTCTTGCAAAAGCGCAGGGACAAAAAGAACAGATTCTGAAAGATGCATCTCTTCAGGCGAAGCAGATTCATGAAGAACTCATAGATGAGGCGAAAAGAACTGCCAGTGGACTGGATGAGAAAGCCAGAGAAGAGGCGAAAAATCAGGAAGATAAAGAAGCAGAGAAGCTCAAAGATGTGATCGAAGAGCTGAAGGTTTCTGCAAGAGAGAAAAAGGATGCAGCAGTGCAGCTAGTTCTTTCTGAATTAATCTGATCCATGTGGTCGTAACAAAAAAGGAGGGATAAGATTATGGCGGTACTTAAGATGCAGAAAATCAGCATCTGTGCCCTGAAGAAAGATCGAAAAGCAATCCTGGAACAGTTACAGCATCTTGGAGTTCTTGAAGTTGACAGGGACAAAGAAGAGGATGCATTCTTCCAAAAGATGGACACAACCGGACAGCGGATGAAATTTGAAAAAGCGGCAACGGCAGCAGATCAGGCACTGGGGATTCTGGATGCTTACGCTCCGGAGAAAAAGTCATTACTTTCTTCGCTGGAAGGAAAAGAACTGATCGATCGCGAGTTGGAAGAAAAGGTTCAGATATCTGGACCGGAATTGATCAAGACAGCCCGCGAAATTTATGATCTTGATCGCGAGTATGCTGAGCTTAAAGCAGGCATAGCAAAGATTGAGAATCAGATTGAAAGTCTGATGCCGTGGATGGCATTAGATGTTCCACTTCAGGAAGGGAAGACAAAAAGGACTGCTTTGATCCTGGGAACAATGCCGGGAGAGCTTACTCTTGAGAACATTTATTCCATTCTACTTGAGAAGACTCCGGAAGTGATGGAGAAAACAGGGGTCGATGTACATTTAGTTTCAGCAGAATCTAATATGATCTGCATTGCAGTCATCTGTTTGAAAGAACAACTCCAGACAGTGGAAGAAGCACTTCGGAGTGCAGGATTTGCAAGACCGTCCCAGAACTGGAGCAAGACACCAAAAGAGCAGAAGGAAGTACTGGAAACAGAGATAGCAGCGTCAAGAGAGCGGATGACGCAGTGCGAGGCAGAACTTAAGAGCCTGGCTTCCAAAAGAAAAGAACTTCAGGCCGTAGCAGATTATTACAGAGTCCGAGCAGATAAGTATGCAGTTCTCGGAGATCTTCTTCAGTCAAAGCGTACATTTGTGATCAGTGGATATATACCGGCATGTGAGTCAGGTCCGGTAGAGAAATCTTTGACAGAGAAATATAACTGTATGGTAGATATTGAAGACACTGAAGAAGGTGAAGAAGCACCGGTTATTTTAAAGAATAACCCATTCTCTACAAACATGGAAGGCATTGTAGAATCTTACGGATTACCGCATGCCGGAGAGATCGATCCGACAACGATCATGTCATTCTTCTACGTATTTTTCTTCGGAATGATGTTGTCAGATGCAGCGTATGGAGCAGTTGTTGCAATTGTGTGTGCGATTCTTGTGAAGAAATATCCAAGAATGTCACAGAGCATGGCAAAATCTTTGAAACTGTTCTTCTACTGTGGAGTATCTACACTTGTATGGGGCGTTCTGTTTGGAGGATATTTTGGAAATATCGTAGACATTGTTTCAGAAAAATTCTTCGGACATACGGTAACAGTTCCGGCACTTTGGTTTGTTCCATTGAATGATCCAATGAAACTTCTGGTTTATTCTTTGTTATTTGGAACAATTCATTTGTTCGTAGGACTTGGAATTAAAGGTTATCTGTGTTTAAAAGATGGTAAGGTTGTAGATTTTATCTGTGACGTTGTACTTTGGTTTGTAATGCTGATCGGGTTGATCCTGATGCTGCTTCCAAGTGACATTTTCGCATCGATCGCACAGACTACGATCGTGTTCCCTGCAGCTTTGAACACTGCTGCAAAAGTGATGGCTGCGGGTGGAGCAATCGGTATTGTGCTGATGTCAGGAAGAGCAAACAAGAATCCGGCGCTTCGGCTTGCGCTTGGAGCGTATGATTTGTATAACGTGACGGGATGGCTCAGTGATGCATTGTCCTATTCAAGACTTCTTGCACTGGGACTTGCAACAGGAGTTATTGCATCAGTTATCAATCAGATGGGAGCGATGCTTCCAAACAATGTGATCGGTGTGATTCTTTTCATTGTGATCTTCATTGTGGGACACGTATTGAACCTGGCGATCAATCTGCTGGGAGCTTATGTACACACAAACCGTTTACAGTTTGTGGAATTCTTCGGAAAATTTTATGAAGGCGGCGGAAAAGCATTCGAGCCTTTTAAAGAAAATACGAAATATGTTGATGTTAAGGAGGAAACAACATTATGAATATAGCAGGTGAACTTGGAGTTGTATATGGATTATTAGGCGCAGCAATCGCAGTATTATTCGCAGGTGCAGGATCTGCGTTAGGTGTAGGTATCGCAGGACAGGCAGCATCAGGTGTTGTAACAGAAGACCCGAGCAAATTCGCTAAAGTACTTATCATGCAGCTGCTCCCAGGTACACAGGGACTGTATGGACTGCTTGTTGGATTTATTACACTTTCTAAAATTGGTATTCTCGGCGGTGGCGGAGTAGAAGTTAGCGTTCAGTCAGGACTTATGATCCTTGCAGCTTGTCTCCCAATCGGTATTGTTGGATTGATTTCAGGTATCGCACAGGGTAAGACAGCAGCGGCTTCTATCGGAATCGTAGCAAAGAAGCCAGAGCAGTTTGGTAAAGCAATGCTGTTCCCGGCAATGGTTGAGACATATGCGATCCTGGCTCTTCTGATTTCCTTCCTCGCGGTAAGTGGTATCCAGCTGTAAGAAATAAATAAAAAGGAGAGCGTGGAGATGAGTGGACTTGACAAAATGAAAGCGCAGATAATCGCAGAGGCGCAGGACAATGCAAAAGAGATACTCGCACAGGCACACGCACAGGCGGATTCTATAATTGGGGAAGCAAAAGTACAGGCAGAGAAGGATGCACGGAAGATCATCGCACAGGCAGAAGCCAGAGCAGAAGATTCTGTGAAACGCCTGGCCTCTTCATCAGATATGAGAAAGCGCAAGGCAGTACTTGAGGCGAAACAGGAAGTGATCAGAGAAGTTCTTGAAGATGCTTACAAAGCAGTCGGAGAACTTGATGATGCAGCTTATTTTGCAATGCTTGAAAAGGTTCTTGAGAAGTATGTACTTCCGGAAGCCGGAACCATCTGTTTTACAGAGAAAGACAGAAAACGTATGCCTCAGGGGTATATGGAAAAAGTATATGAAACAGCGAAGAAGAAAGGCGGAAGCCTGGAACTTACAGAGACAGTGCCGGAAGGAATGGATGGGGGATTTATCCTGACCTATGGCGGCATCGAAGAAAATTGTACGATCAAAGCGTTGTTTGATGCAAGAAGAGAAGAGTTATCAGATAAAGTGAACCGGCAGCTGTTTACAGCAGTGTAGCCGCAAGGAGGGATAATCTTGAGTAAGACAAAATATACCTATGCGGTTGCCAGAATCCGTGCACTGGAAGTCTCTCTTTTAACGAATGCAGTGATCGAACAGCTTCTTGCGTGCAAGAGTGCAGAACAGGCTCTACAGCTTCTGGTTGAAAAGGGCTGGGGAGATCTGACAGCAGGAACGTTGGATGCAGATGAAGTTCTGAATAAAGAAGAGGAGAAGATGTGGCAGACAATCCGTGAGGTGGCACCGGATATGCATGTATTCGATGTTCTGTCACTTCCAAAACTTTATCATAATCTGAAAGCAGCGATCAAAGAAGTGTGTACGGAAGTAGAGAATAAAAACATTTTTTACGATGACTGTGAGATTCCTGGAGAAGAGATGTTTGCACTTGTCCAGAACAAAGAATTTGATAAGCTGCCGGGTAATATGCCAGCAACAGCAAGAGAAGCATTTGACACTCTGCTTCACACAAGAGATGGACAGCTGTGCGATCTTATTATTGATCGCGCAACACTGGAAGCTATGCTGGAAGCAGGGAAAAAATCAGGTGAGAAGATCATTGAAGAGTATGCACAGACAGCAGTTGCGATCGCTGATATTAAGATTGCAGTAAGATCTCAGAAGACAGGAAAAAATGCAGAATTTATGAAAAAAGCAATGGTAAATTGTTCCGAGATCAATGTGGATCAGCTGACACAGGCAGCATTGGCCGGTGCGGAGGAGATCGCACAGTATCTGGAAGGAACATCTTATCGTGAAGGTGCCGATGCACTGCGTATATCACCGTCTGCATTTGAACGCTGGTGTGATAATAAAATGACAGATTCTATGAGGTCACAGAAATATGAATCATTTTCCGTTGGACCGCTTCTGGCGTATCTGTTAGCCAGACAAAATGAGATCAAGACAGTACGGATTATACTGACCGGAAAGCAGAATGAATTTCCGGATGAAGCAATCCGGGAAAGGATAAGGGAGATGTATGTATAAGATTGCAGTAATGGGCGATTATGACAGTATCTATGGATTTGCCACTCTCGGTCTTAGCATCTGCCCTGTGAAGGACCGGGATGAGGCGAAGACAAAGCTTCGCCAGCTTGCAGAAGGAAATTACGGCATTATCTATATTACAGAGGCTGTGGCTGCACAGATTCCGTCAGAAATCAACAAGTACGGTGAGCAGACATTTCCGGCGATTATTCAGATCCCGGGTGTGTCGGGGAATACAGGAGCCGGAGTTGAAGGCGTGAAGAAGACAGTTGAGCAGGCCGTCGGATCAGATATTCTGTTTGGAGGAGTAAGCGAATGAGCACAGGAGTGATTAAAAAAGTCGCAGGACCTCTTGTTATCGCAGAGGGAATGCGTGATGCGAATATGTTTGACGTTGTCCGTGTATCGGAACAGCGTCTGATCGGAGAGATCATTGAGATGCACGGTGACGAGGCATCCATCCAGGTATATGAAGAGACATCAGGTCTTGGACCTGGAGAACCGGTTGAATCTATGGATGTTCCAATGTCTGTAGAATTAGGACCTGGTCTGATCGCAAGTATTTATGACGGAATCCAGAGACCACTGGATGATATTATGAAGATTTCCGGAAACAACCTGAAAAGAGGAGTTGAAGTTCCGTCTCTTAAGAGAAATCTGAAATGGGAGTTTGTTCCTACTGTAAAGGTTGGAGATGAAGTAGAGACAGGAGATGTGATCGGTACAGTTCAGGAAACAGTTCTTGTACAGCAGAAGATCATGGTTCCTTACGGAATTAAAGGAACAATCAAGGAAATCAAAGAAGGCACATTTACAGTAGAAGATATTGTAGCAGTTGTTGAAACAGAAAAAGGCGAAAAAGAATTAACTATGATGCAGAAGTGGCCGGTTCGTCGCGGTCGTCCGTATAAGAAGAAACTTCCACCGGAGATGCCACTTGTAACAGGACAGCGTGTTATCGACACATTCTTCCCAATCGCCAAGGGCGGTGTTGCGGCCGTTCCGGGACCTTTCGGAAGTGGAAAGACAGTAATCCAGCATCAGCTTGCAAAATGGGCTGAGGCAGATATCGTTGTCTACATCGGATGTGGAGAGCGTGGAAATGAGATGACAGACGTTCTGAACGAGTTCCCTGAACTGAAGGACCCGAAGACAGGACAGCCTTTGATGCAGAGAACTGTTCTGATCGCAAATACATCGGATATGCCGGTTGCAGCTCGTGAGGCATCCATTTACACAGGAATTACAATAGCAGAGTATTTCCGTGATATGGGATATTCTGTAGCACTTATGGCAGACTCAACATCCCGTTGGGCAGAGGCACTTCGTGAGATGTCAGGACGTCTGGAAGAGATGCCTGGTGAAGAAGGATATCCGGCTTATCTTGGAAGTCGTCTGGCTCAGTTTTATGAGCGTGCCGGACATGTAGTTTCTCTTGGAAAAGAAGGAAGAGAAGGAGCACTTTCCGTTATCGGAGCAGTATCTCCTCCGGGTGGTGATACATCTGAGCCGGTATCTCAGGCTACACTTCGTATCGTCAAAGTGTTCTGGGGACTGGATGCTTCCCTGGCATACAAGAGACATTTCCCGGCAATCAACTGGTTGAAGAGTTACTCCCTGTATCTGGATGATATGGAAAAATGGTTTAACGGACAGATTGCTGAAGACTGGATGGAAGGCCGTCAGAAGATGATGACACTGCTTCAGGAAGAAGCAGAACTGGAAGAGATCGTTAAGATGGTAGGTATGGACGCACTTTCACCGTCCGACCGTCTGAAGATGGAAGCTGCAAGATCGATTCGTGAGGACTTCCTGCATCAGAACTCTTTCCATGAAGTAGATACGTATACGTCATTGAAGAAACAGCACATGATGATGGTTCTCGTTAACGAATTCTTTGATAGAGCAACCGATGCATTAAAAGATGGTGCATCACTTCAGAAGCTGATCTCAATGCCGGTCAGAGAGCAGATCGGACGTTTTAAATATGTGACAGAAGATAAGCTTGACGAAGAATTTAAGCAGGTTGATGAGACATTAAGCGCTCAGATCGCAGCAGCATTTGTAAAGGAGGAAGGTTAAATGCCAAAAGAATATAGAACCATTCAGGAAGTGGCCGGACCTCTGATGTTGGTGCATGGAGTAGAAGGCGTAACATATGATGAGCTTGGAGAAATCGAGCTGGCGAGCGGAGAGACTAGAAGATGTAAAGTTCTGGAAGTGAACGGAAGCGATGTCCTTGTACAGCTGTTTGAAAGTTCAACAGGTATTAACCTCTCCAACAGCAAAGTCCGATTTCTTGGACGAAGCATGGAACTTGGCGTATCAGAAGATATGCTTGGACGTGTCTTTGATGGACTTGGTAATCCGATTGATGAGGGTCCGCAGATCCTTCCGGATGCCAGAATGGATATCAATGGTCTTCCGATGAATCCGGCGGCCAGATGTTATCCGGAGGAGTTTATCCAGACAGGAGTGTCTGCAATTGATGGATTGAATACACTGGTTCGTGGACAGAAGCTTCCAATCTTCTCAGCATCTGGTCTGCCGCATGCACAGCTGGCAGCACAGATTGCCCGTCAGGCAAAGGTACTTGGAACAAATGAAAACTTTGCGGTTGTATTTGCTGCTATGGGTATTACTTTCGAGGAGTCTAACTTCTTTATCGAAAGCTTCCGTGAGACAGGAGCACTCGACAGAACAGTATTGTTTGTAAACCTTGCGAATGACCCGGCAATCGAGCGTATCGCAACACCACGTATGGCGCTGACAGCAGCGGAGTATCTTGCATTTGAAAAGGATATGCATGTCCTTGTTATTCTGACAGATATCACAAACTACGCAGATGCATTGCGTGAGGTATCCGCAGCCAGAAAGGAAGTCCCTGGACGTCGTGGATATCCGGGATATCTGTACACAGACCTTGCAACACTGTATGAAAGAGCAGGACGTCAGAATGGCAAGAAGGGAAGTATCACAATGATACCGATCCTGACAATGCCTGAGGATGACAAGACTCATCCAATCCCTGACCTGACAGGATATATCACGGAAGGACAGATCATCTTAAGCCGTGAGCTTTACAGAAAAGGAGTAACACCTCCAATTGATGTTCTTCCATCTCTGTCCCGTCTGAAAGATAAAGGAATCGGAGCAGGTAAGACAAGAGCAGATCATTCCAATACGATGAATCAGTTGTTTGCCGCTTATGCGCGTGGTAAAGATGCAAAAGAGCTGATGGTTATCCTGGGAGAGGCCGCACTGACAGAAATTGACCTGAAATATGCACGTTTCGCAGATGCATTTGAGAAAGAATATGTATCTCAGGGATATCAGACAGACCGAAGCATTGAGGAAACATTGAATATCGGATGGAAGCTGCTTCGCATGCTGCCGCGTACCGAACTCAAACGAATTGACGATAAATACCTGGATGAATATTACGACAAAGAGTAAGAACAGACAGAATAATCGAAGATAGAAAGAGGAGGTGGCGGTATTGGCTGCGAAACAAGTGAATCCAACCCGTATGGAACTAACCCGTTTGAAGAAAAAGCGGATTACAGCCATTCGTGGTCACAAGCTTTTGAAAGATAAGCGTGATGAGCTGATGCGCCAGTATCTGGATCTTGTCCGAGAAAATATGGAAGTGAGACTTCGTGTAGAAGAAGGAATTCTCTCTGCGAACCGTAATTTTGTTATTGCCCGGGCCGGAATGTCAGAGGCAGCACTGAATACTGCATTGATGGCTCCGAAGCAGGAAGTTGGACTTATAGTTGATGAGAAGAATGTTATGAGCGTTGAGATTCCGACCTTCACATCCAAAACAAGAACAGCGGATGAAAATGATATCTATTCTTATGGATTTGCATTTACTTCCAGTGATCTTGATGGAGCAGTGAAGTCTTTATCAGATATCCTCCCAGATATGATCCGACTTGCAGAATGTGAAAAAGCATGTCAGCTGATGGCGGCAGAGATTGAGAAGACAAGACGTCGTGTAAATGCACTGGAGCATGTTATCATTCCAGAGACAGAGGAAAGTATCAAATACATTACGATGAAACTGGATGAGAATGAGCGTAGTACACAGATCCGACTGATGAAAGTGAAAGATATGATGCTCGAAGAGGCGCATCATTACAAAGAAAAAGAGGCGTAACTATTAAAAATAAAAAAGAACATGACCAGAGAATAAAAGCTTTTGTTTAAGAAGTCTTGAAACTGTGGTGCATGTTCTTTTTCATGTTTACATCTAAAAATGCAGGCATTTTACATCTTTTTTTGAAATTTTGCTTGGCTCTGAACAGTTACAAATGCAAAACATTATACAAGAATTTTGGATTGCAGAAGATCTGTTAAAAGTTGTCTTGCTCCGGCCTGAACCTGTTCTAACGGTACTTTTGATGTATAAGACTCACTGATAAATCCGAACAGACCAAAGCAGATGAATCCGGCAATCTGTCTTGCAGAATATTTTAAAGAATAAGAAGCTTTCAGCTTATCTGTATGAGATTCTACCGTGTCTAAAAGGATCCGATAAAATCGAAAAGCCAGGTAAGGATTTGTCTCCGGTACGACATGCTGGAAAAAATCATAACGTTCATAGTAAAGAGACAAAATACTGTCCAAAACGTTCAGATATCCCTGTGTGAGATTGTTTTCAGGATTGTTTTCCTCCTGTCTGCGATGGTATCCTTCTTTTCCAATAATCAGCATATCATTGAAAATGTCGTCAAGGAGGGCAAATTTATCTTTATAATGTGTGTAGAAAGTGATCCGGCTGACATTGGCAATCTTACATAATTCCGTGATTGAAATTACATCAAAAGCCTGTGTGGTTAAAAGCTCCAAAAGAGCAGACTTTAAAGCACGTTTTGTTTTGGTGATACGCTTATCTTCCATTGCGGATATTCTCCTTTCTGTGTTCTGTGGCAGATCATACGAATGCGGTGATTGCTTATCTGTAGAGTTATTTTAACACCTGTAAAGAAAATGGTCAAATACGGATGGATGGGGATGCATTGCTGGTCTCATGTAGTGTGAACAGTAGTGCAGGATAGTGAGTAACAGAAATGTAACATTTTTCGAATAATTTTTAATGAATCATTACTACATATTTAAGAAGTATGGTTTATAATATATATAATTATACGGATATTGTATGCGAAAGATGCTGGAAATAGTGATGTCAGTAATATCCGTAAGAAAAAGAGCGTTGTTTACAGTAACGCAGAGGGATTGGGAGAGAGAATGCAGCAAAAGATAAAGGAAATGTTGATAAAGATAAAAGATGTACTGGTGAGTGTCTGGCATAGTTATAAAAGAATGCGTCAGGAGAACAATATTTATTTCAACATACTGGTAGGTCTTGTGTTTTTTGCGATTGTCGGAACAGGTGTATGTATGGTGGCAAATGCGCGGGAAGCAGCAGCTTTACGTCAGGTAGAAATACAGAAAGAGAAAGAAGCACAAGAGAAGAAAAAAGCCGAAGAAGAGGCGAAAAAAGCAGAAGAGGCAGCAAAGGCAGAAAGAGATAAGTCCATGTCTCTGCAGCCTGGAGTTGCAGTTGGAACCATGGATCCGCAGGATGATGAGAAAGTCGTTTATCTGACATTTGATGATGGTCCGTCTGCAAATACGCAGCGTGTGCTTGATATTCTGGATCAGTATGATGCGAAAGCTACCTTTTTCATTACTGCCCAGCAGCCGGATTATTTTCCTATGATCAAGAAGGTTTATGATGAGGGACATACAATTGGACTTCACAGCTATACCCATGAATATGATCAGGTCTATGCATCTGTGGATGCCTATTTTGATGACCTTGAGAAAATAGGAGAGGTGGCAAAGGAACAGCTTGGATTTGTTCCATGCTTTATCCGTTTTCCGGGAGGCGCATCGAATTCTATTTCAAAAAAATACTCGGCAGGAATCATGACACAGCTGACACAGCAGGTGTTGGATAAGGGATACCAGTATTATGACTGGAATGTGAGCAGTGGAGACGGAGGAACGGTTACGGCAGATCAGATCATCGCACAGTCAGAGACGGATGAGTATACCAAAGTAATGCTCCTGTTCCATGACACAGAGGCGAAGGAATCTACCATCCAGGCACTTCCAACGGTAATGGAGTACTATAAAAATCTGGGGTATTCTTTTAAGGCAATCGATCGGGAAAGCCTGGTTGTGCATCATTCAGTGAATAATTAGAAGATAACAGAGAAAGAAAAGCAGGAGTTGACTGTAAAGAAGAGCAGTCGACTCCTTTTCTTTCTTATGATATGATGTAAGTGTCAAAAGTATAAATTGCGTTTGTGCTCGCACAAATAAGCAATTTATACTTATTGACACGCCGAACACCGAAAACGGAATAAAATGGTGTGAATACGCCATTTTATGGGAGTTTGAGGTGTTCGAGGATTGCGGGAATTGCATAGCAATGGAGCAATCCGGTTACATCAGTGAGTGGCAAAATTTACTTTTGACACTCACTGATGTAAGTGAAAAACGAGAAAACAATGAAAGGGGCAGATTTTATGGGGAATAACTCAGAAAATAAGCCAGACAGATATATAAATATAGGTATTGTAGCGCATGTGGATGCCGGAAAGACGACATTGTCAGAAAGCATGCTCTATCATGCCGGAGCAATCAGGAAGCTTGGCAGAGTGGATCATAAAGATGCGTTTCTAGATACAGATCAGATGGAAAGAGAACGTGGGATCACTATTTTTTCCAAGCAGGCAGTATTCCGGTGGAAGGATCGCACGATCACACTTCTTGATACACCGGGACATGTGGACTTTTCTGCGGAGATGGAACGCGTTCTGCAGGTTCTGGATTGCGCGGTGCTTGTTGTCAGTGGAGCAGATGGTGTGCAAGGACATACACAGACACTATGGAAGTTATTAAAAAGGTATCACATTCCGACCTTTCTTTTTGTGAATAAAATGGATCAGGAAGGAACGGATGGTGAAAAACTTCTGAAAGAACTCCGCAAGCGTTTTGGGGAAAATGTCGTTCCATTTGTGGATATCATGACAGAATCCGACTGCCCGGGTGGAAAAGTATATTTACATGCGAAAGAGAGCGCAGTGGAAGAGGTGCTGGAAGAGCTGGCTGTCTGTGAAGATGATATGATGGAAGAATATCTGGAAGAGGGAAGAATCTCTCTGAATAAAGTACAAAAAGCAGTTGCAGACCGTCAGGTGTTTCCATGTTATTTTGGTTCGGCACTACATTCTCAAGGCGTGGAAGAACTTTTGGATGGACTTGATCTGTATATAAAAGATAAGACTTATCCGGCAGAGTTTGGGGCAAAGGTTTATAAGATTGCAAGGGATAATCAGGGAAACCGTCTGACCTATCTGAAAGTGACAGGTGGAAGACTGAAAGTAAAAGATGTAGTGGAAGGACTGAATGAAAAGATCAATCAGATCCGGATCTACTCCGGTGAGAAATTTGAGGCTGTCCAGGAAGTAGAAGCCGGAAGAGTATGTGCAGTGACAGGATTGGAAAATACAAGACCCGGGCAGGGAATCGGAGCAGAAGAAGAGTCGGATTTACCGGTATTAGAGCCGGTGTTGACATACCAGATCCTTCTTCCGGATGACTGTGATGTACATAAGATGCTTTTGAACCTAAAGATTTTAGAGGAAGAAGAACCAGAACTTCATATTGTATGGGAGGAACAGACTTCTGAGATTCATGTACAGCTGATGGGAGATGTGCAGATTGAGATTTTACAGCGGATGATAAAGGAACGTTTTGGTGTGCTGGTAGAATTCGGTGAAGGAAGTATTGTTTACAAAGAGACGATCACAGCACCGATAGAAGGTGTGGGACACTTTGAACCATTACGTCATTATGCAGAAGTACATCTGCGTCTGGAACCGGGAGAACGTGGATCCGGAATGCAGTTTGCAGCAGAGTGCAGTGAAGATATTCTGGACAGGAACTGGCAGAGGCTTGTTCTGACACATCTGGAAGAGAAGGAACACAAAGGTGTGCTGACAGGTTCACCAATCACGGATATGAAGATTACGCTGACTTCCGGACGTGCACATCAGAAACATACGGAAGGCGGAGATTTTCGTCAGGCAACTTATCGTGCAGTGCGTCAGGGATTAAAGAAAGCAGACAGTATTCTTCTGGAGCCATATTATGAATTCCGAATGGAACTTCCATCAGAAAATGTAGGACGAGCTATGACAGATATCCAAAATATGTCCGGTAAATTCGGAACACCGATGATAGAAGAAGAGACAACAGTGCTCACAGGAAGTGCACCGGTGTCCCTGATGCGTGGATATCAGAAAGAATTCACTGCCTATACAGGTGGACGTGGAAGAATGGCAGTTTCGTTGAAAGGTTATGATGTCTGTCATAATCAGGAAGAAGTTCTGGCAGCGTCGACCTATGATTCGGAGGCAGATCTGGCGAATCCGACAGGTTCTGTATTCTGTGCACATGGAGCAGGATTTGTTGTAGATTGGGATGAAGTTGAAGAATATATGCATATGGAGCATACATTGGAATCAGGAAATGATGATGAAATGGATATAATGGAGGTGACACTTCCAAAACGCAGGCACTCCAGTATTGAACTGACACAGGAAGAGTTGGATGCGATCTATGTTCGTACACCGGATCCGAAGAAGAATCGTTCTACAGGTCCTGTAACTGTCCGGGCAAAGGAAAAGACAAGAGAGCCGGGAAGCGCTTATCAGGATCCGAAGTGGGAAGCACGCCGGAGAGCGAAAGCCGGAACAGAAGAATACCTTCTGGTAGATGGTTATAATATAATTTTTTCATGGGAGGAACTGAAAGAACTTTCAGAAAGAGATATTGGTGCAGCAAGAGGAAAGCTTGCAGATATTCTAAGTAACTATCAGGGATTTCGCAAATGTACCCTGATCCTTGTGTATGATGCTTATAAAGTAGAGGGGAATCCGGGTGAAGTGATGAAATATCATAACATTTATATCGTCTATACGAAAGAAGCAGAAACAGCAGATCAATATATTGAGAAGACCGTCCGCAGGATTGCGAAGAATGCAGATGTAACAGTAGCCACATCAGATGGACTTGAACAGGTGATCATCATGGGACAGGGGGCTCACAGAATGTCTGCACCAGGTCTGAAAGAAGAGGTTGAGTTGGCATTAAAAGAACTCAGAGGAGAGCATCTGGGCAGGCAGGTAAATCTGAAAAATTATCTTCTGGATTATCTTGATGAGGAAACCGCAAAACAGATGGAAGAAATCCGTTTGGGAAAAGAAAAGTGTTAATTTTTAATGAAGATACAAGTTTTTTGGTGATATTAATGTTATGATATAAGAAATAAAGTCGCAAAACGAACAAGTGAGCAAATTGATCAGTGCTCTGGGAAAGTAAGAATTGTGACTTACGAAAGCGAGGTAGAGATGATGAGATGTATGAACTGTTATCAGGAGATACCGGATAGTTGTAAGTTCTGCCCGAATTGCGGGGCGAAGCAGCCGGTACAGAAGATGGAACCTGTATCACAGGTGAAGGAAGAGACAACAGATAACATAACAGAAGATACAGCAGAGGTACAGCAGCTGGCAGAAAAAGTGCAGTCAGAAGAAGATGTGCTGCCGGAAGAAAAAGTGCAGCCAGAAGAAGATGTGCAGCCGACAGAACCAACACAGCCAGAGGATGTGGAAGGTTCATATCAGAACGATCCATACAAAAGTGTGAATCAGGAGCAGAATACTTCCTATGGTGAACCAAACAACTATGAGTATGGACAGGGGTATGGTCAGCAAAATCAGAATTATAACCAGCAGAATCAGAATTATACTCAGCAAGCTCAAAACTATGGTCAGCAGAACCAGGGATATTATCAGCAGAATAATTTCAATGGAATGCCACAGAAGCCAGTGAACTGGGTTCCGTATCTTATATTATCGATTATTTCAACGTTATGTTGCTGCCTTCCATTTGGTGTAGTGGGAATCGTGTTCTCGGCGAAGATCAATAGTGCTATGCTGGCAGGAAATCTTGAAGAAGCACAGAATAATGCGAAGATGGCAAGAATCTGGATTATCGTATCCTTTGCAATTGGTCTTCTTACATGGTTGATCTACATGGTTCTGATCGTGACAGGGGCAGTTTCCGGTTCGGCTTATTACTATTATTAAAAAGTGAGCGGATGATGATTTGGAAGAGAAAGATGCGTGAAGCATTTCAAACAAAAAGGTCAGCCAGGATCATCGCAGTTCTGACGGGGGCAGTGATTGCAGTGGCCGCTGCGGGTTATCTCTTTTTTCATAATCCGCACCAGTATCCGCTGCCCTGCCTCTTTCATATTATTACCGGACTGTATTGTCCGGGGTGCGGTGCCGGGCGGGCAAGCTATTCTATTTTACATGGAAGATTTTATACGGCATTCCGGTATAATCCGATGTATGTGATATTACTCCCGTTTCTTGGGATGTATATTGTAGCACGATTGATTGACTGGTTTTTGACCGGTGGTAATCATGTGGATCAGAAGATTAATCAGAAAGTCCTATATGTGGTATTGGTTATAGTGGTGGGGTTCGGAATCGTGAGAAATATTCCGATTTATCCATTTACATTGCTTGTGCCGGCGGGATATTAAAAAATAAAATCAGAGAAACGAAGTTCTTTCAGATTCTGTTTAAATGAGTGACAGAGAAAAAACTTCGTTTTTCGTTTTTCATTTTTTGATTTATTAAAAAGCATGACTAGGAAAATTCTCAAGAATATGGTATTATGAAAAATGATATATTGTGCGTAAAGAAAAGTAACGCGTCAACCTGAAGGAAAGACCGAAGGTTATCATTCATCGGTGATCCGATGAAAAGTAACAGGATATGGAGGAATGAAGAATGATTAATAAACTGGTAGAGAAGATCAAAAAGACAGGTGCACCGATCGTAGTTGGACTCGATCCAATGCTGAACTACATCCCACAGCACGTACTTGATAAGGCTTATGCAGAGTATGGTGAGACTCTGGAAGGAGCAGCAGAGGCAGTATGGCAGTTCAATAAGGAGATCGTTGACAAGACTTATGATCTGATTCCGGCAGTAAAACCACAGATCGCAATGTACGAGCAGTTCGGAATTCCGGGACTGATGGCATTTAAGAAGACAGTAGATTACTGTAAGTCGAAAGACCTTGTGATCATCGGAGATGTAAAGCGTGGAGATATCGGTTCTACATCTGCTGCTTATGCAACAGCACATCTTGGAAAGATTAAGGTTGGAAGCAAGGAATATACACCATTCGGAGAGGACTTTGCAACAGTGAATCCGTACCTTGGATCTGACGGAGTGAATCCATTTGTTGACGTATGCAAGGAAGAGAAGAAAGGTCTGTTCATCCTTGTTAAGACATCCAATCCGTCCAGTGGAGAGTTCCAGGACAGAATCATTGATGGAAGACCGCTTTATGAGTGGGTAGGTGAGAAGGTTGCCGAGTGGGGAGCTGACTGCATGGGAGATGAGTACAGCTACATCGGAGCGGTTGTAGGAGCTACTTATCCGGAGATGGGTAAAGTATTAAGAAAGATCATGCCGAAGTCTTACATCCTTGTACCGGGATACGGTGCACAGGGTGGACAGGGAAAAGACCTTGTTCATTTCTTTAACGAAGACGGACTTGGTGCGATCGTAAACTCTTCCCGTGGAATTATTGCAGCTTACAAACAGGAAGCTTATGCGAAGTTCGGACCGGAGAATTTCGGTGATGCATCAAGAGCAGCAGTTGAAGCAATGGTAGCTGATATCAGCGGAGCACTTGCAGCGGCAAAATAATTTCAAGAAAGGAATTGCATAAGTTTATGGCAAAGCAGAAAGAAAATGCAGTAGTACATTCCCAGGAGCAGCTGGCGGATGGAATCTACAGCATGTGGATCAATACAGAGGCAGCAAAGGACGCAAAGCCGGGACAGTTTATTTCTATGTATACAACAGATGGAAGTAAATTACTTCCGCGTCCGATCAGTATCTGTGAGATTGATAAAGAGAACGGAAGACTTCGTGTTGTTTATCGTGTTACAGGACCGAAGACAGGAACAGAAGAATTTTCTAAGCTGAAAGCAGGAGATATCATTCCGGTGATCGGACCTCTTGGAAATGGATTCCCATACGAGAAGGCTGAAGGAAAGAAAGTATTTCTGATGGGCGGAGGAATTGGTGTACCGCCGATCCTTGAACTGGCGAAACAGATGGACTGCGAGAAGAAACAGATCGTAGTAGGATACCGCGACGCACAGACATTCCTTAAGGAAGAGTTCGAGCAGAACGGAGAACTTTATATTTCCACAGAAGATGGAAGTGTCGGAACAAAGGGAAATGTTATGGACGCAATCCGTGAAAATGCTCTGGAAGCAGATATGATCTATGCCTGTGGACCGACTCCGATGCTCCGTGCGATCAAACAGTACGCAGAAGAGAACGGAATCGAGTGTTATATCTCACTGGAAGAGAGAATGGCATGCGGAATCGGTGCCTGTCTGGCATGTGTATGTAAATCGAAAGAAAAGGATGCACATAGCAATGTAAACAACAAGCGTATCTGTAAGGATGGCCCTGTATTCTTGTCTACGGAGGTGGAAATCTAATGAACATGAGCGTAAATATTGCCGGTGTAGAATGGAAAAACCCGGTAACAGTTGCATCCGGAACATTTGGTTCAGGAGAAGAATTTTCAGAATTTGTAGACCTGAACCGTCTTGGAGCAGTGACAACGAAAGGTGTGGCGAACGTACCGTGGGCAGGAAACCCGACCCCGCGTGTAGCTGAAGTTTATGGCGGTATGATGAACGCCATCGGACTTCAGAATCCTGGAATCGATCTGTTCTGCGAGAGAGATATTCCATATCTGAAGAATTTTGATACAAAGATCATCGTAAATGTATGCGGACACGCTCCGGAAGAGTATCTTGCAGTTGTAGAGCGTCTTGCAGACGAACCGATTGATATGATGGAGATTAATATTTCCTGTCCGAATGTTAATGCAGGATTTCTTGCATTTGGACAGGATGCACATAATGTGGAAAAGCTGACAGCGCAGATTAAGAAGATCGCAAAGCAGCCGATCATTATGAAACTGACACCGAATGTAACAGATATCACAGAGATCGCAAGGGCAGCAGAAGCCGGTGGAGCAGATGCTGTGTCTCTGATCAATACACTGACAGGAATGAAGATTGATATCAACAGAAAGACATTTGCGGTAGCGAATAAGACCGGAGGAGTATCCGGACCGATCGTGAAACCAGTTGCAGTTCGCATGGTTTATCAGGTGGCACAGGCTGTTAACATTCCGATCATCGGAATGGGTGGAATTTCCTGTGCAGAAGATGCAATCGAATTCCTTCTTGCAGGTGCAAGTGCAGTGTCTGTAGGAACAGCAAACTTCCACAATCCGGCAGTGACACTGGAAGTGATCGACGGAATCGAAGCTTATATGAAGAAGAATGGCTTTGAGAATGTAAAAGATATGGTTGGTATTGTAAAATAAACCCGGAGAGAATTAATAAGATAAATGAATGAAAATGAGTGGAAGGACTGAAAACATTGACAGACTTCCACTTTTTTATTTACGCGAACAACGAGCCAAAGTCCGTGCTTGCACGAGACCTTGGCGACTGTCGCGATAACTTGAGAAACTCGCGGAGCGTGTTTCTCATAGTTTATGGACTTTAGTCTGTTTCGTCCATCTACATTTTTCGTTGATCCGAAAAATGTAGATGGACGAAACAATAAACCACCCGCTATGCGGGTGCGCGTCGATTGTTATACAAAAAAATTACCTTTCCGTGTACAATAAAGTTGTTCAGGCTATATTGTAGAAAGGAAAGGTAATTTATGGCGAAGAAAGAATATTCACTCGCACATACAAAATGGATGTGCAAATAT
>ERZ1031746.300-NODE-300-length-18712-cov-18.726055_pt1 | contig 18712 bp, 17 predicted proteins | sample MGYA00518171_ERZ1031746 | MGnify/ENA primary metagenome ERZ1031746 (study PRJEB33719, sample SAMN04261238) | wastewater metagenome | biome: rural village; feature: human; material: feces | host: Homo sapiens | place: El Salvador | collected 2013-01-07 ...
GTACCCTTGACCTTGCGGCCATCGGCAGGGTTGCCGTTGCCGGTCTCGAGGTCGGCGGTGCAGTGGATGACAGCGATGCTGCCGTCGGGGTTCTTCTCGACGCTCTCGCACTTGACGAGATAGCCGCCCATCAGGCGGACTTCGCCGCCGACGGTCAGGCGCTTGAACTTCGGAGGCGGCACCTCGGCGAAGTCCTCGTTCTCGATCCACAGCTCCTTCGTGAAGGCGACCTTGCGGGTCGTGGGGTCGTTGGCCTCACGGTTGGGGTTGTTGGCGATGTCGAAATACTCGGTCTTGTCGGCGGGGTAGTTGTCCACCACCAGCTTGACGGGGTCCAGCACGGCGATGCGGCGCTGTGCGGTCAGGTCCAGCTCGCTGCGGATGCAGGCTTCCAGCTGGCGCATATCAATGAGGTTGTCGGACTTGGAGATGCCGGCCTCCCGCACGAAGGTGAAGATGGAAGACGCGGTATAGCCGCGGCGGCGCAGGCCGCACAGGGTGGGCATGCGGGGGTCATCCCAGCCGTCCACGATGCCCATCTCCACCAGCTCACGCAGATAGCGCTTGCTCATGACGGTGTTGGTCATGTTCAGGCGGGCGAACTCGCGCTGCTTGGGGAACTCGGTGCCAAAGATGTTCTCGATGACCCAGTTGTACAGCGGGCGGTGGTTCTCAAACTCGAGGCTGCACATGCTGTGGGTGATGCCCTCGATGGCGTCCTGGATGGGGTGGGCAAAGTCGTACATCGGGTAGATGCACCACTTATTGCCCTGACGGTGATGCTCGGCGTACTTGATGCGGTAGATGGCCGGGTCACGCATGTTCATGTTGGGGCTGGCGAGGTCGATCTTGGCGCGGAGGGTCTTTTCGCCCTCCTTGAACTCGCCTGCACGCATCCGGCGGAAGAGGTCGAGGTTCTCTTCCGGGGTGCGGTCGCGCCACGGAGAGGGACGGGAGGGCTTGCCTGCGTCGCTGCCGCGGTACTCGCGCATCTCGTCGCGGGTCAGGTCATCGACGTATGCCTTGCCCTCGAGGATGAGCTTCTCGGCGTACTCGTAGCACTTGTCGAAGTAGTCGCTGCCGTAGAAGATGCCGCCGTTGGGGTCGGCACCCAGCCAGTGCAGGTCCTCGATGATGCTGTTGACATACTCTTCCCCTTCGCGGGCGGGGTTGGTGTCGTCGAGGCGGAGGTTGAACTTGCCGCCGTACTGGTTGGCGATGGACCAGTTGATATAGATGGCCTTGGCGCTGCCGATGTGCAGGTAGCCGTTGGGCTCCGGCGGGAAGCGGGTATGGATCTCGCGGATCTTGCCTTCGGCGAGGTCGGCGTCAATGATCTCGGTCAAAAAGTTTTTATCTGCCATAGTGGCGTTCCCCCTGTCAGGGCATAGCAAGCCCGGAATTACACGTTTGATACCCCTTATAATACACTATTTCCCGCTTTCCTTCAAGGTGGAAAGCCGAAGTTCCACCTGTTTTCGGCGTCGTTTTGCGAAAAAGCGTTCCCTGCCTCCCGCTTTTTGCAAAAAAAGCGAAATTCATGCTTGACATTCCGCACAGAATCTTATATAATAATCAAGCATTCAGCGAATGCGGAATATCTGTAGGGGTATAGCTCAGTTGGTAGAGCAGCGGTCTCCAAAACCGCGTGCCGTGAGTTCGAGACTTACTACCCCTGCCACAAGCGCACAGAGAGTACTCTGTGCGTTTTGTTTTTGTATTTTTCCCGGAATGTCGGACTTTCCAAAACTTTTTTGACATTTTCCGAAATTCATGCTTGACAACCGCGCGTTTCTCAGGTATAATAACACACGTTCCGGCGGTCAACCGCCAGAAACGATGCACTTGAGCGATCATGGCCCGGTAGCTCAGTTGGTTAGAGCACCAGCCTGTCACGCTGGGGGTCGTCGGTTCGAGCCCGATCCGGGTCGCCATTTGCTGCTATAGCTCAGTTGGTAGAGCGCATCCTTGGTAAGGATGAGGTCTCCAGTTCGAATCTGGATAGCAGCTCCATCGAGAAAAAACCACTTGAATCCTTGCGGTTCAGGTGGTTTTTTGTATTTCCGGTCATTTTTACCACCCGGTTTTCTTTTTGCTGCGCAAAAAGGCCCCCCGGCACCATGCGGACGTGCCGGGGGGCTTTGCAATATGGAGGAAGCAGGGCGATGCGGTATGCCCCGCCGGGGTAAGTTAGTGGATCAGCTCGTTATGAGCCGCGCCGTCGATGGTGAGCCGGGCCTCTCTGCCGCGTAGGTATTCGATTTCCTCGTCAGCAGGGTCGTTGTTTTTATCCTTATTTTCGGTCTCGGTGTTCTGCTCAGGGTCAGCCGGATCTTCGGTACCCTCCTGCTTTTGCTTCTCCGTTTCGAAATCGGCTCATTGAGAGTGACGGAAACTTCCGTTCACAGCATATCGGACTGCCACCGGGCAGTCCGATATGCTGTGATGTGCTGATAGTTCCCTGCATGAGAACTGCCGACCCCTTGCGTCCTATTTTTCAAACAGGTACAGCAGGTATCCGTAGCCCTCGGCCTCCATTTTTTCATAGGGGACGAAGCGCAGGGCCGCGCTGTTGATGCAGTAGCGCACGCCGTTGGGCGACTCCGGATCGCCGGTGAACACATGACCGAGATGGGAGTCTCCGGCGCGGCTTCTGACCTCCGTGCGGCGCATTCCGTGGCTCAGATCCTCTTTTTCCACCACAGCGGGGCCCTCGATAGGCTTTGTAAAGGCGGGCCAGCCGCAGCCGCTCCCGTACTTATCTGTGGAGGAAAAGAGAGGCTCGCCGGTCACGACATCCACATAGATGCCCTTTTCAAACTTGTCCCAGAACTCGCCCGTGAAGGCGCGTTCCGTGCCGCTCTCCTGCGTGACGCGGTACTGCTCCGCCGTCAGCTTGTCCCGGATGGACTCCGCCGCGGGCTTCTGATAGTCACCCGGGTCGATGCGCAGCCGGGAAAAGAGCTCCATCTCCGTGCGCGGAATGTGGCAGTAGCCGTTCGGGTTCTTTTCGAGGTAGTTCTGGTGGTATTCCTCGGCAGGATAGTAGTTCTTGAGCGGGCCGATCTCCACGAAGAATTTCTCGCTGCGGCCGCGCTCGATCTCCGCGATGCGCTTCACCGTTTCTCTCGCGCTTTCGTTGGTGTAGTAGACGCCGGTCTGGTACTGGCTGCCGCGGTCGTTGCCCTGCCGGTTTTGCACCGTGGGGTCAATGACATAGAAGTAGGCCAGCAGCAGCGCGTCAAGACTCACCTGCTCGGGGTCGTATTCCACCCGCACGGTCTCCCGAAAGCCCGTGTTGCCCGTGCAGACGGTTTGGTAGTCGGCGTCCTCCTCGCAGGTGCCGTTGGCGTAGCCGCTCTCGACGTCGATAACGCCGGGGATGGACTGCATCAGCTGTTCCATGCCCCAGAAGCAGCCGCCCGCCAGATAGATGACATTGTCTTTGGTATCCATATAGGTAATCTCCTCGTCGGACCGGTCAAAAGCCGCTCCGTCCATCTTTGTTTTCTGTCCGCTCTTTTCCTTCGGCACAGTCTGCTGCCCGACAGCGCAGCCGCTGAGCAGCAGCACCGCGGCGAAAAGCAGTGCCAATACGCTTCGATACATTGCGTTTCCTCCTTTCAGGGGAATCAGGACTCACTCCGACCCTTCGAGCGCCATGGGCAATGCAGCGGCGCACAGCAGGCGCTTTTTTTAATCTCGCGTCAGCCCATATCGGCGGCGAGTGCCTTGTCGATTTGGGCTTGCAGCGCCTCGGCCTGCGCCTTGCCGGTGACAGCGCCGACGATGGGCTCGCCCACGATATTGCCGCTGCGGTCAACCACATAGGTGGTGGGATAGGCAAAGATGTTGGTGGTAAACTTTCCCGCCTCACCGTCGGAGTCAAAATACACATTCTGATAGGTGGCGCCCTTCTTCATCAGCACGTCCTTTGCATCCGCGATCGCCGCCTTGTCACCGTCCAGCGTGAAGGTGTTGACGCCGATGAGGGAGCCGCCCTTCTCCGCGAGTTCCTTGTTCAGCGCGTCCAGCTCGGCAAGCTCTCCCACGCAGGGATTGCAGGTGGTGAACCAGAAATTCACTACGGTGACGGCGTTGCCGGAGAACAGCTCCTCGCTCTTCACCGTGTTGCCATCCAGGTCTTTGCCTTCAAAGGCGGGGAATTTCTGCATGCTGCCGTCGTCGGGAGGGTTGCTCGTGTCGCTGCCCGCGGGCATGCTCATAGCGCTGTCCATGGATTTCTGCATGATCTCGGGATACTTCTTTTCCAACTCGGTCAGCTTGTTTTCAATATTACTGATCTCCGTGGTTGACTCCTTCAGCCACTCATACTCCTTGTCGGTGAACTGCTCTTTCGCGGCCTCGACGGTATCCAGCAGGAAATCGCCGTAGTTTTTCCCGTCCTCGATCATTGCCATGCCTTTGTCGGCCTCCATATAGACCTTTTCCCACAGCTCGGCATTTTCCGACAGGATCGCATTCTCCTGCTCCAGCAGCTCCTTGTGCAGGGTGAGCGCCTCCTCGTCGGTTTTCGGCTCGCTGGTCATGGCGGAACCGCCTCCGCTCATATCCGTCTGCTTGTCATTGCCCTTTGCGCCGCAGGCTGCAAGGGAGAGCAGCATCATCGCGCCCAGCAGCAGAGCCAGAATCTTCTTTGCATTCATATTCGTTTCTCCTTAAGCTTTGTTGTTTTCTCGCAGCGTTGCTGCGTTTTCCTTCTCTTTCCCGCTGCCGAAGCCGTAACGGAAGCACACGGCGTTCGTCGGACAGGCGCGGATGCACATTCCGCAGCGGATGCACTCGGTATGGTTGGGCGTTTTCGTCACATCCACATCCATCTTGCAGGCTCTGGCACATTTCCCACAGGAGACGCACTTACTCTTGTCCACCTTCATCTGGAAGAGGGACACCCGGTTGAACAGCGCATAGAATGCGCCAAGCGGGCAGAGCCACTTGCAGAAGGGACGGTAGAACAGTACGCTCAGCACGATCACCGCCAGCAGGATGCTGAACTTCCATGTAAACAGCTTGCCCAGCGCCGCCCGGATGCCGGAATTGGCAAGGGACAGCGGGATGGCTCCCTCCAGCACGCCTTGGGGGCAGAGGTATTTGCAGAAGAACGGGTCTCCCATGCCCACATCGTTCACAAGGAACGCCGGCAGCAGGAAAACCATCACCAGCAGGACGGCGTACTTGAGGTATGTCAGGGGCTTGAGCTTCTTTGTGGAGAGCTTCTTTGTCGGGAGCTTATGCAGCAGCTCCTGAAACCAGCCAAAGGGACAGAGGAAGCCGCAGATAAAGCGCCCCAGCAGCACGCCCAGCAGAATGAGAAAGCCTGTGATATAATAGGAGAAGCTGAACCTGGAAGACCCCACTACCGCCTGAAACGCCCCGATGGGACAGGCTCCGGAGGCCGCCGGACAGGAGTAGCAGTTCAGCCCCGGCACGCAGACAGTCTTCCCCGCCCCCTGATACAGTCCGCCTTTGAGAAAGTTCGGCAGGTGCAGGTTGGTCAGCAGCGTTGCCCCTGCCTGGATCCAGCCCCGGAAGCGGGACATGGTCTGTGAAACGCCTGAAAACCTTTTACCCAATGCCCACACACTCCAGACATAGTTTGATGGCCTTGCTCAGCACCGTCGCCGCCTCGCCCCGCCATACACCGAAGCACAGCATGGCGGTTCCGGCCATCAGCAGCGCGATCTGCGCCGCGGCCTTTTTCCCGCAGCTCATTTTTCATCACCCTTTCCGATTTTCTGCCCCCATCATAGCGCGGGAGAGTTAAAGTCTCTGTTAAGAACGAAAACTTAATGCAAACCTTATCTATTCTTGCTATAATGAAAGCAGCATAAAAACGGAGAAATAAAAAGGAGGGCTCTCATGCACCTTTTAGTAATTGAAGATGAACGCGCCCTGTGCGAGACGATCGTCCGCAGCCTGCGGCGGCTGGCCTACAGCGTGGACTACTGCTATGATGGGGAAAAGGCGCTGGCGCTTCTGGGCGTGGAGCGCTACGATCTGGTACTGCTGGATCTGAATCTGCCGAAAAAGGACGGCATGACGGTGCTGCGCACCCTGCGGCAGACCGACCGGGAGACGCGGGTGCTGATCCTCTCCGCCCGCAGTGAGGTGGAGGACAAGGTGCAGGGGCTGGACGCCGGGGCGAACGACTATCTGGCAAAGCCCTTCCACCTGGCCGAGCTGGAGGCCCGCATCCGCAGCCTGACATTGCGGCAGTTCACCCAGCAGGATGTGCTGCTGAGCTGCGGAGGCCTGAGCTTCGACACCCGCTCCCGCACCGCCGCTGTCAACGGGCAGACGCTGACGCTGACCCGCAAGGAAACGGGGATTCTCGAATACCTGATGGTACATCAGGGGCGGCCCGTGAGTCAGGAAGAGCTGATGGATCATGTTTGGGACAACAGCGTGGACAGCTTCAGCAATTCCATCCGCGTCCACATCTCCGCCCTGCGCAAAAAACTCCGCGCCGTGCTGGGCTATGACCCCATCCGCAACCGCATCGGCGAGGGTTATCTGATGGGAGGCGGGGAAGTATGAAGCGGCTTTCCCTGCAGTGGCGCATCACGCTGATGTCCGTCCTGCTCATCGGCATCACCTGCGTGGCCATGAATTTGCTGCTGTGCTCCTCCGGTGTGTACTATATGGACACCATTGCGGACAGCTTACAGGGCGGCGGCACAGTGATCCTGAATGATTGCGGAGCGGCGAGCTTTGACCTGCAGCTCATAGCGCCCAACGAGGAGTTGACTATCGTCGTCGATGGGGTGCAGGGGCGCTTCCGCACCACCAACTGGTACATCACGGCGGCGGTAACGCTGCTCAGCGGTTTCCTCGCCTATTTTGTCAGCGGACGCGCCCTAAAGCCCCTGCGCAGCTTTGCCTCGCAAGTGGAGCAGGTACAGCTGAACAATCTTGCCGATATGAGGATCGATGAAGATGTGCTTCCGGAGTTCCGGCAGCTGAGCCGCTCGTTCAACCAGATGCTGGAGCGGCTGAATAACGCCTTTGCCGCCCAGCGGCAGTTCACCGGCAACGCCGCCCACGAGCTGCGCACGCCGCTGGCTCTGATGCAGGCGCAGTTGGAGCTGTTTTCCGCGGAGCATCCCGATGTGCGGCCGGAGACGGTGGAGTTCCTCACGCTTTTGCGTGAGCAGACGGAGCGGCTGACACAGATGACCAAGACGCTGCTGGAGATGAGCAATCTGCAGCAGGTGGCGCGGAACGAGCAGCTCCAGCTCGCCCCCATGGTCGAGGAGATCTTCACGGATCTCGCGCCGCTGGCGGAGAAGCGAAGCATCTCGCTGGAAGCGGAGGGCGACGCCGCCCTGACCGGCAGCGACGCGCTGATCTACCGTCTGCTCTTTAACCTGACGGAGAACGCCGTCAAATATAACCGTCCCGGCGGCTCAGTGCGGGTCGAGCTTGCACAGGGGCAGGAAAAGTGCATCATTCGCGTTTCCGACACCGGCTGCGGCATTCCGGAGGAATATCAGCGGAGCATTTTTCATCCCTTCTTCCGGGTAGACAAATCCCGCAGCCGCGAGTACGGCGGCGTGGGACTGGGACTTTCTCTGGTGTGGGAGATCGCCAACCTCCACGGCGGCTCCGTTTGGGTGGAGGAAAGCTCGGACAAGGGCACGACCATCGCGGTGGAGCTGCCGGCAGGAGCGGAAAACGATTCCTCCGGCCCGGATATCCCATAGCGCCCCTTGGCGGTTTCATGATGATCGTTTTTCAACCTCCACAATGTTATCGCAGCAGCTCTCGATCAGCTCCCTGTCGTGGGTGATCACGAGAATGGTTCTGCCGTTCCGCGCTTCGCTTTTCAGCCTTTCCGCGATCAGGCGCATATTCTGCCCGTCAAGGCCGCTGGTGGGCTCATCAAGGATCAGTATCCCGCGGCCGGAAAAGACGGCGCAGGCAATGGCAAGGCGCTGCTTCTGCCCGCCGGACAGGGTGGACGGGTGCGCGTCCCTGTACTCGTAAAGCCCAAGCTCTTTGAGCAGGTTCCTTGCACGGCTCTTGCTTTCTTCTGTCGATCTGGTATTCAGCAGCAGCTCCTCCGCCACGCTTGCCGTAAAAAACTGCGTTGACGTGTCGTTGCCGCAGTAATAGATCTCCCTGCGCCGGACTGCCGCTCTTGCTTTTTTTCCATCTATCAGGATATGCCCCCTTGTCTGCCTTGCCAGCCCGCAGAGGATCTGCGCAAGGGTGGTTTTCCCCGCGCCGTTTTGCCCCGTTATGGCGGTCACCCTGCCTTTCGGAAAGGAGAGGGAAACATCATCGAAAATGACTTCTTTGCATATTCTTTTCGAGAGCCCTGCTGTCTTCAAGACGGCAGGGCTCTCGTCCAATACGGAGGGAGCGGGAGAGCGCTCTCCCTCGTGCGGAGAACGCAGGCCCATCCCTAAGATGTCTGCTTTTGGCAGGAGGAGCAGATCCTCCGGTGTATACTCGGCCGCTATTCTGCCATCCCGCAGATATAAAAAGCGGTCTGCGATCCCCATCAGCCAGTCGATCCGATGCTCCGCGAGGAGCAGGGTAAAGCCCTGCTCCTTGAGCTGCCGAAGGGTCTGCGCAAGCTGCCGCGTCCCGGCGGCATCGAGGTTGGCCGTCGGCTCGTCGCACACAAAGACCTTTGGCTTCATGGCATATACGGACGCAATGGCCGCCCGCTGCTTCTCTCCGCTTGAGAGGACGTCAACTGCCCTGTCCCTCAAACGGGACAGCTTCAATGCCTCTATGGCGGCGTCCGTCCTCTCCCGTATCTCCCGGGTGGACAGGCCGTAATTCTCGCAGGGAAAGGCCACCTCTCCGGCAAGCTCGGAGGAAAAGAACTGGCTTTTGGGGTCCTGAAAAACGCTTCCCACCAAACGCCCGATCTCCCATGTGGAAAGCCTTGATATGTCCTTGCCGTCTATCCTCACACTTCCGCTGAAGGCTCCGGGATAATAGGACGGCGCAAGGCCGTTGACAAGCCTTGTCACGGTGGTCTTGCCGCAGCCGGAGAGCCCCGTCAGCACGACGCATTCGCCGCTTTTTACCGAAAGGGAAATGTCCCGCACGCCTCTGTCCGAGTTTTCGTATTGAAAGGAAGCGCGTGTAAGCTCGATCATACCATGCTCCTTTCCAAGACCAAATAGGAAGCCGTGACGATCGCACATGCGGCCGCCGCGATGTGATCCCGCGCCCCGATCCTTTTCTCATAATAGCTGCCGCGCACGCCCGGACGTTCCGCGCCTCTTGCAACGGCGGAAACGGAAAGCTGATCCGCAAGCTGCAATACCCGAAGAAGAAACGGAACCAGCACATACTCCATGCTCTGCACGGGATGTGCGAGCAGCTGTCCCGCCGCGGTCAGCCCCCGGTTTTTCATGGACCTGCCTACGCCTTTCAGCTCCGTCCGCATGGTAGGAAAGAAGCGAAAGACCACAAGAAGCCCGAGAATGAACGGGGTAGGCATACGGAGGCGGGATAAGAACGCGGAGAGCATCCCCGGCGGCGTAGTGATCAGATCCCATGACACCAGAAAGATCGGTGACAAATTCCAGAACATCAGAACATAAAACTCCGAAAAGACCGGCATGCGCAGCCCGTGGAAGCGGATGCCGTAGAGCAGCAGCGCCAGCAGCAGATAAAAGCAGCCATAGGACGCGGCAAGGCGGAAGTTCCGCTGTAAGACGAGATAAAGAAGCGCGCCGCCGGTCAGGATGCAGGTGAGCAGCACATTCCCGCCGATGGTCACTCCGGCAAAGACGCACAGCAGCGCCCACAGCTTGACCGGCACCGCAAAGGATGCGTCCGCTCTCATAGAACGCCGGCCTTCTGAAAATGCCTGCGGATCAGCCGACTGCCCACCATGCAGCCTAAAAAGCCCATCAGCGTCGTGAACAGCAGAATAAAGGCCAGCCAGCCGGGAGAGGTGTAGTAACGCACATAGGAATCGATGTAGCTCTGCTCCATGCCGCTTGCCAGCGCAAAATCGTAGTAGGTATCCCAGAAGAACCAGATGGGCAGCAGATTGACCCCGTTGTACAGTAGGCTCGCCACCGTCCAGGCGGCGGTCAGCCGTTTCGGTTTTTGGCAGGAGCCTTCCTTCCAGAGAATCGCCTCGCAGAGGATCCCCACGAGAACATAATAAGGAAGCAGGAACCAGTTGCCCATCAGCAGGAAAATCACGCCGAGGATCGTCATATAGATCAGCGTCACAAACCGCTTGCCGATCCGGCTGACCATGAGCATATAGACCGGCGCGCAGAGGAACATGGTGATCCCCACCGACAGCACCATGCTGACAAAGTCGTTGGCCATGCAGACCATATTGACGACGAGCTGGATCACGATCAGCACTGCGCAGAGCAATACCGTTGTAATAACATCCTTGACCGTCCACTTTTTCTTTTTGTCCATAAATCCATTCCTCCGTTTTCTGTTAATTTATACTACTGTTAAGAATCCGAGCATCCACGCAGCTATAATTTGCAATGCAAATAAAACAATCGTAAGGACCGATGCTCTGGTTTTTCTCTTTACGGCATGGCTGGTTCCCGTGAAAGACCCGCAGATGGCCGCCGCAATTCCTAAATCACGACACACGCGCCTGGAACCGTTTTGCCAATATATTTTTCGGAAACAGCGTTTGCGCCTGCCTCATATGCGTCCGGTGTACCGGATGCATATGCAGCAGGAGCGAGGAACGCGATCATAGTCAGCGCCGCAAGAAAGCATTGGAGGGTCTTGTATCTCATCCGTCTTTCCATAGGGTCATGACTCTATCGTCAGTCTAAAATCACAGCAGTCTCCGCCCTGTCCGAGCGTCTTTGTCCGTCCCCATTTGAGCTTTGGATGCATATGCCCGTAGGCCTCGTCATCCGCGCGGCAAAAGCCGGCCACAATCTCCGGGCAGCCGTATTTCACACAGGTGTCCTGATAGGGGCAGGCCAGCATGTCGAAGCGCATTTCCTCCTGCTCTGTTCGTATCCAATCAGCCCGAAAACCGCAGTCCTCTCCAAAGGAGCTTTTTGTCATTTTGGCAAAGAACCTCGGCACCAGCTTATACAGACCCGGTATCTTCATTGCCCCTCGGATTTTTGCACCAACGCCCGCTGCCCGCTTTTCATAATATCTATTCAGAAAAGCCGCCGCTTCCTCACGGGAGATCCCATTTCCCGTCATGGCGTCAAAGGCGGCGATGGCAGGATAGATGCGTTTCCTCGTATGCATATACATCTTTTTCGGCTCGTCGGCGTTTTCATCTACGATTTCCGCATAACGTCTCCATGCATCTTTTATGATCGCGTCTGTCTTCTCCACGCCATACTGTTTTTCCATTGCAGATACCGCTCCGGTCAAGTATCTTTTGTCTAGCCTTCTATCCATATGCTTTCCCGCCTTTCAGCGTCCAGCCGATCGCCCGGCTGCGCATTCCCACAAAGCGCCTGTACAGGCCGTCTTCGCGCATCAGCTCCTCATGGTTTCCGCGTTGAACGATCCTGCCGTTCTCCAGCACGATGATTTGATCTGCCGTGCGCACGGTGGACAGACGGTGGGCGATCATCAGGATCGTTTTGCCTTTTGTCAGCTCCCGGATGGCCTTTTGCAGCTCCTGCTCGTTTTCGGGGTCCACGCTGGCTGTAGCTTCATCCAAAATGACGATGGGTGCGTCCTTCAGAATTGCCCTTGCAATGGAGATCCGCTGCTTTTCTCCGCCGGAGAGGCTGGAGCCTCCTTCGCCGATCGTTGTCTGATAACCGTCGGGCAGCCCCATGATAAAGTCATGGCAGCAGGCTTTCTTTGCGACTGCTATGATTTCATCCTCGCTTGCGTCCGGTCTGCCAAACCGGATATTGTTCTCGACGGTGTCCTCAAAGAGATACACATTCTGAAATACGATGGCGAAATTCTTGAGAAGGCTGCCGCTGGTATATTCCCGCACATCCCGGCCGCCGAGCGTGATCTGTCCTTCCTTCACATCCCAGAAACGGGCGATCAGACCGACCAGCGTGGTTTTTCCGGAGCCGGAGGGACCAACGATGGCGCAGGAGCTTCCCTGGGGTACGCTTAAGCTGATTTGATGTAATACCTCCTTTTCCCCGTATCCAAAGGACATATTCTTCACTTCGATATTGAAATTTTCCGGCACAAGATCCGCCCCGTTTTCGTCCAGGGATGGAATGTCCATGATGTTATCCAGCCGGTCCAGGGAAGCCTCCACCGCGCGGGCAACGGAGGACATACTGCCCGCCACCTCCACGGCGGCATAGATCATGAAGCTGGACACGAGAAGCAGCAGGCACTTCTCCGGCGTGATGCTTCCTCCTGCCAGAAGATAGGGCGCAAAAACCAGAATAGCCGCCCGTGCGAGCTTGAACACCGTCTGATAGAGCGCCGTCATTTTGGAAAACGCCTTTTCAAGCGCGATATTTGCCTCTTTGCTTTCCTCGATTGCGGTGTCAACTGCTTTTCCGGTGCGCTCCGCCAGCCCAAACGCCTTGACTACGCCCATGCCCTGCACATATTCCAAAACGGCAGTGACCAGGCCAGCCTGGGCTGCCTGACGGCGGGGCGCGTGTTTCCTGCCGACCTTGCCGATAAGCGAATAAACAAGGAGCGCCACAGCAAGTCCGGCCAAGGAGATCAGCCCGATCCGCCACTCATAGATCATAAGCCAAACGCCGATCACGATGGCGTGGATAAACCCGCCCGCCACATTTTCCATAATGGTAACGGACTGCTGCTCCAGATCGCCAAGTGTGGTCGTCACCGCCGCAGTGATATCCCCGAGCCTGTTTTCATTGAAATAGCCCATAGGCGCCCTTTTCAGGCGTTCGCCGATCTCCATGCGCTTTTCCGACCCGAACGCGAAGCTGCCAAGAGTTCTGGCATTGGCAGAAAGATCGACAAACACGATTCGCCCTGCAATGGAAACGATCATGATGCCAAGCGAGATCCAGATCGTGCTTTCAGGCATGACATCGCCGGAAAGCTGCTTCAGGATTCCTGTGAGCACCGTTAGAATGGCCATGATTGGGATCATCTCAAAGAATGAGCTGACGAGGTATGCAAGAAAAGAGCGGATAAGACGCTTCTTCTGTAAGCCCGAGAACAACAAAAGTCTTTGAAACAGCCTTATCATCCCGCCACCTCCTCTGCGGTATCTCTGCCCTGCATATGGGCTTTCCACAATTCCTTGTATAGATCGCTTGTTTCAAGAAGCTCCTCATGGGTTCCTTCCGCGGCGACATTCCCTTTCTCCACGACAAGGATCTTGTCTGCTTTTGTAATGGTAGACAGCCGATGCGCAATGACGATCAAAGTTTTTCCTGCTACAAGCCCCGCGATGGATGCTTGAATAACGGCCTCATTTTCAGGGTCGGTAAATGCCGTGGCTTCATCCAGCACCACGATCGGGCTGTTCTTCAGGATCGCCCTTGCAATGGCGATACGCTGCCTTTCTCCACCGGAGAGGTGGCTTCCCGCATCGCCCGCCAGCGTATCATAGCCCTCCGGCAGAGCGGCGATGAAATCGTGACAGCTCGCTTTTTTTGCCGCTGCCTCGATCTCTGCGTCTGTGGCCTCCGGTTTTCCAATCCGAATGTTTTCCCGGATAGACAGATGGAACAGGAAGTTATCCTGTGATACATATGAGACAAGCTCCATTATCTGAGGGAGAGGGATGTTCCGCACGTCCACGCCGCCAATACGGACGCAGCCGCTCTCCGCCTCCCAGAAGGAGGCGATGAGCCGCGCAATGGTAGATTTACCGGAGCCGGAGGGACCCACAATGGCCGTCATACCGTTTTTTGCGCAGTCAAAGGAAATTCCATGCAAAACCTCCGTCTCTTTGTATCGGAAGGTAACACGATCGAAGGATACGTCGGCGTCCGCAAGGACAGCTCTCTCGGTCGGCCGCACAAGCTCCGGCTCATCCAGAAGATCCCCTACCTCTTTTACGGTGGAATCCACCATGGCCAGGCTGTCGGTGTACTGCAATGCCTGAATCAGTGGCTTTACGAGTCCAAGGGCGAGGATGATGCAGGTGATCAGCGTACCCGCTTCGACCCTTCCGTTTATAAAGAGCCAGCTCCCCAAGGGCAGCACGCCCACAAGCGTTGCCGTCAGGATGGAAAGCCCCATCACATAGTAGCCGTTGGTCTGCTTGAACCAGGTCACTTTGGCTGTCTCGTTTTCCGCCACGGCGTCGGCGTATTTTTTATATGAGCGTTCACCCTGATTGAACGTCTTCACCACTTCGATGCCGCCGATGTATTCCACCGTTGCGGCATCCATGTTTTTCCCTGCGGCAAGTACTCTGGCATATCTCTTCTCGTAATCCTTCATCATTCCCATATAGCAGAAGGCACCCACCGGAATCGTCACAAGAGAGATCAGCGCGAGTCTCCAATCAAGGCTGAAGAGGTAAACGAGCATTAGAACTGGGATCAGGATGTTGGCAGTGAGCTCCGGTACCATATGCGCCAGCGGAAGCTCCAGCTTTTCCACGGTGTCCACGATGATCGTTTTGAATTTCCCGGACGGCGTATCAAGGATCGTTCCCATGGGGACACGGGAGAGCTTCTCTGTTATCGCCATGCGGATATTCCGCAGAATGATAAAGGCAGACTCATGGCTCTTCATTGTAGAAAACGTTCCGAACCACACCTGCCCGAGATAGCCCGCAAACGCAATCAATGCCAGAAACGCCAACTTGCTGAAAGCATAGTCTTCGTGGCAGATCATAATGATCCCGCGGGACACCGCGATATAGGGGATCATGCCGCAAAGCGCCCCCAAAACCGCAAGTACAACGGAGCCGATCAGTTTCCCTTTGCACGGCTTCGCAAAATCCATCAGAATCGTCATCGCCGAGTTTTCTTTTCCCGTCATCATTCCTCACCTCGCAAAAGTCTTACAATCTTTTCTTTCTGTCCACCGGAAAGGTCCTCCGCGATTTCTCCGTCCCGGATGAACAGTATTCTTGTGCAGATCCGCATCATAAACTCAATATCATGTGTGATGATCAAAAGCACCTTGCCTTGCGTCGCAAGGCTTCGTGTCAGGGTGCCGACCTCTTCCATGCTTTTCAGATCCAGTCCGCTGGTAGGCTCATCGAACACCAGCAGCTCCTTGCCGCAGATATCGCTCACCACAACCGCAAGGCGCTGCATCTGCCCGCCGGAAAGAGACAAGGGATGCCGTTCCTTATACGCCAGCAGATCCACCTTTTCTAATGCGCGGTCAATCTCGTCTTTGTTCGGAGCTTTTATGCCAAGCGCGCATTCCGCCGCCACGCTGTCGGTAAAGAGCTGGTGCCCCACATCCTGCATGACCATGTATGCCTTTTTCCGTCTCAACCGCCGGCTCATCGGTTTTCCATCCCACAAAACAGTACCGGAGCCGTTCTTTTGCAATCCGCAGAGCATTCTGGCGAGGGTCGATTTCCCGGCGCCGTTGGCGCCCGCAATGGCGATGATTTCTCCGCGGCTTGCCTGAAAAGAGATATCATTCAATACATACCGTCCGCCGAGACGGACGCTGATTTTCTGGGCGGAAAGCGATCCATCGGCAGCGATCGTTTTCACACCGCCCGATTCGGATACCGACAGATCCCTGACACGCAGTCCCATTCTGCGAATATCTGCTTCAGGCAGCGCCTTGAACGCTGAAGCCTCCATGTCCGACGCAATCCGGCCATCCTGCATATAAACGACGCGATCCACAATGTCCATCAGATACCAGATGCGGTGCTCTGCGATCAGAATGGTCTTTCCTGACATTTTCGCCCGTTGGAGCAAATCCGCCAATTCTCCGATGGCCTTCATGTCGAGATTCGATGATGGCTCGTCAAACACAAGGACATCGGGAGCCGAAGCATACACGCTGGAAAACGCGATCTTCTGCTTCTCGCCGCCGGACAGTTCAAAGATATTTCGGCCCCGGAGCCCGCTAAGATGCAGCTCCTCCGTAAGTTCATCCAATCGGGAGCGCAGAGCCTCTCGCGGAATGCCCCGATTTTCAAGCCCAAACACGATCTCGCTGTCCGTATCCGTATTGAAAAACTGCGTTCGAGGATTCTGAAAAACCGTCCCTACCGCATCCGATAGCGCAGCAATCTCTGTCTCCCGGGTATCCATACCGTTTACCTTCACCTGCCCCGAAAGATTGCCGTGGAAGAAATGGGGAATCAGTCCGTTTGCGAGCCGTGTAACGGTTGTTTTTCCACATCCGGATGGTCCGCAAAGCAGCACGCATTCGCCGGACCGAACGATAAGGTTCAAATCAAGGACTCCGCCGTTCCCGCTTTCAGCGTATGTAAAAGAGACATTTTGAAACGATATCATAATCAAAACACCCCTTTCATGCCCGCGTATACCATGCCGGCAGCGAGCGCAGCGTAAGCAATTACCACCAGCAAATCAGCAAACGAAAACGCGATTTCCTCTATGCAGCTTCTTTCACCTGTGTGCTCAATGCCTCTTGTAATCGCTGCCTGCGTGATCTCGTCCGAAATTCTGGAAGCAGAAACAAGCAGGGGAACATAGACATGCTCCATCGTCTGTACAGGATGGCTGATCAGCCCGGCCGCGGACGCTGATATCCCTCGCAGCGCCATGGCATCCCGTATGGAGGCCCACTCTTCTCTCATGGTCGGGAAATAACGGAGCGTAACGGCAAGAGCGATCGTGAGCCCCTTCGACAATCGGAGCTTTGTGATCGCCGCAAGAAATTTACTTACGCTTGTCGTTGCAATCAGAAAGCTGCCCAGCATAAAACAGGGAAGAAGCTTGCGGATATACACTGCAAACATATAGACGATCCCGCCGAAAGTCACGGGCAGCCTCGGTACGATAAAAAGCTGGATCAGCAGAAGCGTGAGAAAAAAAGCTGCGTATTTCAGCATTCTTTTCAGATTGCCGGAAATGCTCAGAAGCACAAGCGGAATCCCCGCAAGCACACACTCCACCGCGATGCTTTTATTCATAAAAACGGAAAGGCTTGTGACCGCGAGGATCAGAAGCTTCGTCCGTGGGTCGAGTCTCATTTATACAATCCCTGCTTTTTCAAAGTGTTTTTTCATAAGCTTCTTTCCAATCAGTCCGCCGATGATCGCGCAGACGATCGTCCCGATAATCATTGCGGGGATCGCCCACCAGGCAGCCCCAATCGAATGAATCACTCCTTCAAAGGAGGAGAAGTCACCTTTATTCTTCATAAAAGCATCAAACTGTGCGGGCATGACAACCATTGGAATGTATGCCCCCATCGGCGCAAGCGCCATGACGCAGTAGGCAAGCAGGTTTTTCTTAAAGGATCTGAAATCAGCGGAAGCGCAGATAAGATCCGCGATCAAGCCGAAGCCCAGGAAGAATACGGACATCATCCAGAACATTCCTGTAACAAACAGCAAGATCGCCGCGATTACACCGAGAATGGAGAGAGCTCCCTTCTTCGGTATTTTTGCCACATAGAGCATGAAAACTGTCCCCGTAAAGAGCGCCACGATCATTGGCATAAACGGGAAAGTGACCGGCGTCATCTGCGCAACACCGCCAATCACAAACGCCACCACAGCATAGATGAGCGAAAAGATGCCCACTGATATAAAGTCCCTTGTTTCCAGCTTCTTCGAATCTGTTTTAAGCATAATAAACGACCTCCAATTTTATATCGTTTAGTTAGAATATGCTAACTCGCGTGTAAAAAATTAAAGTGCTTGTGTGATCGTGCATTATTCCAGTCGGAGCAAGCCTTTCCAGCCAGAGTTGAAAAACTTTGCAAGCTCCTCAATATACCGCATCGCTTCATCATTGGGCATATCATGGGCAATCGTCTCACATACCGCCGTAAAATAGGCTCTGGTGATCATGTGGTGAAGCTGCTTTGTCATTTTCCCGGAGAGCTTTCCTCTTTTGCGGAGAAGTGCGTAGTATTCCTCTGAGCACTCTACCTCCAGTTCCACAAGCTCCTCCAAGAAATTTGCATAGCGCGTACCTTCCGCCCGGCAGAGGATCAGCTTGAAGGCATCAAAATGGGCGTACATATATTCCACAAAGACGCGCAAATACTCAGTGGACAGCTTCAGGCTGTCCTTCGTCTTTTCCTCGGAGACAAGATCGAAATGGGCGGCCTGTGCGGCTTTGAACTGCTCCAACAGTCCCTTTGCTGCCTCGCCCACAAGATCTTCAAAAAGCGCAGCCTTATCCGGGTAATAGCCGTAGAAGGCGCCTTTCGTGAAGCCCGCCTCTGCGACGATTTTATTCAGAGATGCGTCCTTGAATCCTTTTTCCAGGAATTCTTTTTTCCCCACTTCGAGGATCTTCATTTGAGTCTCTGTACGTTCCATTGATGCCTCCTGATATACCGGTAGTATATACTACTGGTATATTATAACCGAGCAGATCGAGTTTGTCAATGAGGTTCGTGATTTTTCTGTTTGCCCAGTTCAATGCAGAGACTCTCTGTCCGCCTGTCCTGGATGCCTGCGCATATTCTTTTCAATACTCCAAGCATCACCCATACAGCGCAAGGCAGGAACCCCGCAAGTGGTGTCCCTGCCTTTTCGGATAGGCTGTTTGGCAAACGCAAACCGCGCAAGCTGTCGCTAAAGTTATCGTCAGCGGCGGGCATCATTTCTCACTCCGCCAATGCCTTATAGAGCATGGCGCCCGCCGCGAAGCTCAGAAAATACGGC
>ERZ1031746.303-NODE-303-length-18608-cov-8.153398_pt1 | contig 18608 bp, 14 predicted proteins | sample MGYA00518171_ERZ1031746 | MGnify/ENA primary metagenome ERZ1031746 (study PRJEB33719, sample SAMN04261238) | wastewater metagenome | biome: rural village; feature: human; material: feces | host: Homo sapiens | place: El Salvador | collected 2013-01-07 ...
GGCCGGGCCTTCGGCGGCTCCGACGCCGGAGCCCACGCCAGGAATCACGCCCGGACCGGACGACCCCGCACCCGTCATCGAGACGGATCACGATACGGAACCGGGACCGGACACGCCCGGGCCGGCCGACGGGGAGCCGTTGGGGCAACGCTGGGCGCAGGCCCTCGGCGACGCCGGGGACAGTCTCGCCGACAGGATGCTCGCCGCGCACGACGCGCGCCCCTGACGGCCCGGACCGAACAAAAAAAGGGGTGTCGCGCCCGGACGGACGCGACACCCCTTTTCCCGCATGTCGGGGACGATCCTAACGGACGGGCATCACCAATTGCTCCACCGCGGAATCGTCCTGTTCGAACAGGACGGGCTTCATCTCACGGGTCTTCACCACCGACACCCTGTCCGCATCCATGCCCGCAAGCACGGTCAGCAGGTAATCCGCGTTCAGTTTCACGTTCACATCCCCCGTGATGTCCGCCTCCAGGAGACGCACGCCCTGCGAATCCGCATCCTGCCCGTCGCCCGCATACCGGACACGAAGCATCCCGTCCCGCTCATCCAGGATCAGCGGGATGATGCCCATGCGTGAGTCGAAGCAGACGCTTTTCAGCATGCGTGCCGCATCCATCAGGGCGCGCCTGTCCACGACCGCCACGCCTGCCGGCTCCTCCGGTTTGTCGAACAGGCGGTCCACCATCGGATACTGTCCGGCGGTCAGCACGATCGCGTCCGTGAACCCGCCCGTATCCACGACCATCATCCGGTCCGTGAACCCGATCGCGTTCACCCCCTTCGCGTTGCGTTTCACCCAATCCGCGTCCGCCAGCCATTCGCCGTCCGGCATGCCGCCGACCGGGATGGACCGGCGGCCGGCCATGTACCGGTTCGTGGCCGTCGCCGTCAGCAGGCCGCCGGCCGCGACGAATCTGACGGACGCGAGGACCGGCTGGTCCCTCGTGCCGCCCGCCTCCGGGGCGACGCTGCAGCACAACGCGGCGTACGCGTCCGCGTCCACGGGCACCATCCGCTCCGGGGCGGCCGGTTCGGCCGGACGATCCTTCTCCTCGCCGACACGCATGCGCAGCGACGCCTCGCCGCCCCGCAACGTCAGATACCCGCCATTCGTCTCCACGCCGATCTCGCCCGACGGCATCGCGTTCGCCAACGCGTTCAGCCACAGGCCCGACACGACCGCGGACCCCGCCTCCAGGACGGTCGCGTCCACACGGCCATGCGACCACTGGCTGTCACCCGCCGCGCTGATCGCCAGGCCGTCATCCGCGGCATCCAACGCGACATACGGGTTGTCGCGCTCCAGCACGCGCGCCGCATGCGCGACCATGTTCGCGAACTCCCTCGCATCGACCAATACCCTCACCATCATGTCCTTTCCACACGAAAACAACGGTTTGCGACCCGGGTATGCGTCACACGGGCGCGCCCGCGTCGAAATGGGGGACGGACAGGATCATGGGAGGCAGGCCCGCCATGTCCGGGGGAGGGCCGACCGTGCGCACCAGCACCGTGTGCAACGGCAGGCCGCGCACCGTCGCCGGATCCGACCCGACCGCCACGGCGGACGGGCCCGCCGTCAGATCCGCGCGCAACACGAACGTGCCGACCGTCATCAGGCCGGTCACCGAGGCGAGCAGCCCGCCCTCCAACTGGACCGCGTTCTGCGTGCCCGCCACCAGCTGCACGCCGTACGCGCGCCCCTTCTCACGCAGCCAGGCGAGGATGTCCGCGTTGCCGCCCCCCGTGTCGCCGTCCGCGCCCAACACGTCCGTCAGCTCGTCGACCAGGACGCGCATCGCGCGCCCCCGCGCCTGCCAGCCCGCGCAGGAGGCGACGATCTCGTCCTTCAGGCCGCGGAACAGGAGCGCGCCGATCAGACGCCGCGCCCCGTCCGGCAGATCCGCATGCCGGCCGTCCACGCCGGCCCGGACCGCGGCGCCCAGGTTGACCATGATGCGCACGTCGCCCGCATGCGCGGACCGGCGGATCACGGACGCCCAGGACAGGACGCGCCGTCCCGGCGCGAACACGCGGCCCGCGGACGCGAGCACGTCCATCTTGTTCATGGGCGCGCGCAGCAGGCCGGCGAGCTCCCCGTCGCGGATCTTCGGCGTCCCCTTGTCCGACACGCCGCCATGCAATCGCTCCACCGCGTCCCGAACCCCATGCGTGTCGCACGCGAACACGCTCGCACGGCCCAGCATGCGCGCGTCCATCACCCCGTTACGGCCCAAAAGGCGCGCCGCATATTCGACCCAGCCCGACGGGACGGGAACGTTGCACGCGTTGCACCGCGCCCCCAGATCCGCCGCCGCCAGACCCTCCAGGGCGACGAACGTCGCGTCACGCAACTGGATGCGCGACTGGGGGCCGATCTGCTGGACGCCCAACGCGGCCTGCATGAGATCCGCGAACCGGCCCGCACGCTCCACGTTCGACCCGGCGCCCAGCAGGTCGATCATCGGCGTTGCCGGATCGTTCACGTCGATGACGAGCAGGCCCGGGATGAGACGCTTCAGCACGGGCTGCGCGTCCACGCCCTTCGATTCGAAGTCGACGAGCACGTCGCCCGTCCGATGCCGGCCGCCCATCCACCCGGCCACCCCATGCATCATGTTGCTTTTCCCGCCGCCGGGCTCGCCCATCAGCATCACGCCGCCGTACAACGCGTCCACGCTCATGCGCACCGTGCGCCGTTCCGCATCCACGCCCAGGACGGGACCGTCGCACCCGTCCAACTGGTCGGGCATGACCGTCAGCGCGCTCACCGACGCGTTGCGCCGGCCCGACGGGGCCGCCAGGGCGGCCAGCGCGCCGCACGGCAACGGCAGCGTGGACCGTTGGAACGCGTACGCGTGGACGCGGCGCTTCCGGCCCGGCCCGTCCGCGTTCTGATCGTCGCCCGCCATCCGGGTCTTCAGGTCGGCGGCGCGCGCCCACCGTCTGCGCGCACGCCACCAGTAATGGCGGGGCCTCTGGGACAGGTCGTTCACGGGATCACGGCGCAGACGCCAGCGGACCGTCGCCCCCGCCGTCATGGCGAGCATGAGCAGAGGCACGGCCATGAGCCAGCCGGCCGTCATGGACGGGAGCATGACGGCCGGCACGGACACGACCGTCAGGAGGAGCATGCACAGGAGAACCCCCAGGCCGGGACGGCTCACATGCGCGGACAGGCCCGGCACCAGCCCCAGGTTCAACGCGTTCGCCGCCCGCTTCGCCTGATCCATCGCCGTACGCGGATCCGCGCCGCCCGCCATCACACGGCACGCGCCCAACCCCTCGCCCCTGAGCTTCGACGTGTCCGCCTGCATGTTGTACTCGTCGCCCAGCCAGTCCGACAGGCGGCCCGACTCGACCCAGCCGAGCCGGCGCACGTTCACCACGATCACCGTGTCCTCGCCCGCATCCAGGCGGGGACGTTCCAGGCTCGGCTCCCCGTCGCGCGCCGTACGCGCCAGGGACGCGCTGATCGGCACGAACGCGTGCGCCCACACACGAGGACGGTCCAGCACGTCCGGCCGCCCGCACGCGCGGATCGACGCGTTCGCCGCACGCGCTACCAGTTCGCCCGCCTTCTGCCCATACCGGTCGGACACCTCCACCCACCGGCGTTCCCCGGCCGCCACCAGACGGCACCCGTCGTCATGCCGCCACCAGTCCAGCCATCCGGGACGCGACGACAAGCCGATCGCGTCGGCCATGGCCTTCGCGTCACGCTGGAACCCCGCATCATCATCCGTCTCATCCGCGCGCGGCGCGGGAACCAGTTCGAACCACATGCCCCGCCCTATGCCCCGGAACGCATACGCGCGCGTGAAAGGAGGCCGGCATGCGCATGCGCGGCACCGGGCCGCGACGCGCATGCCGGACGCATGATGGGCGAATGGAAACCGAAACACAGGATGGCCGACGATCCGGACGCCAGGGAGGAGCTCGACCGGCATGTGCGCGGCATCGACTGGACCGACAGGGCCGTCGAATTCGGATCCCGGGAACGGATGCTGGTCGCCGCATGGATGCAGCAGACCGATCTCGTGGCAGGCGAGATGCGACGCCTCTACCCGGTCGAGGAGCAGCGGGACACCATGACCCGCTGGGTCATGGTCCGCGTGTTCGAGAAGATCACCGGCACGCCGGTCGAATCGAAAAGCACGCAATGGAACTGGAACGGCCTGTGGGATCCGACCGAACCCACGTCGTTCTGCGGATGGGTGCGGCGCATAAGCCTGCCGCTCGCCCAATGGAACGCGAAACGCGTGCTCCGTTCCGGGACGGCCAGCGCGAGCATGTTCGAGACCGAGGACGGGCATAATCCCGTATACGACGACGCGTCGAGCACGAGCGTGGCCGGCGGCACCGTGACCGCCGGCCCGTTCGAACGCAACCCCGCGTTACGCGTCCCCAGGCCCGTCGGCCGGATCAGGGAGCAGATGATGCGCGCCGTGACCGACGGCACATGCGAGGACGCGATCCGGATCGCACACGAGACGGGACTGTGGCATCACACGCTCGACACGCTCGACACGGACACCGCGTGCACGCTCATGCTCGCCCCCATCCCGCAGGACATGGCGCCCCTCCTCGAACACGACCCGCACCCATGGTCCGGCATGCATGACGCCGTCCGCCTCTACTGGCCGACGCAGACCAGCCGCCGACGCGTCTGGCAGCCCGACCTGAAACGCGCCGTCCAACGGGTCGCCGCCGCCAACAACGTCACCGAATTCGACGTGATCACCGAGCTCGGCACCATGGCCGCCCGCCTGATCAGCGACTAGGAGCGTACATGCGCGAACGGGTCGGGACCGGACAGGCGGAACGCGTGCCCGCCATGCGCGTCACGCATGTCCAGGCTGATGGCGAGCAGCCATGCGGCAAGCCTCGCGCCGCCCGTCCGCTCGTCCAACAGCCAGGCGAGCGTCAGGGATCCGGCGCGCGCCCCATCCACCCCGCACCATTCGGCCGCGATCCGCGCATGCCGTTTGCATGTCGCCGTCCGATTGTCGAACGCGGCCTGTTCGACACGCCAGATGTGCAGGCGCAGCAGCGGCCTCGATCCCAACGCGTCGCGCAGCAGGTCGGACAGGGCGTGCGTGAAATCCCCGCGCTCCGCCTTCGCGCGCACCGCGACCAACGCCTCCGCGCGGACCAGTCCCGCGTCCCGCGCCGCCTGGACGCCGCTCATCGCATCCGGGACCATGGCAGCCATGACCGTCCCCCCTCCGCCGGATTCCATGCATCCGGATCCACGCCCATCCAAATGCAGGCGCCGCGCAGCCAATCCGGTTCCATCCCATGCGCCCACCCGCACGCATGCGAGTCGATGAGACGACGGCTCGCCTCATCCCACTCGTCCACGCCCCCGTATTCGGCGAGCCCGTCGAGCAATGCCCGCCAACGGCGTGCCGGCCACGGCTTCACGCCGGGAGACGCGACCGCCACCGCGCGGATCCGGTCCGGACGGCGGATCGCGTCCAATGCGGCAAGCCCGTCGTCCGTCTGCGAGCCGGACTGGCCTATCCTGAACAGGATGCGCGCGCCCCCGGCCTCGACCATGGGACGCATGACGCCGCCCGCGAACGAAACGGGATCGTCCCACAGGCGCCCGTCGACACGGTCCGCGTCCACGACGACCATGTCGCACATGGCCCGCAGTCCGATGATCGACTCCAGGTAGTCGTGGGTCATGTCCCTGGAATGCGGGTCGGCGGGTCCGGCGAGCAGCGCGAACATACCGCCCGTATCCCTGGGCCTGACGAGCGCGGACTGCAATCCGTCGACGAACGCGTATTCCAACGCCTTCGAATCGGGGATGTTCAGCCAGGCGCGTTGGGACTGCTGTCCGGGGTTGCCGTCGACGAGCGCGGTGCGCAGCCGGGCGGAGCCGAGCGCGTGGGCGAGCATGCGGGCGGCGGTGCTTTTGCCGATGCCGCCGGATCCGCCGGTCACGAACGTGATAGCCGCCTGAGTCATGGCGGGCGGCTATGCGCCCCCAATATCCGGTTTTTTGCAAGGAAAAACGATTCCTCCCCTTGATGTGATGCTGTTTGGTGGCGTGGTGTCTGCCGTGGCGTGGTGTCCGTTGCGTGTGTTCTTGGTGTCGGTGTCCTGTCTTTTTTCTTTTCTGATGGCTGATGGGATGGTGTCGTATCGTGTTTTCCTCTCCTGTTTTTCTTCTTTTGCTCTTTTTTCTTTTTTCCTCTTTTTTCGTCGTTTTCGTCCGCGGCTTGCGCCGGACGTCCGGAGGCCGCGCCGCCGTCTGTTCGACGGGGCGTGGCATGATGCGTCGCACGCGCATAGGGGCGGCGTGACGATACCCGTCTCTGGATTGAAGGAGCAATAGCATGTCGATGTTCGATGGTGATCGGGGTTGGAACGGTTTCGACCCGCAGCCCGTCCCGCAGCCGGAACCCGTGCCGGCCGCGCCGGAACCCGTGCCGGATGTTCCGGCCGTGCCGGAACCGCAGTCCGACGCGGGGCCGGCGGAGCCGAAGGCCGTGGAGGCGAGGCCGCGTCCGAAACGGTCGCGCCCCGCGTTCGCGTGGACCGCGGATCGGGTGCGTCAGGCGCGCGAGGCGCTGGCCTTGCTGGACGACGGGAGGACGCGCCGCGTGGTCGCGTCCGCCGTGGACGTGGACGCGGACGATGCGGACCGTCTCGCCCTGGCCGTGTTGAAGGGTGGCCTGTCGGCGCCGGTCGGCCTGCTTGTCGCATGGCATGACGAGACGGATCCGCTGCGACGCGCGATCCTGGTCGGCCAGGCGTTGGAGAAGGACGTGGCGGGCGTCAGGCGGGCCGCCAGGATCATGCTCGCGTTGGATCCGGATCTGGCGGGTTCGGTCAAGCCGACGGGCTCGTCGCCCACCGACTTGCAGTACGCTTTGGCGTCGGCCGCGCCGGGCCTGGATGTGGATGCGGTCAGGGGGTTGGTCTGATGGTGATGCCGGGCATGCTGTCCGCGTCCCGGACGGCGCGTCTTTTGGACGTGCCGGAATCGTTCCTGGGGGCCTTGTCCGAGCATCATGCGCTGCCCATGCCCCTGTCGGACGGCTCGTATGACGCGCGCATGGTGAGGGTGGCGATGGAGCGTCTGCCGTGGCTGCGCCGTCTGGGCGTCCCGTTGTGCGACAGGGAGCTCGCACGGATCGATCCGCGGCTGACCGTTCCCCCGTTCAGGGGGTTCGAGTGGGCGTCGCGCCGGTACTGCCGGCTGTGGGAGTGTTTGGATCATGCGTGGGGGCTCGCCTTCTGAAACGCGTCCGCCCGCCGGCCCCGTTTTTTTCCGGGGGTGGCGGGCCTTTTCCGTTTCCATGGGGGACGCATAAGCGCGCGTATGAGTGATGGACCGTTGATGACGTTCGACCCGGCGGCGGGCGTGGCCCGTGCTTCCCTTCCGCGGCCCGGCCGTGCCTCGTTCAGCATGCTGGACAAGTGGATGTCGTGTCCGGCGCGCTGGGCGGCGGAGAAGCTGATGCCGAAACCGCGGTTGTGGGGCAGTCCGCTCGTCCTGGGCGGCATCGTGCACGCCGCGTTGGAGCTGGCGTGCGCCACGCCGGACGTCGTCGCACCGGATTGGCGGGCCCTGTGCGCCAAAGGCGTCGGCGTGGAGTACGGGCGGTGGAGGATGCGGGGTTGGGGTGACGAGCCGATCCCGTCCGGCGTGGCGATGCCGGACGGTTCGCCCGCCATGCAGGATGATTGGGTGGCTGCGGCCGCGTTGAAGCTGTCGGGTTTTGTTTTGACGGACGCGTTGGGCCGCGTGTTGGAGCCGGCCGCGTTGGAGCAGGATTTGGAGGCGGATGTCGACGGCATCCCGTTGCGTGGCGCCGTGGACTATCGTGACGTGGACGGCACGGTGGTGGATTGGAAGACGGGCGGCACGCCGAAGTACCGTGACGCGCGCCGGCGGCATGCGGACCAGCTGCGCCTGTACCGGCTGATGCTGGAGGCGGACGGCGTGTGCGAGGTGCGTGCGGCGCGTGACGTGTATGTGGAGCATCATGCGTGGGCGGCGGCGGACCTGTCGGATGCGGCGTGCACGGACACCGTGTCCCGTTTCCATCATGCGTGGGACGGGATCGTGCGTGCGACGGGCGCGGACGGGTCGGGCGTCCTGCCGTTGCGGCCGTCGGGCCTGTGCGCCTGGTGTCCGGTGGCGCGCGCCTGCCCGCTGGCCCGGATCGTACCGTCGGGCCAGCGGGACGTCTTGTCGAGCGTCGGCCCGGACGATCCGCGCGTCGGGTTCGCGGGGACGCATACCGGCGGTTGGAATCATGTGGGGAAGGAGCCTGTGATGTTGGATCTGTTCGGATTGGACGCCCCCGTCGCGGAGACGAAAACCGGGGAGGTGAAACCCGCGGCCGTGGCGCGTCCGCGCGCCGGCCTGCCCGAACCGGCGCCGGATCCGTGGGAGACGCCGCAGGGGCGTGAGACGATGGACCGGTGGATGGGTTCGGGTCCGGGTGAGGATCCGTGGAACCCGACGCCGGAACCGAAGCCGGAGCCGGCCGCCACGCCGAAGCCGGAACCGGAGGCGGCGGAGCCGGCTCCGGCGGAGACCGGGGTGACGCTGACGGAACGCAAACCGTACGACCCGTCCTGGTCGGACGGCCGGGCGAACGTCGCCGGCTACGGGTTCACCCAATTGACGCTCACGTTCGCCCGCGCCGGCCTGCTCGCTGACGGGCATGCGGACCGCATCCGCCCGATCGCGCTGGAACTGCTGCGCGTCCAATGGGCGGCGGCACGCAAGGCGTATGGGCCGATCGTGCCCGACGTGCCCGGACTGGCCGACGGCCGGCCGGAACGCTCCGCCCTGTTCGCGTGGCTGGACTCCACGCTCGCCCGCGACGTGGAACGCGTGATCCGCCTCATCCTCGATTCCGACGGGGACGGGGAGGGGACGCTGGACGCCCGGTTGGAACGCATCCGCGCGGCCGGCCGCCTCGCGGCCCTCATGCTCGCCGAATCCACGCGCATGCTGCGCGGGGACGCATAGCGGGCTTCGGAACATTACAGACCTTGAACGGAAAGGAAGACAACATGGTCCGATTGAACGGTAAGGGCGGCGTCGAATACGCGGTGCGCCGCGACACGGACGGCGCCTGGCTGTACGACGCCGACCTTGACGGCACGGACGGCGCATGGGAGCCGGACGCGCAGAACGCCACATGGTGCGCGTCCAAGGAGGACGCGTTGCACGTGGCCGACCTGAACGGCCTGACCGGCGTGGACTACGCGCTGGCCGACGGCTGTTCCCTGTGGGAGCGCGACTGGGTCAACGAGGAGGAGATCGGCGAGGACTGGGAGCCCGCCGAACCCCGACCCGTCGCATGACAGGCCGTTCCGGCGCAGGAAGGGGGCCGTCCGGTCCCGCAACCCCATCGGGGCGAGCGGGGATCGGACGGCCCCCTCTTTTCTTCCCTGATCGTCACGCGTCCGCGTCCCGTACGGCCCGGTACTCGTCGACCTCACGGTCGGGGATCTGGTAGACCGCGTGGATGAACGCGCGCATCTCGGTGAGCCGTTTCGGCTTCACGTCCTCCATGAGCCCCGTCTGCCTGCTGCGACGGCGGCGCGTGTACTGGGTGTGCGCGCGCCGCGCGTCCATGGCGTCCATGGCGAGGAAACGGACGGCCGCGTCACGGCTCATGCACTTCCTGTAGGCGAGCATGCGCGCCGCGTTGCCCTGACCGCCTTTGCGCCGGCTGTACGCGTCGAGCAGCGTGGCGCCCTCCCTGTCCGTCCTCTTCTGGCCGATCAGCCCGATCTCGAAGTTCACGTCGTCCCACCGGTCGTCCGGGTTCGCGTTGCCGTGGCACAGGTTCCAGAACGCCCTGGCCTGGATGTCCGGATCGTCCATGCGGGCGAACACGTGGGCCATGCGGTCGCACTCCTGCTTCGAGGGGACGCCGTCGGTCGGCTGGTAGAGCATCCTGAGGTAGGCGCGGGACGCGGCGCCCTTCGGTTCGGGCATGATCCCGCTCTTGCGCTTCCCGTCCCGGTCGGTCCATTCGCCGTGCACCGGTTTGCCGTCCTTGTCCCTTTTGATCTTCGTGTAGTTGATGAACTTGAACGCGCTCGCCTTGTCGTCCGGGTAGCCGGCGCGGATCACGTTCGCGCTCGCGTTCGCGTCCTCGTAATGCAGTTCGCGCAGGATCCGGTCCGCCGTGTCCCGGTCGGCGCGCCGGGCGAGGCTCGACGCGATCGTGGATGCGGGCAGATACCTGCGGTTCGGGCTCGAGTCGATGGCCTGCCGGCGTGAATACGCGTTCGCATGACGGTTCATGTTGCGGATGAGGCGACGCCGGTCGGCGGCCGGGTATTCGCCCAGGTCCGTCTGGAAGGCGGCGCGCACCGCGGCCTGCGTCTTCGGATCGTGGCGCATCACCGTCGAGTCGAGTCCGGGCGCGGACGGATCCTCACGGAACAGGATGTTCCCGTCCCCGTCGTACAGGATCGCGCCGTCCGGCCCGTATTCGACATGGTCGGCCATGTCGAGCAGGCCCCGCGTCTCCGACGCGCTTTTCACGCGCGTATGGTCGGTCAGCGCGTGCACGCGCAACGATTCGCTCGCCATGGCGAGCAATGGGTCGGGCGGCAGCACGTCCCCGTCCGACAGGCCGGCCGACCTGTCGAACGTGCCCGCATACCCTTGCGGCAATCCTCCCGGCCTGTGCGGCCTTCCGTTCCTGTCAACGCCCATGATGTTCCTTTCCGCGTGACGGCCGGACCTCATCCGTTCCGGCTTTCTCGGAAGACGGCTATGCGGGAGGACGGGCGCGCATAGCCGTCTCGCATGGCATACCGTCGCAACAGCAGAAAGGGCGGCACCGGCAGGCGGGGCGTGGAATCGGCCGGCGTGCAAGCCCAGACACTCCGCATCCCCATCCTCATCCTCGCCCTCGTATTGGCCGTGCTCCGCCTGCCCGGCATGACCGTATGGTGCCTGGGCTGGCTTGCCGTCCGCTTCATGGCACGCCGTCCCGATCTTTCGGGCAAGGGGGTGGACGGGCGTGCCGCGCCCTCGGATGACGGGGAACGCCGGTCGGAGGCGTCATGGCGTCGCGCGTCCCGATGGCTGGACGGCGGGCTCAGCCCCCTGTATGCGGACATGATGCCCGCGCTCGCGATCGCATGCCTGGACTACGGGTGGCTTTCCTCCGCGGATGGGACATGGCGGCCGGTCATGGCGGGCGTGGACGCCGTGTTCTGCTGGCTGACGGTCATGGGAGTGAATCAGCAGCGGCGTGACATGACGTGCACCGTCAGGGGATTGGATTCGAATATGCGGCGCATGCGTGTCAGGTGGGCGAGGAGAAGACTGCCGTGGATCCTCACCGGCCTGGGCGCGGGGCTCGTGGCGGGCTTGCTCCAGGCCGCGTGGACGGGCCTGTTCTGGCCGGCCCCCATGCTCATGGCCCTGGGCGCGGCCACCCCCATGTGGCCCGTATGGAGGGCGAATCGGAAACGGTTCCACGCGGATTACGAAAGCCGTCTCATGGTCGGCCGTTGGATCGGATCATTGGCGAAACCGCCCATGGATTCGCTTCCCGGTCTCGTGTCGGACACGCGGGTCGCGGCGGACGGGTCGCGCGTGTTCACCATGACGGTCGCGAACGCCGCCCAATGGGCGGGCGACTCCATGGCGAAGACGTTCACCCCGGTCGCGCAGAACGATGGCATGCTCGTCGGCTTCGCGTTCCTCGGACAGGATCGCACGCGCGTCAGGGTCGCCGTCTGCCCCGTGCAGCCCCCCGATCCGGGGGATCTGCTCGCCGACGACGTGATGCTGGAGGCGAGGCTCACGGTCGACGAGACGCGCATGGGGGCCATGTACGGCGCGTTCCCCGGCCGCATCGTCCACTTGAGGACCATCGCCCTGCGCGACGGGCGTCCCGCGGTCCGCTCGTTCGACGTGGACGGTTCGAACGCGGACTGGGACATGATCGGCCGTGACTGGCTGAAAGGCGCGACGTCGGGCGCGTTCGGCGACTGGATGAACCGGGAGGGGATCGTCGTCACCGCGGATCCGGGCGGGACCCATGGTTGGGTGAGCCTTGACGCGGACTGGGATTCCTACGAATGGGACGTGGAGACGATGCGTCCGCTCATGTCGGACACATTGACCCGCAGGCATGACGATCCGTCACACTACATGCGGCTGATCGGCGAGGACAAACGGTTGAAAACGATCCTGTCGGGCGGTTTGGAAACGTCGAAGCTGCCCGCCCCGGACACGATATTCCACGACAATACGGAAACCATCGACGATCCGGCCGGATGGCGGATCACATCGTATGCGATGGCGATCGGGCGCGCGTACACGGCCGGCGACTATATGAGGCCGGTGCTGCGCGGCGCGTTCGCGGAAAGCCCGGTCGCGGACTTCCTGCCCTGGCTTGAGGGGGATCGGCCGCGAAGCCGTCTCCTTCAGTTCGTGCATGCTCCCAGATGCGACGGGAACCGGAGCCTGCCGGACATGCTGCGCGACCTGGCCGGCGATTCGCCTGCACGTCGTCTCATGGCGCGAGTCATCGTGTCGCACGCATGCTCGCAGGTGTTGAAAACGCCTCCCACGGTGGGTGCCGCCACACAGCTGGGCGTCGGACGGAACACGGTGTGGCGGATCCCGATCCGTCTGGAGGGCGGTCTGACCGCGTCGGATCTGCGCCGCGTGCAGGAGCGGCTGAAAAGCGTGATGGGCGCGGACGAGACGCTTTGGGAATGGCGGGACCAGGGGCATGCGATCGTGTGGGCGGGCGGTCGGATGAGCATGGACGCGCGCGACTGGCGTCGCCGATCGGATCTGGATCGGATGATCCGGCTCCGGTTGGACGAGGCGTGGGCCGCGTCCAGGGCGGTCGGCGCGGACGGGCGGCCCGTGACCACGTTGGATGTGCGGGACGGGGGAGGCCGGCTCGTCCGCGCCTCGTTCACGCTGCCGGCCGGGCTTGGCGTGGAGGGGGCGCTGACCCGTCTGGACGCGTTCCGTGCGACGAGCGGTTTCATGTACGCGCGCCGCGTGAACGGGGATGCGCCGTTGACGCTGCTCCTGTCCCGTTCGGACCCGCTGCCGGAACGGGTCATGGCGGACTGGCGGCTCATGGGCGCGGACCCGTCGTCGACCGTCCTGCCGTTCGCGGTCGGCGACGACGAGCGCACGGTCCTGTTCGACCCGCATGACACGGCGCATCTGCTGGTCACCGGGCAGACGATGAGCGGCAAGACCTCCGCCGCGGTCACTTTGGTGAACGCCGCCCTGTTGCACGGCTGGCAGGCGTTCGTCGGCGACCCGGTGAAGTCGGGCAACGATTTCGCGCCCGTGAAAGGCAAGCTGTCCGGGTTCGCGACCGGGTTGGCGGATTGCGCGGCCATGCTCGACTGGATCGACCGTGAGGGGCGGCGTCGTCTCGCATTGCAGAAGGAGCATGGGGTGGAGAACATCGACATGCTGCCGGCCGGCGTCCGTCCGCCGCGCATCATCGTGTTCCTGGACGAGTTCGTGAGTCTGCTGGAACTGTCACGCGGCGTGAAACGGAATCCGACGGGCGACCCGGATGTGGACAACATGATCATGATGGACGCGTGGCGCGACCGGCTGAAACGCCGGATCGGCGCGAGCGTGAGCCATATCCTCACCCAGCATCGCTCCCAGGGGATCACGATGATCCTGGGTTCGCAGATGATGAAGGCGGATAGCATGGACGCTTTGCCGGACGCGGGCCTGGCGAAGAACCAGATGGGCCGCCTGTTCGTCGGCGCGGGCGACGTGATCGGGAACGTGAGCGCGCAGAACGTGCGCGAGGGGAACCGGCTGATCCGTCAGGCCATGGATTCGGGCGGCATGCCCAAAGGCCGCGGCCTGTACGAGCGTATGGGCCGGGGTTTGCAGATGGTGCAATGCTGGTGGTGCGGACCGACCGCGGACGTGGCCGCTCACATGCGGGGCGTGCCGGACGCGACGCCGGTAGACTGGTCGGATCTGCTGCCGGCCAGACCGAAGCAGGTGGGCGTCGTCGGCCAATCGTCGGACACGGACGGGGATGCGACGGTGAGCGTCGCCGCGGACCCGGATGACGATGATTGGGTGCTCGACTAGGGAAGGCGTACGGGCGGCAGGAGCGGCCTGTACGCCGCATTCGCATGCCCGTCCGGATCGTATGCGCACCCGTGTCGATGATGAAGTTTTTAGCCCGCAAACCCGGTATTTCAATGCCGGGTTAGGGCGTACCGAAGTTTACATATGGTAGTAAATATACTACGATTATTCCCATGAGCACAAACGATGAACGGTTCACACATGGTAGGACTTCGGTATACAATCTGAACTACCACATCATCTGGTGCACGAAATACCGTCGCAAGGTGCTCAAGAACGGAATCGACTCGGATTTGAAGACGATTCTCAGGGAGATAGCCGACGAGCACGGCTACCGCATCCCCCACATGGAGGTCGGCTTGGACGACCACATCCACCTGTTCGTGTCGGCTCCGCCGAAAATCAGCGTGAGCAGCATCGTCAAACAGTTGAAGGGCACATCCAGTCTCCGACTGTTCGCCATGCACCCCGAACTGAAAAGCCAATACTGGAAACGCAAGGGCGAACGGAGCCTGTGGTCGCCCAGCTATTTCGCGGAAAGCATCGGCTCGGTCAACGAGCGGGCGGTGGCCAAGTACATCGACGACCAACGGTCGAAGGAGCGTGAATCGCAATGACCATGCGCAAGGTGGCGCAGCGCATACCGTTCACGCCGTCCAAGACGCAGGCCGCATTGTTGGAACGGTGCTTTGGGGACTACAACCAGCAGGTCGAGGCGTTCAACGCGTACGACAAGGAGACGAACCCGAAACCCGCGTATCCGAACGTGACCGGCATGAAGAACGCGGACGGAAGGCCCATGCGCAACGGCCAGTCACGCAAACGCGCGATGAACCGTTCCATGCTCCGCGACGGGTGGAGCGGCCTCGTGGACAAGCTCTCCTACAAGGCGGAATGGTACGGTCGCACCCTCGTCCCAGTGGACAGGTTCTACCCAAGTTCCAAACTCTGCCACGACTGCGGGCACAAGTACAAGGGATTGCGGCTGTCCGAACGCGAATGGGTGTGCGAACGGTGCGGAATCCCGCACGACAGGGACGTGAACGCCGCGTTGAACATTCGCGACGAGGCATTGCGGCTCAGCCGTGAACAAGCATGACGAAAGAAGAGGAACCGGCCGACAACCGGGGATAGCCCGCTAAAAATGGGAAGCCTCTGTACTCTGACCTAACGCCCGAGTACAAGCAAGCCCAGTTCGCAGGAATCCCGTGGTTTCAACCACGGGAGTGTCAAGGTTCGGATCGTCCGATACCGGTCGGACGGGTCCGCGTACGCCCATGGGAACGGGTCGGGGATCGTCCGGTCCATGATGTCGTGGCGGATGCGCCCGGGACGCATACGGGGCATGCCGGCGAGTCCGTGCGTCGAATGATGAGACGGGACCGTCGGATATGGTCCACCCTCTCCTATGATGGGAGGGTTGGATGAGGAAGTCCCGGAAGAAAGGATTCGAACATGTCACGCAAACTCACATCCGCGGCGGTGGCCGCGACGGCGACGCTCGCCACGCTCGCCGCCCCCGCGATCGCCATGGCCGACGAGACCACGACCACAGGCGATCAGGCCGGTCAGGCGATCGCGCAGGCGCAGGAAAGCGTCGCGCAGGCCCAACAAAGCACGGCGGACGCCAATCAGGCGATCGCGCAGGCCGCGCCTACCGGCGTGACCGAGGCGCAGGCAAAGGCCGACGCCGCCGCGGCCGCGTTGGACACCGCCAAGCGGAACCTCGACGCCGCCGCCGCCCAGCAGCAGACGGCCGCGAACAGCCAGCAGCAGGCGCAGACGAACTATGACGACGCCAACAAGGCCCAGCAGCAGGCCGCCGAGGACGCGACGAACACGGCCGACAAGATCGCGGCCGCGCAGCAGGCCGCCAAGGACGCGTCCAACGCGATCAATGATGCGAACAAGGCCATGCAGCAGGCCGCCGGCGACCAGTCGAAGGCCGAAACCGACAAGCAGGCCGCACAGACCGCGAAGGATGAGGCCACGGCCGAATCCGCCTCCCATCAGCAGGCTGCCGACAAGGCCCAGACCGATATCGATGCGGCCGACAGGCAGGCCGCGGACGCGCAGAAGAAGGCCGATGCGGCGGATACCGCCATCAGTGATGCGCAGAAGAAGGCCGACCGGGCCGATGGGGACGCGAAGAAGGCCGCGAGTGACAAGGCCGCCGCCGAGAAGGAGCTGACGGAAGCCAGGAGGCAGCAGGCCTCGGCGACCGGCGACAAGACGAAGGCCGACGAGGCGGTGAACGCCGCGCAGGCCAAGCTGGATGCGGCCCGGCAGGCCGAGGCCAAGGCGCTTGAATCCAAGCGGAAGGCCGATGCCAAGGTCGAGCAATTGTCCAAGGATGATGGAGGTCTTTCCGACCTGGCCGCGAAGCTCGAAGCGGCGAAGAAGGCCGCAGCCGATGCCGCGGCCGCCCAGCAGAAGGCGGAACAGGCGCGGAAGGATGCGGACAAGACGGTGTCCGACTCCTCTTCCAACGCCACGGCGAAGCGGCAGGCCGCCGAACAGGCGAAGGCCGAGGCCGACCGGCTGAAGCAGGTCGCGGCGGACGCGCAGTCGAAGCTCTCGCAGGGTGCGGTCGCCTACTTCGGAGACCGGAACGCGTCGGACGCGGTCAAGGTCCTCACCGACAAGGACACGACCCTCTTCCTGTCCAGCATCCAGAACGGGGCGAAGGGCGATGCGACCAGCCTCGACAACATGATCGCCGCGCTCTCGTATATCAAGGAGGCGAACCAGCTTCGCGCCAAGGAGGGATTGGCCCCGTTGAAGGTGTCGGACACGCTCATGGCGATGAGCATGGCGAACGTCGACTGGTCCGACGACAACTTCGGCCATTCCGGCCAGTTCAACGTCGGCGAGAACATGGCCTGGGGATTCAAGGACCCGTTCGACGGCTGGTACACGGCCGAGAAGGCCAATTACGAGAAGGACATGACCGACGGCGTGCTGGACGGCAAGGACAAGGACGGGAACGTGGTGGGCGAGACCGGCCATTATCTGAACATCGTCGGCGAGGGGTATACGGTCACCGGTTTCGCGATCAGCCAGAACGGGACGGCTGGCTTCGGGACCACGCACGGGCAGACGTTCCAATACGCGGCCCCCGACCAGTCGGGGCGTGTCATGGACGTGGACGCGTATCTGGCGGATCTGACCGCATGGCGTGATTCGCTGACCAACGCGGACGCGAACTGGCAGACCGCATTGTCCAAGAGCAAGCAGGCCGCACAGGACGCTTACGATGCGGCCGAGGCGCTGGCCGCCGCACAGCAGGCCGCGCGGAAGGCCGCCGAGGAAGCCCAGCAGGCCGCGCGGAAGGCCAAGGATTTGCAGGCTGCCGCCGACGAGGCGCAGAAGGCGTATGACGAGGCCGTGAAGGCGAACGCGGACAAAGCCAAGGCGTTGGAGGAAGCCAAGGCGGATCAGACGGCGAAGAACGAAGCGTACTCCGCCGCCCAGCAGACCACCAAGGAGGCCCGGTCCGACGTCGATGCGGCCGCCGCCGCCCAGACCGCAGCCCAGACGGCGGTGGACAAGGCGAACACGGCGGTCACCGCCGCGCAGGCGAAGATCGACGCCGCCGACAAGCTGGCCCAGACCGCCGCCAAGGACAAGACGGACGCCGAGAATGCGATCAGGCAGGCCACGGCCGACAAGACGCAGGCGTCGAAGGATCTCGCGAAGGCCAACGAGGCCAAGACGGAGGCCGAGAAGGTCAAGGCCGCCGCGCTTGCCGCGAAGAACGTCTCCGACGCGAAGATCGCGGAGGCCGACGCGAAGGTCAAGGCCGCTGACGAGGCGATCGCCAACGCGCAGAACGCGATCAAGGCCGCCGAGACCGCGAAGAACGACGCCCAGGCGAAGCTGGACGAGGCGAACAGGACCATCGACCGTCTCAACCATGCGGAGGAAAACCTCGCCAAGGCCAACGCGAAGCTGGCGGAAGCGCAGGCCAAGCTGGACGAGGCGAACAAGGCGAAGACTGAGGCCGACAAGGCGTACGAGAAGGCCAAGACGGACTATGACGCCAAGCTCGCCGACAAGCAGGCGTCCGACAAGGAGCTCGCCGCCGCGAAGCAGGCCGAGGCCGAAGCCAAGAAGAAGGCCGAGGAGGAAGCCAGGAAGCAGCAGGAGGCCCAGCAGAAGGCCGACCAGGCCAAGCAGGATGCCGAAGCCAAGAAGCAGAAGGCCGAACAGGCCAGGAAGCAGGCCGCAGGCGTGACGAGCAATGGTCTGGCCTCCACCGGATCGGACACCGCCGCAATCGCCACATTGGCGGCGATCATGACCCTTACGGGCGCCGGCTGCGTGCTCGTAAGGGTGCGCTCCGCCAAGCATGCGGACGGATGGCACGCCATCGAAGGCTGATATCCCTCGCAAGCAGTGAGTTTTGCCCGCCTCTGACCCCATATAGGGGAGAGGTGATTCCCAAAAGAATTCCTCCGATAAATGCGCCCGGAATGGAACCGATTCCTCC
>ERZ1031746.318-NODE-318-length-18130-cov-8.131342_pt1 | contig 18130 bp, 18 predicted proteins | sample MGYA00518171_ERZ1031746 | MGnify/ENA primary metagenome ERZ1031746 (study PRJEB33719, sample SAMN04261238) | wastewater metagenome | biome: rural village; feature: human; material: feces | host: Homo sapiens | place: El Salvador | collected 2013-01-07 ...
GTACATGATATATAGACAGGAATGAGAAGCAGTGCGAAAGCGCTGTTTTTTTCTTGCAAAAAAATCAAGTTTCTTGACAAAGAAAAGATTTTGCTATATGTATATATCAAGTGAGGATTGTGTGTCTCACGGCAAAAATGCTGGTGACATTCTTGAAAAAAGTATATAGAAAAGATGGGACAATAAATGACCAAGGGAAGAATCATAATAGCTGATATAGAAAAAATATCATGTAAGGAAGAGTGGATTCTCTCACAGATAGCACAAAGATATGTTGAAAAGTATCAGAAGCATAAGAGAGAAACGGATAAAAAACAGGAGCTGATAGCGGGATATCTTTTAAAAGAGTATTTAGGTGTAGAAAATGATGCTCAGCTTGTAATGAATAAAAATGGGAAGCCGATGCTTGTGGATGCGAGAAAACATTTTAACCTGTCACATAGCGGTAAATATGTAGTTCTAGCGATTGCTGATCAGGAAGTAGGCATTGATATTGAACGCGTGCGTCCGTATCATGAAGCTACAGCGAAGAAGATATTTTCGAATGAAATACAAAATGCAATGTCTGAACTTTGTGGGGAGGAAAAAGACCGGATATTTACTCAATTATGGACAGAACTAGAAGCGAAGCTGAAAGTAAAAGGCATTGGATTTAGCAAAGAATGGGAAAATGAAAAAGCAAAGGAATATTTTATTGAGACAAGATGTATAGATGAATATTATGTAAGCTTAGCGACAGAAGAAAAAATTTCTATAGAAACAGAATGGTTTGCAGGGAATGGAAAGGAAGTAAAATAGTATGATCAAGCCTATTATGAGAGACATATTTTTCTTAAATCAGAAATCAGAATTGGCAACAGAAGCGGATAAGCAGGTGGCAATAGATCTGCTGGATACACTGAAAGCAAATGAAGCAGGCTGTGTAGGAATGGCTGCGAATATGATCGGAGTAAAAAAGAGAATCATTGCAGTGAATATGGGGTTGTTTAATATTGCTATGTTTAATCCGAAAATCGTGAAACGCACAGGCGCTTATGAGACGGAAGAAGGTTGTCTGTCATTGGATGGAGTGCGAAGCTGCAGACGTTATCAGGAAATAGAAGTTGAATATCAGGATATGAATTTCAAAAAGAAAAGAGAAAAATACAGTGGATGGACGGCTCAGATCATTCAGCATGAAATAGATCATTGCGATGGAATTTTGATATAAATTTTGTTTGTGCATTGAGGAGGTGTGTCGCATGGATTTCAAGTATTGCAAATTAGAAATCTTTATTCCAGAAACACATATTTCGCAGCTACAGAAAGCGTTGCAGTCAGTAGATGCCGGTCATATAGGAAATTATGATTCCTGTATGTCCTGCTCCAAGGTCACCAGTTACTGGAGACCATTAGATGGAACTTCTCCTTACATTGGAAATGTAGGAGAGATTAGTTGTGAGCCGGAAGTGAAAGTTGAAGTGACTGTATTTACAGAAAAAGTGGATGAAACAATTCAGGCAATTAAAGAGGTACATCCATATGAGGAACCGGTAATCAATGCATTGCCGATTTATCGGACAAGCTTTTAAGGGAAAAAGAAGTCTTACGATCAGACAGAAAGGAGACTTCTTTTATTATACAACAGATTCTGATTTCATGCATAGAATAGTTAAGAGAAAATATCGGCAATCATGGAATAATGCCTATGAGATTTTGCGAATTGAGGGAAAAGGAAGTTGTGAATATCTGCAATGGCAAGTGCCTTGGAGGTGTAGTAGATCTGCAGATAAATGTATGCTCCGGTGCGATAGAAGCATTGATTGTTCCGGGACCGGGAAAGTTCTGTGGATTCTTTGGAACGGATAGCGAATATGTGATACCATTTGCATGTATAAAGAAGATTGGACCGGATATTATTCTTGTGGAAATTAAAGAAGAAAAGTTTTTGCAAAAATATTAGACATTGTGTATAATGAAGGCAATAAGATACGTGGAAAGGCGGAGTGGATTATATGAAGTGTCCATATTGTGGCAATCCAGATACAAGAGTGATTGATTCCAGACCAGCAGAGGATAATAGTTCTATCAGAAGAAGACGTTCCTGTGATGAATGTGGTAAGCGTTTTACAACTTATGAAAAGGTAGAGACAATTCCACTGATTGTAATTAAGAAAGATAATAACCGTGAACAGTATGAAAGGGCGAAGATAGAGAATGGAGTTCTGAATGCATGCTACAAGCGTCCGGTTCCGGCTGAAGAGATTCAAAAGACAATTGATGCGATTGAACTGTCAATTTTTAATCGTGAAGAGAAAGAAATCCCAAGCAGTGAGATTGGTGAAATTGTTATGGAGAATCTGAAGACATTGGATCCGGTTGCATATGTCAGATTTGCATCTGTCTACAGAGAGTTCAAAGATGCGAATACATTTATGGACGAATTGAAGAAATTTCTAAAATAATAAAAATCGGTTATACTCTGTTCGTGAGTATAACCGATTTCAATCTTTCGGAGAATGTTAGTATATTACACGGGAGGCGAGAATGAGAACTTATAAATTAACAATTGCTTATGACGGAACTGCATATCAGGGATGGCAGAGACAGGCAAACACAGAGAACACTTTGCAGGGAACTCTGGAGCGAACAATTTCGTCAGTGGCAGGATATCCAGTGGAGATTGATGGTTCAGGACGAACAGATGCAGGTGTTCATGCGAATGGACAGACTGCAACAGTAGTTCTTTCTGGTCGGGTGGAGGATGAATTTTTTACAGAAAAGATAAATTCAAGATTACCTGAAGATATTCGGATTTTAGATGCAGAGCTTGTGAGGAATGGATTTCATGCGAGAAAAAGTGCAGTTGGAAAAAAATACATTTATCAGCTGGATTTGGCGGAGAAACCAGATGTATTCACAAGACGATATACATATCATTTTCCGCAGAGATTGGATTTAGATGCGATGAGAAAGGCAGCACAATTGTTGATTGGCACGTATGAGTTTGCCGGATATACGGATAAAAAGGATGAAAAGTCCACAAAAAGAACAATTTATGCTATAATGATTTGCGGACAAGGAAGCAAAGTCAGTATTCAATATGAAGGAACAGGATTTCTTTACCATATGGTAAGGATTTTGACAGGAACTTTGCTGGAAGTTGGAACCGGAGCACGAAGCATAGAAAGTGTGAAGGAACCTTTGAAATCAAAAGATAGAAGTCAGGCTGGATTTTTAGCACCTGCAAGAGGGTTATTCCTTGATGAGGTGTATTATTGATTCGGTTATGGAAAGTTGCTGATTATTCACAGAAGAGTTGGCGAATGGACGGTGAACAGCAACACTCTTGAAAGGGAGGATGCAGCGTATTGAAATTAATATCATGGAATGTAAATGGTATTCGTGCCTGTGTACAGAAAGGATTTCTTGATTTCTTTCATGAGGCAGATGCGGATATCTTCTGTATTCAAGAGACGAAGATGCAGGAAGGACAGCTAAATCTGGAATTAGAAGGCTATTATCAGTATTGGAATTATGCTGTGAAGAAGGGATATTCCGGAACAGCTGTGTTTACAAAGAAAGAACCATTGTCGGTGAGTTATGGAATCGGTATTGAGGAGCATGACCAGGAAGGACGTGTGATTACGTGTGAATTTGAAGAGTTTTATTTCGTCACAGTATACACACCGAATTCTCAGAATGGGCTGGCAAGGTTAGATTACAGAATGAAGTGGGAGGATGACTTCCGCACTTATCTGAAGAAGTTAGAAGAGACAAAGCCGGTGATTGTGACTGGAGATATGAATGTAGCGTACAAAGAGATTGATCTTAAGAATCCGAAGACCAACCGTAAGAATGCAGGTTTTACGGATGAGGAAAGACAGAAGTTTACTGAACTTCTGGATGCAGGATTTATTGATACATTCCGGTACTTTTATCCGGAGCAGACAGGAATCTATTCCTGGTGGTCTTATCGTTTCAGTGCCAGGGCGAAGAATGCAGGCTGGCGTATAGACTACTTCTGTGTCTCGGAAAGTTTAAAGGACAGACTGGACGATGCGAAGATACTTACAGATATTATGGGATCAGATCATTGCCCGGTTGAATTGGATTTGAAATAATAGAAAGAGGAGAAGAGAACAATGACAAAGATTGACATTATTTCAGGATTTCTTGGAGCAGGAAAGACAACTTTAATTAAGAAGCTTCTTTCTGACGCATACAAGGGAGAGCAGGTTGTATTGATCGAGAATGAATTTGGAGAGATCGGTATTGATGGTGGATTTTTGAAGGAAGCAGGAATTGAGATTCGTGAGATGAATTCAGGATGTATCTGTTGTTCACTGGTTGGAGATTTTGGAAAATCTCTTCATGAGGTCGTAGATACTTATCATCCGGATCGTATTCTGATTGAGCCATCAGGAGTTGGAAAGCTTTCTGATGTAATCAAGGCTGTACAGGATGTTCAGGGTGAGATTGATGCAGAACTCAATAGCTTTACAACAGTTGTAGATGTAACAAAGTGCAAGATTTACCGTAAGAACTTTGGCGAATTTTTCAGCAATCAGATTGAATATGCAGGTGCAGTTATTTTAAGCCGTACAGATAAAGCAAAATCGGAGAAGATTCAGGAAAGTGTTGCACTGTTAAGAGAACTGAATGAAAAAGCTCCAATCATCACAACACCGATCGAGCAGCTTCCGGGCGAGAAGATTCTTGAAACAATGGAATCAAGCAAATCTCTTGAAGATGAATTGCTCGCAGAAGTAGCCAAGGAAGCACATGATCATGAACATCATCACCACCACGATCATGAAGAGTGTGATCACGAGCATCATCACCATCACGATCATGAAGAGTGTGATCACGAGCATCATCACCACGATCATGAAGAGTGTGATTACGAGCATCATCACCACGATCATGAGGAGTGTGATCACGAGCATCATCACCACCACGATCATGAAGAGCATGAGCACCATCATCATGACGGAGAGTGCAGTTGTGGATGCGGACATCACCATCATGATCATGAAGGCCATCATCATGCAGATGAAGTCTTTACAAGCTGGGGTAAAGAGACAATTCATACTTATACAAAGGATGAGGTCAGTGCAATTCTGAAGACTCTTGAAGAGGACGGCTCTTACGGAAATGTACTCCGTGCAAAAGGAATGGTTGCAGGTGCAGACGGTGAGTGGATTTACTTTGATATGGTTCCAGAGGAACATGAAGTAAGAACAGGAGCACCGGAATACACAGGAAGAATCTGTGTGATCGGAGCAGAGCTTAACGAAGACAAGCTTGCAGAATTATTTAAGGTGAAATAAAAAGGATAAGCAAAGCAGTAACCCATAGGGGGCTGTGTAGCATTATGTAATAACAGATGTCTTCTGCGAAAGGGAGACGGAATGGAGATAGATATGATGAAAGAGCCAGATGTTATGGTTTATCTGATGACAGGTTTTTTGGACAGTGGTAAAACTCAGTTCCTGAATTTTACACTATCTCAGGATTACTTTCAGATTGATGGAAAGACACTTCTGATTCTCTGCGAAGAGGGAGAAGAAGAGTATGATCCGAGAGAATTGCTGAAGTATGGTGTCGTTATTGAGACTGTAGAAGATAAAGAAGATCTGACAGAAGAATGGCTGGAAGAGATGAATAAGAAGCACAAGCCGGAACGTGTGGTTATCGAGTATAACGGTATGTGGCAGGTGAGTGAATTTGAGAAGATGAAGCTTCCGGCAGGATGGGCTATTGAGCAGAAGATCACAACGGTAGATGCAAGTACTTTTCAGATGTATCTGACAAACTTAAAACCACTGTTTGTAGAGATGGTAAAGGGCGCAGAGCTTGTTCTGTTCAACCGTTGCGAGGATAAGAAACCGTTGGCAGGATACCGTAGGAGTGTTAAGGTTGTAAGCCCTCAGGCAGAAGTAATCTTTGAGGATGAGAACGGTGAGGTAGACAATATCTTTGAAGACGAAGTACCATATGATCTCAAAGCACCTGTGATTGAGATTCCAAGAGAAGATTATGGTATCTGGTATATTGATATGCAGGAGCATCCGGAGCGCTATAAAGGAAAAGTTATAGAATTTGTTGCAAAGGTTATGAAACCAAAAGCATTTCCGTCTAAGGTATTCTATCCGGGGCGTATGGCAATGACTTGCTGTGCAGATGATACATCTTTCCTTGGATATGTTTGCAGAAGCGCTTATGCGCCGAAGCTGAATGCGGGAGACTGGGTAAAAATTCGTGCAAAAGTGCGTTATGCGAATCTGTCCGTATACGGCGGAGAAGGACCGGTGCTTGAGGCAGAGAATATTGAGCCTGCAGAACCAATTGAAGAGTTAGTATATTTTAATTAAGACAAGCAATAAGACAAAGTAATAAAACAAGAAATGGGAGGAGAACTTCATGGCAAAGAAATATGATGTAATCGCATTAGGAGAGCTTCTGATTGATTTTACAATGAATGGACAAAGCGAGCAGGGAAACAATATGTTTGAGGCTTGCCCGGGAGGTGCACCGTGTAATGTGCTGGCACTTCTGAACAAGATGGGAAAGAAGACAGCATTTATAGGAAAAGTTGGAAAAGATCAGTTTGGAGCGTTATTAAGAGATACGATTACGGAAGCCGGAATCGATGCCTCCAATCTGATGGTTGACGAAAATGTGAATACAACACTTGCGTTTGTACATACATTCCCAGATGGAGACAGAGAGTTCTCATTTTACCGTAATCCGGGAGCGGATATGATGCTTACTGCAGATGAAGTGAATCCAGAAGTAGTAAAAGATACAAAAGTCTTTCATTTTGGAACACTTTCTATGACACATGAAGGTGTGCGTGAAGCGACAAAGAAAGCGGTAGAAACAGCAAAAGCAAATGGTTGCCTTGTATCCTTTGATCCAAATCTGAGACCGCCGCTGTGGAGCTCTCTTGATCTTGCAAAAGAGCAGATGGAGTATGGATTTGGAAAATGTGATATCCTGAAGATCTCTGATAATGAAATTCAGTTTGTATCCGGTAAGGAAGACTATGATGAGGGAATCGCATATCTGCAGGAGACATACAATATTCCGCTGATTCTTTTGACTATGGGAAAAGACGGAAGTAGAGCTTATTACAAAGGCATGCGCGTAGAGAGACCGGGATTTTCAGTGAAAGCAATTGAGACAACCGGTGCAGGAGATACTTTCTGTGGAAGTTCTTTGAATTATCTGGTTGATCATGATTTTGAGAATCTGACAGAGGAACAGTTAGGAGAGATGCTGACATTTGCGAATGCGGCAGCAGCACTTGTAACAACAAAGAAGGGTGCGATCAAAGCAATGCCTGTAAAAGAAGAAGTTCTTGAACTGATTCAGAAATAATTGACAAGAAAACAGTCAATCATTATAATGTAACACAGAAACAAGGGCGTTTCCAACTTAGGTGGAGAACGCCCTTTTATCGTATCAGTTTATGATAAAGGAGGTCGAAAAATAATGCATAACTATACAAGAGATGATATTTTTCACATAGTAGAGGAAGAAGATGTCGCTTTCATCAGATTGCAGTTTACAGATATTTTTGGAACGATGAAAAATATGGCGGTAACAGTAGGACAGCTTGAAAAAGCATTGGATAACCGCTGTATGTTTGATGTTTCTTCCTTGGAAGGGGTTGCAGATGAGGAAGAATCAGATATGTATTTATATCCGGATTTGAGTACATTTGAAATCTTTCCATGGAGACCACAGCAGGGAAAAGTTGCAAGACTGATCTGTGATGTGTATAAAAAAGATGGAACACCGTATGAAGGCGATCCGCGTTATGTACTCAGAAAGGCTGTTGCGGAGGCGAAAGAGATGGGATATACGATGAATGTCGGCCCGGAATGCGAGTTCTTTCTTTTCCATACAGATGATGACGGTAGACCGACAACAGTAACTCACGAGCAGGGAGGATATTTTGATGTAGGGCCATTGGATCTTGGAGAAAATGCGAGAAGAGATATGATCTTAACATTAGAAGATATGGGGTTTGAGATTATTTCCTCACATCATGAGATTGCGCCGGCGCAACATGAAATCGACTTTCACTACGATGAGGCGATGATTACAGCAGATAATCTGATGACATTTAAGATGGTTGTCAAGACAATCGCAAAACGACACGGTCTGCACGCGACATTTATGCCAAAGCCGAAGAGTGAGACTTATGGGTCAGGAATGCACATTAATTTGTCTTTATATAAAAACGATGGAACAAATGCACTTTATAACGCAGAGGATGAGAATGGACTCAGCCAGGAAGGATATTATTTTATTGGTGGCTTGATGAAACATATGAAGGCAATCACCTGTATTACAAATCCAACGATCAATTCTTATAAACGTTTTGTGCCGGGGTATGAAGCACCCGTTTATATGGGATGGTCAGCTAAGACAAGAGGACCTTTGATCCGTGTGTCTATGGAGAAAGAAGACAATTCAAGACTGGAACTTCGCAGTCCGGATGCTACGGCGAATCCATATCTGGCGCTTGCAGTACTTCTGAAAGCCGGGGTGGATGGAATTAAGAATCAGATTATGCCTCCGAAGAATATTGATGAAAATATTCAGAAGATGACGCAGGAAAGAAGAGATGAACTTCAAGTGGAAGAACTGCCGAGAACGCTTGGGGCTGCTACAGCAGAGCTTGAGAAAGATGAACTGCTGATCAGCGTATTAGGGAAAAAGCTTGCCGAGAAGATCATAAAAGCAAATAAGAAAGAATATAAAGAATATTGTATGCAGGTGACAGACTGGGAGATCGATCATTATCTTTACAGGCTGTAGTTCAGGTATCCTGGCATTGGGCATTTAGAGAGAACGGATTGATAGAAGAGTAGTTAGCGGAAGAGGTGAGCAGATATGAGCAACATTATTGTCGTTTTCCCAAAGAGGGAAAATGCAGTAAATATCCGTAATAGTTTGGTTCGTGCGGGTATTGAAGTATCTGCGGTATGTTTGACAGGAGCTAAGGTTTTGCAGTATGCTGATAACTGGAACGATGGAATTGTCGTGTGTGGTTATCGGTTTCAAGATATGCAGTATACAGATTTACGAGAATCTCTTCCGGATACGTTTGACATGCTTTTGGTGGCTTCAGCAGATAAGTGGATGGATGGACTGCCGGATGGGGTTGTAGGACTTCCACTCCCAATCAAAGTTTATGATTTGGTAAATACCGTTGAAATGATTCAGCAGACACAGAGCAGGAAGAGAAGAAAGCGCAGAGAAACGATACGAAAGAGAGACGATTCTCAGAGAAAGATAATCGATCAGGCGAAAGCGCTTCTGATAGAACGAAATAACATGTCAGAAGAGGAAGCACATCGATATTTACAGAAGAGCAGTATGGAAAGTGGGACTAATATGCTCGAAACAGCACAGATGGTGCTGACAATTATGAATGAATAAGAGGCAGCTGTTAACAGTAACGAATAAGAAGTGCTGTAAACAATAACAAATGAGTGGACTGTCAGTGATGACAGCGGAACGGAGAAGAGAATGAAATTTACAAAAATGCAGGGAATTGGAAATGATTATGTGTATGTAAACTGTTTTGAAGAGAAGGTAGAAGATCCATCAGCGTTGGCAATCCAGGTGAGTGACAGACATTTTGGAATAGGATCTGATGGATTGATCCTGATTTGTCCGTCGGAAGTGGCAGACTGTGAGATGGCTATGTATAATGCGGATGGCTCTAGAGGAGAAATGTGTGGAAATGGAGTTCGCTGTGTTGGAAAATATATGTATGATTACGGTCTGACTGACAAAACAGAGATTACAGTTGAGACTTTAGCAGGAATCAAAACACTTCAGCTTTTCGTAGAAAATGGAAAAGTTGCGAAGGTTCGAGTTGATATGGGGAGCCCAATCTTGACACCGGCAGAAATTCCGGTTGTGGCTGAGGGAGATAAAGCTGTAGATGAACCGATTCTTGTGGATGGAAAAGAATATCGTATGACTTGCGTATCTATGGGAAATCCGCACGCAGTTGTTTATGTAGATGATGTTGATAATCTTCCGATTGAAGAAATCGGACCAAAATTCGAAGGCCATGAGAGATTTCCAAGACGTGTGAACACAGAGTTTGTAAAAGTACTGGATAGACATACTGTACAGATGCGTGTTTGGGAGAGAGGATCTGCGGAGACACTTGCCTGCGGAACAGGAGCATGTGCTGTAGTTGTTTCCTGTATTCTGAATGGATTGACAGAAGATGAAGTAACTGTAAAGCTTCTTGGCGGAGATTTGGAGATTCAGTGGGATCAGGAGAAGAACACAGTTTATATGACAGGACCGGCAACCGTTGTATTTGATGGGGAGCTGAAATAAAGATTTGATGAATAGATAATGATGGTGCGTTGACTGATTTTCATTTTTGTGAATTTGAGGTCAACGCATTTTGTTTATAATATTAATTTAATAACAAAGAGACTATAACAAAAAAGAGATTACAAATTGTAATCTCTTAAAACATCGGAGTGACAAGATTCGAACTTGCGACCTCTACGTCCCGAACGTAGCGCTCTACCAAACTGAGCCACACTCCGATAAAATAGGGAACTTGCCGAAGCAAATTCCCAGCTACGGAAAAGGGACTTGAACCCCTACTAACAGAGTCAGAGTCTGCTGTGCTGCCAATTACACCATTCCGCATTACTTGAGTTTTGTTTGTTGCTTGTTTCAAACAACATGGTTATTATATCAAAGCTACAGAAAAATGCAACCCCTTTTTTGATATTTTTGCGTTAGACTTTTTAAAGAAATTGTCTTAAATGTCAGAAAATTAAGAAAATTCATTTCGCCAAACGAAAAAGGGTATCGACGGTAGCGAAAAAAGCATCAATGGCAGAAAAAAGGGCATCGACAGTTACTAAAATCTATAAGATCACTCTACAAGAAAAGCTCTGCAATAAATACAACTGCGCAGCAAAGAACTGCGACCGGCAGCAGTCCTGCACCACACCATGCGGCTACAACTCCAACAACGAGAGCGAGAACTCCGGAGATTGGAGACTGTGTGGCATGAAGGATCGCCGGGAATGTCATCACTGCTAGTGTGACATAAGGTACATAGTATAGAAAGGACTGAAGAAACTGGTTCTTCAAAGGTTTTCGAATCAAGGTCATCGGCAGTACGCGGATTAAATAAGAGATACCGCCCATGATAAGAATATAAATATAAATGTTGTGTGTCATAATTTTATTCCTTCTGAGTAACTGAAAAGTTACGTTTTTATTATTGCTTAGTTGAAGCTGAAGTTTCATCTTCTGTCGGTATAGGGAAGAAGAACGCTGCTCCGGCTGAAAGTATGACGGTCAGTATAATTGTTCTGGTACCATCCGACAGAGTGGAGATCCAAGGCAGGCAAGTTGCTGCGAAGCTTGAGATAAATGCAAGAGTAACCAGTCCCGCAACGACTTTATTCTGCTTCGAAGGAGGAATGATGATAGCGATAAACATTCCAAAGAGGGCAACACTAAATGCACTGACCATACGCGGTGACATGATATTTCCGGCAATAACACCGAGCATAGTTCCAAAAGCCCAGCCCGGAAGCGGAGTTACCATCGCGCCATAGGTATAATAAGGGTTTAAAGTACCGGGCCTGCTGATCGCAATTCCAAAAAGTTCGTCTGTGATATCATAACTCATCAGCAGACGGTGTCCTAACGAAAGGTCGGGACTCAAACGCTGACTCATGGCACAGCTCATCAGAAGATAACGTGCATTTGTGATCAATGTGACAATTGCAACCTCAATATAAGGAGAGTTTGCAGCAATTACAGTCAGTCCGGCATACTCTCCGGCAGATGCATTATTTAACAGACTCATAAGGAATCCCTGAAATGCATTCAGGCCGATATTTCTTGCGGCAATACCGATTGAAAAGGAGACCGCAAGATATCCAAGACCGATCGGAATTCCATCGCGAAAACCACGACGAAATGCCTGACTATTAGATTCTTTCATAATAATAAACCACCTTAGTTACAAATTTTGTCTCTGAGGGATATTGTATCATTTTTGCTGAGGAAATCAAAGTCGGAAATGAGGCCAAATCCTCCAATTTATAACATTTCTTGACGCATTTGTGTAAGTGTGATAGAATGACCCCGTTGTAACATATAATTTAATACAGATGCGTGAGGTGTCAGTCAGATGGATGATGGCGTCCTGATTATGAATGATCAGAGGAACGACGTGGAAAATCTGGACTGGTGAAAAGGGAAACAGGTGAGAATCCTGTACGAACTCGTCACCGTATTTCGTGAGCTTGTGTTTTGAGACCACTGGGAGACCGGGAAGGTGAAGCAGAAGCATTTGAACGATTAGCCGGGAGACCTGCCTTTCGCAGTACAGGAATGAAGAATTCATGCCACGAGGAATTGGCCGTACGAAAGAAAATGATTTAGACTGCAGTAATTATTTACAGATAGATTGTAAATGATCACCGGTTTTTCTTTGCGTACCCTCGTTTGATTCGAGGGTGTTTTCATTTCTGAGAATAAGAAATCAGGAGGATGACAATGAAAAAGAAAGTATTAATGGTTTTACTGGCAGCAACACTTAGTGTGTCCATGATTGCAGGATGTGGATCAAAGGGCGACAACAACACTGACACAACAAAGACAGAGTCTAAACAGGACAGTGATCAGGAAGCAGCAGATAAAGTTGCGAAGCTGATCGATGACATTTATGTTCAGGAAAGAACAGACAAGACAGATGAGCAGTGTACAGCAGCGAAAGAAGCATGGGATGCACTGACAGATGCACAGAAAGAACTTGTTGAGGGAGAGAATGCGGATCCGGATTATTTCGGAAGAGATACAGGAGATGCATCCAAGGATGATCCGCTCAACGCTGATGAGATCGGTGAAAATGAAATCCTTGTAGTAAGTTTTGGAACATCCTTCAATGACAGCCGTGCGACAGATATCGGTGGTATTGAGAAGGCAGTTCAGGCAGCTTATCCGGACTGGTCTGTAAGAAGAGCATTTACAGCACAGATCATCATCAATCACGTACAGGCTCGTGATGGCGAGAAGATCGACAATGTGGATCAGGCATTGCAGAGAGCTGTAGACAATGGAGTGAAGAACCTTGTTGTACAGCCGACACATCTGATGCATGGAGCAGAATATGATGAACTTACAGCAGCATTAGAGGGATATAAAGATAAGTTTGAATCTGTTAAGATTGCAGAGCCACTTCTCGGAGAGGTTGGAGCTGATGCAACAGTTATTAATGCAGACAAGGCAGCAGTAGCGGAAGCAATCACAGCAGAGGCAGTGAAAGACGCCGGATTTGACAGTTTAGATGCAGTGAAAGAAGACGGAACAGCATTTGTATTCATGGGACATGGTACATCTCATACTGCAAAGGTAAGTTATTCTCAGATGCAGACACAGATGGAACAGCTTGGATATGACAATGTATTTATCGGAACTGTAGAGGGTGAGCCGGAAGATACATCCTGCGAGGCAGTGATCGAGAAACTGAAAGAAGCAGGATATAAGAAAGTAATCCTTCGTCCGCTGATGGTTGTTGCAGGAGACCATGCGAACAACGATATGGCCGGAGATGACGATGATTCCTGGAAGAGCCAGTTTGAGGCATCAGGAGCATTTGACAGCATTGATACTCAGATTGCAGGTTTAGGAGAGATCCAGGCAATCCAGCAGCTGTATGTAGCACATACACAGGCTGCAATTGATGCAGAGTAATTTGTAAGAAGATATTGAGAAGGTCATGCTTGTTCAGAGAAAAGGGAATGGCATGACCTTTTTTGAATTAATGAAAGGAAGGATTTAGATGAAAAAGAAGTTATTAATGGTATTAATTTCTGTTTCTATGATCGCATCTGTATTTACAGGATGTGGAAATAGCACAGAGGCTAAAGACAGTGGAAAAGCACAGACAGAACAGGCGGATACAAAAGAGGATTCTGCAGATAAGGCAGATGAGGAGCAGGCAGCACTGGAAGACGGAACATATACAGCAGAGTTCCAAACAGACAGCTCTATGTTCCATGTGAATGAAGCAATGGATGGAAAAGGAACACTGACAGTAGAGGATGGGAAAATGACAATTCATATCAGTCTGGTGTCTAAAAATATTGTCAATCTGTTCGAAGGAACTGCCGAGGATGCACAGAAGGATGGCGCAGAACTGCTTCAGCCTACAACAGATACTATTAATTACAGCGATGGAACATCTGATGAGGTCTATGGATTCGACGTTCCGGTTCCGGCACTGGACAAAGAATTTGATCTTGCATTGATCGGAAAAAAGGGAACATGGTATGATCACAAGGTCAGTGTGACAAATCCGGTGAAAGTAGAAGAATAAAATGCATTTGTAACCTTTACAAACCGGCAAAGAAGGGATAAGATACTTTTATAAAACAATTTATAAAAGGAGCCTTGGATATGGCTGGAGCGGAAAAGAGAAATATTACAAAATCAAAAATAGTAAATTATATTATAAATCACGAAGCAACGTCTAAAGTGGAATTGTCGAAGGATCTCAATCTTAGTATGCCGACTGTATTGTCGAATGTGAATGAGCTCTTGGCTAATGGAATTGCGGTTGAAACCGGAGAATATGAATCTACAGGCGGGCGAAAAGCAAAACGAATCAGTATTAATCCAGCGTACCGTTATGCGGTTGGGATAAGGATCACTGCGAAGCATGCAGGATTTGTACTTGTGAATTTGAGCTATGAGATAGAGAAATATGAAAGGATCCGCTTAGAATTTTCAACAGAGGCCGCTTACTACTTACAATTGAGCGAAGCATTGGAAAGATTTCTTTCAGATGTAGAAAACAGAGAACGAATCTTGGGAATCGGAATTTCAATTCCGGGAATTGTTAATTCGAAAGAACGAATGCTGATCAAATCTCATGCGCTCCAATTGGAGAATTATAGTTTAAGCTTTTTGGAACAGATCTTTTCACTTCCGGTTTATTTTGAAAATGATGCCAATGCGGCAATGATGGCAGAGGATTTAAATAACTATAGAAATGCATTGTATCTTTCATTGAATAACACACTCGGAGGAGCATTTTGCATTGACGGGAAATTGATTCCGGGAGCGAATCAGAAAGCCGGAGAATTTGGACATATGATCCTTGTTCCGGGCGGAAAGAAATGTTATTGTGGAAAACAAGGCTGTGCGGATGCTTACTGTGCGGCGAGCGTGCTGACAGATGATACCAAAGAGACACTGGAACAGTTTATGAAGAAGGTGGAAGAGCAGGACGGACAGGCTGTGAAGGTTTGGAAAGAGTATCTTAATAATCTGGCAATCCTTATTTCAAATCTGAGAATGGCATATGATATGGATATTATTCTTGGAGGAGAAGTAGGGGGATATCTTGCAGATCATATGATAACCTTAGGGAAAAAAGTAATGGAATATAATGGATTTGAGCATGATGCGAGATACCTGAAAGTTTGTTCATATAAGAGAGAAGCCTCGGCAGTTGGTGTGGCAAAACATTATTTGCAGGCTTTTATTAAAACATTATAACGATCAGAATAATAGAAAGTTAGAAAATCCAGAGAAGAAACATTTTTAATACATGTTTCTTCCCTGGACTTTTTTTGCGCAAACTGCATAAAAATCATAGCGAAATCTTGTGCAATAGGCAGAACTGAACAATAACATATTGACAAAATATATTTCCTGAACAATAATGTAATTACTTTAATAAAACATTTAATAAAAGATATTCAATAAAGGAGGAAAACGTTATGTTACAGCAGGTAATGACAAACCCGGGAGAAATTATTTTCAGAGAGGTACCGGTTCCGGAAGTGAAAGATGATCAGGTACTGGTTAAGATTATGAATATTGGAATCTGTGGATCTGATATTCACGTATATCATGGAAAGCATCCATTTACAAAATACCCGGTGACTCAGGGACATGAGGTATCCGGTGAGATTGCCAAGGTCGGAAAAGATGTTACAGAATTTCATGAAGGACAGAAAGTTACGATCGAGCCACAGGTTTACTGCGGACAGTGTTATCCGTGCCGCCATGGAAAATATAACCTTTGTGAGGAACTTAAGGTTATGGGATTCCAGACAACAGGAACAGCTTCAGAATATTTTGCAGTAGATGCCTCTAAAGTAACACCGATTCCGGAAGATATGTCTTATGAAGAAGGTGCCATGATCGAGCCTCTGGCAGTTGCAGTGCATGGAGTAAAGCAGGTAGGAGATGTAAAGGGATTGAATATTGCAGTTCTTGGTGCAGGACCGATCGGTAACCTGGTTGCACAGGCAGCAAAAGGAATGGGCGCCGCAAAGGTAATGATCACAGATGTCAGCGACCTTCGTCTGGATAAGGCAAAAGAATGTGGTATTGATGTATGCGTTAATACTATGGAGAAGGACTTTGGCGAGGCAATGGTTGAAGCCTTTGGTCCTGACAAGGCAGATGTGATCTATGATTGCGCAGGAAATAATATCACAATGGGACAGGCGATTAAATACGCAAGAAAAGGAAGTATTATCGTTCTTGTTGCCGTATTTGCGGGAATGGCAACAGTAGACCTTGCAGTTGCAAATGATCACGAACTGGATATCAAGAGCACAATGATGTATCGTCATGATGATTATGTAGATGGTATAGAACTTGTAAATGAAGGAAAAGTTCATTTAAGACCATTGATTTCTAAGACATTTGCATTCAAAGATTATCTGAAAGCATATCAGTATATTGATGATAACCGCGAGACAACGATGAAAGTAATCATCAATGTGCAGGAGAAATAGGTGATCGAATCAAGAGAGAACAGAGTTTTATCAGAAACTCTGACTAGGAGGTAATTAATGGAAAACGAGAGCAATAATGGAAAAGTGCCTCTGATTAGCAAGATTGCATATGGTTTCGGAGATGTAGGATGTAACTTTAGCTGGATGTTTGTCAGTAACTTTTTAATGATTTTCTATACAGATGTATTTGGAATCAGTATGGCGGCAGTATCAGCATTGATGCTTTTCTCAAGATTCTGGGATGCGATCAATGATCCGATCGTAGGTGGATTAACAGATAAAACAAACACAAGATGGGGAAGATACCGTCCATGGCTGTTGGTGGCAGCACCGATCACATCAGTGCTTTTGATCCTTTCTTTCTGGGCGCACCCAGATTGGTCAAATACATCGAAAATAGTTTACATGGTAATTACATACTGTCTTCTCGTCTTAGGATACACCTGTGTAAACATTCCATATGGAACACTTTGCGGTGCTATGACACAGGATATTGATGAGCGTGCCAAGATCAATACATCTCGTTCCGTAGCAGCAATGATCGCAATCGGAATCATCAATATCGTAACAGTGCCACTGATCAGCAGGCTTGGAAGCAACAGTGTAAAGAACGGTTATCTGTTTGTTGCAATTATTTACGGATGCATCTTTGCTGCATGTCATTTCTTCTGTTTTGCAAAGACAAAAGAGCAGGTGACAATTCCGGAGAAAGAAAAAATCTCCATTAAAGTACAGTTGAAGGCCGTTATGCAGAATAGACCATATCTGCTTGCATTAGTTGGACAGGTGCTGTTTGGTTTCACCTTATATGGAAGAAATGCAAATATTTTATATTATTTCACTTATGTAGAAGGAGATGCCTCCTATTATACAACATATTCCATGTGTATTATTATTCCTTCAATTATCGGTGCAGCTTGCTTCCAGCCGGTATTCCGCAAGTTGAATAATAAAGGAAGAACAGCATCTGTTTTTGCATTACTTACAGGAATCGCTATGCTTGTAATGTTCTTCTTTAATGTAAAAGAATCTCCAATTGTATTCTATGCATTGGCAGGTATTACACAGTTCTTCTTTTCAGGATTTAACACTGCAATCTATGCGATCATTCCGGATTGTGTGGAATACGGTGAGTGGAAAACAGGACTTAGAAATGATGGATTCCAGTATGCATTTGTTTCTCTTGGAAATAAAATCGGAATGGCTATAGGAACTGCACTCCTTGCAGCTCTGCTTGGTAAATATGGATATGTGGCAAATCAGGTACAGAATCCGGAAGTAATTGCAGTTATGAAACATGCATTTTCAACAAT
>ERZ1031746.319-NODE-319-length-18122-cov-13.701334_pt1 | contig 18122 bp, 14 predicted proteins | sample MGYA00518171_ERZ1031746 | MGnify/ENA primary metagenome ERZ1031746 (study PRJEB33719, sample SAMN04261238) | wastewater metagenome | biome: rural village; feature: human; material: feces | host: Homo sapiens | place: El Salvador | collected 2013-01-07 ...
GTGGCGGCGGACGCTTTGCCGCGCGCGCGTCCCTGCTCAGCGGCCATTGAACTTCTCCTGGGTGGCGGCGAGTCCGTCGAAGATGATGGTTTCGGCCGCGTCGGCGCCGTCTGCGAGGAATTCCGGCAGCTGCTTGCGCTGGTCGGGTCCGAAACCGCCGAGCACCCAGTTGACGGTGTTGTCGTGCGCGTGGGCTCCGCGCTGAGCGTGGCCGACGCCCATGCGCACGCGCGCGTACTTCGGGGTGCTCAGGGCTTTGTCGATTGATTTGATGCCGTTGTGCCCGCCGGCGGATCCGCCCGCCTTGACCTTTATGCGGCCGAATTCGAGATCCATGTCGTCATGGATGACGACGACGTGATCCGGCTGGATCTGATAGTACGCGCTGATCGAGGCGACCGCGTTGCCCGAGTCGTTCATGTAGGTCAGCGGCTTGGCGAGGAAGAACTTGACGTTGCGACCCTGCAGATTCATCGCGCCCTTGCCGAGCATCGCGAGCCCCTTGTGGTCGGAAAAGGCGACGGACCAGCGTTCGGCCAATATGTCGGCGGTCATGAAGCCCATGTTGTGACGGGTGCCCTCGTACTTCTTGCCGGGATTGCCCAGCCCCACGATCAGCCAGAAATCGGATGCCATGTGTTACTCTCCTGTCTTCAACCTTAAGGATTGTACCCCACCCGCCAACGCCTTGACCCAATAGCTCATGTCATGCAGCTTGCCGTCAAGCGCGCCCACCGCGGCGGGAAGCAGGCCGAACCGGATGAATCCGAACCGCCGCATGAGCGCGACGGAGCCGGCGTTGTCGGCGTAGATGATCGCCGTGACATGCGTGAATCCGCGCTCTGCCGCGGCATCGATCAGCCATCGCACCATCATGGTGCCGAGTCCCTGGCGCTGGTGGTCGCCGGCGATGTAGTAGCTCAGTTCGGCGATGCCGTCGTATCCGGCCCGCTGATGGAATTTCGAAAGCGAGCCGAACCCCACGACGGCGCCTTCGGGACCTTCGATGACGACGACCGGATACTTGGCGCGTGGCTGATGGGAGTCGACCCACGCACGACGGCTTTCCAGAGACACCGGTTCAAGGTCGGCGGACGCTCCCCCACGGATCACCGCCTCGTTGTAGATGTCGGCGATGGCCGGAACGTCGGCGTCAACGGCCGCGCGGATGGTATAGGACATGTCTTCAAGCATAACAACCGCCCTGCCGGCGGGATAGGGCGGGTGAGACTGGTGTCAGCGGTGCATGATGCGCGATTCGCCTCGATCCGCCGACAGGAACGTGGACAACGGCCGCACAATCACGAAATGCGGGAGTTGTCCAGAACGAACACGATACAACTGCCGCAAAACAGCCCTTTGCAGCAGTTATCCAGCATAAAACCACGAAATTCCGGCCATCCGGGACATGCCCGCGTTATCGTCCGCAGGACAACGGCCGCAAAATCGCGAAACGCGGGAGTTGTCCCGGCCATCCGACCGAACGCGGTCAATGGACGTCGGCCGTGCCGCTTGCCGGCAACGCCGTCAGCGGAACGGCCGAAGCGTCACGAGGCGGTGTAGAAGTCGACGGCCTCCTCGATGCCACCGCTGAACATGGCTTTGCCCTTCTGGATGACGATGCCCCTGTGGCAGAACTCCTTCGCGGTGCCGGTCGAGTGGGTGACGAACAGCACGGTCACGTTCTCGTTGGCGATGATGCTGTTGACCCGCTCACGGCACTTCTTCGCGAACTTGCGGTCGCCGACGGACAGCGCCTCGTCCACCACCAGTCGGATGATGATGCTTCTTATATATAGGTTCTTCCGCGCGTTCCCGCGCAAGCGTAGGATTGTGTGCCTGAGTCGCGAGAGCGACCGACCGACCACCGATTTCCGGCTCATCCGCCATTATGTGAGACAGACGCATCCGTATTATTCCGTGGTGATCCTCGCCAAGAAGCTGCACAACCCGGTACGATACGGGTTCCATATGATCCGGCAGCTGTATTTCATCGCCACCAGCCAGGCGGTGCTGCTCGACACCTACGCCATCGTGGTAAGCCTGCTCGCCGGCTACATCGACGTGCCCGTCATCCAGATGTGGCATGCGCTCGGCAACATGAAGAAGTTCGGATACACCGCGTTGGGCCCCAAGGAAGGACGGAAGTTCTCCACCGCCTCGCTGCTGAACATGCATCGCGGGTACACGTCCGTGCTCATCTCATCCAAATCGTTCATCAGCGATTACGCTCGCGGCTTCGACATCGACCCGTCCATCATCTACGAGGCGCCACTGCCCCGCACCGATCTGCTGATCAACAGCTCGTACCGGGCGCAGCAGCGCGAACGCATCATCCGCGAGTTCCCGGAACTCGGGCGCAAGCTCAACATCGTCTACTGCCCCACGTTCCGCAAAAAGACGCCCGCCAATCAGACTCAGGCGGCAGCAGCCCTCGCCGATGCCATCGATTACGACAAGTACAACCTGATCGTGAAATGCCATCCGTTGGACGACCTGCGTATCAACAATCCGCACGTGTTCCAGCACTATCCGAGCCAGTACGACATGCTGTTCGTCGCCGATTACGTCATCAGCGACTATTCGACCGTGATCTATGAGGCCGGACTGCTTGACCTGCCGGTGTTCCTCTATGCGTACGACTGGCCGGACTATTCGAAGAAACGCAGCCTGTACATCGACCCGAAGCGCGATATCCCGACGCTGTTCACGGATGATGCCGAGGCGATCGTGAGAGCCATCGAGCACGACGATTTCGACCATGCCGCCTATCAGGCGTTCATCCGTCGCAACGTGGCCATCCCCGAGCACGGCTCCTGCACGGCGCGCGTAGTCGAGCACGTATTCGATCTCATCGCCGCCCGCTAGTCAGGTTCTCCTTTCCCACTAGTCAGCTCCCTCCCTCCCGCGAAAGTTCCGTTTGAAGACCGCCGGATGGGACTTCCGCGAGAGAAGGTGTGGGGATGGTTACCGACCGACTGCCATCTAGCCCTCGCCTGTACCACACCATGCGATTTTTGACGGTTTTGGGGCTGGTGTGGCCAAGGGTGATTCCGGGCTCATCCACCGGTCATTGGAAAATGGCGGTTTTCACGACTCGCATTCTGCCACACCACATGATGTGAAGGCTCACATCGCATGGTGTGGCCTTCTGCTGTACCACACCATGCGATTTTGGGGTGTTTTTCGCCTGGTGTGGCACACGGGCTGGGAGCGAATCAGCCGGTCAGATGGGTAGAGCATGACTGGGGGCCGTTCTGGGCCGAGAACCACCCCAGTCATGCTGCGCATGACAGCCCCCGCCAGCGGGGCAAGAAATAGTGAACGCCCCCGGTGTGGGGGCGTTCACAGTACTGGGGTTTTCTGGTTTGGCTCTTACTTGCCACCGTCGAGTTCGATGGCCTTGTTGAGGGCTTCTTCCAGTTGCTTCTGGGCTTCACCGTAGGCGGTCCAGTCGCCGTTCTTCATGGCGGACTGGGAGTCCTTCATCGCTTGGGCCGCATCCTTCAGCGCTTGCTGAAGCTCGGGGCTTTGGCTGCCGCCCTGCGAGGAGGAACCGTTCTGGTCCTTGCCCTCGTTCGTACCACTGCCATTCGCGTTGCCGTTGCTCTCGCTGCCATCACCGGAGTCAGTGCCGTTCTGCCCGTCACCGCTTTGAGACGTGTTGCCGGAATTCTCGGCATCGCCCGCGGACGCACCCGAATTGCCGCCGAACACCTGGTCGAGCGCCTCGTCGAGCGTATCGGCGAATCCGACCTGGTCGCCGAACGCCACCAGCACCTTCTTGAGCAGCGGGAAGCTGGTCGATCCGCTGGACTGCACGTACACCGGCTGCACATACACCAGACCGCCACCCAGCGGCAGTGTCAGCAGGTTGCCTCGGTTGACCTTGGTGGAACCGGATTCGAGCAGGTTCAGCTCCTTCGACACGTCCGCGTTCGCGTTGAAGTTGTTCTGCGCCTGCCCCGGTCCGGGAACGTTGGAGTCCTTGGGCAGCTCCTGCAATCGTATCGTGCCGTAGTTCGGCCCGATTACGCCCTTTTCGTTGCCCGCGTCGGAATCCACCGACAGGAAGCCGGTGAGGATTTCTCGCGTGGACGTGCCGGCGGGAATGTACGAGGAGGTCAGCGAGAACACCGGCTTCTTCGACCCGCCGGTCTGCAATGACAGGTAATACGGGGGCTGCGGAACGCCCTGCTGCTGCGCCGTGGCCGATTCGGTGGGATCCACCGGCGTCTGCCAGAAATCCTCGCCGGAGAAGAACTGGCCGGCGGACGACACATGGTATTTCGCGAGCAGCTCGCGCTGTACCTTGAACAGGTTCTCCGGGTAACGCAGGTGGCTCATCAGGTCGCCGGATATCTCGGAGATCGGGTGGTACTGTCCGGGGAAGATCTTCTCCCATGCCTTGAGCACCGGATCGTTGGCATCCCAGGCGTACAGTTCGACGGAGCCATCGTACGCATCGACGGTCGCCTTGACCGAGTTGCGGATGTAGTTGGCCTTCTGCGAACCCAACGCCTGGATCGTGTTCGACGTCTTGGTGGTGGAATCCTGCGTGACGCTTCCCAGATCGGTCATCTGCGAATACGGGTAGGCGTCCGACGTGGTGTAGCCGTCGACGATCCACTTGACCCGTCCGTCCACCACCGCCGGGTACACGCGGCCGTCCAGCGTCAGGTACGGGGCGACCTTGGCGACGCGCTCCTTGGGGGAACGGTCGTACAGGATCTGCGAGTCGGAGGTGACACGGTCGGAGAACAGGATCTGATCGGATCCGAACCGAACCGCGTACAAAAGCCGCGAGAAGATGTTGCCCACCGAGGGGCCGCCATCGCCGTCAAACGTATTGGTCGCGCCCTGCGATCCGGTCGGATAGTCGAACTCCCACGAATCCATGCCCTTCGGAGCCCCGACAATCGAGTATTCGGGGGCGTTCGGGGAGAAGTAGATGCGCGGCTCGTACTTCTGCGATTCGGTGAGCTTGCCCTGGGTGGGGATGCTGGATTCGAAGAACTGCGGCTGCCCGTCCGCCGCCACCTTGTTGCCGTATGCGGCCACAACACCGTACCCATGCGTATACACGGTGTGGTCGTTGACCCAGTTGCGGTTGTCGTTGCCTTCCAGATCCAGTTCTCGGGCGGCGATCACCGTGTCCTGGCTGACGCCGTCGATGTCGTACTTGTCGACGGCCAGCGTGTCGGCGAACGTGTAGTACTGCTTCGACTGCTGCAGCTGCTTGAACGTGGGGCTGACGACCTGTGGGTCGAGCAGTCGGATCTGCGCGGTGGATTCGGCCTCGGACGACAGCGCTCCGGACTTGCCCTTGGTGGTGGCCTTGTACTGTTCGACCTTCACCTTGTCGAGCCCGTACGCCTGCTGCGTGGCGTTGATGTTGCGCTGGATATAGGTGGATTCCATCTCCTGCGCGTTCGGGTTCACCTTGAACCGCTGCAGCAGCATCGGCCATGCGACGGTGAGCACCAGCGAGACGACCAGCGCGGCGGCGATCGCAATCACCGGCGTACGCCACGCCTTGAGAGCCGCGGCGGCGCGGACACTCGGCTTGGCAGCGCCTTCCAACGCATGGGAGCGCATCAGCCACACGCCGAGGAACACACCGAGCATCGCGGTGATGGCCGCCATGATGAACGTGACCGGAATGGTCGCGTGCACGGTGGTGTATGCGGCGCCGGTGATGCGGTCGCCCTGCTGGGTCAGATGCGTGAACACGCCGATCACCTGGCGCGCGGACCAGGCCAGCATGTTGAGGATCAGCCAGATGCCGATCTGGCGACGGGCGCGCTTGGTCACAGCGAGCACTCCGCGACCATGCACCGGCATGGTGAAGCGGATGCCGCCCATCATCGCATGCGTGACGACGGAGAACACAATGCCCATCAGCAGCAGCATCGATACGGCCGACATCACCAGCCGCAAACCGGGCAGCACAAACACATAGAACCCGTTGTCGATGCCGAACTGCGGATCGGCAGTGCCGAAGCTCTGCGCGTTGAACATCAGCAGGATCTCAGACCAGTTCGAGTTGAACTGCGAGCCGAACATCACGCCCACGACCAGCGACACGACCACGGCGGCGCGACGCGCGGTCTTGGAACTGAACGACTTGCCCACTTCGATGACGTCGTCCTTGATGCGGAACGTCGAGCCGTCGGACGAATCGGGGCGAGCGCGGATAGCCAGCCAAGCGGACACATAGCTGACCAAGGCCATCAGCAACGCATACGCCGCCCACAGGCCGAACTTGACACCCAGCTGGGTCCACACCACGTTCTGAAAACCGAGCTGTCCGTACCACATCAGGTCCGTGATGAACTGCGACAGGCCGAAGAACAGGCCGACGACGACAACCAGCGCCAGCACGACGCCGATCAGAATCTTCGTCCCCTTGCTGGGCCCGTTCGGCAACGGTCGGGGCGTGAGCCTCGGCACGCCGCGCTTCGGCGGCTCCCCCTTGCCGGCGGATGGCGTCTCGCCATGATCGTCGCCATCCGCCTGCACATCGACGATCACCGGATCGTCATCGGTCGCACCGGAGTCCCGACGTGGCCCGCGTGGCCCGTCGCCGGGATCGAACATACCCAACATATCAAAAAAAGACATGATACAAGCCTATCGGAAGGCTAGGAAAGCTGGTCATGCTCTGAGCTGAGAACACAGCCGTCGTACAACCGTTTCACAACCACTACACATGATGGCCTACGCTAGTGCATATGAGGATGCAGCAGATCAAACACGGCGGCAGAAGGCCGCGCCCCAGTTCAGCCCCCACCATCATCGCGGCCATGCTCTGCGTGGTGGCCCTTGTGGCGGCAGGCACGGCATGGTGGATGCTGCGCCCCCAGCAAAAAGACACGCTCGAACATCTCGCGCAGCCACAGTCCTCCTCTTCGACGCTGAACCGCGACAAGGCCCCCACACCGAAACCGCAGAAATCTCAGGAGCATCAGAAGGCAGCCGGTGACTCCCCCGCGGCCAAGGCGAGCCGCGCCATCGCCACGATGAGTCTCGACGAACGGGCCGGGCAGCTCATCATGGCACCGATGTTCGCAGGCGGCAATCCGGCCGATCTCAGCGCCCTCATCAGCACACGCCATGTCGGTTCCGTGGTGCTCATCGGCAACTGGAACAACGGCACAGCCGCAGCCAAGACCGCCGCTGACGCGCTGCAAAGCTATGCTCCGAGCGGCAACCAGCTGATCGTCTCCACCGATCAGGAAGGCGGCCAGGTGCAGCATCTCAGGGGCAGTGGATTCGACACGATGCCGTCCGCGGTGGCGCAGGGCCAGATGAGCGCCGACACGCTGCGCTCCTCCGCAAAGACCTGGGGCGGCCAGCTCAAGCAAGCCGGCATCAACATCGACCTGGCCCCGGTATTGGGGACGGTGCAGGTCAAGCGTTCCTCGAACGCTCCGATTGGCGCGCTGAACCGCGATTTCGGTTTGGATTCCAACGGAAACGCGCAGCACGGCATCGCGTTCATCGAAGGCATGCGCGACGCGGGCGTCGGCGCGACCGTCAAGCACTACCCCGGTTTGGGCGCGGTGACCGGCAATACCGATTTCACGACCGAAGGCATCCTCGACACCACGACCACGCTTGATGGCGAGGAGATAGGCGCGTTCAACACCACGATCAAGCAGGCGAAGCCGGCTATGGTGATGATGTCGCTGGCGACCTACCAGCGCATCGACTCGTCGGCGCCCGCCGCGTTCTCCAGCAAGATCATCGACGGCACGCTGCGCGGCAGCGTCGGCTATGACGGCGTGGTGATCTCAGACTCCCTTTCGGCCGCGGCGGTCAGCGGCATAGCGACCAAGGACCTGGGCGTGCGTCTGGTGGACGCCGGCGGCGATTTGGCGTGCATAGGCGATACGTCATATGTGACGCCGATTCTTGACGGTATCATCGCCCGTGCGCAGTCCGACCCGGCCTTCGCGAAGAAGGTGACGGCCTCCGCGACGCGCGTGATGACCCTGAAATACCAGATGGGACTGGCGAAGTGACACGGGATTAGGCGCTACCGGTTCTTGAAGTAGCGGAACAGCTGCGTCTGTCGGATCACCGATCCCGTCAACAGCGAGGAGACGAGCACTCCGGCCAGCAACACGAGCGGCGTACGAACGGCGGCCAGCAACACGGCAAGAGGGTCGGACTGCGACATGCGCAGCGCGTACGCGGAGAGCAGCGCGCATGTCGCGAGCGTGCCGACTCCTGCCCAGATCAGTGATTCCAGTTCGATACCGAGCAGCTGCGCACCCTTAGATTCGCCCGAGTGCAACGCGCCTGCATATTCGAGCCGGCGGCGGCGTACCGAAATCACGCCTAGCAGCAGGCCGACCGCCAGTCCAAGATACGGCATCCAACGGGTCACACGGGTCAGATAGCCCTTCTGCGCGTCATAATGCGCATCGAACCCCTTGTTAAGAGCGGTCACACCGGGACGCATCTCCGATTTCGGGTTCTTCGTGGCGGTGGACAACAGCAGCTCGTCCATCTGGTCGCTTTGCGGCCACTGCTTTGCCCAGCATTCCTGGAACACGCCGCCGCTCGATGCCGCCGGTGCGATCATCGCATAGGCGAACCGCATGTCCCTGCCGTCATTCGGCCAATCGAACACGCCCGCCACGGTGACCGTGCCATGATTCGTCTGCATGCGGCTGCCCTTGACGAGACCGAAATCATGGGAGACGTCGGATGACACCCACACGCCGGACGAGTCCGGAACCTCCTGCGGGTCTTCGGCGGTGATGAGCCGTATCATGCCCGCGGTCACCTCATATGATGACAGTTCGATGCCATTCGTTGCCAGCGGCACGACCTGCGGGCCGGACCGCATCGCCCCGGAAATGAACGACGGGTCGCCATGGTCGGAGAGCCGGTCGCAGGCGAGTCCGTCGACATTGCCGCCGACCACGGTTTTCACGTCGGCGAATGCGCGGATGCGCACCGCGGCTTCGGTTTCCAACCTCATGACCGACATCGCCTCGTATCCTCCGAGCAGGGTGCCGGCGAACAGCACGGCGAGGAACATGGCGAGAGCATGCGCGGTGCCCGAGGCGATGTTGCGCAGCGTCTCCGAGATGATGGATCCCAGTCTCATGAGCGCACCTCCGATCCATTTTCGGCGATGTCAGTTGAGTCGGTGGGACCACCCCCACCCGCTTCGCGGGAGCCCCCGCCAGCGGGGGCGGGATCGGTAGGCTCAGCGGGTTCGTTTCCGCCAGCGGGGGCAAAACTGGAGTCCTCGTTATCGCCGGGGGCGTAGTCGGCCAGGTCGATGACGCGACCGCAGGCGTCGCGCGTGTCCGGGTCATGGGTGGCGACCAGCACGATCATGCCCTGTCCGACCAGGTTCCCGAGCACGTGGCTCACCGAGTGCGCGGTGCGCGTATCCAATTGTGCAGTCGGCTCGTCCACGAGCAGCATGTCAGGTCTGGAGCATACTGCACGGGCCAGCATGAGCCGCTGCGCCTCGCCGCCCGACAGTTCGCTGAACCGCCGGTCGGCCGCATACTCCAAGTCGAACAGCCCCATGGCCTCCAACGCCTGCGGCTCCGCTTCGCGCCGGCGCAGCCCCTTGGCCAGCAGCGGGAACACGACATGGTCCAGAGCCGTTCGCCCGGGCACGCCGTACGGGTTCTGAAACACCCAGCCTACACGTTCCACGTTCTTGCGTTCCACCGTGCCATGGTACGGCTTCTCCCATCCGGCAAGAATTGACAGCAGCGTCGACTTGCCGCATCCGGATGGCCCGCATATCGCCACGGTCTGGCCGGGTATCGCTGTGAAATCCAGATGTTCGAACAACACGTCCGTTCCGGGGAACCTATGCGCCAAATCATGTACGCTCACCGATCGCTCCGGCTGCGGCGCGGCACCGACTCCGGCACCGGCGTATACATCTTCCCCCGTCATCATCGGCAGCTTTCGCCGGTCAAACCACTGCCTATCTCAACCGAGGTGATAGCCGCGGCATCGGCGCCTTGGGGCTCGACGAGACTCGCCCCGAGCTCGGATCCGACAATTGACACCTTGATGGTCCTGCCACCCGAGACGATGCACCCCTTGCTGCCGTTGACGCCGATCACCGACGCGGCCGGCACGCGCAGCGCCTGCACCGGATTCACAAGCTGCACGCTGGCTTCCAGACCTGTGGCGAGCATGTCGCTGGTGAGTGACTGGAATTCCTGTGTGGCGGCGACTCTGGCGCAGAACTCGGCGTCATCCACTTCGGTGGTGCCGGCTTTCAGCGTGGCGGTCTGCCCGATCAGGGTGACCGTCCGGTCGAGTTCCGACGGCTGCCCGTTCTGGATGGAGAATTTCGTGACACTGCCGGGCACCTTCCCAACGACGCTTCCCCCGGCCACGGTCGCCCCGACAGTGCCGGCCCATTCGCCGACCCGCACGCTCGCGGCAGGTATCCACAGCACGTCGGTCAGCGGCAATGAACCGTCCGACGTGTTGCCGGCGGCGCTCATGAGCTGCTTCACTCCTTGAGACGTGTTCCATGTATATGTGGTGGATTTCGCCGAGGCCGGCAGTCCGAGGCGTGCGAGTTCGTTGTTGAGTGCGAGCACGTCGTCGCCTTTGTCCCCGGTGGCGAGGTCGCGGTACATCGGCGTGGCTGTCGCCAGCGCCACCACCGAGACTCCGTTGACCTTCATCGCGGTCTTGCCAGAGGTCAATCCCTGCGATGACATGTCCTCCGTCACTGTGCCGGAGGCGTTGCCGACCAGTTCGCGCGTCTGAGAGACCGTGGGAATCATGGTGACCTGGGTGGCTCCCGTGTACTCCTGCACTCCGGCCGGCGCGCTCGTGATCTCCTTGGCGGAGCCGAGCAGTGCGGGTGCCCGGTCGGGCAGCCACAAAGCGCATGCCCCGACCGTCAGCGACACCGCGACCACCACGGCCAGCAGCAGCCATATCACAGATATACGTCCGCTATTGCGAGTCTTGGAGATGCTGCCATTGCCGACTGTTTTGCCGTTTTTGCCGCGATTACGCCGTTTTTTCATCCTCGACCGCCTTTGGTTCGATGATCCCGTTCACCCCTCATATGATGCTATGAAGTCCATATATAACAGACCCGCCCATCACTTTACGACCGACACGCCGTCGCAATACCCGAAATGGGTACGTCCGCGCGGCGGCATCACTCACCACAACGTCTCCACCGCGGCAGTCTTGAGATCCAGATAGGTGAAGTCATTGATGGCTTGGATTACCCAACAGCACCCGGCATATCGCCTTCAACAAGTCGTCCTCATCGTTCTTGCTGACGATGCCCTGTGCTCCCGACAGTTTGACGGCAGAGGCATAGTAATTGACGCTGAAGCTGGTCATGGCGAGAATCACGATTCACCCATCGAATCTACGGATACCCCGACATACCGAAGGCCCCTGGATGCCTTCCAATGACATATCAAGAAGCAGCAAATCCGGCTTGAGCTCATGCTCCTTGCATGATTTGATTGCTCTCAACCCCTCAGTCGTCGACCAGATAACATCGATTTGAGTTAGGCGATCAGCAAACAGCGAGACTACAGACTCCAAGGCGCGCTCGTCATTGCCGACAATGGCGACTCTGGCATCGGCGCAATAGCCGGTCAAATGATCCGGTTCGGAGTATGTGTTCATTCCCTCTATTGTTCACCGCACCACCAAAAGAGCCACGGCGGGCAACCGAAAACCGCCGCCGGCTACCGGAACGGAGGGCACCGCATCGTCGCAGCACACCGGTGGCATACCCGTTTCGGGGTATGCCACCCAACCTGTTCCCGGGGAAACGGGGGCAGCTGCCGGCCTTACTCGCCGAGCTTGGCGAGCAGCAGGGCCTCCGCGAGGATGTTGTTCTTCAAGCCGGGCAGCGAGATCGACTCGTTGGGGCTGTGTGCGTTGGCCTTCGGATCCTCCGGGCCGGTGACGAGCACCTGCGCGGACGGGAAGATGCGCTGCAGCTCAGGGATGAACGGGATCGAGCCACCCTCGCCCTTGTTGATCGGCGCCACGCCGAACGCCTCCTCCATGGCCGCGAGTGCATCCTTGGTGGCGACCGCGTTCGGGTCCATCGCCCAGCCCATGCCGTTCTCCAACTTGGTGACCTTCACCTCGGCGCCGAACGGAGCGTGTGCCTGCAGGAACGCGGCAAGCGCGTCCTGCGCCTCCTGCGGGTGCTGGCTCGGCGCGGTGCGCAGGGACAGGCGGAACGTGGTCTCGGGACTGACCACGTTGAATGAGCCCTCGACCGGATGCGCGTCGAAGCCGATCACGGTCACGCTCGGCTTGGTCCACAGCCTGGAAGCGAGCGAACCGGTGCCGGCGAGACGATAGGAGTCGACGATGCCGGCGTCCTCGCGCACGGTGGCCTCGTCAAGGTCGCGCTGCAGGCCACCGACCGGCTCCTGCACGGCCACGCCCGGCACAGCAAGGTCGCCGTTGGCGTCGTACATCGAGGCGATGAGCATCGCGGCGAGCGTGTTCGCATCGAGGATGGGGCCGCCGTACTGGCCGGAATGCACCGGATGGTGCAGCACCTTGACGTTCACGTCCACACAGGTGTTGCCGCGCAGCGACGTGGTCAGCGACGGAATCTCGGCGGACCAGTTGCCCGAGTCGGCCACGACGATCACGTCGGACGCGAACTCGTCGCGATGCTCCTCGATGAACGGGATGAAGCTCGGCGAGCCCATCTCCTCCTCGCCCTCGACGAACACCTTGATGTTGACCTTGAGATCGTCGCCGAGCGCCTTCATCGCGCCCGAGTGAATCGCTATGCCGCCGCCGTCATCCGCCGAGCCGCGGCCGTACAGGCGCGTGCCGACCTCGGTGGCGACGAACGGGTCAGTGTCCCATGCGGACGGATCCGGCACAGGCTGCACGTCGTGGTGCGCGTACAGCAGCACGGTGGGGGCCTGCGGGTCGACGATCTTCGAGCCGATGACCTCCCATGCACCGGGCGTGCCATCCGGGTTGCGCGATTGGACGACCTTCGCGTCGATGCCGACCTGGCGCAGCTCGTCCGCTACGAATTCGGCGGACCGCTTCATATGCTCGGCGGTGATGCCCTCGGCGGAAATCGACTTCAGCGCGACCTTACGGCCCAGCAGATCGACGACGCGGCCGAAATCGGCTTCGACCCGCGCGCGCAGCTCGTCGGAAAACACTGCGGTCATGATGCTCCTTACTGTTGCGTTCGTCATCATCCATCCCGCCTGCACGAACCGGCCGGCCTGGAACAGATGGTCATATCAGCTGCCATTGTAACCGGTTCGTCCGGCTTTCCAGCGTCGAGGCGTGGCCGTATTCTGACGGATTATGACATGGAACCCTTTCAAGAAGGACAAGGCCCAGGAGCCGGTCGAAGAGGAATCGCCCGCCAAGACCGTCGGGAAAGGCCGTCCGACCCCCAAGATGAAGCAGGCGCAGGCGCGTAACCTGCGTCCTCTGGTGCCGCCGGACCGCAAGGCCAGCGCCAAGGCCGCGAAGGAGCGGATCCGCAAGCGCGAGGACGAAGAGTACGAGGCGATGCGCACCGGCGACATCAACCACATGCCGAAGGCCGAACGGTTGCCGTGGCGCGTGTACATCCGCGACTACGTCGACGCGCGCCGCAACCTCGGCGAGTTCTTCATCCCGGTTGCGTTCGTCATGCTGCTCGGCTCGATTCTCGTCACCACCATCGCGCCGCAGCTGTCGGTCCCGATGATGATTCTGCTGTACGTGTACCTGATTGCCGTGATCATCGACGTGGCTGTCATGTGGCGCAAGCTGAAGAAGAAGCTCATCGAGAAGTATGGCGAGGCATCCGTTGCCAAGGGCTCGCGCTCCGCATCGTATGCCTGGAGCCGCGCGATTCAGGTGCGCCGCTGGCGTCTGCCCAAGCCGCGCAGCCCCAAGCGCGGCAACTGGCCGAAGTGACAGCCGCCCTGCTGCTTTCCTGACGGCGCTCCCGATAGTGGGAGCGCCGTTTTTTGTATGCCCTAGGCTGCGTGAAACCACCCCAGTCTCGCTGCGCTCGACAGCCCAGCCCGCCGGCGGGGGCGATTTGGCGTAAGGTATTACGATGGGGATGGTTTTGGTACGAGCACAAAGGAGTCGAACATGAGTGAAGCTTTTGACATCGCGATAATCGGCGGTGGACCCGGCGGATATTCCACAGCATTGCGGGCGGCCGAGCTCGGCAAACGCGTGGCCATGATCGAACGCGACGCAACGCTCGGCGGAACCTGCCTCAACCGCGGGTGCATCCCGTCGAAGGCGCTGATCAGCGCCACCCACGCAATCGACTCCATCCGGCACGCCGGCGAACTGGGCATCTCCGCCACCATCAACGGCATCGACTACGGGACGCTGCACGATTACAAGAAGCGCATCGTCGACACGATGACGCAAGGGCTGGCAGGTCTGCTCGCCCATCGGGGCGTCACCGTGTTCCGGGGCGTCGCCTCGATCACCGGCGCGGCACGTCCCATCACCGTGCACATCGCCGCATCTGCTGACGGGCAGGGCGTGCAACGGTCCGTGCGCTCGGACGTGCCGGAAGACATCGGCCCGTCCTACGACATCACCGCTCAGGATGTGGTGCTCGCCATGGGATCCGCCCCGCGGCAGCTGCCCGGCGAGCCGTTCCGTGGCGCGATCATCGATTCGACGCGGGCGATGTCGATGGCGATGCCGCACAACGCGGTCATCATCGGCGCGGGCGCGATCGCCGCCGAATTCGCCTCCATGTGGAACGCCGCCGGATGCAAGGTCACGATGCTTATCCGCAAGGATCGTGTGCTCTCTGGATGGGATCGCCGCGCCGGCGTGACCCTGACGCGTGAGCTCAAACGACACGGCATCGACGTCATCGACCGCTCGACGGTGACCCACATCGACACCGGCGTCAACATGGGAGCCCTCGTGCACTACACCAGCGCCAAGGACGGCGGCTCCACCGAGCACATCGCCGAAGGCGAATTCGTGCTCGTCGCGATCGGGCGAGATCCGTTGACCTCCGACGGTTGGATACGTGACGCCGGCGTGACCGTCGACGACCATGGATTCATCACGACCGACGGATACGGCCGCACGCCGGTCGCAGGCATATGGGCCGTCGGCGACATCACCGAAGGGCACGCGCTCGCTCACCGCGCGTTCGAGCAGGGCATCATCGCCGCGGAATCCATCGCCGGACTCGATCCAAAGCCGCTCGATGAGGACACCATCCCGCAGATCGTGTTCTCGAACCCCGAGGCCGCCAGCGTCGGACTGACCGCGACCGACGCGAAACAGCGCGACGACCTCTCCGATATCAAGGAGACCGTGTACCCGATGATGTCCAACGCCCGCATGATGATGAGCGACTCCGGCGGATCTCTGTCGCTCGTCAGCGGCATCCGCGCGCAACAGCCCGGCGTCAGGGTCGTGCTCGGCGTGCACATGGTCGCGCCCGTCGCATCCGACATCATCGCGGAAGCGGAACAGCTCGTCGGCAACCACACCCCGCTTTCCGACGCCGCGCGTCTCATCCATCCCCATCCCACCTTCAGCGAGACGCTGGGCGAGACGCTGCTCAAAGCCGACGACCGGCCGCTGCACACCCGATAAAGACACCGCGAACGAGCGACGCGGCGGCTCATGGTCGGCAGAAGGGCACATCTGCTGGTAAACTTGTCGCTCAGTGTGTTCACCCTAGACCAAGCGAGGAAGTTGATGGCAGGCAAGGACGAGAAGACCAAGCAGACGAAGCCCAAGAAGCAGGGCACGATCAAACAGATCATAACGATCTTCAAGTACACGCACAAGGAAGACAAGATGCTTCCGGCGCTGATCGCCGGCGCGTTCCTCGTGCCCGTGATCGTGTTCGTCATCCTCGGCATCATATTCCGTTGGACGGTGCTGACGTGGGTGTTCCTCATGCTCATCGCCATCATGCTCGGCATGCTGATGGCGACCATCGTGCTCACCCGCCGCGCCGACATGGTCGGATACAAGCAGCTCGACGGCAAGACCGGCGCGGCCATCAGCGTGCTGCGCAACATCAACAAGGCCGGCTTCAACTTCCCCGAGCAGCCGGTGTGGGTGGATCCGCGCACCAAGGACGCCATTTGGCGCGGCACCGGATACAACGGCATCTACCTGCTCGGTGAAGGCGATTACGATCGCGTCAAGCGCGCGATGGACCGCCAGGAGCAGTCCATCAAGAGCGTCACCGCCGGCTCGCAGATCCCCGTGTACCGTGTGATGGTCGGCAACGGCCAGGGTCAGGTGCCGCTGAAGAAGCTGCGCAGCAACATCATCCGCCGCAAGGCGTACCGCCCGACGCACCACAAGAACGCTCTCCTGGCGAAGATCCACCCGCGCGAGCGTTTCATCCTCACCAAGGCCGAGCTGGAGAAACTGAACGCCCGTCTGCGCACATTGCAGACCAAGAACGGCATGGGCATCCCCAAGGGCATCGATCCCACGCGCATGCAGCACGTCAGCCGCCGCGCGATGCGAGGCCGCTGATCTTCGGCGGGCAACCTCACGCCGAACCGGCATCATTCATACATCGGGAAAGCCCCCGCGGGACATCGACGCGGGGGCTTTCCCATATCCGGCCGGGTCCCGACCGACAACCGTCAGACCGTCCACTACTTGAAACGCGACACTGAGACACGACGAATTTCATAAATCCCAAAACATTGGAAAAACGCGGATTACACCGCCTGTTGCCCATCTCGAAACATAATCGTAACCCAATTGACGAGCGCGTGAAACTCACATTTCTAGACTTGTCGATTGTAAGTTCTCAAACAAGTTCTCAAGAACAAAGGAGCGATTGTGGCAGAGAATAAGATTTTCGCCCACACGCCTGAAGAGGTCGAAGCACTGATCAACAAGGAAGGCATCGAGTACGTCTCCGTGCGTTTCACCGATCTGATCGGCGTTCAGCAGCACTTCACCGTCCCGGCCAGCGAATTCATTGACAACGCCTTCACCGACGGCATGCCGTTCGATGGTTCGTCCGTGCAGGGTTTCCAGGCCATCAACGAGTCCGACATGAAGCTGATCCCGGATGTCACGACCGCCTTCGTCGACCCGTTCCGCAAGCACAAGACCCTCGACGTGGCCTTCTCCATCGTCGACCCGCTGACCGACGAGCCGTACTCCCGCGACCCGCGCCAGGTCGCCGGCAAGGCCGAAGCCTACCTGAAGTCCACCGGCATCGCCGACACCGCTTCCTTCGCTCCCGAAGCCGAGTTCTTCATCTTCGACAAGGTGCGCTACGAGAACTCCATGCAGCGCTCCTTCTACGAGGTCGACACCATTGAGGCTCCGTGGAACTCCGGCGTCGACACCGAAGAGGACGGCACCCCGAACATCGGCTTCAAGAACCGCATCAAGAAGGGCTACTTCCCGGTTCCGCCGTGCGACCACTACCAGGACCTGCGCGACGACATGGTCGCCAACCTGCAGAAGGTCGGCCTGCAGCTGGAGCGCTCCCACCACGAGGTGGCCGGCGCCGGTCAGCAGGAGATCAACTACCGCTTCAACACCCTGCAGCACGCTGGCGACGACCTGATGAAGTACAAGTACGTCGTCCACGAGACCGCAGCGCTCGCCGGCAAGGCCGTGACCTTCATGCCCAAGCCGATCGCAGGCGACAACGGTACCGGCATGCACTGCCACCAGTCCCTGTGGAAGGACGGCAAGCCGCTGTTCTACGACGAGCAGGGCTACGGCGGCCTGTCCAACATCGCCCGCTGGTACATCGGCGGTCTGATCAAGCACTCCTCCGCAGTGGTCGCGTTCACGAACCCGTCGCTGAACTCTTACCACCGTCTGGTGCCGGGCTTCGAAGCTCCGGTTTCGCTGGTCTACTCCGCCCGTAACCGTTCCGCCGCCATCCGTATCCCGCTGGCCGGAACCTCCCCCGCTTCCAAGCGCATCGAGTTCCGTGCACCGGATCCGTCCTGCAACCCGTTCCTCGCCTTCTCCGCCCAGATGATGGCAGGCCTCGACGGTATCCTGAACCACATCGAGCCCCCGGAGCCGGTCGACAAGGATCTCTACGAGCTGCCGCCCGAAGAGCACGCCAACATCAAGCAGGTGCCGGGCTCCCTCGACGC
>ERZ1031746.325-NODE-325-length-17971-cov-5.487330_pt1 | contig 17971 bp, 10 predicted proteins | sample MGYA00518171_ERZ1031746 | MGnify/ENA primary metagenome ERZ1031746 (study PRJEB33719, sample SAMN04261238) | wastewater metagenome | biome: rural village; feature: human; material: feces | host: Homo sapiens | place: El Salvador | collected 2013-01-07 ...
ATCGTGGCTCGCGCCATAGACAAGGAGATGAAGATACACGGTATCGACCATGTTTGTCTGGACGTTACGCACAAGGACCCGGAGGAGACGAAGAAGCACTTCCCCAATATATATCATAAATGTAAGACAATAGGCATCGACATCACGACTGACTATATTCCTGTTCGCCCGGCAGCTCACTATATGTGTGGCGGCATCAAGGTGGATCTCAACGGACAGTCGTCCATTGAGCGTCTGTATGCCATCGGCGAGTGTTCTTGCACAGGACTTCACGGCGGCAATCGTCTTGCCAGCAACTCGCTCATTGAGGCTGTGGTTTATGCCGATGCTGCTGCAAAGCATTCGTTGGAGCATATCGACGAGTATGACTTTAACGATAAGGTTCCGGCATGGAACGACGAGGGCACGATGACCAATGAGGAGAAGGTGCTTATCACGCAAAGCGTGAAAGAGGTGGGCGAGATAATGTCAAACTATGTTGGCATTGTTCGTTCTGACCTTCGTCTGAAGCGTGCCTGGGACCGTTTGGATCTGCTCTATGAGGAGACAGAGGAACTGTTTAAGCGTGTGAAGGCAAGTCGTGATATCTGCGAGCTCCGCAATATGATTAACGTTGGCTACCTTATTACACGTCAGGCCATCGAGCGCAAGGAATGTCGCGGACTGCATTACACGACAGACTATCCGCTTCACGCCTACGACAAGAAATAAATCTTTCCTGACACAATACGTCTGCTTATGAAACAGAATGTTTGGTCTGTGGCTGTGGCTTGCGCCGCTTTCGCTCTGATGAGCTTCTGCGTCAGCAAGAACGCCATAAAGTACAATAAGGATGTTGCCGTAATCAATACGTCGTCAATAGTAAAGGCGCGTGGATATATGGGCAATACGCCAGTGAAGATTTTCGTTCGCAATAATAAGATAGTCAAGATTGAGTCGCTTCCTAATCAGGAAACGCCGGCTGTATTTGCCAAGGCAGAAGAGTTACTTAAGCGATTTGTCGGCAAGTCGGTGGATGAGGCTTCAGCCATGAAGGTGGACGGCGTGAGTGGTGCCACTTATTCATCGAAGGCTCTTATACAGAACGTAAAGGGTGGACTGAAGTATTATAAGGACAATAAGAAGTCTAAATAATCGGGGAGGTTTGGCCTTTATTAATAGGACAGGCTTCCATGATAAAAATGATAATGGCAAGCAGCAGCTCATGCAGCTGTAGCTTGCCATTATTTGTTTTCTTAATTACTACTAACCTTACATCTATGGACATTACTAACCTTACATCTATGGACATTGCAGACAACAATAACAATGTTCCTTCTGTGCTTGGCAGACAGACCAAGTGGGAGGACCTTTTCTTTTATCAGAAGGCTGACGTTATTTATCAGCTATCGTTTGTCTTCTGTGACAGATTCATCCATCTTTATAAGGACCGCACTCGCGATCAGGTCATTCAGGCTGCCCGTTCCTGCAAACAAAACATTGTGGAGGGGCTGGCTGACGGTGTGACGTCTTCAGAAATGCAGCTAAAGCTACTGAACGTGGCAAGAGCCTCGCTGAAGGAGCTACGTGAGGACTTTGAGGATTATCTCAAGTCGCGTCATCGCGAGTTTTATGTAGCTGGGGAGGAGCGTTATGACGTCATGCTTGATTATTGCAGCCGTCATAACAAGCTGAAGGATTATGAACCTTTCTTCCAGACATGGAGTGACGAGCAGATGTGTAATTATGCCCTAACGCTTTGCCACATGATAGACCGTATGATGATGTCTTTTCTGAAAAGGCTGGAAAGGGAGTTTGTGACGGAAGGAGGCATCAAAGAGCGCATGCACAAGGCACGGACTGGCTACAGACAGCAGCAGGACGCTCGCCTCAAACAACTGGAGGCTGAGCTGCCTGTTATAAGAAAGGAGCTTGACGAAGCACGTGCCGCTGCCGAGAAATGGAAGGCTGCTTACGAAGACCTTAAGCAAAGAGCGCTTAAGGCATATTACAAGCAGCAGGAAGAGATAAAGAGGCTGAAGGACTTGCTGGGGGAGGAGGGGCTTTAAGCCCTTCTGGACTTTCTGGCGTCTCTAGCCTTTCTAGCCTTTCTAGCCTTTCTAGCTTTTCTAGAAGCTCTAGAACGTCTAGTCTCTCTAGAACGTCTAGAAGAGCCAGACCGTCCAGAGCCTAAAGAGAAGCCTCCTAAAACAGCTTGTCAATGTCCACTCTCAGCCCCACTTGCAGTGTGGTGCCGTCCGTTAGCGGACAGTTCAGATAGTAGTGTTTTGGGCGGTAATTGAGGAGGTTGTCGAGAGCTGTGGTCAGCGTTATGGCTTTGCCGATGCGCTGCACGAGCGACAGCTTCCAGATAGTGTAAGCAGGATATTTGACGCTTACCGTTCCTTCGCTCACGTCATAATAGTTCTTATACTCCACGTTTTCGCTTCCAGAGAGAACGCGTCCGCTTATTCCAGCGCTTATCCCGTAATTCTTTGTGAAGTCATGATCGTAGTCGAGACGGACGTTCACGGCGTGCTTGCGGGCTGGAATGTACTGGTTGTTGATGGTGTTGCCGTCCTTGTCCTTTGCCAACTGTTCGTTGGTGTAGGCGTAAGTAAGGCGTGCCGACAAACCGTTGTCCCATCTTCCCTGGGCAGCCAACTCGCCGCCACAAACACTATACTCGCCGAGATTGGCATAAGGGAGGTAAGGCAGCTTGTCCGTTGGAGTCTTGAAGTAAGGAGCTGCAGTGGAAAGCTTGTTGGTGACGTGGCTGTAAAGAACCGAAGCCGTAACGTTATAGTGTCCCTTCACCATTTCTATAGAAGCGTTGAAGTTGTGACTCAGTTCCGGCTTCAGGTTTTCGTTACCCTCTACAATCCAAATACCTGCCATATCAAAATTATAGTATTTCTCCTTCAGCGACGGCGCTCTGAATCCCATGCCGTAACCGGTACGGAGCGTGATGTTGCTGCAAGGACGATAGCGCACGTTAAGCTTTGGCGTGACGCGCGAATTCTGACCGTCCGAAAGATAGTCATAACGCAATGCTCCAACCACCTCCAGCTTGGATGTCAGCATCCAGTCGTACTGTGCAAAGACATCGAAGCAGTCCTGTTCTCTGTTCTTGTTCTCCAGATTGGTGTTGAACAGATAGTCATGCATATAGTCAGCGCCGACGGTAAGCATATCGCCGTTATCGAACGAATGGTTGTAAGCGGCACGGAAGGAGTTCTGTACGTTGCTGTAATCGCGGATGTCCAGTCGGCGACGGGTCTGATAGTCCGACTTGTCGTACTGGTCGAAGGTGTAGCCCACCTTCAGGTCGTCTGCGTCAGAGATGTTCCAGCCGAGCTTCAGTCCACCCGAGAAGTCGCGATAACGCTCCGGAAGGTCTGCCGTACGTGCTGTCTCGCGGAAGAAATAGCCTGCGCGTGCTGTCAATGACAGCTTGTCTGTCGGTACCCATGTGAGCTTGTCGCCAATATTGACGGTCTTGCTACCATAGATGGTGGAGATGACACGCGTAACAGGATTAGGCGCACTGGTGACGTTATAGTTGTCCATCGCCGTACGTTCAGCCGTGAGCAGGTTATGCACGTGCTTGCCTTTCAGTCCGAACGATGTGCCGTAACGCTGTTCGCCATGTTTCGAAATGCGTCCGTTGACGTTCAGCGTCCAAGGTTTTGTAGGTTTCTTGGTTATGATATTTATAACTCCACCGTTGGCATTGCTGCCGTAAAGAGCCGAAGCCGCACCCTTCACTATCTCCACACGTTCCACGTTGTCCATGGAAAGACGTGAGAAGTCGATGTCGCCACTGACGTCGCCAGCCAGACGTTCACCGTCAACAAGGAACAGCACGCCCTGTCCTCCGAAACCGGAGAAGTTGAGGTGTATCTGCTGGTTCATGGCGTATGAAAACTCTGCGCCTGGTATTTCCTGCTGTAGCAGGTCCTGCACGTTGGTGGCATCAGTACGTTCGATGTCGTGTGAGGTGATGAGTCGAGTCTGGATTGGAGTGTCCTTGAGCAGTTTCGGTGTGCGTGTTCCGGTTACCACCACCTCTTCCAGCATATAATTGCGCATGATGGAGTCAGTGAAAGCCTCGCTTGTCTGTGCGGCAAGTGGCAGCGCTGAACAGCAGATGGTGGCGATAAGAGCGTTTCTCTTTATCATTATATTATTAATGTATTAATAAGGATACTTATAGTTGATGGTCATGAAGCACTTCTCTCCTGGAGAGCGGCGTAGGTTCCGTCGTTGAGTCGGAGCACAAACACACGGCTGTCCATTGAGAACTCTGGCGGCATTGGCGGCACCTTTACGATGAGCCATGACGAGAGCAGGCGGTTTATCTTTATTCCCTGCGACGGCACCAGTCCCAACAGCATCTTCTCCTGTCCGTCCCAAACGTCGTTCTCTGACCATTCGTCTTCCGTGAAAGTCATTCCGTCGAAAGCCTCAGACGACTCAGGCAGTTCGGCTATCGACTTGCAGTTGGTTCGCAGAACGGCTCCACCATTCGTGCGGACATTGTTGCGATGAATGGCTATAGTCCATTCTTCAGGTTCTTCCTGTGGATCGCAAGGCGTAAATTCGCGAAACTCGCTCTTCGTTATTCCCTCTCCGAACACATCAAACCAGTACATATACTGTCCAGACTTGCCGTCCGACTCCTTTGTCAGAGTCATCGGAATGGGATAAGTCTCAGGCTCCATCTGTGCTTTCTGCAGCCCTTCCTCGTCGCCGCTCTCCGCCAGACGCTGCAGCTTCTTGAGGTCAAAGTAGTGCCAGTCGGTCCAGCTCGTTGCGTCCACGACCAGCTGTCCCTTTGCAGCCACAATCTCCTTGTCTGGTTGGTCGTATATATCGTCGAGAATGCCGTTGCAGGCAGTGGTGGTAAAGATTACCATGCATGCAACGGCAAGTCGGATGGAATATTTTAGTGAATACTTTAACATTCCTGTTGTTTCATTGTTATGTTGTTTGTTTCTGCTTTATTTTCTCAGGTATTTCTTGCCGTTGATGATGACAATGCCCTTATAGTCATCGCTCACGCGCTGTCCGGCGATGTTGTATGCCTTGCCGTCCATAGGCTTGTTGTCTGTCTTTACGGTGTTGATGGCAGTGGTGTTTACATTGAATGTAGACACGATGTCGAACGGCATTGCACCCATCTGGAATTTGTTGATGATGGAAGTAACCTTTGTGCCGTCATACTTCACGAGGATGTTGTTGTCCTTCTTGCTGTTGAAGACATAATCGCCGTTAATTGTGGTATTGCCGTCCTTCTCTGCCGAGAAGTGGAATGTGAGACCGTCGTCCTTATAGTCGCGATAGAATCCGCCCTGCTCTCTGTCATAAACCAGTCCCTTAACGGTGTATGCGCCAAGCGAAAGGTTGCCGATAAGAGTGTTGTCAAGTGTGTAGGCCGGAACAGTAACATCCACCTTATCCACGTTGCCGTCCTTATACTTGCGTACGTTGTAGGTGACGCTGCTGTTTGTGTAGGTGTAAGCGCTGCCGATGCAAACGCTGATGGCGTCAGTTACCGACTTGACGTAATATCCCTTGACTGTGTAAGTGATGGGGAAAGGCATTGATCCGTATGTGAAAGTGGCGCTAAGGTCGAACGAGTTGTTTGCCATGTTGTATGTGGCGCTCAATGACGAACCCTTAATGGCCTTCTCTTTGCCGTCCACGCTTACCGTTGCGCTGAACTCCTGTGAAGGAAATTCCACCACGTGATTGGCACCCATCGTGAATGTGGCTCCCTTAATGGTGAACGAAGGAATGGCAGCCATGCCCTTCATCTCTGGCAAAGTGATGTCGCCGGATGTAAGGTCGTTCATCTTGAACTGTATGGTGTCGCTCTCGTTGTTTACGTCCATTGTTGAAACCTTAGCGTTGGAAGCTCCCACGAAAGACATGGGTGTGTGCTGCTGTGCTGACATTGAGGCTGCTGTGAAGGCAGCAAAGAGGAGAGTAAATATCTTCTTCATGTTCTTTTTGTTTTTATTTTTTATGTTGTTCTATTTTTTATTTCACTTTTGTTCTGTTTCTGAATTGTCCGAATCGCTTGTTAGGCTGTCCTTGGCATTGTAAAGCCAGAAGCCGGCAACGAGGGCGACGAAGAGGGCGAGTATGCCGACCATCTCTGCCACGTGGTGCATCGGGTCCACCCATATCTCCTTAAAGAAACCGTTACGTGCTGCCACCTCAACAAACGTCCAGAAGACGATGACGTTGGCGAGAGCCATGCGAAGGTTTCTGCCCCATGAGGCGATGTGGAGCTGCTTCTTGAGAATCATGCCTGAGAATACAAGGCAAGCAGCACCGATGGCGTAAGTGACGGGATGGTCGCTACCTAAGAAGACAGGGTCGTAGCAGAACATGAGCAAGAGATAGAGCCCCCACATCATGATGTTCCATTCCATGAAAACCACTACGCTGGGATGGTATGCCATCGGGCGAAGCTCCACGTGCTGCTTTACGCCGCAATGATTCTGTACCCAGCGGATGAAGTCGCATCCTGTGCGGGTGCAGAACACATACATGAAGATGGTCATTATCCACATTCCGAACGTGGCTGGCATAATGAGATATTCGGGTCTTGAACCGCGTATCACCTTCAGTTCTGTGCGTGAAAAGTCTTCCAACGGTGTGCCGTTGATGGTAAACGAATGGTCTACTGCCACTCCGTTGACGTATCGGCTGACAGTCTCAACGACGCCGTTGCCCACAAGGTCGCAGTGGACGCCGTAGCGCTGGGCGTAATAGGCGAACAGAAACTCCACCCATCCTGTCCAGAAGAGCATTGCGCCAGTTATGCCGAGGCAAGTCTGCTTGGTGTCTCCCTTGACGAAAACGCCCCAAATGGTTATGGCGAGACCCGCAAGGCCCATGAAGAAAGCCGAATAATGAAGCGTTGTCGGTTCCAGATAATGCTCCATAAGAATCATGAGTGCGTGACCGAGAGGCATTAGCAAGAGCACGATAAGGAGTGCTCCCAGTGTCTTGCCGGGATACATTCTTGATTTCATACTTTTGTTGATGTTCATAATTTTGTATAGAGGGCTTTGTTTGTTATTCTATAAAAAGAATGGTTTTGTTTTGCGGATGCAAAGTTAGGTATTTTGAATAGTTCTTGAAATACTCATTTATTATGAATTTTATAACAAAATAAAAGTTAACGGACTAATGCTTTTATTGATTCAATAAAGCAAAAGTCCGTTAACTTTCCTGTTTGTATTCTGTTTATACTCTGTCTGTTATCTCGTCAGCGAGAACTTGATGCTCAGTCCGAAATCCTGCGTCGTTGTAGGATAGAAGCTTGACGAGAGCAGCGGGGTGTTGGTCTGACGGTCGTAATAGAAGCTCATGGTAAGCAGACGTGAGAGCGTGTAGTCTGCTGAGAACGACAGCTTGAACGCCGTATTGCCGCTATTGGCTGACGACGTCATCGAGGCGATATCGCGACTGATGGATGCCTGCTTGCGCAGACTGAGGTCCAGTCGGAGCTTCAAGTCGTTGTTTACGCCGCCCGTCGAGCGGCTGCGGTTTGACATTGAAGCCGTCTTGTTCTCATTGTCGTTGGCACCCTTCTTCTTGCCCTTCACCTGACGGTGCCTGTTGGAGCCGCCGCCTCCGAAGAGGTTGAAGTTGTTGATGGTGTATCCGGCACCAATCACCCAGTCGTGCGATGACGACTCGTTTATCTGTACTGACGTCATGCTGAGGCTAAGCACACGTGTGGTACGATATTCCGCCTTCACCGTCATGTTGTTGTTGAGCGTCACGTCTATTCCGAGCAACGGCGAGAACGACTCGTTGATGCTGACTGTCGACACGTTATACATAGAATTAGGTATAGGCGCTCCGGTCGTGGCGTCGTTGATGAATCCCAGCCCGTTCATGTATTCCATGAAGGTGCTGTACGACGAATACGAACCTACGGCGTATACACTCTTGTATGCGTGGTTGACATTCACGCTCTTGAATACGTCCCTGAACCAAGGCAGCTTCGACAGTCCGCTGTACTTGATGGTCCAGTTGGGCAGCAGTTTGGAGAGTGACGGGAATATGGACATGCCTCCGTCTCCCATGCTTGTGTAAGCGGAGAGGAATGCCGGCACCATTACGTCAGCGCTGTATTTGTTTACAGCACCGTTGGCAGCGTCAAACTTCTGTCCCGCCAGCGCCGTTCCCTGCGGATATATTGCCCCCGCATAACGTGCTTCCACCTTTTCGCGGAAGCCGTCGAGCGACTTGCAGAAGCGTTCGAACGACGGCGAGTGATAGCCGTTAGAGGCATTGCCTGATCCTTCGAATGCACTTTTGAGTGACAGCGTTGTCATCGTGAACGTTCCGCTCTGCGTTGTCGGGTTGCCCGCATACATATATTGTACTGAGCGTGCCGTTGTCATAGCGCGACTGGCGTTGAGGTCAATCTTGAAGTTGCGTACAGGCTCGAGCGTTGCTCTGAGCTGCAGGTCTTCCGTTCGGTTGGTTGTGGCAGGTGTTGCCAATGAGTCGTTCATGAGCAACCATCCGTTCTCCCTTGCCTTGTCGATGTACGAGTCGCCTATGAATCCGAAGGCGAAGTCGAGTCCCGGCGACATTGCTCCCATTCCTGAGCGCTGTCCGAATATGTTGCCAATCATCGGCTTGAAGCCCGGCAGCGCCATAGAGTACTGGTTGCGGTAGCTGAGGCTTACGTTTCTGACCATCATCAGCACTCTTGCCACCGACTGAGCTGTCTTATACCATGTCTTGTCCTCAAGCGGTTCCTTCGCAAGTACCGACACCTTAATCTTCGTTGCCGAGTCCACCTTGTTGAGGATGACGATGCTGTTGGCGTCAGCGCGGCGATACTTGATGTCGAACGCCTTGCCGTCAGCTGTCTTCGCCGAAACGATGATGCGCTTGGTGCGCTTGGCATGGTTCACCTTAATGGTGGTGTCAGGTGCCAGCGTCACCTCCTTCTCGAAGGCTTTCTTCTTCGGGTTCTTGTTTCTTCCCACCACGTTGTCGTCGCCAAGAAGAGGTTTGTTCTTGCCGCCGGGTTTCTTTCCGGCGTTCTCCTTGTCGTCCCCGCCCTTCTTTACGGTGTTGAAGTTCTTCCGCCTGCCACTCTCTATCTTCTTGTTGCGGTTGGTTTCCTTCTTGAATCGTTCGTTGGTTTTCTTCAGGAACGGAACATGATTGTAGAGCTTCTCCATGTTGAACTGTCCGTTGATGTTTATCTGACGGTTGTTGGCTATGTTGTTTCCAAGCGACGTTCCGTCCTCAAGGTCAGTTCCTCGTGTCCAGTTATACGTGGCGTTGTACGAAGCGTCCGACGTTATCCAGTCGAATATTGGCAGGAGATTTATAGGCAACTTGTATGAAGCCTGGAACGACTGGTTGTAGTTGAGCGGCGTGCCCATGTGCTTGATGGACGTCCATACAGAGTCCTTCCATGCCGAATACTGGTCAGGATAGAGGTCCTTGTTCACCGGAGTGTAAGGCTGTTCTATCTCTGCGTTCGTGGCACTCTGGAAGTTCATGTGCAGATTCTTCGTGATATCCCATCTGATATTGAACTCTCTGTTCCAGAGGAACTGTGAAGAGAAGGTCAGCGGGAGAGCCGAATTTTCTGTCGATTCCATATCACGCTCCTGCAATTCGTAGTAGTTGCGCGTGATGTCGGTGCTGAAACCTACGTTCTGCGGCAACCAGTTGATGCCGAACTTCTTCGGAAAGTCCATCCACTTCGACTTCGACTTAATCTTCTTGAACGGTTCGATGGGCTTATATACCGGCGTCCACGAGTATGTCATCGATCCTCTCCAGTTGTCCTCCTTCTCATATACGGTAGTCTCTCCCGACGTGTAAGAGTGGGAGTGGCTGTACGAGAACGAGAAGTTGGCTGGGTCGTACGGCATCGGGTGGCGCTTGTTCTGTATGCCGACGCGAACGTTGGACAGCGAGAAGTTGGTCTGAGTGACCTTCGTCACGGCGATGCTCTCAATGGAGTCGCGCTCGTGCTTCGATCCTGCTGCGTCGAGAGCGTCCTTCAGCTCCATATCGGTGTCGAGCGGATTATACTTCGGTGAAGTCTTCTCCTTCGTCACGGAGTAGTAGAGTGGGGCAGAAACCTTCGCCTTGTCTGGGAAGAACTTGCCCAACTCAATGTTAGCCGTGACAGTATAGTTGGCTTGGTTGTCGGTGCTGCGTTGCGCCACACCCTCCTCCAGTCCGCCGAAACCTGACGACATATACCTGCCCTGCACGTTTACGGTGCCCAGGTCAGAGAGTTGCAGGTTGAGGTTGCCTTGCGCAGCCCAACCGCCGGAGTTGTTATATTCGCGCAGACGCAGCTCATTGAGCCACACCTCGCCGCTCTTCTCCGTGCCCGAGTTGTTGCGCACACCAATCACCATCGTCTTTATCTCGCCGAGAGTCGGGTTACCCATCACCGAAATCTTGTTCTTCGGCTTGTCCGAGTCGTATGCAGAGAACAGGCGGTTGTACGATGCCTGTCCGTTGGCCTTCGCCTTGTTGCGTTCCTTCTTGAGGTCGGTCAGCTTCTTGAGGTCGATGTCCAGCATGTTCTCCTCAGGCCAAACCTTTCGTGCTTCGGCTGTGGAGTAGCGGTCATACTTGCCCGGTGCTGTGAGTTTCAGCGGAATCTCGTACTCATAGAAGTTGCTCTTATAGTCCGATCCGAGACGTACGAAAACGGAGAGCTGTCCGTCTTCCAGCCCGGTGGTGTTCTGCTCGAAGGCGTTGGCATGCACGAACATCTGCAGACGCTTATACTGACGGACGTCCAGCGTGGTGTTCTTATATACCGCCTTAGCCTCGCCCGAACCGAGAGTAGTGACGGTCATGGCAAGCGCCTGCTCGTTGTTCTCCACGAGCTGAGGCTGCGTCGGGTCCTGTCCGCGCTTGATGCCCGGAGGCAGTACGTAGTTGACGGGCTGCTTGTCAGCGTTCTCTTCGATGTTGACAGCCGAAACAGCCAGTCGTCCTGACGTAGAATTAGAATTGTCAATGTTCTGCTCGTATACTCGCCATTCGCCGCGAACGAGGTCGAGTGTGCCGAAACGCAGGATGATGGGGTGCTTGAATCCTGTTAGGAACATACGCATGAAGCGCACGGAGGTGAAGTCGCTGATGGCTCCCACGCGTTTTTCATACTCTCTGAGCGGAATGCGGAACTGATACCAATGTACGGTTTCCGTCTTCTTATTGCGCAGCGGTCGTGTGTCGGCACGCATGTCCACGATGTAGTTCTTGCCAATCTCGAGGTCCTCAGGACGGATGGAGATGCGATACTGGAAATACTTCTCATATTCGTTGAGCGTGTAGTCCTGATTGATATCCTCCACGTCAGGGGTCGACTTGTATGACGTATCGTATCCTTCCGTACGCGAGTCGTTGTCGGGCGAGTTGCCCTGCGGGTTGTTGATATACTTGTATCGACGGAGGATGGGAGCCTCCATGCGGTCGTAGTCAGAACCGCGGAAGTAGTGATAGTTGTCGCCTGCGGGGTCAGCCCATATAGAGTCCCACACAGCCGGATTGACCTTGCCCTGCACTTCCTTCAGGAAGTCCTGGTAAGACTCCCACTTCTGCTCCTCTTCGTCGGTCAGTCCGTTGAAGCCCACGTCCTGCTTTGCTCTTGCGCCGCTTGACGTAGCGAAAGCGTAAGTTACGGTTGCCTGGTTCGGAACCTTACCCCATTGTGTGGTGGTGTAAGCCGCCGATCCGTCCGTAGGCATTCCGCTCTCATAGAATTTCTTTCCGTCTCGGAGGATGTCCTCGCTCATTTCGCCGAGGTTGATATAGAAGTCGCCACCGTAGTCGGACGCCGTTCCCTGCTCGCGGGTGTAGATAAAGGGGTCGAGCATCCAGAATTCGATATACTCGATGTTGGCTGTCTCGAAGTCGTTGGTGTCCAGCTTTCGCATCATACCGCCCCAATGCTGCTGCGGATTGTTGAGTGTTCCGTCGTAGTTGAGGTCCGGATTGAAGTTGTACGGTCCGCGCTCGTTGGGGTAATAGGCGAGGTTGAGGATGGAGAGAGTTGACGTGCTGCCGTTGTAAGCGCTCTGGTCGCGGTTAGGGAACAGCTCGTTTACGTATATCTCACGTACATAATGGTTTGACAGCTGGTCGAGGTCGCTCTTGATGTGGCCCGGCGTAAGCGACGACGAGCGGCGGGTGAAGAGCGGGTCGATGGTATACCAAGCCATGCGCGAGCGGTTGAATCCCGAGCGCAGCGTAGACTTGTCGGACGCCTCAGGGAACATCGACGGCACGCTGGAGATTATCCACGACGTCGGTGTAGACACGTCTATGGTGTTCTTCGTGTTCTCGAAGTCGTCAATGTATGATGCGTTGTCCTGCGTTCCGTGGCTCTGTCCGGCGATGAGTTGTGCAAACTCACCCGAGAACGATATGGAAGAAGGCTGCGTAAGGTGCAGCAATGGTATCTTGTCCAGCATGTTGGTGAGCCATTGGCTCTCCTTCTTCCAGTTTATGTTGAGTCCCCAGATGGTGTTGTTGAGCGGTTCCGAACCCATGTTCACCTTGTTGGTGAGCGGCTGCTCGGAGAGATGTTGGAACGTACCGGAGAGCTGGAAGTTCTTCGATATGTCGTACTCCCAGTTGAGGCCGAACATTGTCTTTCGCTCCTGCGCATAGTCTGTGTTGCTCTCGAGCGACACGTTCACGCTCGTTCCGGCGTCGATGATGCTCTGATTGAGGATGGTCACCTCACCACCCGAGTAGTCCACGGAATAGTCGGTGCCTTCGGCAAGGGTCACGCCGCCTGCCGTTACCACCACTGAACCTTGCGGAATGTTGTATGCGCCGAGCGATATGACGTTGGCAGACGTACCGCGGAACTGTCCCATGAGCACATACTTGTCCTTCTCGGCTATCTGTTTAGCCACGGTTTTCGTCGAGTCGTACAGCTCGGTGAAGGCATACTTGGAAGCCTGGTCTGCTGTCACGCCCTTGGAAGTAAGGTAGTTGTAGATGTGCTTGCCGAACGGTTCGGCAACAGGGAAGAACACGCGACCGTTGGTAACGGTATATCCCTCCACGTAGTCGAAGTAGCCGTTGGAGTGTGCCTTGTTGTTATTGTCCAGTCGGTCGGCTCCGAGCACCTTGATAAGCGTCTGGTTCTTCACCTGCGGCTCTGGTATATAAGAAAGGTATACGCCAGCCGTGTCGCTCTGGAACTTCACGTCCAGACGGAATTTCTCCTTCTCCACCGATGAGGCAAGGTAGTAGACGTTCTTCATCATAAGTCCCCAGTTGCCCTGACTCGGGTTGTTCGACGTGTTCTTGAGCGACTTCACGAAGAGTGCCTTGCTCACATCAGTATTGTCAGAAGCAAACTCGCCCACCTGATAAGTCACGCCACCATACGTGTATTCGTATGCGATGGCAAGCACCTGGTCGGTCTGCAGACCTGTCTTGAGCGAGATATAGCCGAGCGAGGTGTTGACGGTATATTCCGAAGAAGAGAGCAGACGCGCCTTCTCCAGCTTCTCATAGTCGGTGCCGCCGGCAAATCCCGGTATGGCGTCGAGCACTGTTGATGTCTGGTCTATCTCTCTTGCGCCGGCGTACTGCGTGGTCATTGCGGAGTACTCGCTGTTGGAAGCGTTGGAAGGCACGGGCTGTCCGGTGGTAGCCCATATAGGGTTAGACACGCGTGTGTTCTCGCCAAGGTCGGTCAGGGCGATGATGTTACGCGTGTTTGACGTTGTTCCTGTCTTGTTGGTCACCCACACCTCCACACGGTTTATCTTCATTCCCGAAGTGAGGTTGGGCAGTGAGCGCATCCATTCGTCATAACGGTCATGGAAATACTGCGAGAGGAAGAAGTGGCGGTTCTCCTCATAGTTGGCAGCGTCAATCTCGAACGGCGTAAACTGCTTGCCGCCTTTCGAAGATACACTCTTCGTTGTCGACTTCTTCTGCGATGCCACCATCTGCAGCTTCAGCTTGCCGAACTGCAGGTCGGTGCGGATGCCGAAGAGCGATGAGGCACCCTTTACGAGCGACGAGTTCGACGGGAACGACACGTTACCAGCCTCCACCAGCTTCACTATCTCGTCTTCCTTGCCGTCATACTTGAGCTTGAGGCTCTGAGCGTCAAAGTCGAACGTGGCGTCGGTGTTGTAGTTGAGGTTCATGTTCACCTTGTCACCGACGCGTCCGTTCATGTTAAGGTTTATCTTCTCGTCGAAGTCCATTGTGGTGGTCTTGCGGTTGCGGATAGGCAGCGACGGGTTGTCGATGTTCTTCATCGTCGCTCCGAACTTCAGCTCTGCCGTTCCCTGCGTCTTGATGCGCACACCGCCGGGACCGAATATCTTCTCCGCCGGACCCAGATCGAAGTGCATGTCAGAGAAGTCGAACTTCTCCTTACCCTTCGCCTGATATATTTCGTCGTTCTTCTTGCGGAAGAAGTCCTTCATCAGCTGCTTCTCGCTCCAGTGCATATATTCCTCTGCGGTCATCATCACTGGTGCCGCGATGTACGAACCTGCCATCTTCGATCCGATGACATACCGGTCGAGCGAGTCATTATATTCCACCTGCTGTCCTAAATTGTCAGGGCGTTTGAGGTCAGCGGCGCCCTGCGAGAGGTCGTCGAGAGTTATCGGCATTGTGCGCTGGATGGGCCAGCGGGTATGCAGCAGCGAGTCTGGTATTGAGTCGTCCCCCTCTATTACGGGCTGCGCCTTTATCGCCATGGTGTCGCGGGCAGCTTTGCCCTTTCCGCCTTCCGGCTTTGCTTCCCGCTGTCTGACGTCCTGCATTACAGGACTTCCGGTCATGGCAAGCGTAGCCACTGCCACCAGAAGGAGCGCAACTGCCATTGTCCGTGCCGTCTTGTGCGACGGGAATCGGCGTAATATGAGGAGTATGTTATTGAGAATTTGCTTCAACGTATTGAATTGTCTTGTGTCGTATCCTGTTATTGTCTTACTTGATCTGCTTCAACGCCATCTTCACCACCTGTTCCACAGGCAGAGTCGGGTCGTCCGTAAGCAGGGCTGTCACCACCTTGGCTGTCGGAGCCGGTGAGAAGCCGAGCATTGTGAGCGCTGCCACTGCCTCGTCCCTGACGTCTGCGGGGATGGTGCTGTCGGCAGCGGTGCCGGCAGGAAGCTCCTGGGCGATGCCCAGCGACATGATTTTGTCCTTCAGGTCCACGATGATGCGCTGTGCCGTCTTCAGACCGATGCCCTTTACGCCCTTCAGCAGTCGCTCGTTGCCTGACGAAATGGCTCCGGCAAGCTCTGCAGGAGAAGCCGCAGAGAGAATCATGCGAGCCGTATTTGCTCCCACGCCCGATACGGTGATGAGCAGACGATAGAGGTCGCGCTCCTGCTTGGAGGCGAATCCGAAGAATGTGTACGAGTCGTCTCTGCCACCAGTGACAAGCGATTCGTGTACGTAGAGCTTCACTTCCTTCTTGCCCTGTACGGCTTCGTATGTGTTAAGCGAGATGTTGAGCGCATAGCCAACGCCGTATGCTTCTACGACGGCCTGCGCCGGAGTGAGTTCAGCGAGCTCGCCTTTTATATAGTCTATCATTTTATTATAAAGTGTGTTTGTCGGTTGAGTGATTTTAGTGCGTATTACACCATATTATATTATAACGACGTTTTTTGGTGTTTATTGTACGTTGAGGCTATCATAGCGTACAAATTTATTTATGTCCTTACTGACAACAAAAAAGCGGGGCTGCACCAGAACCACTCTGCCACAACCCCTACGCATAAAAGAATAGTGTTTTTTTTATTATGTCTAATGAATCATATGATAAGCTTTTAATGTGTTGCTGCGTTATCTGCGGCTGCCGAAAGAGCCGCCACCGCGTGAGCTGCCGAATGACGAACTACCTCCGCGAGGAGCACTCATCGAGCTGCTGTTAGAGCGACTGCTGTTGCCGAACGAACGTGAGCTGCTGCTGCCGCCGAACGAGCTTGAGCTGCTGTTAGAGCGGCTACTGTTGCCGAACGAACGTGAGCTGTTGTTGGAGCGACCGCTGCCGAACGTAGAGCGCGGCGAGCTTTGTACGGAGTTCTCAGGAGAAGCCACCTTGAAGCCGCCTCTGCCACCGAAAGAAGAGTTGCTGCTGTTGTTCGGCTGTCTTACAGTGGTGCGAGTGCTGCTCTCGCGGTTGGTGCGCGAACCAAACGAACCACGCTGTCCGTTGTTGTTTATATTAGTGTTGTTACCAAAGCGCTGCTGCGTCTGGTTGCGCGAACCGAACGACTGGCGGTTTCCTCTGCCATAATCGCCGCGATTAAATCCGTCACGCATTCCGAAGTGTGCGTCGCCGCGACGCTCAGCGTAACGTCTTCCGTTATACCATGACCGGCCTCCGTTGCGATGCCAAGAGTGGCCTCCGCAGTAGCTTACGTACACCACAGGACGGTCAAAGTAGAAGTAGTCGCGGTGCGGATAGCGTGCGTAGATGCTGAAGTGCCACAGACCGTCGCTGAAGTAGAGCGGACGATAGAAGTAGCTGGCGGCGCAGTATGCGCGATACTGCCAGTCGAGGAGCACGTAGCTGAGGTCCACGTTACGATAGCGCCAGTACGGTCCGTAGAGGTCGTCGTATGTGTTTACGCCGATGAGGTAGTCGAGGTTTATCTCGTAAGCCGCCTCATACTGGTCGTTTGTGAGATTTAGTTCATACGCCATCTTGTCTGTGAGGAACAGTGCCTGCTGGCGTGCCTGCTCATAGCTCATTGCGTTTACGGTGACTGTCATTGTGAACAGTAACGCTAAGATTGATATAAACTTTTTCATAACTCTATATTTTTAAATTGTTATTTTTTACGTTCTTGTTTCTTTACGCTTGCAAAGTTAGCCACATAAATCATAGCATCAAAAGGATTTTCCCTAAACGCCGGTGGGAAATTCCCTATTCTTGTTTTTTCTTACCGTTAAACAATGGTTTTTCGGAATATTATGTTTATATTTGCCTTACATTAATAACTAAATACAATTATCCGATGAAAGTATTACAGAGTTCGCTCCTTCGAGCCATTTGCGCCATTGTCGTGGGAGCGCTGCTCGTCAAGTATCGCGAGCAGACGGTTACGTGGATGACGATAGCCATAGGCGTATTGTTCTTCATATCAGGCGTTTTCTCGTGTGCTTCATATCTCATTGCGCGTAGTCGTAAGGACGACGTACAGGTGTTCGATGCACAGGGATGCCAGCTTCGCGGCATGCGACCTGCATTTCCCATCGTAGGTCTTGGCAGCCTTATCCTCGGCCTTATCCTTGCCATCATGCCTGGCACGTTTATCAGCAGCCTCATGTATATCCTTGCTGCCATACTCATCCTCGGTGCCGTCACGCAGTTTATGAATCTCATAGCCGCCTCACGCCTGGCTCGTGTGGGCGTCTATTTCTGGATAATGCCCACGCTGACGCTCCTCGTAGGTCTCATTGCCGTCATCTCTCCCTCGTCCATTGCCTCGGCTCCGCTCTTCGTGATAGGATGGGCAATGATGGTGTATGGCGTAGTGGAGGTGATAAACGCCGTGAAGATACATCTCCTGCACCGCACCATTGAGCGTGCTTTGCAGAACCAGATACAGCAACAACAGAACAACGAAACAAATACAAATGAAAGTAAAGACTAATCTTCTGTGCATGGCAGCGGCCTTCGATCTTGCCATGCCCGCCTGCGCCGCAGGTCCCCGTTCACCCAAGTCGGCAACCAAACTGCTCGCCCGTCAGAAGGAAGCGGGTCTTGCCACCATCACCGAGAACGCCGCCCGTGCCCACGTCTATTTCCTTGCTGACGACCTTCTTGAGGGTCGTCGTGCCGGTCAGCGTGGCTCGCGCATCGCCAAGCAGTACATCATCTCGCGCCTTCGTGAGGCTGGCGTCAAGCCGCTTTTCGGCGAGAGCTATGAGCAGCCCTTTCAGGCTTATGCCGACCAGAAGC
>ERZ1031746.333-NODE-333-length-17738-cov-7.152350_pt1 | contig 17738 bp, 13 predicted proteins | sample MGYA00518171_ERZ1031746 | MGnify/ENA primary metagenome ERZ1031746 (study PRJEB33719, sample SAMN04261238) | wastewater metagenome | biome: rural village; feature: human; material: feces | host: Homo sapiens | place: El Salvador | collected 2013-01-07 ...
ATTGCGGATCCAATCTATTCCTATGTAGAAAATATATATCAGATATGTGAATAAAACAGTATGCGCCGGTTTGACTTTAGAACCGGCGCTTTCTATATTAATAAGTAGGATTTTGTTCTGTTTTAACAGGCGAAAAACAAGAAATAACAAAGGAAGTGTGAGTATGCAGACAGTATTGCCACGTGAGGAAGCTGTAGAAGGAGTTATATCTAAGGTTCTTGAGTCTCAAGAGGCCTGTGATCGGTTAAATGAAGTATTTTATGAGCATTTGGAGAATTATCAGGAAATAAATGACGATGGTGACAGACATTTTGCAGAGGTCTTGCTCCAGGCGTATAAAAATGGAGATGTCAGCGCGTTGCTACTTGAATTGTGCGGAGGAAGTATGTTTGATCTGCTTCGGGACGCATATCTGATTCCAAAGAAATTTCATGGAAAATCAGGAGAGAATCCGGTTCTCCTGACTGATGTAGAGGGAAATCTTCTGGAGAGTAAGAAAAGGGAAGTAACAGCTCGTGAATATGAAAAGTTCCATGAGACGTACAGGCAACATCAATGTGCACCGAGATCAAAACTGTATCTTGCTGACGGATATGACATAGTTCGTTCCTATACAGAGGGCATGCAGATTCAGGAGAAAAAAGAGAACAAGAAGCGTGGCGTGATGGCGTTATATGCATTACCGGATACCAGAAAGCTTGGACTGACAGAAGCACAGGCCTATGCAGTTGTCTGGGATACTTTCCAGAAGATTCAGAAACAGGCTCCGAGAGTAGAAGTTTATTATGGGCAGGATACCGGTGAGAAGCGTCAGAAAGGATTTGACGAGATAGGGGTTTTACTTCCAATTCATGGATTTGAGAAACGAATGCTTCATCATTTGGATGAGATTGATGGGATTGTTCTTTCATGCAGAGAGAAGATGATGAAAAAGGCCGGAGCGGAAAGCCTTGACCTGGAATAAAGAGGAAGTGAATGAGATGCAGACTCAGAAAATAAGAAAAAATCATATGGATATTCTCTGGCATGAATATACAGATAAAGGTGGAGAAGAAACACCGGTAACACAAGCAAGTTTGACGGAGAAAGCATCAATTGTCGGAAGAGTTGGGATTATGCTTCTCTCCTGTGGAACCGGAGCGTGGAGAGTGAGAAGCTCTATGAATGCTCTGGCAGAAGAGATGGGGATTACCTGCACAGCAGATATTGGTCTGATGTCGATTGAGTATACTTGTTTTGACGGTGACGACGGATTCACGCAGTCCTTGTGTCTGACGAATACGGGGGTGAATACATCAAAATTAAATAGGCTGGAGCACTTTATCCGTGAATTCGAGCAGGGAGAACAGGAAATGTCCGGAGAAGAACTGCATAAGCTGCTAGATCAGATTGAAGAGATTCATGGACTCTATTCTCCAACTGCATTGGGAATGGCAGCAGCATTGGCATGCGGTGGATTTACATTTCTGCTTGGCGGTGGATTGATTGAAATGTTCTGTGCCTTTGTCGGTGCAGGGATTGGAAATTTTATCAGGTGCAAATTGAGTAAACATCATTTCACATTATTTTTGTGTATAGCCTCATCTGTTTCGGCAGCCTGTCTGGTTTATGCGGGACTCTTGAAAGCAGCTGAGATTTTGTGGGAGATTCCAATCCAGCATGAGGCGGGATATATTTGTGCAATGCTATTTATTATTCCAGGTTTCCCTTTTATCACAAGTGGAATTGACCTTGCAAAATTGGATATGCGTTCTGGCATGGAACGACTCATGTATGCACTGATTATTGTTTTGGTAGCTACAATGTCTGCATGGATCATGGCGTTGATCTTAGGATTACAGCCGGTGGATTTCCTGAAGCTTGACCTGACGCAGGCAGAATGGATTATTTTCCGGTTACTTGCAAGCTTTTGTGGTGTGTTTGGATTCTCGATTATGTTCAACAGCCCTACACGCCTTGCGGCAGTGGCGGCAGGAATCGGTGCTATTGCCAATACACTGCGATTGGAACTGGTTGATCTGACGGCATTGCCTCCGGCGGCAGCAGCATTTGTCGGAGCATTAACAGCCGGACTTCTGGCAACTATGATTAAAAATCAGGTCGGATATCCGAGAATCTCTGTCACGGTTCCGTCGATTGTAATCATGGTTCCGGGATTGTATCTGTACCGTGGATTTTATAATCTGGGAACCATGAATCTTTCTGCATCAGCTTCCTGGTTTGCGGCGGCAATACTGATTGTTGCAGCTCTTCCGTTAGGGTTGATCTTTGCAAGAATTCTTACGGATAAGACATTTCGGTATTGCACGTAAGGAGAATATATACAAAAAAGGAACAGCTCTTTGTGAGCTGTTCCTTTTTTTAATGAAATGGAAAGGGATTTATTTCTTTTTATCTTTTTTCTTGTCTTTGTCTTTCTTCTTTCCGGAAGATTTCTCGTTGTCCTTATCCTTCTCGCTATCCTTCGCTTTTGCAGAGAATTTCTTATCTGCTTCAGCTTCCGGCTGATATCCGTTGATATCATATTTCTTCTCATATTCCTCAAAGGCTGTAAGATAAGTTTCATCCTTCAGCTTGCGGACACTCTTTGTATATTCATGAATATCAAAGTTAGAAGAATCAAGCTCGAGAATCGCTACGGCAACGTTAGAACAGTGCGCTGCGATACGCTCGTAGTTTGTAAGCAGGTCATTAAAAGCAAATCCGGTATTCAGATCACACTGACCATTTCTAAGTCTTTTAATGTGACGAAGTTTCAGATCATTACAGAGAATACCAATCAGTTCGCGCAGAGGTTCAACCTTTGCAGCAGTCTCAAGATCTTCATCTACAAAAGAATTTACTGTAAGATCAACAATCTCAACCAATGCCTTCTCAAGCACATTCAGCTCATAAGTAGCAGATTCAGAGAAGGTACGGGACTTTTCATGAAGTTCCTGGGCAACTCTGGAAATGTTGACTGCGTGGTCACCAAGTCGCTCGAAGTCACTGATTGTATGAAGGAACTTGGAGGTCTGCTTCGCCTGCTCAGGTGTCATATCATGCATACTTAACTGCATCAGATAAGTACCAAGTTTATCCTCGTACTTGTCGATCATGTTTTCCTTTTCCTGGATCTTATTGAACTTGCTGTCGCTAAAGTCTGTCAGAAGTTCGAAAGCGCGCATGAGATTCTTGCGGGCGTTCTTCGCCATACCGTTAACAGCCATCTGGCTCTGACTGATCGCCAGCGGCGGGTAATTCAAAAAACGTTCCTCAAGCAGATCAAAATCAGCCTGCTCTTCGTTGTCCTCGTCAGTATCTTTGATGAGGAAGAAGACGAGTTTCTCAATCTTGCTGATAAATGGAGCAAGGATCAGGATCGTAGCGATACGGAATACCGAGTTCAGCAATGCGATGCTGACAGGACTCATGACCCTGTCCATAAATGTAAAGTGGACAGCGGCATTTACTGAGTAAAATACGATAGACCAAAAGATCATTCCGAATAAGTCATTCAGCAGGTAAATAAGTGCTGTACGCTTTCCGTTCTTGTTCGTACCTATAGAAGAAAGCAGTACAGGACAGGCAGCTCCGACACCGATACCCATTGTAATAGGCAGTGCGGCAGCAAATGTAATAGAGCCTGTGATTGATAATGCCTGAAGGATACCGACAGAAGCAGATGCACTCTGAAGCACTGCAGTAAATGCGATACCAACAAGGATACCCATAAATGGATTCTTAAACATTGTCAGAAGGCTGACAAAATGTGGGTTCTCTTTCAGAGGTGAAACCGCACCGCTCATTGTCTGCATTCCGAACATCAGGATCGCAAAACCAAGCATAATGTCACCGATATCGGAATAAGGTTTCTTCTTTACGAATGTACGGAAGATGATACCGATGATCGCAACGATCGCAGAGATTGTTGCGGTGGACAGAAGCTGCGCAATGCCACTGGAGCCATCAATGTAAGAAAGACATAAAATCCAGCCTGTGATACTTGTTCCAATGTTGGCACCCATAATGATTCCGATTGCCTGAGCAACCTTCATCATACCGGAGTTTACGAATCCTACGACCATAACAGTTGTAGCTGATGACGACTGAATGATCGCTGTTACGACTGTACCCAGCAGCAATCCTTTGATTGGGGAGTTTGTGAGCTTGTATAAGATAAGTTCCAGTTTGTTACCGGCAACCTTCTTAAGACTGTCTCCCATGAGTGCCATTCCGTACAGGAAGAGGGCAACTCCGCTGAGCAAGGACAAAACCATTGTAATTCCCATTTTCTTTTTTCCTTTTTCTTAAGTTATTAAGTTGACATGTTACGTCTTGCAAAAAATTACGTACATGGCTATTATAAAACACTTTACCCGGAGTTTACAATTATTTTCTTTAAACTTTACAGAAAAATATTGATTGCAAATTACAGAAAAATTGTAGGGATAAACAAAATATTAATCTTAAGCAAAAAAGTCCTTGACTTGTCCATGGATAATTTCCATCAGATGAGTTCTCGCTTCCACGCTCGCCCAGGCAATATGTGGTGTGATCAGCAGGCGTTTACTGTCTTTGATCTTGAGCAATGGATTATCTGCGGACATCGGTTCCTTACAAAGGACGTCTAATCCTGCTGCGGCAATCTGATTTCTGACCAGTGCATTATATAATGCCTGCTCATCGACGATCGGTCCTCTTCCGAGATTCAGGAAAATACAGGAAGATTTCATTTTTTCAAACGCTTTGCTGTTGATCAGTCCTTCTGTATGCTCGTTGAGTGGAGCGTGGACGGAAATAATATCAGACTGCGTAAGCAATGTCTCAAAGTTAACCTGTTCATAACCTTCCTGCGCCGGAGCACCGGAGGCGGAGTAGTAAATGACTTTCGCTCCAAATGCACGTGCGATCTCAGCAACACGTCTGCCGATTGCCCCAAGACCGATGATCCCCCAGGTTTTTCCATGGATTTCTGTGAAATGTTCTGCAAAATGAGTGAAAGAGACATCATTTACATAGCGCTCTTCTTTCACATAATCATCATAATAACGAAGCTTTTCTAATAGGAAGAGAAGCATTGCAAATGTGTGCTGTGCGACAGTCTCTGTAGAGTAGCCGGCAACATTTCTCCAGGCAATTCCTTTTGAATCAAGATATTCCTTATCCAGGTTGTTCGTGCCTGTGGCTGTGACACAGACGAGCTTCAGATTCTTTGCAGTACCAATAGTCTGCTCATTGACCGGAACTTTATTTAATATGATCACATCAGCATCCGTGACACGCGCCGGGACCTCTTCGGGTGAAGAAAAGCTGTACTTTACAACTTCACCGAGTTCATCATATGCAGAAAGATCAATATCCTCTCCAATTGTTTTGACATCTAAAAATACAATTTTCATTTAAAATCTCCTTGTTTTATAATCAGTATTAATTATTTTATCGTAACTGTTCAGAGCCAACCTCCAAAATGCTACGCATTTCGTCGGTGTGGCGTATCCGCCAAATAAAATTTCAAAAACAGTCTTAAAAATGCAAGCATTTTACACCTGTTTTATGAAATTTTGCTTGGCTCTGAACAGTTACATTTTATCATAAAAAGAACATAATTTCCTATATTTTACCACATACTAATTAAAATATAATTATGGAGGAAATGTGCCATGAAAGCCACAGGGATAGTCCGGAGGATAGATGATCTCGGAAGAATCGTAATTCCGAAAGAAATAAGAAGGACATTGCGGATCCGTGAAGGTGATCCACTGGAAATTTTTACAGACAGAGAAGGAAAGGTGATTTTAAAGAAATATTCTCCGATCGGTGAATTAGGAACACTGGCAGGGATTTATGCAGATAGTCTTTCAAAGACACTTGATTGTACAGTCTGTATTACTGATACGGATCAGGTGATCGCGGCAGCAGGAAACGGGAAGAAAGAACTTCAGGAAATGCTGTTGAGTGCAGAGCTGGCAGAAGTGTTTCAAGAAAGAAAGACCGTGTTGAAAAAGAGCAGTGACGCTGAGTTTGTAGCAATTACAAAAGACAGGAGTGAATACAGCGAGGAAATAATCAGTGTGATTCTCAGTGAAGGTGATATTGCAGGTGGAGTGATCTTTCTGCAGAAAAATGAGAAAAAGCATTTCGGAGAGATGGAAAAGAAGTTTGCGGCAGGCGCAGCAGATCTGCTTGGGAGGCAGTTAAGTTAAAAGTGTCATATTTTTCCGGGAGGATGCATAGAATAGTATCAGTGGAAAAACGGACATGCATCGAAAGGAAAAGAAAATGAGAGAAAATCATGGGAAAAAAGGGATAATATACGCAGAAAATTTAGTGAAGGCATTACTTTGCGCCTATCTGGTCACAGGAATGTTTCTGTTAATTCTTGCACTTCTCCTTTATAAAGCAGGATTGAGTGAAGAAAATGTAAATCTGGGAATTATTCTCATTTATGTAATAGGAACTTTCTCGGGAGGCTTTGTGATGGGAAAACTGGAAGGCCAAAAGAAGTTCCTCTGGGGGCTTGGAACCGGAGTGCTCTATTTTGTTCTATTACTGTTCATCTCATTTGGAATGTACCATGAGGTTTCGTCAGGGACAGGCGATTTGTTTCTGACATTTGTACTTTGTACCGGAGGCGGAATGCTCGGAGGGATGGTCTCATGAAGAAAAACCAGCCGGATGTGTGAAAAAATACTTTAAAAACCTGGCTGTGTGTGCTATAATAGCGAAAGCAATATGTGCGAAGTTAGGAGGAGTAAAAATGAAACACATTAAAACACTGAATACACAGACACTGAACAACACAGTTAAAAAAGGTGGATGCGGAGAGTGTCAGACATCTTGCCAGTCTGCATGTAAGACATCCTGTACAGTAGGAAACCAGACTTGCGAAAACGCAAAATAAGAAAACCTGAAAGTGAAGATAATGTTGCTGCAAAGTTGCTTTGAGCGGTGATACTGCCTGCAATTATGCGAAAAACAGCAACAGGATTACAGGTGAGGCAGCGGTGCAAATCGCTGCCTTAAGCATGTTTTAGACGTATCTGCTTAGAGCTGCATTGTGAAAATGCCGGGCTTTGAACAGTTACAAATAGATTTACAAATACATATAGAAAGCGAGGTATCCACGTGATACATCAGTACCAGAACAATGGATATAATATCGTCCTCGACGTGAACAGCGGAGCTGTACATGTTGTGGATCAGGAAGCGTATGATGTCATCGAAGTGCTTAATCGCATGAATGAAGATCATACAGTGGAGACATTGAAATCTCCGGAAACAGCAGAAGCATTGAAAAAAGAGCTTGGAGAGAAATATTCTGAGAAAGATCTGCTGGATATTTTAGAGGCAGTAACAGAACTGACGGAACAGGGACGTCTGTTTACAAAAGACATTTATGAGAGCTTTATCGACGTTGTAAAGCAGCGTAAGACAGTTGTTAAGGCTTTATGTCTTCATATTGCACATGACTGTAACCTTGCCTGTAAGTACTGCTTTGCGGAAGAGGGCGAATATCACGGCCGCAGAGCTTTGATGTCTTACGAGGTTGGTAAGAAAGCACTTGATTTCCTGATCGCGAATTCAGGAACAAGAAGAAACCTTGAGGTTGACTTCTTCGGTGGTGAGCCACTGATGAACTGGCAGGTTGTCAAAGACCTGGTTGCTTACGGAAGAGAGCAGGAAAAACTTCATGACAAGCATTTCCGTTTCACACTTACAACAAACGGAGTTCTTTTGAACGATGAAGTTCAGGAGTTCGTGAACAAAGAGATGGACAACGTTGTCATCAGTCTTGATGGAAGAAAAGAAGTGAATGACCAGATGCGCCCGTTCCGTAACGGAAAAGGAAGCTATGATCTGATCGTTCCGAAGTTCCAGAAGCTGGCAGAGAGCCGTAATCAGGAGAAGTACTACATTAGAGGTACATTTACAAGAAATAACCTGGATTTTTCCAAGGATGTAGAACATTTTGCAGATCTTGGATTCAAGCAGATGTCAATCGAGCCTGTAGTAGGTGATGACACAGAACCATATGCAATCCAGAAAGAAGATCTTCCACAGATCTTTGAAGAATATGATAAACTCGCAAAATTCCTGATCGAGCGTGAGAAGAGCGGAAGAGGATTCAATTTCTTCCATTTCATGATCGATCTTGAAGGAGGACCGTGCGTGTCCAAGCGTCTGTCCGGCTGTGGTTCAGGTACAGAGTATCTGGCAGTGACACCTTGGGGAGATTTCTACCCATGTCATCAGTTTGTAGGACAGGAAGAATTCCTCATGGGAAATGTCGATGAGGGAATTACAAAACCGGAGATTGCGGAAGAATTCCGTGGATGCAGCGTATATTCCAAGGAAAGCTGCAGAACCTGCTTTGCCAGATTCTACTGCAGTGGTGGCTGTATGGCGAATTCTTACAAGTTCCACAATACGATCCATGATACTTACGAAGTGAGCTGTGAGATGGAGAGAAAACGTGTGGAATGTGCGATCATGATAAAGGCTGCCCTAGCGGATGAAGAAAAATAAAGTTAGAGAGCAGTAGTCAAGAAAGGAAAGAAAGAGATGAAGAAAGGTAAGAGTATTCTCAGCCTCATTCTCGTAATCGCAGTTACAGCACTCTTCGGTATGACCTGTGTGCTTGGACTTGATTTAAAGGGAATGGGAGCTGCGAAGAACATCAATCTCGGTCTTGACCTGGAAGGCGGAGTCAGCATTACATATCAGGTAAAAGGTGACAAGCCATCTCAGGCAGACATGGATGACACCGTGTACAAGCTTCAGAAACGTGTGGAGCAGTACAGCACAGAGGCACAGGCTTATCAGGTTGGAGACAACCGTATCAGTATCGAGATTCCGGGTGTGAGCGACGCAAACAAGATCCTGGAAGAACTTGGACAGCCGGGTTCACTGTACTTTATCAAGCATAAAGACAGTGAGGGAAATGAAAACTATTCCCTGACAGCTTCCGGATATACACTGAATAAGTCAATCGACGAACTGAAAGATACAGACTCCATCGTACTGACAGGTACAGAAGTAAAGACAGCTTCAGCCGGAGTGCTCAACGACTCAACAACAGGAAATAAAAAGTATGGTGTTGATCTTGAGTTGACAGATGAGGGTGCAGAGAAGTTCAAGACAGCAACAGAAGAAGCTTATAACAATAACCATGACACAATCGCTATTTACTATGATGGTTCTCTGATCAGCGTGCCAAGCGTAAATGCAGTGATTGAGAATGGAAAAGCTCAGATTTCAGGAAACATGGATTATGAAGAGGCTGATAACATCGCTTCTACAATCCGTATCGGTGGACTGAATCTGGAACTTGAAGAGCTTAGCTCAGAAGTTGTAGGAGCACAGCTTGGACAGGACGCTCTGAAAGGAAGTCTGATCGCAGGTATCATCGGTCTGGCAATCGTATGTGTATTCATGTGCTGGGTATACCTCCTTCCGGGACTTGCATCCAGCCTTGCACTGATCCTTTACACAGAATTGATCCTGATCCTTCTGAATGCATTTGACATTACACTGACACTTCCAGGTATCGCAGGTATCATCCTTGGTATCGGTATGGCGGTAGATGCGAACGTTATCATCTTCGCCCGTGTGAAAGAAGAGCTGACAGCAGGAAAGAGCGTACACGCTTCTCTGAAATCAGGATTCCAGAAAGCGATGTCTGCAATCGTTGACGGAAATATCACAACACTGATCGCAGCAGGCGTGCTGTGGCTTCGCGGAAGCGGTACTGTAAAGGGATTCGCCCAGACACTTGCACTGGGTATCGTCGTATCCATGTTTACAGCACTCGTGATCACAAGACTGATTATCTTTGCATTCTATGGAGCAGGCATCCGCAATGAGAAAGCATACGGAAGACATCTGAAAGAACGTAAACCGGTTGATTTCCTTGGAAAGAAAAAAATCTTCTTCATTGTTTCCATCATCCTTTGCCTGGCCGGACCGGTCATGATGGGTGTGAACCATGCAAGAGGAATCGGTGCGATGAACTACAGCCTTGATTTCGTAGGCGGTACTTCAACAAATGTAACATTTGATAAAGCATATACTCTCGAAGAGATCGACAGCCAGATGATCCCAAGACTGGAAGAAATCACAGGAGATAAGAATATTCAGGTTCAGACAGTAAAAGACAGCAATCAGGTAGTCTTCAAGACACAGACACTTGATCTTGAGAAACGTGAAGCACTTGCTTCTTATCTAAATGAGAACTACGGGGTAGAGGCATCTGATATCGCTACAGAGAATATCAGCTCAACAGTAAGTTCCGAGATGAGAAGAGATGCTGTGATAGCTGTGATCATTGCTACAATCTGTATGCTGCTTTACATCTGGTTCCGTTTCAAAGATATCCGTTTCGCAACAAGTGCTGTTGTCGCACTGATGCATGACGTACTTGTAGTTCTTGGATTCTATGTGATCGCAAGAGTATCTGTCGGAAATACATTTATCGCATGTATGCTGACAATCGTTGGATATTCTATCAACGGTACGATCGTTATCTTTGACCGTATCCGTGAGGCGCTGGCAACAAAGAGCCGTACAGAAGATCTGAAGGATCTTGTAAACCGCTGTATTACTCAGACACTGACAAGAACGATCTATACAAACTTTACAACATTTGTCATGGTCGTTGCTCTGTATATCCTTGGTGTAAGCTCCATTAAGGAATTCGCTGCACCTCTGATGGTAGGTATCATCTGCGGTGGATATACATCCGTATGTATCACAGGTGCACTGTGGTATGTGATGAAGACAAGACTTGGTGAGGAAGCGAAGGCTGCGAGAGCAGCTTCCGGCACAAAGACAGTTTCTGTAAAAGCAGCAGACAAGAAAGAAGGAACTACTTCCACAGAGAGTAACGCAGCAGATACATCTGCAGACGACAGCTCCAGGAAGAAAAAAGGAAAGAAGACTTCTTTCAAGAACAAAAAGAGCAAAAAGCGCTAAGAAATAAAATCTGTCGTATCGGAAATGAAAAATGATTTTCGATACGGCAGATTTTTGTTATAATAAGAAAATATGATGATACAAGGGGCAAAAGGTCATGCGTTTCATGCTTGCATGAAAGAGCATGACTTATTGACCCGCGAAACACCGAAAAGTAGCCATTTTTCGTAGAAAAATGAGCGGATTTGAGGTGTTTTAGGATTGCGAGAGCATGAAATGCGAAGCAATCCGTGTATCATAGGGGCAAAATATAGTGACAGAGTGGGAGGATATTTGGATGGAGAAATGGTTCGTCGCAATGAAAAAGGCGGATTTTAATGGAATAGCAGAGAAATATCAGATTTCCCCGATCATTGCACGACTGATGAGGAACCGTGATGTGATCGGAGATGAAGCAATTGATTTTTATCTGAACGGAACGGTGGAGGATCTGTATGACGGCTTACTGATGAAAGATATGGACCGTGCGGTAGATATTCTTAAGGAGAAAATAGAAGAAGGAAAGAAAATCCGTGTGATCGGTGATTATGATATTGATGGAGTCAATGCAACGTATATTTTGCAACAGGGGCTTGCAGGACTTGGGGCAGATGTTGATACGGATATTCCAGACAGGATCAAAGACGGATATGGATTGAATCAGATGCTGATCGACCGTGCACTGGAGGATGATGTAGACACGATCATCACCTGTGATAATGGAATTGCGGCAATGAGCGAGATTGCTTACGGAAAAGAAAATGGGATGACGATCGTTGTGACAGATCACCATGAAGTTCCGTATCTGGAAGAAAATGGGGAGAAAAAGCATCTTCTGCCACCGGCGGATGCAGTGGTCGATCCGCACAGAGCAGACTGTGAGTATCCATTTAAAGGGCTGTGCGGCGCAGCTGTAGCGTATAAGCTGGTTGAGGTTTTGTACAGAGTGTCTGGAAAGTCAGAGCAGGAGGTAGAGCATCTACAGGAAAGCCTGATGGAAAATGTTGCGATTGCCACGATCGGTGATGTGATGGATCTGGTTGGAGAGAATCGTGTCTTTGTGAAAAAGGGACTTGAGCTTCTGAAGACAACGAAGAATGAAGGGCTTCACGCATTGATGCAATGTACAGGGGTAGATACAGCGAACCTGAATACTTATCATATCGGATTTGTGATCGGACCGTGCATCAATGCCGGCGGAAGACTGGATACAGCCAAGCGTGCACTGGAACTCCTTAATGCATCGAACCGGAGAGAGGCAGTGACACTGGCAGCAGATCTGAAAGAATTAAATGACAGTAGGAAAGAAATGACCGAAGCAGGTGTAGAAGAAGCTGTCCGGCAGATTGAATCAAGTTCCTGGAAGGACGACCAGGTGCTGGTCGTGTATCTTCCAGAGTGTCACGAAAGTATCGCCGGAATTATTGCGGGGAGGATCAAGGAACGTTATTATCGTCCGACCTTTGTGCTGACAAAGGGTGAGACAGGGGTGAAAGGTTCCGGACGGTCGATTGAAGCCTATGATATGTTTGCGGAAATGAGCCGCTGCAGGGAATTATTTACGAAGTTCGGAGGGCATAAGCTGGCAGCAGGACTTTCTTTAGAAGAGGAAAAGGTCGAAGTTTTCCGGAAACGGATCAATGAACTGGCGGATCTGACAGAAGAGGATCTGCAGATGAAGGTGTCGATCGATATGCGGCTTCCGTTTCCATATATTAATGAAGAGCTGATCCATGAGCTTAAGATATTGGAGCCTTTTGGAAAAGGCAATGGGAAACCGTTATTTGCAGAAAGTAAACTGCGTGTGATCCAACCAAGAATCTTCGGAAAGAACCGGAATGTGCTGAAATGCAGACTGGAGGACCAGCAGGGAAATCAGATGGAAGCGGTTTATTTCGGAGAAGTGGAAGACTGTCTGCGGCAGATGGAAAAGAAGCAGATCATGTCTTTTACATACTATCCATCCATCAATGAGTATATGGGACGAAGAACAATTCAGCTTACAATTGTCAATTATCAGTAGATAATATCGAAAAAACCGTACAAATTGCTTAAAATGAAGAAGAATGGGAAGTTCTTATTTGAAAAAGGGAAAAATAGTGATATACTAAATCATATTAATTGTTCAGAACTAAGGCATTTTGTGTCTAAAATGCATTTGTCGGATATGCCATACTGACGAAATACGAAGCATTTTGGAAGTTGGATTTGAACAGAACACAGGATGAATGAAGGGGGAAGATGATATGGCAGGCACTCGGGAATATGAAGATCTGAATAAAAATCTGGAGATAGTGGACGGGCATGCAGTAAAAGCACCGGAGGATTATCAGGATCCGGAGGAGTTATATCAGGCCTTAATAGCTCGTGTGCGTAAGTATCACCCCTCTGCGGATATTACGATGATCGAGAAGGCCTATCAGATAGGCAAAGAAGCGCATAAGGATCAGTTCCGTAAATCCGGAGAACCTTATATCATCCATCCACTCTGGGTGGCAATCATACTTGCAGATCTCGAGATGGACAAAGAAACGATCGTGGCTGGAATGCTTCATGACGTGGTAGAAGATACGACAATGACACTCGATGAGATCTCAGCAGAGTTTGGTGAAGAGGTGGCACTTCTTGTAGACGGCGTTACCAAGCTGGGACAGTTGAACTATTCCAAAGACAAGCTGGAGGCCCAGGCAGAGAACTTAAGAAAGATGTTCCTTGCGATGGCGAAAGATATCCGTGTCATCATTGTAAAACTCGCAGACCGTCTGCATAATATGCGTACAATGGAGTTTATGACACCGGCAAAGCAGAAAGAGAAATCAAGAGAGACGATGGATATCTACGCTCCGATCGCCCAGCGTCTCGGTATTTCAAAGATCAAGACAGAACTCGATGACCTTTCTCTGAAATATTATCAGCCGGAAGTTTATAATCAGCTGGTTCATGATCTGAATGCACGTAAGACGGAACGTGAAGAATTTGTGCAACAGATCGTTGCTGAAGTATCAAAGCATATGAAGAATGCTGATATTGAAGCGAAAGTATACGGACGTGTAAAACATTTCTTCAGTATTTATAAGAAGATGGTGAATCAGAACAAGACACTTGACCAGGTGTATGACCTGTTCGCTGTCCGCATTATCGTAGATTCAGTGAAAGACTGTTACGCAGCACTTGGTGTGATCCATGAGATGTATACGCCGATTCCGGGACGTTTCAAGGATTATATTGCTATGCCGAAGGCGAATATGTACCAGTCTTTGCATACAACGCTGATCGGACCTTCCGGACAGCCGTTCGAGATCCAGATCCGTACAGAAGAGATGCATAAGACAGCGGAATATGGTATCGCAGCACACTGGAAATATAAAGAGACAGGCGGAAGCAACACGAAAGGACTGAACACACAGGAAGAGAAGCTGAACTGGCTGCGTCAGATCCTGGAATGGCAGAGAGACATGTCTGATAACCGTGAGTTCTTAAGCCTGCTAAAAGGTGACCTGGATCTGTTCCAGGAAGATGTATACTGCTTCACACCGAACGGGGATGTGAAGAACCTTCCGAATGGCTCCACACCGGTTGACTTCGCCTATGCGATCCACAGTGCAGTCGGCAATAAGATGGTTGGCGCCAGAGTGAATGGCAAGCTTGTGAACATTGATTATAAGATTCAGAACGGAGACCGAATCGAGATCCTTACATCTCAGAATTCCAAGGGACCGAGCCGTGACTGGCTGAATATCGTCAAGAGCACACAGGCAAAGAGCAAGATTAATTCATGGTTTAAGAAGGAATACAAGGAAGATAATATTATCCGCGGAAAGGATCTGATCAGTGCTTACTGTAAGAGCAAGGGCATTAATCTGCCGGATATCATCAAGCCGAAGTATCAGCAGATTGTTCAGAAGAAATACGGATTCCGTGACTGGGATGCAGTACTTGCGGCAATCGGACACGGCGGACTCAAGGAAGGTCAGGTTGTGAACCGCCTGCTGGAAGAGTACGAGAAAGAGCATAAGAAAGAGATCACGGATGAGAATATTTTGGAGAAGATCTCAGAAGCGAATAAACAGAGAGTACACATTGCCAAATCAAAGAGCGGAATCGTAGTTAAGGGAATCAATGATATGGCAGTACGCTTCTCAAAGTGTTGTAATCCGGTGCCGGGAGATGAGATTGTCGGTTTTGTAACAAGAGGGCGCGGAATGTCAATCCACAGAACAGATTGTATCAATATCATTAATCTTTCTGGTGTGGAGAGATCCCGTCTGATCACAGCAGAATGGGAGGAGAATGATCTCGAAGAAGGCGGTCAGTATCTTGCAGAACTGAAGATATTTGCAGACGACAGAAGAGGACTTCTGCTGGATGTATCAAAGGTATTTACCGAAGAGAAGATTGACGTGAAGTCCATGAATACCCGGACAAGCAAGAAGGGTACGGCGACAATGGAGATGGGATTTGTTGTACACGGAAGAGAAGAATTGAACCGTGTGATCGGAAAGCTCAGACAGATTGAAAATGTAATTGATATTGAGAGAACAACAGGCTGATGGAGGAAAACGAATGAAGGTTGAAAGTATTGTACTGGGGTCAATTGGAACGAATTGCTATATTGTAACCAATGAAGAGACGAAGGAATGTTTTGCAGTGGATATGGCAGAATGTCCGCAGGAATATGTCAATTATATCAAGAACAATGGATTGGAAATGAAAGCGTTGTTTCTGACACATGGACATTTCGACCACATTATGGGAATCGATGATTTCCTCAAAGCCTTTCCTGTGCCGGTTTACGCAGGCGAAGACGAACTTCCGGTGATCGAGGATGACCGACTGAATGTTTCTTGTATGTACGGACCGAAATACGCATTCCACGGAGCACAGCCTGTAAGAGACGGTCAGGTGATCGAATGTGCAGGAATTGAAGTTGATGTACTTCATACACCGGGACATACCGTAGGAGGATGCTGTTATTACCTACCAAAAGAACATAGATTGTTCAGTGGAGATACGCTGTTCTGTGCTTCCATCGGAAGAACAGACCTACCGACAGGAAGCAGCAGCCAGCTGGTCCGCTCTGTACAGGAGAAGATCATGACACTTCCGGATGATACAAAGATCTATCCGGGACATATGGAAGAGACATCAGTTCAGTTTGAGAAGGAGCATAATCCATTCATATGATAAAGATAGAAAGTAAGAAGAACAAATTTACTTATAACGTATACCATGTCACAAAAGCATTTTATCCAAAAGAGGATATCGTGCAGACAGTAGATGAGAAGCAAGAACCACTGGTGAAGATACATTTGCCGGAAGGGACTTGCTTTTCCCTTGCACCGGAAGAATGCGTGCAGACAGAAGATGTGCAGGAAGAGAAACGCGATGTAACGAAGAAAGTCTATCAGTTTCTCTCAAAGCAGACAGGACAGGAACTTGCCTGGGGAATGCTGACAGGAGTCCGTCCGACAAAGCTTGTAATGCAGAAAATCGAGCAGGGAATGACAAAAGAAGAAATCTTTGGATTTCTAAAAGAACAATATTGTGTTGGCGATAAAAAAGCACAGATTGCCTATGAAATTTCTTGCCGTGAAAAGGCACTTCTTGATCAGTTGGACTGCAAGAATGGCTATAGCCTGTATTCAGGAATTCCATTCTGTCCAAGCATCTGTTCCTATTGCTCATTCAGCTCGTCACCAATCGCTGAGTGGAAAGATCAGGTCGATTGTTACCTCGATGCAATGATCAAAGAATTGAAAGCAACCGCAAAGTTGATGCAGGGAAAACCACTGGATACTGTATATATCGGCGGCGGAACACCGACGACACTTGAAGCGGATCAGCTTGACCGACTGCTTGGAACGATCCGGGAGAATTTTGACCTGGAACATGTGCTTGAGTTTACAGTTGAAGCCGGAAGACCGGACAGCATCACACGAGAAAAGCTCGAAGTGATCCGCAAATATCCTGTAACCCGCATTTCCGTCAACCCACAGACAATGCAGCAGAAGACACTGGATCTTGTCGGAAGAAAACATACGGTAGAAGATGTAGAACAAATCTTTCACCTCGCACGTGAGCTTGGATTCGATAATATCAATATGGATCTGATCGCCGGACTTCCGGGAGAAGATGCGGCAGATATGAAGGATACACTTGAGAAGATCGAGAAGCTTCATCCGGACAGCCTGACAGTACACGCACTCGCAATCAAACGTGCGGCGAAGTTCGGTCAGGAGGGAAGAACGATGGATCCGGGGACTGAGATCACACAGATGGTCGAGGCGGCAGCAGCGTCAGCAGAACGCATGGGACTTGTGCCATATTACCTGTATCGCCAGAAGAACATTGCCGGAAACTTTGAGAATGTTGGATATGCAGAGCAGGACAAGGCTGGGGTGTATAACATTTTGATCATGGAAGAACGCCAGACAATTATTGCCTGTGGTGCCGGCTCTACGACAAAGCTTGTTTTGCCGGAGAAGATCAAGACAAGCAGTGGCAAAGAAACAAATCTGATCCGTGTAGAAAATGTGAAGAATATTACAGAGTATATTGACCGTATTGATGAGATGATAGAGCGGAAAGAAGCGCTTTTTGAGAAAGATTAAAAGTGAAAATATAGCTGAAAAAAGTAAAGAAAGGACGGTTCCACCGGGAGGTGGACCGTCCTTTCTTTGTGTTCTACTTGCTGAACAGGAAATGTTCTTTTCGGATATATTTTCCTTTCAGAACAAAGTTCGTAGAGTACATTACTCTACGAAATACGCTTTTTCTTTAAATTGTTTCAAATCTTAGTATAATTA
>ERZ1031746.339-NODE-339-length-17612-cov-8.173720_pt1 | contig 17612 bp, 18 predicted proteins | sample MGYA00518171_ERZ1031746 | MGnify/ENA primary metagenome ERZ1031746 (study PRJEB33719, sample SAMN04261238) | wastewater metagenome | biome: rural village; feature: human; material: feces | host: Homo sapiens | place: El Salvador | collected 2013-01-07 ...
ATTTATTTTTGATGTTCTGTTTTACTACATCCGGATTATTTCTTACAAATTTGATGTCTAACATGTTATTTACCCTTTCCTGTCTAATTTCTTTTTTACTATTTATTTCTCTTGAAAAATAGCTTTCTCAAGACTTTCTCTTTCTTCCTCTGCCAGCTGAATTGTACTCTCACCTTTTACAATATCTTTCACATATGCATAACAGCCCTGGCGGCTATGCATGATATTTAATATCCATCCAGTATTGTTTTCATCTAACATTGTAATTGCAAAACTTAATTCGCCTCCCATTTCATGGAATGCATCATATTTTACGATTCCGACTTTCTGGTAATGCGTTTTCATTTTATTATAAAGTTCTGCAATCTCCTCACGGTTTTCTTCTACCTGATCTACGACTTCGTCGATCTTGTCAAACCGTTCAAAAATGGATTCCTCCAGTGATTTCCCATTCTTTCCCTTCATAAAGGTATTAAATACTTTTTCCAGGTGTTTATACTTATCATACACTAACACAAGTACGACAAGCAAGGCTACCTGCAAAATAAGTAAAATAAGAAATGCGTAGAATGGATCAATTCCCAGATTGCCAAATACTCCAGTCACTTCTACCATCTCCTTTTTAATTATGCTGGATTGTCATGAGCAACTCATAGATTCTTTCCAGATCATCCGGTGAGTAATACTCAATCTCAATCTTTCCTTTTCCATTTGCTTTCGCATGGACACTTACTTTTGTACCGATCAGACTCTTCATCTGCTCTTCAAGATTTTTGTATACGAACTGATTTTCTACTTCCGGCTTTTTTTCTTCCTTTTTCGGATTCTTCAGAGCCTTCACCAGTTTCTCTGTCTCGCGAACACTAAGCTTCTCATCAAAGATTTTGTTGGCAAGCATGTACTGCTGCTCTTCATCCTCGATTGCCAGAAGAGCTCTTGCATGGCCTGTACTGATCATATCGTCAATGATCATCTGCTGAACTCTGTCATTCAGTTTTAATAATCTCATTGAGTTCGTAACCGCAGTTCTGCTCTTTGACACTCGTTCAGCAACTTCATCCTGTTTCAAGTTGAATTCTTTCAACAGTCTCTTATAAGCCATTGCTTCTTCAATCGGATTCAGATTTTCTCTCTGAATATTCTCAATCAAAGAAATCTCAACAATTTCCTGCTCTGTAAATTCTTTTACGATAATTGGCACTTCTTTCAATCCTGCCAGCTTTGCCGCGCGCCATCTTCTCTCACCGGCAATAATTTCATAATAGTCCTTCTTCTTCTGAACAAGAATCGGCTGCAATACACCAAACTGCTTAATTGAATCTGCAAGTTCCATCAATGCATCTTCATCAAAATCTTTCCGTGGCTGTTCCCGATTTGGTTCAACTTTATTTATCTTCACCATGATCGGTCCTGCCTCTAAAATTTCTTCTTTCGGAGCTGCCTTTTTCTCGTCCGCTTTTACAGAAGGTTTTGCGCTTTTAACGTTTTTGTTTGGGATTAGACTATCCAATCCTTTTCCAAGTCCGCTCTTCTTCACAGGCATACTTATTCTCCTTTATTAATCACTTCTTCTGCTAAAAGCATGTAACTCTCTGTTCCTTTGGATTTTGGATCATACAGATTGATTGGAAGTCCATAACTTGGTGCTTCAGCCAGTCGGACATTTCTTGGAATAATTGTCTTATAAATATTTTGGTTCAGGTTATCCTTTACATTTTCCACTACCTGTAATGATAAATTTGTTCTTGCATCGTACATTGTAAATACGACACCTTCCATTTCAAGTTTCGGATTCAGTCTATCCTGAACAAGTTCAATCGTATGCATCAATTGACTTAATCCTTCCAGCGCATAATACTCACACTGAATTGGAACAATCACCGAGTCAGAAGTAGTCATTGCATTAATTGTAAGCATGCTCAATGCCGGAGGGCAGTCAATAATTATAAAGTCATAATTATCTTTTATCTTTTCAACTTCATCTCGTAAAATATATTCCTTATTGTCAACGCCAATCAGTTCAATCTCAGCGGCTGATAAATCAATACTTGACGGAAGCACATCTACACTTAGATTTTCTATTGGTTCCTTGCAAATACACTCCTCAATTTTACACTTACCAATAATAAGTTCATAAATTGTCTTTTCAACCTCATTCTTATCAACGCCCAATCCACTGGACATATTTCCCTGAGGATCCATATCTATAGCAAGCACTTTTTTCCCCGAACTAGCTAAAGAGGCCGATAAGTTGATTGCTGTTGTAGTCTTACCAACTCCACCTTTCTGATTCGCAATTGCTATCACTCTACCCATTATTTTTACTCCTTTCTCTCGGACATTCATTATTATATCACCTTTCTTTTCATTAATCTAGAACTAATCAAATGTTTCACGTGAAACATCGTTACTGTTCACACAATGTGCGACCAGCAACGCATCTCGCCATTTTAAATCGCCTTTGGCGATGGGGCGAGATGCATTCAAGCCAAAACATGCATCCTCCGTGTCAATCAGCGAAGTGATTGACACGGGAGTGAACAGTAACGAAACATCTTCCTTTTCATTTCCTCATTTTCTAAAATGTTTCACGTGAAACATTTTTAGAGATAAGCCACTATCTTCTATAATTAAACATTAAGATTTTTTCGCTTTATTTGAATTTAAGAATGTAGTATAATAAAGTAAGAGTTTCTTTTAATTCAGGCTCTTACTTTTATATAAAACAAACCACTATTATAATAAGGAAGGTGAATAATTTGAGTATTAAGAAAAAACTGACTTTTTTTACTACTTTAGCAGGAGTTTCTCTCGGTGCAATGCATATTGCCAACCGTGTATTAGAATATATCTCAACTGCTGATAAATTAATCAATTCTGATGAATATGAATACTATAACTGGAGATTTGGCAAAATCGCATATAAGAAAACTGGAGAAGGATCTCCTTTGCTTTTAGTGCATAATCTCAATGTATGTTCTTCTTCCTATGAATGGAGAAACAATATAGCGGAACTTGCCAAGTCCCATACTGTATATACAATTGATCTTTTAGGCTGCGGTTGTTCCGATCGTCCGGGATTAACATATACTAATTATCTGTATGTAGAATTAATCGCGAACTTTATCAAACATATTATCGGAGAAAAAACTGATGTAATTGTTTCTGGTGAATCCTGTCCATTTGTACTAATGGCCTGTGCAAACGATGAAACAATTATAAATAAAGTTATTATGATAAATCCGCCGAATCTGGTAGATCTGGCAAAGATTCCTACAAAACGTAGTAAATTCATAAAGAATATCCTGTATTCTCCTATTCTAGGTACATTTATCTATAATATGTATGTAAATAAGAAGACAATTGCTCATGCCCTCTGCTCTTCTTATTATACTCAGAATGAAATTAGTGAAAAAGATATTCTCACCTACTTTGAAGCAGCACACAAAGAACATACAAATTCCAAATATCTTTTCGCCTGTCAAAAGACGAGATATACGAATGCAAATGTTCTTCACTGTCTGAATAAATTAAATAACAGCATCTCCATTATTGTAGGAAATAGTAATCCTGAAAATTCTTTGGCAGCCAGTGAATATCAGAACTATCTTCCTTCGATTGAAATTGCAGGAATGGCCAAAACCAAACAACTTCCTCATATTGAAAAATGTGACGAATTCATTGAAAATGTAGAAATTTTCTTGTCAGACGCTGAAGAATGTGAATAGAATATCGCATAAATTAGAAATTTTACTCGCATCATATTTTTTCTAAAAATTAGAGTTATCCACATTTTCCACATGAGATATCCACACAGAGTGAATATCTCATGTGGAAAATGTGGATAACTCCTTCTTTTTTTGATGATATCTTCTTTTTAGACTTATTTTCTGACTATTTCAGCATTTTTCAACAATACACTCAAAAATGAAGACCTATTCACCAGAATGCCAGTAAACAGGTCCTCCTATATTTGCTTATTTTAATGGTTCTTTTGCCGGTAATCCTGCTTTTCTAGGATATTTTCCCGGTGTCTGCTTTGTTTTTTTTATTTCAACAAGTGCACGACCCATGTCTGTTCCAGGTAATTGGAACTTATCCACATTCTTTACTTTTCCACCTAACAGTGAAATCGCATGTTTTGCCTGATGGATTTCTTCTTCAGAATCTCCACTTTTATAAGAAACAAAACTGCCATTTACAGCTACAAATGGAAGGCAATACTCACTCAGTGTTGACAGATTCGCAACAGCTCTTGAAACGCAGAGATCAAACTGCTCTCTGTATTCCTTTTTCTTTGCAAAATCTTCTGCTCTTCCATGAATTGTACTGATATTTTCCAATCCTAATTCTTCAATTACTGCATCTAAAAACTTAATGCGTTTATTCAGTGAATCAAGAAGTACAACCTTCAGATGCGGAAATGCAATCTTCAAAGGAATCCCCGGGAAACCAGCTCCTGTTCCGATATCAATCACGCTCTGCACCTTCTGCATCTCCTGTGTTCTTGCGATTGTCAGACTATCTGTAAAGTGCTTCAGATTCACCTCATCATACTCCGTGATCCCTGTCAGATTCATCACTTTATTCCACTCAACCAGCATCTCATAATACTTGTCGAACTGCTGCTTCTGCCGCTCATTTAATGTGATTCCGATTTTTTCTAATTCTAGATCAAATTTACTCTGTGTGTTCTCTCCCACTATATTCTCCAATCATTACTTCCCACGGAACAGTTTCAACAATCCGACAATACCGTTCCGTAGAATATTATTATAGCATTTTTAGATTCTCATGTGTTACTTTAACTAACACTTTTATTTACTGCTTAAATATACAAGAAGCACAGACACATCTGCCGGTGAAACTCCTGAGATTCTGGATGCCTGGCCGATTGATGACGGACGGATCTGATTCAGTTTCTGCTTTGCCTCAAGACGAAGGCTCTGAATCTCATCATAATTAATATTTTCTGGAATTCTCTTGTTCTCAAGCTTCTTAAACTGCTCTACCTGACGCATCTGACGCTTGATATAACCATCATATTTGATATTAATATCAACCTGTTCTTTCACATCATATGGCAGTTCTTCTCTGTGCTTATCGATCGGTGCGATCTTCTCATAAGACAACTCCGGTCTGCGGATCAGCTCTGCAAGTGTTGTTCCTGATGTCAGCGGTGTGCTTTCATATGATTCAAGCAATGCCTGTACAGCTTCTGTAGTACCTACATTTGTGTGCTCCACACGCTCGATCTCTTTCTCGATCATCTCTTCCTTTTTCAGTAGTTTCTGATATCTCTCCTCATCGATCAGTCCCACCTCGTAACCAATCTTTGTAAGACGCATATCTGCATTATCCTGACGAAGAAGCAGTCTGTACTCTGCGCGTGAAGTCATCATACGATACGGTTCATGACTCTCTTTTGTAACAAGATCATCAATCAGAACTCCGATATACCCTTGAGATCTGTCGATCACGATACCTTCTTTTCCCTGCAGCTTTCTCGCCGCATTGATTCCTGCGATCAGTCCCTGAGAAGCAGCCTCTTCATAACCTGAACTTCCGTTAAACTGTCCACCACTGAACAGACCTTCAATCTCTTTGAATTCCAATGTACTCTTCAACTGTCTCGCATCAATGCAGTCATACTCGATTGCATACGCATTTCGCACGATCTTCGCATGTTCCAGTCCCGGCACACTTCTGTACATTGCATACTGGACATCTTCCGGAAGTGAACTTGACATTCCACCGACATACATTTCATTCGTCTCAAGTCCTTCCGGCTCGATAAATACCTGATGACGGTTCTTGTCCGGGAATTTCACAACCTTATCTTCGATCGACGGACAATATCTCGGTCCCGTACCTTCAATTGCTCCTGAATAAAGCGGTGAACGGTCCAGATTGCCACGGATGATCTCATGTGTTGTCTCATTCGTATAAGTCAGCCAGCAGGACGCCTGATCGATCTGAACACTCTCAGGATCTGTAGTAAACGAGAACGGTACAACCCTCTCATCTCCTTTCTGCTCCTGCATCTTGCTGAAATCAATCGTATTCTTATCAATACGCGCCGGTGTACCTGTTTTGAAGCGATACATCTTAATTCCGAGTGCTTTCAGGCTATCTGTCAGATAGTTGGCACTCTGAAGCCCGTTAGGGCCCGTATGTGTGCTTATTTCGCCGTAAATACAGCGTGCCTTTAAATATGTACCCGTACAGAGTACAACGGCCTTACAGCGGTAAATAGCGCCTGAGTACGTCTGTACTCCTGTGATCTTCCCATCCTCTGCCAGGATCTCTGTCACTTCCATCTGACGGATATCCAGATTCTCCTGGTTCTGAAGCACCTGACGCATTGTTTTACTATAATTTGCCTTATCCGCCTGTGCACGCAGTGAATGCACGGCAGGACCTTTTGAACTGTTAAGCATCTTAGACTGGATAAATGTCTGGTCAATGACTTTTCCCATCTCTCCGCCGAGTGCATCCAGCTCTCTGACCAAATGTCCCTTTGAGCTTCCTCCGATATTCGGATTGCATGGCATCAGCGCAATACTGTCCACACTGACCGTAAAGATCACTGTCTTAAATCCAAGTCTTGCAGTCGCAAGTGCAGCCTCACAGCCCGCATGTCCTGCGCCTACAACGACAACATCATATTCATCTTTATTTTCCCATACAGAACTTGCTGAATATTTCATTTACTAAATCTTCTCCTATTGATTCTCCGGTAATATTTCCAAGTGATTCATAGGCATCCATCAGATCGATCGAATAGAAATCCTCCGGCATGCCGGCGTCAATGCTGAAAATGACTTTCTTCATACTCTCTCTCGCATTGACCAATGCGTTTTTCTGTCTTGCATTTGTAATATAAACCTCTTCATTGAATGAGAGATCTCCCTTTAAGAACATTGCTTTCACGGTGTTCTCAAGTTCCTTGATTCCCTGCTCTTCCTTCGCAGAAATCGCAATCACAGGAATCTGCTTCTGAACACCCTTTTGTGAAATCCTTTCGCGGATCATCTCTTCTGTCACTACAGTATCCAGATCCGACTTATTAAGCAGAATCACTGTTCTTTTATCATAAATCAAATCAAAGATTTTTTCATCATTTTCGTCAAGATTTCTTGATGCATCTACAACATAAATAATAAGATCTGCCTCTTTTGCGTATTCTTTCGCCTTATCGACACCCATTTTTTCCACGATATCGTCTGTCTGACGGATTCCGGCAGTATCAATGATATTCAAAGTCAGTCCCTGCAGACGGATCTGCTCCTCTAAGACATCTCTTGTCGTTCCTTCAATATCTGTAACAATCGCACGGTCATGACCCGCCAGAATATTCAGAAGGGATGACTTTCCTGCATTCGGTTTTCCAAGAATTACTGTCTGGATCCCCTCTTTCATGATCCTTCCATCATCCGAGGAATCAATCAGTTCTTTCAGCTGATCGATCACCTCTTCTGCTGCCTCCTTTAGCACCTCACCATATCCATCGACACTGATATGCTCCGGATCATCCAGCGCAGTCTCAATAAACGCTGTATGATAAATAATCTTCTCACGGATCTCTTTGATCCTGTTCTTCACACTTCCCTTGAGCTGGCTGATCGAACTCTGCAATGCATACTCATTTTCTGATGTAATCACATCGATGACCGCCTCTGCCTGTGACAGATCCATCTTGCCGTTTAAGAATGCCCTCTTGGTAAATTCTCCCGGCTCTGCCGGTCTTGCTCCCGCCTTTAAGACCGTCTCCAAAACTCTGCTTACAACATAAGTTCCACCGTGGCAGTTGATCTCAACTGTGTCTTCTCCTGTAAATGTACGAGGTCCGCGCATCACCATCACAAGTACTTCGTCAACTGTCTCATCTCCATCCATTACATGTCCATAATGAATCGTATGTGTTGGCACTTCTGCAATCGTTTCTTTCCCTTTATATACACGATCTGCTATCTCCAGCGCTTCACTTCCGCTGATTCTTACAATTCCGATTCCCGAATTAGTCATACCTGTAGAAATCGCTGCAATCGTATCCTGATTCATGCCTTATTTCCTTTCTGTTTTCCTGCTCTGTACTTTGATATCATCATATTTTACCATAGAAAAAAGGACGTTCCACACCTCACGAAAGTATCCGTGAAGCGTAAACGTCCTTTCGCTTCCGATTCATAAACAGTATTATTTCTTCAAAGTAATAACAACTTTTCTGAACGGCTCTTCTCCCTCACTGTGTGTCATCACATAAGGATCTGACTGCAGTGCTGAGTGGATGATTCTTCTCTCATAAGGATTCATCGGCTCAAGTGCTACCGGTCTTCTGTTTCTCTTTACCTTATGTGCAATGTTCTTTGCAAGGTGTCTCAGAGTCTCTTCTCTTCTTGCACGATAGTTCTCTGTGTCAAGCTTTACTCTTACATAACCTTCCTGATGCTTGTTCGCTACACGGTTCGCAAGATACTGCAGAGAATCCAGAGTCTGTCCTCTCTTACCAATCAGAATTCCCATATGCTCTCCACTCATATCTACGCAAAGTGCACCATCCTGATCGATCTCAGTCTTAAGCTCAACTTCCATGTCCATGGCTTTCATTGTACTCTTGAGGAAATCTTCTACTGCTTCGATTGTCTGAGGCTGAACTTCTACAAGTTTTGTCTCTTTCTTAACTTCCTCTTTTACTTCTTTTTCTACAGCTTTTTCAAAAACAGCCTTCTGAGGTTCATCCGCTTTCTTTTCTGCAGCTGCTTTCTGAGGCTGAACTGCTTCAACCTTCTTTGGCTCTGCTTTCACAGGTTCTTCTACTACAGGCTCTTCTACCTTCTCCTCTTTCGGTTCCGGTTTTCTTCTTGCTTCAATAACTGCCTGCTTCATTCCGATTCCCAGGAATCCTGCGCTTCCCTTCTCGATTACTTCGTACTCCAGTCTGTCGCTTGTTACACCAAGCTGGATTAATGCTTCTGTGATCGCATCATCAACTGTTTTCGCCGATACTCTGATACTACCGTTCATCCCGATTCCTCCATCTTCAAATCCTGACCCGTCTCCTGCTTTTTAAGAGAACGGTTAGGAGTTACGAATCTTCCTTTATTTTTTCTTGCCCTTTTTTTCTTTAGAACTGCTCTCATCTTCTGCCTTCGGCTGGTTTGTCTGCTGTCCGCTGTTATAACGGCTTACCAGATTTGCCTTAGAAGCAAGGCTTCCCGGCTTGGAATTCTGAGCCTTCTGCTGTGCTTTCTGGATCTTTTCTTCTTTCTCTGCTTCAGAAATTCCAGATTTTCCCTTTGTAACAGTACCCACATTACGAGTACTTGTTGTTGCCATCTTATTGATCTCTTTTGCAGAAGTTCCGTGTTTCTCACGTTTCTTCTGTGCTTTCTTCTGGTTCTCTTTGATCATCTCATCAAGAGACTTTGTGCTGAGATATTTGTTGATTGCAAGCTGCTGAATACATCTTACTGCTGCACTTGCTGCCCAGTAGAGACCAAGACCTGCCGGAAGTGTGAATCCCATAAATACTGAGATCAGCGGCATTGTGTATGTCATTGTCTTCATAGAGCTTGCCATCGGGTTATCTTTGTCATCTCCTGCCGGCTGTGGCTGAAGCTTAACACTGATAAACTGTGTCAGACCTGCAAGTACCGGAATAAGTACTGCAAGGATGATCCCTACAACGGATCCGTTGTGGAATGCAGCTGTCAACTGTGTCAGCGGCTGTTCTCCGATATTAATTCCAAGGAAACTGTTCAGATGAGTAACCTTATCCATTGTCTGCTGTGCAAGATCCGTGATACTCGGCATCTTTTCCATCAGCGTATTCCATGTAGAATCCTGGAATTTATAAAGTACATTTACAATTGTATCTGCCTGGGAATAATCATAAGCCTTTGGGTTCATAAGAACCGGGCTTGCTTCACCGATCGTCTCCATGATCTTCTGGAAGCCATTTGTATTCATGATTGCTTCTGTCACAGGCATATAAACATCTTTAACACCTTTTACATACGTCGGAATATCACGGATAACCGGATACAGAGCGAACAGAATCGGCATCTGGATTAACATCGGGAGGCATCCACCTGTCATGGAAGTTCCATACTTCTCATAAACAAGATTGATCTCTTCCTGCTGCTTCATCATTGAAGCCTGATCTTTCTTTCCTTCGTATTTTTTCTGAATTTTCTTGATCTCCGGCTGCATAACAGCTGACATCTTAGAAAACTTCTGCTGCTTGATTGTAAGCGGAATCATCAATGTATAAATAATGATTGTGAAAATAATGATACAAACACCAATATTCTCAATACCAATCTTGCTAAGTACATTGAAGATACCATTCATTACCTGACCTAAAAGCCAGGCAATCTGTTTGATAATCGGCCAGTCTCCATAACCTGAAGCCAAAAGTCCGTATACTTCCATTACTTATCCTCCTTAAGGTACCGGATCATATCCACCTTTTGAAAATGGATTACAGCGCAGGATTCTCCATACCGCCAGAGCCCCTCCCTTGAGTGCTCCGTACTTCTCGATTGCTTCCAACCCATACTGTGAGCAGGTTGGATAATACTTACAAGTACATCCGCCCTTCATTCCGGACAGATATTTCCTGTAAAAACGAATCATCCATAACAAGACATACTTCATCTGCGCCACTTCCTTATCATTGTCTTATCAGACATATATGTGATGAAGCTTTCCGAGATGGATCAGTGCACTTTCCACATCATGATAATTCTTATCCTTTGCACTTGTTCTCGCGATTACTACTATATCATACCCACATCGGAAATGTTCTTCTGATAATCTATAACTTTCTCTGATCAATCGGGTAAGATGATGTCTTACCACACTGTTTCCAACCTTCTTACTAACTGATATTCCCAGTCGGTTCTTATTCAGTTCGTTCGGGATTATATACATTACAAGACATTTATTAGCGAAAGATTTTCCATTCCTGTAGACTGACTGAAAATCTTTATTCTTTTTTAAAGACTCAGAAAATTTCATCAATATCCTCTTCATTCCAGATAACAAAAATCCTGTTATCATTTAATATTAAATAGAAGAAAAGGCCACATATATGCGGCCTATGCTGATAACTGTTTTCTTCCTTTTGCTCTTCTTGCTGCCAGAACTTTTCTTCCGCCTGGAATTCTGCATAAGAAGCTGCATTCTGTAATTTTGAACAAATTGCCTTTAATTGTTCCTGCAAAGCTTCAATATCCATATGTTCATATTTATAATCTATAAATTTCATATCTCTCTCCTAAAAAAATAGAGAAGCCGAAAGCTTCTCGTATTATGCAAAGATGGCATTCCAACCAAAAATTAATAGCGCTAAAATAACAATCGCACCTAATAAAATTGGCCAGAATGTACTACTAGCAGCAATGAATAAGGCTAGAAAATCCCCTTTTTCAAGACGATCTTCTTTACCTTTTTGTTTATCTTTTTTTTCTAACATCTCACGCATAGATGGGCGCTTAGACATTAGAATTCACCTCCAAAGTGACATTTAACGAAGTGATTTGGCTTAACCTCTTTTGTTGCTGGTTCTTGTTCACGACAAATATCTTTCGCAAATGGGCAACGAGGGTTGAACTTACATCCCTTAGGAATGTTTACGTTACTTGGAATTTCACCTTGAATAACTTTCATTTCTTTACGTTTTGTAGGATCAGGTAAAGGAATTGCACCAATCAACGCTCTTGTATAAGGGTGTTGAGGGTTTGAATAGATTTCATTCTTATCTGCAAGTTCCATCATACTACCTAAATACATTACACCAACACGGTCAGAAATATGTTTTACAACTGACAAGTCATGTGAAATGAAGATATAAGAAATGTTCTTTTCTTCTTGCATATCTTTCATTAAGTTGATGATCTGTGACTGGATAGAAACATCCAATGCACTTACTGGTTCATCACAAATAATGAAACTTGGATCTAATGCCAAAGAACGTGCGATACCAATACGTTGTCTTTGTCCACCTGAGAATTGGTGAGGATAACGATAGCAATAATAACTTGGCAAACCACAACGGTCCATTAGGTTTTTAACATATGCATCTAGTTCTGGACCACGTTTGAATTTTCCGTGAGCAATCAATGGTTCTGCCAAAATATTGAATACAGTCATACGTGGATTCAATGAAGAATATGGATCCTGGAAAATGAACTGCATTTCTTCACGTAAAGCACGCATTTCTTTACGAGACTTTTTCGCAACATCTTCACCTTCGAAGATTACCTCTCCGCTTGTTGGTTCATAAAGACGAATAATTGTACGACCTAAAGTAGATTTACCACATCCTGATTCACCTACTAGACCTAATGTTTCTCCTTCATATAAATCGAAAGTAATATCATCTACGGCCTTAACACATGGGTCGCCTTCTTTATATTTTCCTTTTTTTAGAGGGAAGTATTTTTTAAGATTTTTAACTTCAAGAATTTTTCTTTTTTCTGCCATGACTATCCCTCCTGTTTCATTTCTTCTTCAACTTTGAAGCACCATACGTGGTGACGTGATTTAATTTTTGTATCTGTTGGTTGACCTTCTTTACAACGATCTGTTACATATGGACAACGATCTGCAAAGTAGCATCCTTTTGGTAAATACAATGGGTTAGGTACGCTACCTTCTATTGTATTTAATCGTTTTCCTTCTTCTGCAAGTGAAGGCATTGAATTCATTAATCCAACTGTATATGGGTGTTTAGGATTACTGAACAATTCTTCAACTGGAGCTGTTTCAACAACTTTACCAGCATACATAACATTAACGTTATCGGCAACCTGAGCAACTACACCTAAGTCATGTGTAATCAACATAATAGATGTACCTGTTTCATTCTTTAATTTGTTCATTAAAGATAGAATCTGAGCCTGAATTGTAACGTCTAGAGCTGTTGTAGGTTCATCGGCAATCAATAATTTTGGATGACAAGATAAAGCCATCGCAATCATAACACGCTGACACATACCACCTGATAATTGGAATGGATAGTTATCAACAACTTTTTCTGGACGAGAAATACCAACTTCTGACAACAATTCGACTGCACGCTGTTTAGCTTCCTCTTTAGAAACTTCTTCGTGTGTCAAAATGTTTTCCATGATTTGATCCCCAACTGTAATAACTGGGTTCAAACTTGACATTGGTTCCTGGAAAATCATAGAGATTTCGTTACCACGAATGTGACGAATTTGTTCATCTGTAGCTGTAGCTAAGTTTAAACCATCTTCATCACGGTCTACATTTCCCATATATACGATTTTTGATCCAGGCATAATTTCTCCTGGTTCACTTACTAAGCCTAAAATAGACATGGCAGTTACTGATTTACCACAGCCTGATTCACCTACGATTGCAAGTGTTTCATTTTCATACATTGTAAAGTGGTTTCCATCAACTGCTTTTGAATCACCTTTTTTTGTATGGAAGTATACACGAAGGTCTTCCACTTTAATTACTTTTTTATTTACAGACATTGTGTATCCTCCTTACTACTGTAATTCTTTAGGGTCGAATGCATCACGTAAACCTTCACCAATTAAGTTGATAGAGATTACAGTTAATAAACACATTAAACCTGCAGGGATCCATTCCCAAGGATAGTTTTGGAACACATAAGAATCACGTGCCAAGTTCATTAAGTTACCCCAAGAAGGAGTAGGTGCCGTAACACCCATACCTAAGAATGATAAACCAGCCTCCGTCAAGATAGCACTCGCCATTTGTAGTGTAGCATTTACGATTACCAAAGAAATAACGTTTGGAAGTAAGTGTTTAAAGATTTTTGAGAAATCTGAAATACCTAAAGCTTCACAAGCTTGCATAAATTCTTGTTCACGTAAAGTTAAAATTTGTCCACGAACTAAACGAGCAAGTCCTGGCCATGATAATAAACCAATCAATAATGATACAGTATACATTTTTTGACTTTGTGGAACCCACAACATAGTTGAGGCAACCGCAATAATCATTGGTGTAAATGGTAATGAATAAACGATTTCTGCAAAACGCATTAATACATTATCTAATTTTCCACCATAATATCCTGAGATACCACCAATCGTACATCCTAAAATGACAGTAATAACAGCAGCAATCACACCAACCATGATTGAAATACGTCCGCCTAAGAATAAACGGAATAAGCAGTCACGACCTTGTTTATCTGTACCTAATAAGTGTTCTCCACCTGGAGCTAAGTTAGGATTTGATAAATCATAGTCATTTACGCTATATCCAAGCATTGGTGGAATAACAATAACAGCAATAACAATTAAAATAAAAATAATCAAACCCGCCATGGCAACACGGTTTTGTCTAAACTTACGCCATGCGATGGTCCAAGGACCTATAGATTCAATTTTTTCACCAGATTCTAATACTACAGCATCTTTTTTAGCCATCTATAGTTCCCTCCTATTCATCTACCTTGATACGTGGGTCAACTAATGTATAACAAACATCAGACAATAAGTTACCTAACAACATCAACAAGGCACTAAACATCAAACAAGCCATAACTAAAGAGTTATCACGTTGGTTGATCGCATCAATTAATACTTTACCAATTCCTGGCCAGATAAATACAGATTCCAAAATTACGGCTCCTGAGAATAATGATGGAATGTATAATCCTAGTAATGTTACTAAAGGAATTTGAGCATTTTTAAATGCATGTTTGTAAATAACAGTCTTTTCTTTTAGACCCTTTGAACGTGCAGTACGAACATAATCCATGTTGATGACTTCAACCATAGAGTTACGTACATAACGTGAGAATGACGCAAATGAACTAAACGCCAATACGATTACAGGTAAAATTGAGTGTAATGCGATATCTCCAATTTCTTGGAAAATACTTGAGTAACCAAAGCTTGATAGCATTGTGTCACGCATTCCATTGATTGGCATACCTGGGATGTTCAAACCAATGAAGAAAATTAATACTAAGGCAAAGAAGAATGTTGGAACACTTATTCCTAACAATGAAAATACTGTCCAGAAGTTATCAAACACTGAACCTTTCTTTACGGCTTGCTTTATTCCAACTGGAATGGCAAAAATTAAAGCCACTATTAAAGAAACAACATTCAAATAGAATGTATTCCATACATAGTCACCAATAATAGTTCCAACTGGTTTTTTAAGGGTAATACTTGATCCTAAATCTCCTGTACACATACGTCCGACCCAACGTACATATTGTTCAGGTAACGATTTATCCAATCCTAACAACTCACGAACGTGATCACGTTGCTCTTGTGTAACCTTTGAACCGGCTCCAAAATAAGCTGTTACCTCATCACCTGGCATCGCCTTTACAGTACCGAAAATAACGATTGAAATGATGAAAAGGACAGGAATCATCGCTAAAATTCTTTTAAATACATACTTTAGCATAGTTATCGATCCTTTCTATCCACTAAATGCATATAAGAGCAAGTCAATACGGCTTGCCCTTAATTTTATAAACAATCCACGAGTTTTTCATGCAGACTATTTAACGTTGCCATGTTTCTGTTAATGAACATTTGTCCTTTAACATCCACTATTTTAACACACCTTTGTGCAAATTTTAAATTATTTTACAGTAATTGTATCCATTGATTGAGACCAGTTACGTAATGTTCCTGTTCCAGTCAAGTCAACTTTCTTATTGTAAAGGTTGAACTGCATACCTGAGTAAACTGGCATGTAACCTGCATCATCAGCAGCCATCTTCATAGCTTCAACATAATCAGCTTTTGATTGTTTTTCATCAGAATCAGCACGAGCTTTTGTTAATTGATCAACCAATGCTTGATCATTGATACGAGAGTAGTTATTTACAGCCATGTTATCTGGATTATTTGTATATGAATCATTAGCTGAGCTATCTTGGTTACTTGTGAATCCAGTAGCTAAGAAACACATATTCCATTCGCTATCGTGGCTTTCATCTTGAATGTTGCTTAATAATGTAGAGAAATCAACTGTAGTTTGTTTTAGATCAACACCTAAATCTCCCCAAGTTTTCTTAACCATAGGAATTAAAGTATCAAGTACTGAGTTACCTTCTGAACATAAGAACTTGATTTCTAGTTTTTGTCCGTCTTTAGCACGGATTCCATCAGAACCTTTTACCCAACCAGCTTCATCTAATACTTGGTTCGCTTTATCCATGTCAAATGCATAAGTATTTAATCCATCAATTGTTTCTTCGTTACGAACAACGGCGCCAGAGTTTACTGATGCTGGATTCCAGTATGCAGCTGGTACATATCCACCTTCAACTTTTTTAACTTCGTCACTTGCTTTTTTATCCCATCCGAAGTATGAATCGCAGAATCCTTGACGATCTGTTGCATACATCAATGCTTGACGTACAGCTTTGTCAGCTGTAGCTCCATTGTTAGCGTTCATAGCTACAAAACCAACAGCACTACGAGAGTAGTAGTTGAATGCCATGTTGTCATCTTGACTTGCTTCACTTACTTTATTTGTTTCAATTACATCTGGAATTAAATCAACTGTTCCTTTTTTCAATTCAGAAACTTCTGTAGTTACATCTGTTTTCTTGATAACAATACGGTCTACTTGGTATTGTCCTTTTTCTGGTTTGAATTCTTCATTACGAACAAATGAAGCTCCACTTGCTTTATCATAGCTCTTTAATTGGTAAGCACCAGAACCACATGATTCTTCTTGGTTCTTTTCAACAACTTTTACTTTACCTTGTTTGTATTTTGAGTAGTGATCTGCACTAGTGATTCCCATTGCACCAAATGTTGAGACTGCATCGATTTGAGGTGATACTAAGTGGAATACTACTGTGTAATCATCTGGAGTTTCAATACCAGTTAATTCTTTAGCAGCTCCGCTATTATATTCTTTATATCCTACTAGGTTTTCCAATCCACCACCATTAGGACCAGCATAGCTTGGGTCAGATAATGTTGTGAATGTAAATTTAACGTCTTTTGAAGTTACTTCAGTTCCATCACTGAATTTGTGTCCTTTTTCCAATTTGTAAGTTAATGTTAAACCATCTGCACTTACTTCTGGTAAATCTTTAGCCAATACTGGTTCCAATTCGTTATCAGCATTGTACTTTAACATTGATTCGTAGCATAAGTTTACTACATATTGATCATAAGCACTTGATGCATATTGAGGTGTAAACTGTCCAGTTAAACTTTGGTTTACAGATACTGTTAATGTTTTTGCGTCACTGTTAGATCCGCCTGAACATGCTACTAAAGTAGAAGCCATTGCTACAGATGCTAAACCAGCAACAATTCTTTGTTTATTCATTTCTCTTTCCTCCTATAGTCTGCTCACTATGTGTGATGAAATTATACTATGTTAGAAACACGTTTTCAAGGGTTTAAGAAAAATATTTACATACAATTTTACATTAATGTATATTTTTCATGAACATAACGCATCATTTTGTCTTTATATCAAGCATTTTCATTGTATTCGCTTTCATTTGGTTTTTCGTATTTCATTTACAAACATTTGTCTATATACGCTAGATTTTTATGTAAATCATGAAAATTAAGTTCAATTTTAAATCCAATCCTCATTTATTC
>ERZ1031746.348-NODE-348-length-17403-cov-16.307471_pt1 | contig 17403 bp, 10 predicted proteins | sample MGYA00518171_ERZ1031746 | MGnify/ENA primary metagenome ERZ1031746 (study PRJEB33719, sample SAMN04261238) | wastewater metagenome | biome: rural village; feature: human; material: feces | host: Homo sapiens | place: El Salvador | collected 2013-01-07 ...
CGGTATTCCGGCGGAATCAGCAGATCATCCTCGCGGAAGTACAGGCCGGGCTCGATCGTGAAGATCATGCCCGGACGAATCGGCGCGCCCTGATAGGACTCGAAACGAGCCTGCGCGCAATCGTGCACATCAAGACCCAAGTGGTGGGCCACACCGCAGGCGAGCCAACGGCGGTGCTGCTGGCCTTGCGGAGACAGCGACTCCTCGACGCTCACCGGCAGCAGACCCCAATCGTGCAGACGTTCGGCAATCACGCGCATGCAGGCGTGGTGGATGTCGGAGTAGGTGGCACCCGGCTTGGCGGCTTCGAAACCGGCCTGCTGCGAGTCGAGCACGGCCTGATACAGGCGCTTCTGGAAGTCGGTGAACTTGCCGTTGGTCGGGAAGGTGCGGGTGATGTCGGCCGTGTACAGGGAATCGACCTCAACGCCGGCGTCCACCAGCAGCATGTCGCCGTTCTTCACCACACCGGTGTTGCGCATCCAATGCAGAATCGGGGCGTGGGGGCCGGAGGCCACGATGGAGTCGTAACCGACGGCGTTGCCGATCTCGCGGGACACCGCGTTGAACGCGCCCTCAAGGATGCGCTCGGAGCGCGGCTTGTCCAGCGCGTCCGGCAGTGCGGACAGCAGGCGGTCGAAACCATGCTTGGTGGCGTCCACGGCCTTACGCATCTCGCCTATCTCGTAAGCGTCCTTGACCATGCGAGCCTCGGCGGCGAACTCGTGCAGTTTGTCGTCGGATGCGGAGTTCTTGTCCGGATCGGCGAAACCGTTGGCCTCGCGGATGGACTCGACCATCGAAGTGATTTCGGGGTCGGTCTCGCTGACCACGCGCACACGCACGGCACCGGCCTCGGCACCCACGTCCTTGGACAGGGCGTCAGCCAGCTGGGCGATGTCGTGGGTTTCGATGCCGGTCATCGCCTGCATCTCCTTGAGACCGGCACGCGGGCCAACCCAGTATTCGCCGTAGTGGGCGGACATGAAGAAGTCCTCGGTGGAGTTGTCGGCGCGCGGCGCCACAAACAGTTCCGGGGTGTGGGTCTTGCCGGCGGCAGCTTCGGGGGAGTCGGGATCGACCGGGTTCAGGACCAGCACGGCACCAGCTTCATAATCGGAACCCAGGCCGGTGTAGTAGGCGAACGTGGTGTCCGGGCGGAACATGTAATCGCAATCATTGTTGCGCACTTTCGGCTGGCCGGCCGGAATGACCAGACGCTCGCTGGGGAATGCCTTGCCCAGCGCCTCAAGACGGGCTGGCGTGAACTTGGAGGATTCGAGAGGCTTGATCTCCGGATCGTCATCGGCCCAGCCGGACTTCATGAACTCCTTGAATGCGGCCGACTGCGGGCGCAGCGAGCGGTTGTTCACGCGGTCGCTCATCGACTGGTTCGCGCCCGGCGCCGTAGCGCGCTCTTCGGCCTCATATTCCTTGTCCTTGGCGGTGATCACTTCACCCATTGCCACTCTCCTGTATGTAGTTGTTGTCGAATCATCGATTCCCACTTCATACTAGTCGGCTTTATGCGATGTGCCACGATTGACGGCTGACGGTAAAACCAAGTACGGAATTTGGACGGTCTTCTGGACATGCCCATATGGCGAGTACATCGGGCTGGAATGCGGGCCCGTTTATTGTTCTCGGCAGGGAAGGAGAGGGGCATGGGCTTGGGCTGGAGCTTGTCGATTGTTATTGACATATTTTGCGGGCTGAATCCATGTGAACCCATGCGATGAAGGTTTATCGCGTCGCGGGACCCGCTGCTCTGCGGATGCCTCCATCTGGGGCACTCTGGCTTTGAGCAGTTTTACCCGCAGCGGAGTGCGTTCGATGGTGTCGGCGTATGTGAAATGGACGATTTCGGTGGCGCCGGCTCGTTTCAGTCCCTCGTCGCGTGCGCGTTCCTTGGCCACTACCTCCTGAATGCTGCGGTTATCGGTCATGGCTGGGTCCACGTATTTTTGTGTGCCGTCGTATTCGGCCACTATCACGCGCCCGTCATCGAGCTTCCATACGAAATCAACGCGGTGCTCGGTATTCGTCTGTGGGTCGGTCACCGTTACCTGAATACGCGGCGTGAGGAAGCGATCTTCGATGATGGTGCCTCGCGCGAGGGATTCTCCGCCATTCTCGCTCCTTTCGTTTGCATAGCGCAGCAGGCGGAATACTCGGGCATAATCGATTCTCCATTGAACGCAGTCGGCGGCTATCTCTTCCTTGGTTATTCCCTTGGCAAGGGCCGAGTCAAAGATCGGCAACGCAAACCGAAAATCAAGGTCTATGGCGGCCTCGACCAAGGTTCTAGCCGGTGATATCAGGGATAGGCCGGAGGCCTCGTGATGTGTCTTCGGATTGTTCATATCGGGCATATAGACATGTCGTAAGCGCTGATGGCATTGACGAGATCCATGATCGGAAGTCACGATGGTTATGCAGCCATCATGCAAATGCCATTGATGTTCGAATCCATAGGCACTTACTGCCACCAAGCCGCCAAAAACCCACTGAGGATGCTCTTGCGCAAGAGCGCGGGCCATATGCAACGTTCGCTCCGGCGGCGTCAAACCATCCCAGTATGCGGTATTTGCATAAAGACTGGGAATGCCGTCATACACTTTCAACAACTCACCACTCTGGGCACGGCGGCGTAGAGCGGTCTGTTCCGCTTCATTTCTTGAATAGACGCATCTCAGCTCATTCTGCGCGGCTGATATGAGCGAGGCCACTGCTTTGTGTGTCTTCATGACGTCGAGCGTAGCCGGAACGAAGCAGCGTAAGTATGAATTTCAGCCATTGTGGTTCTAGCCTCGGAGCTTGGCTGTCTTGGAGTGAGACATTCCCGATAATTTCAAGGTATTAGGCCACTAATTCGGAATAGTGGATAACATACAAAACTTATCCACCATCAGTAATGTCATTCGAACAACGTGCTTTGGGGATTCGAACAAGATATCATCGGCGAAGGCGGATGTAGCTGGTAGAGGGCGGCGAATTGACGGTTAACGGTGCTTCTGCTTTGTACGCCGTCGGTGCTGGTTCAGATATTGGCTGGCTTCTGTCTGAGTGTGGAATCTAGCGTCGGCGTGAGTCCAATGGTTGTATCGTGGCCGACGATTTGCTGCAATTTATTGGCGGCATAGATTCAGGGCTTGGACGGCTGCCGACGGTGAGAGCAGTCATAACAGTGAATGAGCCTCTGCGAGTTCAAAAGATGCTGTAGAGGACGTTTGTGAGAGTCGTTTCCGGGGCAAGACATGGTCGATTGACGATGTTGAAATTTCTCAGCGACGGCAGAATGGCATGCCTTGGCGAGGAGGCGACACTGAGAGGCGATGGAGTCGGGATTAATCCAGGTTTTGGCCAGCTACCGACTCGCAAGAGCATCATAGCGTCGGTGTACCGCCAGAAGCTGGCACTGTACCGACGCTGAATAGCATCAGCGTCGCCGGACATACAAGTTTTGGATTGCAGCCGACTAAGAATGGGATGCCGACGGCAAGAGCCGCATTGCAACTATATGAGACGGCTTCACTGTGCGCGCTGCAGGAAAAGGCCGCCCTCGCGGCGGCGACATATGAGGCGGTTTCACTGTGCGCGCACGATAAACCACCCCGGCGGCTAGGATAGAGGGAATTGAGGGAGTGTGACTCCACGCGTGAAGGCGAGAATCCCGAACCATGCAGGGCAAACCTGTGCGAGGGGAGCTTCCTGCGCATGCGGAAGCGGAATATACGCGGGCATGCGTAGACATGACGAGAATGGCGCGAACACGTAAGTGGCATACGCACTCCGAACGGTTCAACAACAACACGAGCAGAGGTCAGAAGAGGATATGTCATTCGAGCATCCGAATCGGAACAACGAGAGCATGCGGGACGTCGAACTGGACATCATGAGCCGCCCGCCGGAGCATAACACCACCAATCTGGATCTCGACCGGATGAACCTGATGCTCGACATCCTGGGCCACCCGGAGCAGTCGTTCCGCGTGATTCATATCACCGGTACCAACGGCAAAGGCTCCACCGCACGCATGGCCGAGGCCATCTGCCGCGCCTACGGCATGCGCACCGGCCTGTACACTTCACCGCATCTGGAGAAGATCAACGAGCGTATCGCCATCGACGGCCAGCAGCTGTCCGACGACGATTTCATCGACATCTGGGACCAGACCAAGGATCTCGTGGCCCTGGTGGACGCCAAGATGGAGGAGCAAGGCAAGCCGAAGATGAGCTTCTTCGAGGTGCTCACCGCCATGGCCATCTGGAAGTTCGCCGACACGCCCGTGGACGTGGCCATCGTCGAGGTCGGCATGGGAGGCCTGTGGGACGCCACCAACGTGCTCAACGCGGATGCGGCCATCATCGGTCCGGTGGACATGGACCACATGCAGTGGCTGGGCGACACCGTCGAACAGATCGCCACCGAGAAGGCCGGCATCATCAAGCCGAACTGCACCGCCATCATCGGCCCGCAGCCGCATGAGGAAGCCGTCATGCCGATTCTCACCGAAGCCGCCGAACGCAACCACGCCACGCTCGTGCGCGACGGCTACGAAATGACCGTGTCCGACCGCATGGCCGCAGTCGGCGGACAAGTCGCCACCCTGACCACGCCCAACGGCACTTACGAGGGCGTGCCGATCGCCAAGTTCGGCGAGCATCAGGCCCATAACGCACTTGCCGCGCTCGTCGCCGCCGAAGTGGTGATTCCGGTCAATGGCCCGCTGGACGGCGACTTGGTGGCCGAGGCGTTGAGCTCGGTCAAGATTCCCGGCCGCATCGAACAGATCCGCACCTCGCCGACCATCATTCTGGATGGCGGACACAACGTGAATGCCGCCGAAGCCCTACGCAAGGCCATCGAGGAAAGCTACGACTTCAAGCAGCTGGTCGGTGTGGTCGCCATGATGCGCGACAAGCAAGTCGAGGAATATCTGGGTGTTCTGGAGCCGATCCTGAGCTCCGTGGTGGTCACCGAGAACTCGTGGCGCGAGCGTGTGATGCCGGCCGATGAGCTTGAGAAGATTGCCGTGGACGTGTTCGGCCGTGACCGTGTGATCAAGGAAGCGAACCTGCCCGACGCGATTCAGGCTGCCGTCAACATGGTCGATGCCGAAGACGAGTTGGGCGTGGGCTACGGCCACGGCGTGCTCATCTGCGGCAGCTTCGTCACCGCCGGCGACGCACGCCTGATGCTTGAGGAACACGCCAGCCCCACGATGAGGCAGGCCATGGCCGTTCATCAGCCGGCGGTTGGCCCGGACGGTTCGGATCGGCCGGCAGACAAGGCCGAGGATGAGGCCGCCGACAACCTCGAGGATTCGGTAAGCCCGGACGACTTCGACGTGTTCGACGTCCTCGGCCTCGGTAAGGAACAGGCCAGTGACGCCGGTAACGCCGGCACCGGCACGGCCAGTGCCGGCACAGGCACCGACGATTCCGCCGACGCCCGGTAACCCGAATCCAAGGCACATCGGATACCCGGACGCCCGACATACGGAAAACAGTCTCACGCCATGTATCTCAAGGAACTCACCCTCCGCGGATTCAAATCCTTCGCCTCCGCCACCACGCTGCGCTTCGAGCCCGGCATCACGGCGGTCGTCGGCCCCAACGGTTCGGGCAAGTCGAACATCGTCGACGCCCTGACCTGGGTAATGGGTGAGCAAGGTGCCAAAAACCTTCGCGGCACTTCGATGGAGGACGTGATTTTCGCGGGCACGTCCTCCCGCCCGCCATTGGGCCGTGCACAGGTGAGCCTGACCATCGATAATTCCGACCACACGCTCGATATCGATTACACGGAAGTCACCATATCCCGCACCATCTTCCGCAACGGCGGCTCCGAATACGCGATCAACGGCTCGCAATGCCGTCTGCTCGACATTCAGGAACTCCTCTCCGATACCGGTCTTGGCCAGCAGATGCACGTGATTGTGGGTCAGGGACGATTGGATGCGATTCTGAAGGCCGACCCGTCCGGCCACCGCGTGTTCATCGAAGAGGCCGCCGGCATCCTGAAGCACCGCAAGCGCAAGGAACGCGCGTTGCGCAAGTTGGCCAATACCGAAACGAACCTGAGTCGACTTGACGATTTGCTGGGGGAGATTCACCGCCAGCTCGGCCCCCTCGGACGCCAGGCACGCATCTCCCGGCGCGCCGACGCGATTCAGATATCCGTACGCGACGCCCAAGCACGCCTGTATGCCGAAGACGCCCAACGCTCGATGAGCCGCCGCGACACGGTACGTCAAGAGCTTGGCGATGTGCGCAACCAGCTGGCCGTCGCCCAACGTGAACTCGCCCACGTCAAAGTACGCATCGAACAGGTCGAGGCGTTGAGCTCTGAATCCAGTCCGGCCATCGCCAAGGCCAACCAATACTGGCATGAATTCTCACAGACCCGTGAACGACTGAACGCGCTCGCCCAGTTGGCCGAAGAGCGCAGCCGGTCACTCACCGGCCAGATCGTCACCAACTTCGGTGAGGATCCCGGCATGCTCGTCAAACGAGCTGAGGAACTGGAGTCTCAGGCCGCGGCACAAACCAAGGCCGTGGCCGATGCGCGCATCGCACTTGACAAGGCCACCGAGGAACGCGCCGACGACGAGAAGAAGCTTGCCTCAGTCCGCCAGACCTTGACGGAACTGCGCAAAACCGCACAGGAGCGCGATGCACAGATCGCCCGACTGCGCGAACTCATCGCCCGCGAGGAATCTGCCGTGCAACTGGCGACCAGCCGCGCCAAGGATTACGCCTCCCAACGTGACTCGCTGACTTCCCAGCGCGACGATGCCCAGCAACAGCTGGACGCATTGCGCAGCGAAGCGGACTCCATTGCCGACGATGACGGTGCCGCATTGGACGCCGCACGTGCGACGCTCGCCGAATGCCGCGAACGACTGAACGAACTCGCCGATAAGCAGCGCGAGATACAGTCCAAGATCATCTCGCTCAAATCCAAGGCCGATGCGCTTGCCGACACGCTAGGCAGCCGCAATGCCTCCGGATCATTGGAACGCGACACGGACGTGGCCTCGCTTGGCCGACTCACCGACTTCATCCATGTGGCCGAAGGCTGGGAAGAAGCCGTGGCCCACACGCTCGACCAGTATGCCAGCGCTATCGTGGTACCCGAGGCAGGCAACATGTTGCACGCCCTCGAACGCGCTCGAGAAGATAAGCTCGGCAAAGCCGTGGTGCTGACCGCGAGCATTGCCGGCGATCCCGCCACAGAGCCAGGCACGGAGTCGGAGGAGAGTAGCGCCGAGAACACGGCGGCCGCCCCGCAATCGGGCAACGTGCTGGCAGCACTCGTCACCGCGAACCCGGATGCAGAGAACCCGGCACAGGCCGAAGCTGTCGTGCACACCGTGCGTCTCCTGCTGGCTGATGTAGCCATGGCCGGCACCGCCGACGAAGCACAGCACATCGTGGCATCCGGCGAAGCCATGCGGGCCGTCACCAAGAACGGCGAGACCTTCACACACGGCGTGGCGGCGGTCGGCGGCTCTTCCATCTCTCAATCGGACCTGTCTCTGGCCGCCCGTCGAGACAAAGCATTGGCACAGGTCAAACAGTTGACCGCCCAAGACGGCGGAATGGCTGAGCAAGTGGCCGAGGCCAAAGCCGAACGCGATGAAGCGGCCCGACTCGTCGACCAGGAATCCGCCAAACGCACCGAAGCCCGGCTCAAAGCCCAACAGGCGGAGAAATCTCTGAAATCCGCCACAGACCGCGTCGCATCGTTCACCCATCAGCTCGAGCAGCTGGATAGGAAAATCACCGAGACCCAAGAGAATCGCAACGAGCATCAGCTCAAGCTCGACGATCTCAATCGCGCTTTGGCATCGGCCCAGCAATCCACAGCGGAACATGCCGATTTCGACGAACTTGATGAACGTGAACGCACGCTGGAGCGCGAACTGAACCTGACTCGCGAGCATGAGGTCGCCGCGAAAATCGCGTGGACCGAAGCAAGCCGCAAAGGGGAGTCACTGAGCCGACAGGCCGGGCTGTTGCGGGACAACGCCAGAGAAGCCGCCGAACGCCGCGCCCGCATCGAGGCGTTGAACGATCGCAGACGCGAGCAGGCCGCACACCTGCAAGGCGTGGCCGATGACGCGCGAGCAGTGGCCGCCATGGTGGAACATACGCTGCATGACGTGGCCGCCAAACGAGACGAGCTGCAGGCCGCCGCCTCCAGCCATGACGAGGAACTCAAGGCCCTGCGCGCGCAGCGCAACCAGATCGAGCCCAAGGTCACCGATCTGACCGGGCGCGAACATGCCTTGGATGTAAACCGCGAACGGTTGGCCGCCGAATCCGGGCAGCTCATGCAGAAAGTGTCCGACGAACTCGGTCTCACTTTGGAGGAATTGGTTAGTGGTTACGGCCCCGAACAGCCGGTGCCCGTGCTGGATGATGAGGGCAACCCTGTGCCGTTGGATGAGACGGAAGCTGAGGCTGGGACCGAAGAGGGAGAAACCGGGGGAGAGGCCGGCACCAACGGCGATTCCGCCCTCTTTAAGACCGTGCCGTATAACCGTCAGGAGCAGAAGAAGCGTCTCGATAAGGCTCGCCGCGATCTGGCCGCACTCGGTAAGATCAACCCTTTGGCCACCGAGGAATTCGAAGCGCTTGAGGAGCGGAACAAGTATCTCAATGATCAGCGCAACGATGTGGTCAAATCACGTGACGATTTGATGCAGCTCATCAAGGATCTCGATTCCACGATGGTCCAGGTGTTCAAATCCGCGTTCGACGATACCGCCGAGGCATTCGAGCAGATGTTCGCCACGCTGTTCCCAGGCGGCACCGGACGACTGCGCCTGGAAAACCCGGAAGACATGCTCACCACCGGCGTACTGGTCGAGGCCAGCCCGGCCGGCAAGCGCGTCAAACAGCTGAGCCTCCTGTCCGGCGGCGAACGTTCGCTGACCGCGCTGGCGCTGCTGTTCGCGATTTTCACCGCCCGCCCCAGCCCGTTCTATGTGATGGACGAGGTCGAGGCCGCGTTGGACGACGTGAACCTGACCCGTTTGATTAATGCGTTCAATGAGTTACGCGCCCATGCGCAGCTCATCATCATTACGCACCAGCAACGCACCATGTCGATTGCCGACGCGCTTTACGGCGTAACCATGAGAGCCGATGGCGTAACAGCCGTGGTGAGTCAAAAACTCGAACGATAAACGAATGGTTCCCGCTGACAGGAACTGGTACCACAGGTGACAGAGGGTGGTCCATATCGAAAGACCGCCCTCAGTCTCGCTTCGTTCGACAGCTCCCGCCAGCGGGAGCGGGGCGGTATTAGCGCAATGCCTTGCGCACGCCCTGTACAGTCTGCAGCGTCTTGTAGAAGACCTTCTTGATGGGTACGTCGCGGGCGGGGGCCACCGGGGTGATTTCCTCGGTGAACTTGCACTTGAACTCGTTAAGGCCCTTGAGAGACGGCGCGAAGTCGGAGCCAATGCCCATGAGATCGTATTCAGTAATACCCTGCGAGCCTAGGATGCAGCATTCGGAATACAGCAGCTTGTCGGTCACATGCAGACGCATAACCTCGTTGCGCATGCCGGCATAGTAGCGCACCGCATGTGTGCCGTTCACGGTGACAATCGACCATGCCACCACACGGTCTTCAATACGTGCGGCGAACACACGGCAATGGTCGGCACCCAACGCGCCGATCATATCGGAATAGTCGCTCATCGGAGCAGGCGTGAATCCATCGCGCTGGCCGGTCTCGACCATCACATCGTAATATTCGGAGAAATCGGCCAGCGCCTTATCCGTCTCATCGGCAACCTCGGCCGGGCACTCGCGCAGAGACTTGCGCACGTCACGGCGTCCACGACGCTTCATCCGAGCCAGAATCTCATCATCGCCACCGGTGACGTCGATGATCACGGTCTGGTCGTACGGCACTGTGGAGAGCACCTTCTCCGTACCATCGGCGAACCAGGTGTCGATACGCAGGAACGCGATGTTCTTGTCGGCCTTCTTGACGGTGTCCACGATGGCGTCGACGACCTCGCGCTCCTCAGCCTCGGTGGGCTTGGCGACCCACGCCGGCCCATGCATCGAGCGCAGATAATGATAACCGTGCGTCTCAAAATCGATAAAGGAGATCACGGCGACCAATTCACCATCACGCTTGATCAGATAATCGCCCCATGGTGTGCGTCCGTCGATATCCGCCTGAAAACCAGACCAAACCTTGGTCTGTTCGATAGGCAACGTGATGCCGGCCTTCTCGGCTTCGGCTTCCAGTGTGGCTCCGTCAACTTTCTCCAACGTGATCATTACGATTCAGCTATCCTTTTTCGTTCGTATCCGTATGTCGTGTTTCTGGTTTGGTCGTATTGCGCGTGATCTGATGTGGGCCAATCGGGATCCGATCAGGATCTGATTGGCCGGAATCCCGTCACAAGCCAAACATGCGTTCGACGACGTGATCGTCGCCGTCGAACGGCACATGCTTGTGATGGTCCTTGATCCAACGCTCGTTGCCCTTGCCGATAATCAGCAGGATGTTGAATCGGTCGGCGTGCGCACGGGCATCGTAAATGGCGTTGGTGATGGCCGTCGGACGGTCGGAAATCACCGTGGAGGCCACATCCTTGTTCGTGATGTAGCCTTGCATTTCCATGCAGATGTCGATGAACGGCTCGGTGTCCGTATCTTCGGCGGTGAAAATGAAGTTCGCGATACGGTTCTCGGCAGCCTCGACGATTTCCTTACGACGATCGTAGGCCTTGTTGCCGGCCGATCCGGTCACCAGCGTGATACGCGGGTTTTCCTCGCCCCAACGCTCGTAGACGAAGTCAAGCAGCGCGGTGACGGATGCGTAGTTGTGCGCATAATCGACGATGGCGAGTGTGTTCGACTGCGGATCGCGGAACTGTTCCATACGGCCGGCGATACGTACGGATTCGATGGCGTGCAGTGCGCCGGCGTCATCGAGCGATACGCCAGCCGCATGGGCGATGGCGATGGCCGCCGCCGCATTGAGGTAGTTGAAGTCGCCATCGATGGACAGATGGTAGTCGCCAAGGGTCTGATCTCCGTCGGCGATGTGGAAGGAGGCGTGCGCCGTGTCGGCGGGCCAGGCGACGACGTCCGCACTGGTGCCGGCATTATCCGCGTCATGCAGGGCGAAGGTGGTTGCGCCGATGCCGGCTGCCGCCGCGTCCTCCCGCAACAGATCGGCGTGCAGACTGTCCGCGCCGAGTACCAGCGACTTCGCGTTGGCGATGATCTGGCGCTTGCAATACAGGTAATCCTCGAACGTGGGGTGTTCGATCGGGCTGATGTGGTCGGGGGAGATGTTCAGGAACGCGGCCACATCGAAAGTCAGGCCATAGACGCGGTCCACCTTGTACGCCTGGGAGGAGACCTCCATCACCAGATACTCCATGCCGTTATCGGCCGCCTCGCGCATCATGCGGAAGGCGTCCATCGATTCGGGCGTGGTCAGATCGGACTCGACGTAGGTGTGGCCGTCAAGGCAATTATCGACCGAGGAGAACAATGCGGCCTTGCCACCGGAGACGGCGTTGATAAGCGCCTGCGTGAAGTACGAGGTGGTCGTCTTGCCCTTGGTGCCGGTGACGCCGATGACCGTGAGCTCGTTCTGCGGATATCCGTAGAACGCGGCGGACAGCAGGCTCATCGCCTTGCGTGCGTCGTTGACGATCAGGCCGGGGGCGGCGGTTGCGGCTGAGTACTCGGTTTCGGCCACGTATGCGGCCAGGCCGGCTTCGTCGATGCCGTTCAGATACTCGGCCTTGAATCGGCCCTTGCAGCACAGCAGGGTGCCCGGCGTGACCTTGCGGGTGTCGTAGGTGATGCCGGCGAACGGTTCATCCGCCGAAGCGATACGGGCCGGGTCGTCGGTCCAGACATCCCCTTGGATGATTTCACGCAGCAGATGGTGTTCCTTGAGCAGGTCAGCGGCCGAAGCCAAAGTCAAAGCCATAATTGTTTCTCCCTATTATCTAGCCGATACGCCATTCTACAGGTGGGGTGCAGCGTGTTGTGGCTCACACGTCATCGACCACGATATGGGCACATGATTTGATTAGAATGGTGAATCGTGACGACAAGCGAAGCAACTACGCAATCCGGGCAGTCGGCCGGATCGGGCGAGTCCATGGCAGCCAAGCGCGCCAGATTCGAGCAGCTCGCCATGCCCGCCGTCAATGCACTGTACCGGCAGGCGATGAGGCTGACCAACAATCCCGATGACGCGCAGGATCTGGTCCAGGACACCTTCGAACGCGGGTTCAAGGCCTTCGACTCATTCCAGCCGGGCTCCAACTTCGAGGCGTGGATGACCACCATCGAGCGCAATGCCTACTTCAACCAGTATGCCAAGGCCAAGCGGCGCCCGCAGCGTGCCAACGACTCCACTGGCGAATACGACGATTGGGACATTTACGATGCCGCCGAACATACGTCGGACGGGCTCAAGTCCGCTGAAGAGGAATATTTGGACGCCTTCGCGCCCGAGGAAATCATGACCGCGCTCGCCAAACTCTCGCCGGAACGCCGGCAGGTGTTCATCGACGCCGCCATCGACGGCAAGTCCTACCAGCAGGTGGCCGATGAGCAGGGCGTGAAAATCGGCACGGTAATGAGCCGCCTGAATCGCGCCCGCACGCAACTCAAGCGTGAGCTCGCCTCGTATGCGAAAGAGCGCGGGTACGTGACTGGTTCGTCGGCTGGTTCACCATCCGCGAAGTTGAGCGAAAACGTTGGTCGAATCGCCGATTCCGGCCATAATGAAAGTAGTGAACAAACTGTTGGTAGCAATGGCGACACGCAAGCCGTAGTGAGACATAGTCATGCGACTCACGCCCACACGCCACAACAGTCAAGCAAGCTTTCGGGAAAGGAGATCTGATGAACGATCAGCCGGTAGAGCGTACTCGCCATATCTCCATAACCCGTACGGCGGCCGATGGCACGGTAAGCCAGACCGAAGTGCATATCACGGCGGTGCATCATCGTTCAGTAGATACCGGCTCGGCCGCTGCGTCGGTCCAGACAGACGTGCATATCGTTACGGAGGGCGACTGTTTTGACCCCCGTACCTGCTGCGATGAGCGTGAACAGGCGTTGATTGCCGCGTTGCGTGCCTACTTGCGCCCGGATGTGGCACCCGAATGTCTGATGGCCCGGCTCAAGGCCACGCTTGATCACTGCTGCGGCGAAGATAAGTAACGACATATACAACAAGGCCCGTCTGATGTATCATCAGACGGGCCTTGAGCGTTCTATAAGAAACGCGAAGAATCAGGCGTTAGGACGCTTGCCGTGGTTGGCGGCCTTCTTACGACGATCCTTGCGCTTACGTCCGCGCATGCCCATGATGGACTCCTTTGCTGCAGTAAAAAAATAAGCCTTCGGAATTATGCCACATAAGTACGACGTGATGCAACACGGGTGTCCATGTGGCGATGATTGTCAGGCTTGGTTATTCGGTTTTTCAGATTTGTTCGGCGTGGAAGGTGACCACGGTGGTGTAGTCATCGCCCGGCTCGAGCACAACCAGATCCTTGCCGGTGCGGAAGGCGTCGGCGTAGGCGGTCATCGGTTCGACGGCCACGCCGGCCTGACGAGCCTTCTCGTCGATTTCGTTGCCGGTGCACACCTGCCAGGAGTTGATGGTCTTGTCGCCGGTCAGCGTGACCTTGATGCCGTCGGGGCGGGTGAACACGGCGGAAGTGCTGCCATCTTCACCGCGGTTGGTGATATCGGTCCAGGCATCGTCGAAGCCACGTCCCTCCAGCGTGGGGTTATCGCGCAGGTCGAAGATGCCGGAAACCGGCTCTTCGCCGGTGGGTAGCAGGTGTTCGTCTACGGTCACGTGAGTATCGCAGTGCAGCTCAAGACGGCAGGACTCGTTGTCGGCGGTAATGGCCTGACCGGTGGCGTGCTTGCCGTTGGCCAGCCACGGGTGGATGCCAAATGCCCACGGGGCCTTCACGCTGTCGTTGTTGTGCACGGTGAAGGTTTCCGTGAGACCGTTCTCGTCAAGTGCATAAGTGGCGGTGATAGTGATATCAAACGGGTAGCCGACGATGTCGGGGGAGCGCCAGGAGAGCGTCACATGTGATTCCTGCAAATCAACGAGCTCCCACATGTAGCGGTAGGCGTAGCCGTGCAGGGAGGATTGGCGGTCGAACTCGTCGATCGGCATCTGGTAGTCTTCGCCATCGAAAGAATACTGACCATTGGTCACACGGTTCGGGTACGGTGCCAGCACCCAGCCGTTGCAGCAGGGGATGACCTTGTTCGGGTCGAAAGGGACGATGAGGTCTTCGCCGCGCCACTTCAGCTCGCGCAGGCTGGCACCCATTTCGGTGACGACGGCACCCCATTCGCCGGCCGAGATGACATATTGGTTACCAGTGCGAGGCTTCAAAGCCATAGTGCACACTCCTTGGTGAAACAGATTGTTACCGCTCACAATCGTATCGCACAAGTCCCAAGACGCGGCGGCACATAAGGATAAATAATTGGCTCCCCTCTGGCGGGGAGCCAACGTAACGGAACTACTTCTGGGCTACTTCGTAGCGGACCACAGTGGTGTAGTCGCCGTTGGGGGCGAGCGTCACCAAGTGGTCACCAGTGCGGAAGGCATTGGCCGGGGCGGTCATCGGTTCGACGGCGATACCATACGGATGCTCGGAGAACGGCGCGCCAGTGGCGGTGTAGCACTGCCAAGCATTGATCGTCTCATCGCCAATGAGCTTCACTTCAATACCGTCCGGGCGGGTGAATGTGGTGGTGGTCGTACCATCGGCGGCACGCTCCACGTCGACCCAGGCATCATCAAAGGCGCGGCCTTCGAGCGTCGGGCCATCGTTCAGGTCGTAGATGCCGGTAACCGGTTCGGTGCCGGTGGGAATCAGCGCCTCGTTCACCGTCACATGACTGTCGGCCTTAATCTGCAGGTGGCAGGCGGCGGAGTCGGCATCGCGTTCGGCGACAGTCGCGCCCTGCTTGCCGTTGGCCAGCCACGGATGCAGGCCGAGAGCCCACGGTGCCGGCTCGTCGCCATCATTGCGGGCATTGACGGTCACGGTCATGCCGTTGTCGCCGAGTTCGTAGGTGACGGTCACGGTCACATCGAACGGGTATCCGTCCAGGTTGGGGAAGCGCAGCGAAAGCGTCACGGCGCTATCGGTCAACGATTCAAGCTTCCACATGTAGTGGTAGGCGTATCCGTGGTTCGCGTTGTTGCGCGGTGCGGGATGATATTCGTTAACCGGCGCGCAGTAATGCTTGCCATTGAAATCGTATTCGCCGTTTTCGATGCGGTTCGGCCACGGGGCCAGCACATAACCGTTACAGGTGGGGGTCAGGTCGTTGACTCCGAACGGGCAGAAAATTTCCTTGCCTTGATAATCGAATCGGCGAATCTTGGCGCCGAGTTCGCAGATGACGGCGGAATAATCGCCATAGTGAATCGAATACTGATTTCCGGTGCGTGGTGTTTTACTCGTCATGGAATCACTCCCGTAGTGAGGTTGGTGGGCCGGTAGCTCCTGCTATCGCTGGCCCCAGTCTAGCGCGTCTCCTCTATCGAGGCGGGGATTGGCGATAGCCGGCATATAATAAACAATTCGTACAGACACGGTAGCAATACGTGGAGTGACGAGTCTCACACCATCATGCGAGAAGCACGTGGATTCCTTGGAAACCGGTGATTCGTGGGAGACGCGGAAAAGTTGTGACGGCAGATTCCTGTAATCCCTGCTTTACACTGGAAAAACACTATTGACGTTCAGGAGGTTCCGATGACCAAAAGCGTTGTGCTCGCTGATCCGCGAGGCTTCTGCGCGGGTGTGGACCGTGCGATTCTTACCGTACAGACCATTCTCAAAGCCGCGGAGGCTTCCGGAAAGCGGACGCGCGAGGATGGGCTGCCCCCGGTATATGTGCGCCGGCAGATCGTGCACAACAAGCATGTGGTCGAGGATTTGGCCGGGCAAGGCGCGGTGTTCGTCCAGGAATTGGCGGAGATTCCGGATGCTGCCGCCCAAGCGGGTATTCCGGTGGTGTTTTCCGCCCATGGCGTATCTCCGGTAGTGAAGGCGGAAGCCGAACGTCGTGGCATGCATGTGGTGGATGCCACCTGCCCTCTGGTGGGTAAGGTGCACCGTGAGGTGCTGCGTTTCGTGCGCGAGGGGTATGAAATCGTCTATATCGGGCACAAGGGCCACGATGAAGCAGTCGGCGTGGTGGGGGAGAACCCCGAACATGTGCACTTGATCGAGCATGAATCGGATGTCGATTCGTTGGATTTTGCGCCCGACAACAAGCTGGTGCTGCTCTCGCAGACCACGTTGAGCGTGGATGAGACCGCTGGCACCATTGCCGCGCTGAAGGCCAAGTTCCCGTGGATTCAAGAGCCGCCGAGTTCGGATATCTGCTATGCCACATCGAATCGTCAGGCTGCGGTCAAACTGGTGGCCCAGCAGTCCGATTGCGTGGTGATTGTCGGATCGGCCAACTCCTCGAATTCCGTGCGACTGATGGAGGTGGCGCAGGAGGGCTTGGGGAAGCGCGGCAAAGCGTATCGCGTGGATGATGCCAGCGAGCTTGCCCCGGCATGGTTCGAGGGTCTGGAATCCGTAGGTATCTCCTCAGGTGCCTCCGTGCCGGACGAACTGGTGTCCGGTGTGATTGACGCTCTGCAAAACTTGGGTTTCACCGGTATGAAGTCCGTCGAAACCATCAAAGAAAACATGCACTTCGTGCTGCCGGCGGAGTTGCGCAGGAAGAAGTAGTCATCCTTGGCTCCCCTCACCGAGGGAAGCCAAGAACGGTCACCACGTGCCGATTGGTGCGGCAACGGCGTTCAAGACCTTGAGCAGGTCCTGCGGGTTCACGCCTACGGACAGTCCGCGTTTGCCGCCGGAGACCAGAATCTGGTCGAATTGCAGGGCGCTTTCATCCAACACAGTCTTATGACGTGTCTTCTGGCCTAACGGCGAGATGCCACCTACCACATAGCCGGATTCACGCATCGCGACCTTGGGATCGGCCATAGAGGCCTTCTTGGCACCTACGGCTGCGGCCAATGCCTTCAGGTCCATATGTCCGCTGACCGGTACCACGCCTACCACACGCTCCGAACCGGTGTCCGCCATTAGGGTTTTGAACACCTGATGCTCGTCGAAGCCGAGCTTGGTGGCCGCCTCCACGCCGTAGCCGTCATCCATATGGTCGTTGGAGTGCTCGTATTCGTATACGTGGAATTCCACGCCCGCCTTCTCCAGTTGGACTGTCGCCGGAGTGGAACCCGCGCCCTTATCATGCTTGCTTTTCTTTGCCATGATTACCGTTCTACTACGAAGAGACCCCCGCACAAGGCGGGGGT
>ERZ1031746.349-NODE-349-length-17380-cov-14.233016_pt1 | contig 17380 bp, 17 predicted proteins | sample MGYA00518171_ERZ1031746 | MGnify/ENA primary metagenome ERZ1031746 (study PRJEB33719, sample SAMN04261238) | wastewater metagenome | biome: rural village; feature: human; material: feces | host: Homo sapiens | place: El Salvador | collected 2013-01-07 ...
GCCGCGTACATCGACGAGCACAGAAGCCGTTTCAGGGTCGGGCCGATCTGCAGGGGCCTTTCCGAATCGTTGGACTGCGGGTTTCTCACGCCGCGCGGCTACCGCATGTTCAGAACACGTCCCGTCAGCCGCATGCGGGCGAGGCATGAGGCGCTGGCCCGCGACATCCTCCAGATCCACTCGGATCTCTTCACGGCCGTGTACGGCTGCGGGAAGATGCACGCGCAGCTGGTCGCCCAGGGCCGGGATCCCACGGAGGTCGGCCGCGACCGGGTGATGAACATCATGCGCGGGCTTGGCATCCGGGGCGTGCGCCGCGGCAGAACCCCGGTGACGACGAAACCCGCCAAGGGCACGGGCGGCAGGCCGGATCCGGTGGACGGGAGGTTCGAGGCTTGTGCGCCGAACCGCCTGCACGTGGCCGACATCACCTACGTGCGCATGGCCAACGGCTCGTTCGGCTGCACGGCGTTCGCCGACGGCGTGTACGCCCGTCGGATCGTGGGATGGGCGTGCGCCATGACCATGAACACGCAGGAGCTGCCGTTGCAGGCGTTGGGGCAGGCGGTCTCATGGGCCGCGTCCCGCGGCGGCGCGGATGGTCTTATCCGCCACGGCGACCATGGCACGCAGTGCATCGGCACGGTGTACGCCACCGGGGTTATGGAATATGGGATGCTGCCGTCGACCGGCACCGTCGGCGACTCGTGTGACAACGCCATGGCCGAAAGCGCCGACGGCGCGTACAAGACCGAGCTGGTATGGCGGCGCAGACCCTTCGCGGATCTGAAGGACCTGGAATTGGCGACGTTCCGGTGGGTCTCGTGGCGGGGACTCGAAGCGCCTGCACCAGTCCCTGGGCTACAGGACACCCGAAGCGGTGGAAACCGAGTATCATCAACATCAAGCGGCACAAGCCGCCCCACTATAAGGACGGAACAAAAATCAGGCCACTTCACATTGCATGCCTTGAGGGTAATGGGGACTTCCGCTCACCCGAGTGCGTGGAGTTGCTGGACGAAGCGGACATCGTGGTCACTAACCCACCGTTTAGCCTCTTCCGTGAGTACATTGCTCAACTCATGGAACATGATAAGAAGTTCGTCGTCATCGGCAATCAGAACGCTGTTACCTATAAGGAAGTGTTCCCACTCATCAAAGAGAACCGAATCTGGCTTGGCTGCTACTCGGGGAACATGGAGTTTCGGGTGCCGGGTGATTATGAGGCTCACAGCGAGAATGACAAGCGATTCTGGACGGACGAATCGGGGCAGAACTGGCGAAGCATCGGCGCTGCCTCGTGGTTCACGAATCTGGACATCAGAAAACGTCACGACGAACTTATCCTCGTGAAACGCTATAAGCCCGAGGATTACCCCAAGTACGACAATTACGACGCAATCAACGTGATTTGCCTGATGGAGGAATCACGGCGGCTGCGGGAAGCCCGTTCGTATTCCAACAAGTCTGTCAGGCGGATTCTGCGATGACGTGATGGGCGGGGAAAAAGGAATGAGTCCTTTATCTAACATTCTGACTAGCATCTGTCGCGATACTCCCAGTGTACGCGGCTTGTTCCGTCGTGAGTTCTTGTTCCGTGGCGCTGATCGTCACGCTCTTCCCCTCGGAGAGCAGTATGGCCGTCTGTTGAACCGCATCGCGAAGTTGCTTCGGCAGCGCCAATGAGTAGCATTCTTCCAGCTTGGCTTGATACATTGCGTACGTGACCATAAGGCCACAACGGCCAAATGAATCGGGAACATCATGAGTGATTACAACGAACACATACCGGACGGCGCCGGCGACAACGGCGACGCCGACGAGCTGGTGTACCAATCCGAGGGCTGCGGCAAGGCCGCGCATTGCCCACTGAAACGACTCGGCAAGGGCGACACCGCGGTCAACATCATCGGTGTGGCCGTCTCGGCCGTCATCGTCGCGGCGAGCATCTACGCGCAATACGCGCTGACCAAATGGGCCGTCAAATCCGCGCTCAAGGGAACACGACCGCACGATTGATCCGGTGATACCACTACACCGACTTGCCGTTGACATGCGCCCCGTCGTGTGACCTCCCTTTCATACCGGGAGGCCACACGACGAAAGCTCAGCGAGCCTCCGTCAATATGATGCCGGCATCGGCCATCTGTTTGCGGGCCGCGACACCCAACTCCTCGCTGACCGGAACGGTCAGATCCTCGAACACGGTGACATCGAAGCCGAGACGTTTCGCGTCAAGCGCGGTGTCCTTGACGCAATGCGATTCGGCGATGCCCACCACATCCACCTGCGTGACGCCTGCGGCCTTCAGCGCATTGGCCAGCGTCTTGCCGGCGGACTGTTCGACCGTGACCTCCTCGCGCGTCTGGATACGGTCGGTATTGTCTTCGATGCCTTCAAAACCGGAGTATGCCGCCGAATACTGGCCCTTCTTGAAATGATGAGCGATGCCCAGAGCCGCGATGGCCGGATGAAGCTCGGCGTTCGGCGTGCCCGCCGCGCCATGCTTGGGCCACGTATCCACGAAATCCGGATTGCCCGACCAGTGTGCGCCCGGCTCGATATGCCAATCCTGCGTGGTGGCGGTATACGCATACTCGCCGCGATGCGCGTTCACATAGTCGGCGATCCTCCCGGCGACCGCGTTGCCGCCTTCGACCCCCAGCTCGCCGCCTTCGCAGAATGTCGGCTGCACATCCACTACAATCAGCGCCTTGGCCATGTCATGCTCCCATCATCGTTCGATTCGACTGACGTTTCCCATCATAAGCGACCGATGCCAACCGCATAAGCCCCTATAAACGGCGCACCCGACAGCCGGATCGGGACTCACCGGGGCAGCTCATTGTCATCGTATCGGGGCACGGCGGTTCTGGTTTCCGCCTCCGCCTCCGCCTTCGCCTTGCTCTTGGCGTACATCAGCTGACATGCCCAGACGACGGCGAGCACAACGGAAAATGCGAGTCCCGATACCACGTCACCGTATTTGACAGCGGTGAATATCGGCATGGCGACGGCCGCGACGATGCAGAAGGGCAACGCGATCCATGTCCTGCGCAGTTTGGCCCGGTAACTCGAATCCCAATAGCCGAACGGACGGCTGCCCCTGTTTTCCATAAGCGTTCCTCCGGTCATCACGAATCTGCGATTGCGTCGATGCCTACGATGATACGGCACCCGGCGAATCGTTATCTTTCCACCGTCGCTGCCGAAGTCGGCTGATCATTCCATCACTAAGCTGTAATGATGGGATTCAATCGGTAATAGGCCGATATGGAATCTTTGCTGATGATTGCATTGCACGAGGCAGCATCGGGCATACCATTTCGAGCGTTGAGCCACGGTGATTCACTGTGGGTACGCGCACTAAGCCGGTTCCCGGTTTGCCCTCCCAGAGCCTTACATACATCATTGATGATGCTCCGCTCTGCGTCATCCAACGCGATATATTGATTCTTCCCCTGTAGAACGATTGAATGATGCGCTTCGCCGATATGACGATGTGGAACGGCGCATCGAGGATATTTCAGCAAAGTCGGGTTATGGAAGCGATCTCATATATGACAATGCCGTGCCGGTGTATGCCCGGAATGCTGAACAGCTTGAGATGATTTATTATTCGTACTTGTCCTACATGGCGGATTGCGATGTTGGCGGCTTGGTGGCGTCTGGGCTAAGCTGTGAGACCATGTGCGGAATCGTCGGATATGCAGGTAATGTTTCGGCCACGTGCGGCAAGCCCCCTCAGGTGTGTCTTCAGGGATTGCAACGCCTGGAATACCGCGGGTACGACTCTGCGGGAGTGGCGCTCGTCGCTTCGGGCATGGGGCATGCAGTGGTGCACAAGAAGGCCGGAAGGCTCGCCAATCTCGTCGAAAGCGTGGAACGTAACCCGATGCCGCCCGCGACGGCCGCCATCGGACACACCCGCTGGGCCACGAACGGGGCGCCCTCCGACGTGAACGCCCATCCCCACCCCCTGCGTACGCTGGTCGTGGCGATATCGCAGTCCGGAGAGACTATGGACACGCTGATGGCCCTGCGCCACGTGCGCGAGCAGGGATCCATGGTGCTGTCGATCTGCAACACGCAGGTGGCGTCGATACCGCGCGAATCCGATGCCATCAGATCATCGACTCACTCAAGGGCATGCCGGCCAAGATCCAATGGGTGCTTGACACGCAGGCAGGCACGGCCCGATAGCGCTGGTCGATGAGGGAGAGCTGGTGGTGTTCATCATGCCGCCCGATCGCGGCCGTGACGTGCTGCACGCCAAGGTGCGGTCCGGCATCGAGGAGGTCAAGAGCAGAGGCGCGTTCATCATCGCCGTCGCCGAACAGGGCGCCGGGATGATGAACGTTATGTGGATGTCGTGTTCCGGCGTCCCGAATGCCCGACGTTGATGAGCCCGGTCGTCGACGTGGTCCCATTGCAGCTGTTCGCCATGGATATGGCCGAGATCAAGGGGTATGACGTGGACAAGCCGCGCAATCTCGCCAAATCCGTCACGGTTGAGTGACGCGATGGCGAAGGACGAGAGATGACGAACAACAAAGACAAGTGGCTGCGCGCATTGCAGGCCAAGGGGATCCGCACGCCGCAGGATGAGGTCGGGCGTGCCGGCAGGCACCGTCATGACGCCCCGGAGGCAAACCCGCCGAAAGATCGGGCCGGTTTTCGCCCGGTGAGGGGAAGATCCGCCAAACCGTTCAAGGCGACCGGTCACAAGGGCGGAATCAGCCGGCAGGGTGCATGACGCGGAATGTTTCGGCGAGGTCGTGATTTGATCGCCAATGACCATCTCCAGTCGCTTCGCGACTGGAGATGGCAGATGCTCTGCAGCTTAGTTTTTTTTAGTCCTCGTTCTTGGCGGGGGCGGAGAGGAATCGTTCTTCGCCGGGCAGCACGGCGTTGAGGATCACGGCCACCACGAAAGCCACGGCGATGCAGTTCGAGGCAAAGATCTGGCGGAACAGGGCCGGGAACTGCGCGAAGATGTCGCTCACCTGCGTGAAGCCGATGCCGATGGTCAGGCTCAACGCGGCGATGGTGATGTTGCGCTGGGTGAAGCCGGCTTCGGCGATCATCTGGAATCCGGAAAGAATGATGTTGCCGAACATCATGATCGTGCAGCCGCCGAGCACCGCTTGCGGCAGCGAGTTGAACGCCTCCGCCACGGCAGGCACGAAGCTCGCCAGAATCAGGATCAGTCCGCCGGACAGGATCACCTTGCGGTTGACGACCTTCGTCATCGCCACCAGTCCGATGTTCTGGGCGAAACTGGTCAGCGGCAGGCATCCGAACAGTCCGGAGACCGAGGAGATCAGGCCGTCGCCGGCGATCGCTCCGGCCGTCTCACGCTCGTTCGGCGTACGGTTCAGACCCACCTTGGTCAGCGCGGCGGTGTCTCCCAGAACCTCGACGGACGAGACCACGTACAGCAGTCCGATGGAGATGATCGCGCCCCAATCGAACTCGGGCTTGAACGGCATGAACTGCGGCAGCGAAACGACGGAAAGCTCCTGGAACCCGGAAAAATCGACCTTGCCCATGCAAATCGCCACCGCATAGCCGACCACCAGGCCGAACAGCACGGACAGCTGTTTGGCGGTGCCCTTCATCAGCAATTGGAACGCCAGACAGGCGACCAGCGAAATGAGACCCAGCGTCAGGTTCTGCCAGGATCCGAAGTCCGCGGCGGACGCGTCACCGCCGCCGAAACTCGTGGCGCCCACGGTCAGCAGCGAGAAGCCGATGGACGTCACCACGATGGCGGAGACGATCGGAGGCACGAAACGGCGCCAGTACCGGGCGGTCAGGCCCAGCACCAGCTCAAGCAGACCGCCGACGATCACCGCGCCGACCACGGCTCCGTAACCCTTGTCGGCGCAGATCGCGGCCGCGGCGGCCACATAGGTGAACGAGATGCCCGTCACCATCGGCAGCCGCGAGCCGATCAGCCACGCGCCATACAACTGCAGGCAGGTGCCGAGACCCGCCACCAGCAGACCCGACTGAATCACGGCCGCCGATTGCGCGGACGTCATCTTCGCCGCGTTGGCGACGATGAATATCGGGGCTAGATTGGCGACGAACATCGCCATCACATGCTGCAGGCCGAACGGAATGCCCTTCCAGAACGACACGGGCGCGTCCAGCGAGGACAGCGCCTCGAACGATACGGAATTCTTCGTTTTCTTCTGCGACATGGTTTCCTTTTCTCTCCTCTGCTCTACCGTTGCTCTCTGCTGTTCCGGACTCAGTCCCTGAACGTGATCTCGCCGGTCTCGGGATTCATGGACTCGACGATGGACAGCGAATCCACGTCATAGCCCTGCGCGCGCAGTTCGTCACCGCCGCCCTGGAACCCCTTCTCGACCGCGATGCCGATTCCCTCGACACTCGCCCCCGCCGCATGGCACAGCTCGATGAGCCCGTGCAACGCCTTGCCGTTCGCCAGGAAATCATCGATGAGCAGCACGTGGTCGTCGGCGTCCAAATATTTCTTGGACACGATGACGGGAAACTCCTTGCGCTTGGTGAACGAGTACACCGTGGTGGTGTACTGGTCGCCGTCGAGGTTGATGGACTGGGCCTTCTTGGCGAACACCACCGGAACATCGCCGAAGTGGCGCGCGGCGCAACAGGCGATGCCAATGCCCGACGCCTCGATGGTCAGGATCTTGGTGATGGTCTTGCCGGCGAAATGCCGGGCCCACTCCTGCCCCATATGGTCGAACAGACGCACGTCACACTGATGGTTCAAGAACGCGTCCACCTTGAGCACGTCACCGGTCTTGACCGTTCCATCACGCCGAATGCGCTCTTCCAGCTCCTTCATAAGTCCCCTTTGCCTGTACCGTCAATGAATAGGACAGAGGGACAGCATACGCCATGCAGATGACCGCGGCGACCTGTATGAATCCGCCACGAGTCCTTGACGAACACTTTGTGATTCCAAAATGTTTTTTTGGGAGGGGGATGCTCTAGCATAACCTCGACGGAACGGGAAGTCGTGTAAGGAGTATCAGCATGCGCAATGACCGCTATGGGAGCCTGGACGGTATCAAGGGATTCGCCCTGATCGGCATCATCTGGTATCACCTGTCGCAACGCTCGCTGCCCGGCGGTTTCATTGGCGTGGACGTGTTCTTCACCGTATCCGGCTTCCTGCTCGCCCTGAGCGTCCTTCGTGAGATCGACCGTACCGGCAGACTGCGTCTTGGCAATTTCTATCTGCGCAGGTTGTCTCGACTGTGGCCGGCGATGGCGTTCATGATCGCCGGCTCGGTGTCGCTCGGCCTGTTCGTCAACCATGACATTCTGGTGGGTGTGCCGGGCAAAAGCGTCTCCGCGCTGACATTCACGTCGAATTGGGGGGAGATCTTCTCCGGAGACAGCTATTTCGCGGCGACGTCGCCGCAATTGCTGCGGCACTTATGGTTCGTGGCGCTGCTGGCCCAAGCGACGCTGGTGCTGCCGCTTTTGACGGCCATGCTGCACAGAATCGGCTCCACGTTCGTGCAGGCGTTGGTGCCGGTGCTGCTCGCCGCGCTGTCCGCGTGTGGCATGTGGGTGCTGTACAACCCGTCCGCCGACCCCACACGCGTGTATTTCGGCACGGACACGCACTGTTTTGGCATGCTGTTGGGTGTCGCGCTGGCGTTCGTCGTGCGGCACAGCGAGGAGTCTGACGCCGAGCCGCGCCGCCTGTTCACCATGGTTATGCCCTGGCTGGCCACTGGCGCACTGGTCGTGTTGATCATGATGATGCCGCGCGTCGGGCAGGATGCGTCAGCGTTCCGCGGCGGTCTGATTCTGGCCTCTGTGCTCACCGTAGTGCTGATCGGCGGCAGCATTTCCAAGGATTCATGGATGATCGGCCTGTTCGGCTGGCGTCCGCTCGCGCTGCTGGGCAAATACTCGTATGGCATGTACCTGTGGCATTGGCCGTTGTACCTGCTGCTGCAGCTCATGCTTCCTGGTTACCGTGGCAGCGGATTGTGGGTGGTCCAGGCGCTCACGTTGCTGCTGAGCCTCGTGATGACCGCGGTGTCATGGTGGATGGTGGAGAATCCGGTCGCGGAATGGATCAAGTCCAAGCGCGACAAGTCGGCTCCCCGCCGCACGGTGGCGCAACGTTCGGCTCCGCGACGGGTCGGCAGCGCGCGGGCACGTGGCGTGTATGGGACGCACCTCAACAACGTCGAGTTCACTCAGCCGTACTCTCAGGCTGCGCCCCTGCCCTCGCCGCAAGACGCGCCGGTCGTCGCATCCCGCAGCTCCCGTACCGCGGAGGCGATGCGCATGGTCGTCACCGTGTCGGTTGTGGTACTGATCGTCATCGGGTTCTTCATGGGTGTGGCCCAGGCCCCGGCGAAGACGCAGACACAGATCATGCTGGAGAAGAACCAGAGCGCGCTCGCCAAGAAGGAACGTCAGCGCAAGATGGACGCCAAGGCCGCGGCCGAGGCGAAGAAACGCGCCGAGGAGGAGCGCAAGCGCCGCGAGGAGGCCAAGGCAGCCATCGAGAAGACCCTGAACGGCGAGGACGTCTCCGTGATCGGCGACTCCGTCACCGTGGGCGCGTCGGCGGCATTGCAGAAGTCACTGCCCGGCATCGCCGTGGACGCCCAGGTGTCGCGGTCCATCCTGACCGCGCCCGGTATCGTCGCGCAGATGAAGGCGGAAGGCCGTCTGCGCAAGTACGTGGTGATCTCGCTGAACACGAACAGCGCGACCACGGTCGGCGAATACGAGCGGATTGCGGCCGCGGCGGGTGATGGGCATGTGCTGGTCATCATCAATGCGTATGGCGACCGCGAGTGGATTCCCGTGGCCAATCAGGCGGCCTCCGACTATGTGCGCAAGCATCCCACCGATTCGATTCTGGTCGACTGGAACAGTGCTATCGCGGCACACACCGATTGGCTCGGACCGGACGGCATCCACCCGCAGGCCGGACAAGGCGAAGACCTGTATGCCTCCGGTCTGAGGAACGCGTTGGCGGAATGGGAGGTCGCCCATATCGAGTGACACTGACCGAACCATGTGGTAAACAGGAAAGCCGAATCATCGTCAACCGTCAGGGGGAACAGCGTGCAGCAGGATCCGGATCTCATCGCAAGAAGCGCCGAGGAACTCGTCGGCGACCTCAACCCGCAGCAAGCCGAGGCGGTGCAGTACCGGGGGCCCGCACTGCTGATCGGCGCCGGCGCAGGATCCGGCAAGACACGCGTGCTCACCCGGCGCATCGCGTGGATCCTCACGCAATTCGGAGCATGGCCGAGCCAGATCCTCGCCATCACCTTCACCAACAAGGCGGCCGCTGAAATGCGCGAACGCCTCGAAGGTCTGATCGGACCGGTCGCCCAGCGCATGTGGGTGTCGACGTTCCATTCCGCATGCGTGCGCATCCTCAGGCGTGACGGCCAGTCGATAGGGCTGGCGTCGGGCTTCTCCATCTATGACACCGCCGACTGCGAGCGCCTCGTCAAGCTGATCGGCGCCGATCTCAACATCGACCTCAAGCGCTACACGCCGCGCGCGATCCTCTCGCGCATCTCCGACTACAAGAACTCACTGATCGGCTGGCAGGAGCAGCTCAAGCGCTACGCGCCCGACTACCGGCCCGGCCAGCGCGGTTATCAGATCGGCAATTTCGGCGACATCGAGGTGCTGTATTCCGTCATCTACGCCGAATACCAGCATCGTCTGGCCATGGCGAACGCCGTCGACTTCGACGATCTGATCGGCCGGACGGTCGAACTGCTGCGCACCCAACCGCAGGCGGCCGACTATTACCGTCATAAGTTCCGTTATATTCTCGTCGACGAATACCAGGACACGAACCATGCCCAATACGAGCTGATCCGCGAGCTGGCGGGCGTGGACGCGGCCGGGCAGGTCGTGCCGGACGCCCCCTCGGCGGGGCGGGCCGGCCCGGCATGGATCACCGTCGTCGGTGACTCCGACCAGTCGATCTATGCGTTCCGCGGCGCGGACATCCGCAACATCCAGGATTTCGAGCAGGATTTCCCCAACGCGAAGACCATCATGCTCGAACAGAACTACCGTTCCACGCAGACCATCCTCGACGCGGCCAACGCGGTCATCGCCAACAACCAGGGTCGCAAGCCCAAAAAGCTGTGGACCGCATTGGGCAGCGGGGACCCGATCGTCGGCTATGCCGCGGACAACGCCGAGCAGGAGGCCGCGTGGATAGCGGGGGAGATCGCTCGCGTCCGCGCCGAGGAGGGCACGCCGTATTCGGACATGGCCATCATGTACCGTGCCAACGCGCAGTCGCGTGCGCTTGAAGGCGCGCTCGTGCATGCCGGACTGCCGTATCAGCTGGTCGGCGGCACGCGGTTCTACGAGCGGCGGGAGGTCAAGGACGCCATCGCGTATCTGCAGGCCATCGTCAATCCGGCCGACAACGTCAACATGCGGCGCATCCTCAACGTGCCCAAGCGCGGTCTCGGACCTCGTGCCGAATCGATCATCGTCTCATATGCCGATGCTCATGCGACCACGTTCTGGGACGGCATTGACCATCTTGACCAGATCGACGGCGTGCCCACCCGCACCGGCAAGCAGCTCGCCGCATTCAGGGACCTGATGCGCTCCCTGAGCGCGTTCGCGGCCGAACATGACGGCAAGCCGTCCGAAGTGGTGGGGGAGGTGCTCTCGCAGTCCGGTCTGCTCGAAGAACTGCAGCGGTCCGAGGATCCACAGGATGCCTCCCGCGTGGAGAACCTGTCGCAGTTGCAGTCCGTCGCCGCCGAATTCGAACAGAACACGCCGGACGCCACACTCGCGGGATTCCTGGAGACCACGGCGCTGGTGGCGGACTCTGACCAGCTGCCCTCCGAGGGCGAGGACTCCGGCAAGGTCACGCTGATGACTCTGCACACCGCCAAGGGCCTGGAATACCCCGTCGTGTTCCTCACCGGCATGGAGCAGGGCACGTTCCCGCACTCGCGGGCGATGGAGGACGCCGACGAGCTTTCCGAGGAGCGTCGTCTGGCATATGTCGGCATCACGCGTGCCAAGCGTCGTTTGTACGTCACCCGTGCCGCCGTGCGCGCGCAGTGGGGGCAGGCCAACGAGATGATGCCCAGCCAGTTCCTCGATGAGATCCCCGACCGGCTCATCGACTGGAAACGGCGCGAAACCGGCATGGAGGGCATGCGTTCCGGCTGGTCGCGCCGCGGCTTCGACGACGAGTTCGGCGGATGGGACGATGACGACTTCGGCGGCACCACATACGGCGGGTCGTCCTCGTACGGTGGTTCCTCGTCATACGGCTCTCGTGGACGTTCCTCGTACGGTGGTTCCTCGTCGTTCGGCTCCGGTTCGCGCGGCGGATCGGGCTCGTCATATGGCGGGGCCAGGGGATTCGGCTCATCTTCGCGCCACGGCGGTTCCGGCCGTCAGGGCTCCGGACAGCAGTACGGGTCGGGCAGCCGGTTCGGCTCATCCACGGGATTGTCGCATGGCGGCAAGGTCACGACGCGCCGCACCGCTCCCAAGTCATCCCTCTCGTCGGCCAAACCGGCCTCGTCGCTCAGCAAGGACAACAACCTCAACATCGCCGACTTCCATGCCGGCGACAAGGTCACGCATGACCAGTACGGGCTGGGCACCGTCGTCGACACGCAGGACAAGGGCCGTAACTCCGTAATCACGGTTGATTTCGGCTCGTCGGGCGTCAAGCGGCTGATGCTGCGCGTGGCGCCGCTGGAGAAGCTCTGAGGTAACCACCCACCGGCGGCTTCGCGCCACCTCCCGCCAGCGGGAGGATGGTGGTGGTGGGACCTTACCGGCGGATGACCGGCGCATATATGAAAAGCGTTGAAAAGTCAAGGCTTGTGTTTCCCGGAAACGGTTGACATAATCGTCGATGTCCATCTTCAACCGAGAGGAGACAACAATGTTCCGTAGACTATTCGCATCGCTGCCGGCCATCGTGTTCGGCGTGCTTATCGCCGTCGCCCCGCAGGCGTTCGCCCATGTGTGCGAGGTCAAGGATAATATGCCCATGGCGTGCCATTACACCGCGCAGGCGGAGCTTGGCATCGGCGTGGTCATCGCCCTGCTTGGTATCATCGCTTTGTTCTGCAGCCCGAAGATACGTACAGGTCTCAATATCGCCGTCGCTTTGAACGCACTGCTGTCGCTGGCCGTGCCGACGGTGCTGATCGGCGTGTGCAAGGGCGCCATGATGCATTGCCATATGGTCACCAGGCCGACGCTCATCGTGATCGGCATTCTGGCACTGCTGTTCGCCGTCGTCGCCATCTACCTTGACTCCAAGCCCGTCAAGCGATGATCACACGAATCACCCTCAAACGACTGCCGCTGGAGAACCTGAAGCGCAAGCCGTTTCGCACGGCTGCGCTCGTCATCGTCGTCATGATGCTGACGCTCGCGTTCTTCGGCGGCTCGCTGCTGTCCATGAACCTGCGCAACGGATTGCGCAGCATGCAGGAACGCATGGGAGCCGACCTCATGGTGGTGCCGCAGGATACCGGCGCCAAAGCCGAGGCCCTGCTCACCAACGGCGGATCCAACACGTTCTATTTCACCAACGACATCGAGAACCTGGTCTCCAAGGCCGATGGCATCTCCCAAGTCACGGCCCAGACGTACATATCATCGCTCGCGGCCGCATGCTGCGACGAGAAGGTGCAGATCATAGGCTTCAACCCCGCGACCGACTTCGTCATCACCCCCTGGATCACATCGCAGTTCGACGGGACGCTGAAAGACGGAGAAGTCGTAGCCGGCTCGAACATCAGCGTATCCGGCAACAACACGATCAAGCTGTACGGGCATGAGTTCCCGGTCGCCGCCCAGCTCGGCTCGACCGGCACCAGCCTGGACAATTCGGTGTTCGTCAATATGTCCACCATCCCCTCGATCGTCTCGTACTCGTCGTCGGTGGGACACACGGCCATCCCCGCCGAATACGCCGACAAGGCGGTCTCCGCGATCCTCATCAAGGTCAAGGACGGGTATGACGCCAAGCAGGTCTCGCTCAACATCACCAAGGAATCCGGTCTCGAAGGGCTCGGATTCGTGTATCCGGGCGGCGTGACAGCCACTACCAAGACCAACCTCGACGCGCTGGTCGGGTACGTCACGCTGTTCGTCGCAGTGTTCTGGATCATGGGCCTCATCGTGCTGCTGGCAGTGTTCGCATCCGCGATGAACGAGCGGAAGAAGGAATTCGCGGCCTACCGCATCATGGGCGCCACGCGTGGCACGCTGATTGCGCTCATCGTCAAGGAATCGGCGCTGATCGGACTGGTCGGTGGCGTCATCGGCATCGCGGGCGCGTCTCTGGCGGTGTTCCCGTTCAACACGCTGATCAGCAGGCAGCTGCAGCTGCCATACCTGCAGACCGACGCGCTCAAGGTCGTCGCGCTCGTCGCCATAAGCCTCGTGTTCGCCGTCGCAACCGGACTGCTGGCGTCAATCGTCACCGCGGTCAAGCTGTCCGCGCCCGAAACCTATCTCACGTTGCGCGAGGGGGAGTGATTCATCATGGCGATGCTTGAAATCAATGATCTGACCCGTGAATTCACCCGGCGCGGCGCGCGTTTCGCCGCCGTCGACCACGTGAGCTTCTCCATGGACCAGGGCGAACTGGTCGCCATCATCGGACGTTCCGGCAACGGCAAAAGCACGCTGCTCAATCTGATCGCTGGCCTGCTCAAGCCGACGTCCGGCACCGTCGAGATCGACGGCCGAAACGTCTCCAAGCTGTCGGACAAGGAGCTCTCGCAGCTGCGCAACGCGACGCTCGGGTTCGTCACGCAGGGACAGACGCTGCTCGGCAACCTCACCGTGCTCGACAACGTCATTCTTCCGGCCGTGCTGTTTGACCCGGCGAAGAAAACGGTGGTGCCGGATGATGTTGCGGCGCCCGGCGAAGCCGATGCCGCCGGCGCGGCCGATTCCGCACGTGAGCAGGACGATGCCGACATGCCCGACGTCATCGACGATGATCTCACGGCGGAGCACGAGCCCGACGCCCTGGAGCGACGGGCGACGATGCTGCTGGATCGACTCGGCGTGGCTGACCTGTCCGACAGCTATCCCAAGGAGCTGTCGGGTGGCGAGATGCGCCGCGTCTCCATCGCCCGGGCGCTCATGAACGGGCCGAAGCTGCTGATCCTCGACGAGCCGACCGGCGATCTCGACGCGACGAGCACCACGATGGTCATGCGTCTGCTGCGCAATGTCGCCGATGAGACGGCGGCGGTGCTTATCGCGACCCATGACGGCGACACGTTGCCATACGCCGACCGCGTGTATGCCATGGACGCGGGGCGGCTCACCCCGGCCGGCGGAGCCTGACACGCAGGGTCGTCCATAGGGTATGCGATTATAAACGATTGTGTCTGCCATAAGGCGGATGCTATCTGGAGTCTTAGCCCATCAGTGGGTCGGCGGCGGTTTTCCGCCGTTCGTGCACGTCACGACGAAGCACTGGGGAGGCCGACTCAGCGCGGGGACAGCCTCGCGTTCCGTTCAGATAACGACAGAATAAAGGAACAAGAATGACCAACGTTCAGCGTTCTCGCCGTCAGGTGCGCCTTTCCCGCGCCCTCGGCATCGCACTGACCCCCAAGGCTCAGCGCATCTTCGAAAAGCGCCCGTACGCTCCCGGTGAGCACGGCCGCACCCGTCGTCGCACCGAATCCGATTACGCGGTTCGTCTGCGCGAGAAGCAGCGCCTGCGCGCCCAGTACGGCGTCTCCGAGAAGCAGCTTCGCTCCGCTTACGAGAAGGCGACCCGCACCGCCGGCCAGACCGGTAACGCGATGCTCACCGATCTCGAAGTCCGTCTTGACAACCTCGTGCTGCGTGCCGGCATCGCCCGTACCACCGCTCAGGCCCGTCAGTTCGTGGTGCACCGTCACATCCTCGTCGACGGCAACATCGTGGATCGTCCGTCCTACCGTGTCAAGCCCGGCCAGACCATTCAGGTGAGAGCCAAGAGCCAGACCATGGTTCCGTTCCAGATCGCCGCCGAAGGCGTGCACCGCGATGTGCTGCCGCCCGTCCCCGGCTACCTCGACGTGAACCTGGCTTCCCTGAAGGCCACCCTGACCCGCAAGCCTGAAGTCGAGGAGATCCCGGTTCAGGTCAACATCCAGTACGTCGTCGAGTTCTACGCTCGCTGATCTGGATCCACCACCTGTAATTTACAGCGTAAGGACATACATACACACGAACGCCCCGTGGCATTGCGCCCGGGGCGTTCGTGTATTCCGGTCCTGTTCTCACGGGTTCGGCCGGCCATCGGCCGCGTTCATCGTCACTGGCCGCACACCGCCTGCCGCAGCATCGTCGCATACGCATAAGCGCCGGTCATGTTGGGATGGATGCCGTCGTCGTACAGGTATTCGCCGTGGCCCTCGCTGTACTTGTACCAGTCGATGATGCCCACATTGCCGTTGTGGCTGGCTGCGGCACGCATCATCGAGTTGTTGTTCTTCTCCTGGTTCGGATAGGGCATACGGATCGTCACGAAATACACCGGCTTGCCGCCCGCAAGGTCGATCAGCTGCTGGACCACCTGTTCGTTGCGGATGATGCCGTTCGTTCCGAGCCCGTAAATGATGACGCTGCCGCTGTGCCCGGCAGCGGTCGCCTGCTGGAACACGCTGACGGCTTGAGGCATCTGATGGTTCGGCTTGCCATTGATGTATCCGTTCGGAAACGCCGCCTGGATCGCATCCTTCGTGCCGGAGGTGACGGAATCGCCGATCATCATGATGTCGGCGTTGCAGCTTCCTGTATTGGGGTCATAGTGGTATTTCGAAGCATCCAGGTTGTCGGGCACCTTCTCCGCAATGGGCGCGACAGATGGAGACGTCGGCTTTGCGCTGTCTCCGTTCCGCTCGGAGCCGTCGTCATTCGTCTGATTCGCCGTGGCATTGTTGCTCGCCGTGCCGTCGTCCGAGGGCTTTTCGATGCTCTTCGGCTTGGGCAGGGCGAGAGGCTTCGCCGGCTCGGCGAGTTCGGGCCGGAGTTGGATCATGCGGTCGTGGGCGATCTGCTCCCAATTCACCGGCGCCCAGGTGAGCGCGGCCACGGTGACGATGCCGAGAGCCGCCATCACCCATGACCCCGGCCTCAGCCGTCCGCTCGGCTCCACCGATGCCCTCGCATGCCTGCTGCGCGGCGTCGGCTCGTACATGCGAGTGGCCTCGACCAGCTGGTAGAACGCCTCCGTCGCCGTCCATATCACGGCCGCCTCAATCAGCCATCCCCACCACGGCAGTGCTTCGGTGCGGGTGGCGGGATTCATGAACTGCAGCAGCGGGTAATGCATGAGATACAGCGAATACGAGCGCGACCCTAGGTAACGCAGCGGAGCGCAGCCGAGCACACGCGGCAGGCTCACTCCTCTGATGGCGCCGGCGAGGGCCAAGGCGCCCAATATGGCGGCGACAAGGTACCCGCCGTGATACATCGTGTCGTCATAGCCGTTCATGAACCAGAAACCGGCGCATAGGACCAGCAACGACAGCCAGCCGAACACGTCCAGGATGATAGCGGACGCGCCGCGACCGTCGTCTCTCTGCTTGCGATCGTCAGCGGTCCGGTCGGCACGCTGCATCAGCATCGCCAGCATCGCCCCCATCGCCAGCTCCGCGAGCCTCGTATCCGTACCGTAATACACGCGCGACGTGTCGTCGGGATCGAACAGCAGCCACATCGCCGCGCTCGACGCAAGCACGATTATCACCATCACGACGGTCCGAGCCCATTTGGCGCGAACGAGACGGCCGATCGCCATGATCAGCAGCGGCCATACGAGATAGAACTGCATGACCAGCGCAAGGAACCACAGGTGCGTCAGAGGGGAGGGGAGTCCGGCCGCCGCGAAATAGGGAAGTTTGCGGAAGATGTTCACCCAGTTGCTGGCGAACAGCGCGCCTGGAAGCGCGTCGGTGCGCACCTTGTCGAGAAGGCTCGGGGCGAACAGCCATGCGAACGGAGCGGTCAGGGCGATTGTGGCCAGTGTTGCCGGCCACAGCCTCTTGATCCGGCGCCCCAGATACCTTCCATACTGGAACGTGCCATGGCTGTCCACTGCGCGAATCACCGAACGAGTCGCTAGGAAGCCGGTGATCACGAAGAACATGGTGACACCGATGAAACCACCCTCAAGCAGCGATGGGCGGGTGTGGAATGCAACCACGCCGAGTATCGCCACGGCACGCAGGCCGTCGATGCCGTCGAAACGGATTTGCCGCTGGCTGTCAGGCAGCCCCTTCTGTTCTTGCTCTCTCATGTGGCCTAGTCTACTTCACCGCGGGTTTCATGGCTATAGTTGTGACCTGAACCCGCGTTCGCG
>ERZ1031746.350-NODE-350-length-17375-cov-5.190242_pt1 | contig 17375 bp, 20 predicted proteins | sample MGYA00518171_ERZ1031746 | MGnify/ENA primary metagenome ERZ1031746 (study PRJEB33719, sample SAMN04261238) | wastewater metagenome | biome: rural village; feature: human; material: feces | host: Homo sapiens | place: El Salvador | collected 2013-01-07 ...
GCGTACATTTCTTTTGATGCCATAATAACCACTCCTTCTAATATATATTGATTAGTTTGTTATTATTATAACACCAACAGGAAAAGGAAAATAGTCTATGTTATAATAGAAATGATTCATATTTCTTGAAAGGAGGATTTGTATGAAGAAACTAAGTCCTTATGTATACCTATTCGCTACGGGCCATTTTTCCGTAGACTGGGCGCAAGGCGCCATCCCGGCCCTCCTGCCCTATTTCATCTCGTCGTGTAACCTGAGTTATCAAGACGCGGCGACGCTCATCTTTGCCAATATGCTCTTATCGTCCGTATCCCAGCCGATTTTCGGCTATTACTCCGATAAGGTGTCCAAGCCCTGGTTCGCACCGCTCGGCCCCGTCCTCTGCGGCCTCTGCCTGACCCTGCTGGCCTTTACTCAGAATTATTGGTTCATCTTCCTCTGTTCCATGTTCAGCGGCTTCGGTTCTTCCATCTATCACCCCGAAGCGGCCCGTATGGTCAACAACATCGCCGGCGACCGCAAGGGACAGGCCCTGGGGACTTTCTCCGTCGGCGGCAATGCCGGCTTCGCCATCGGCCCCATGGTAGCCGGCGCCTGTGCCTATGCCTTCGACATCCACGGTCTGGTCATCTTCGGCATCGTCAATGCAATCATCGCCTTCATCCTCTATCACCAGATGCCGCACATCTTAGCCCTGGTCAACGATGCCAACCTGGCCGAAAAACAGGCTCATCCCGGCGAAGTCCTGACCAACGACTGGAGCGCGTTTGGACGCTTATCCGTCGTCATCTTCGTCCGTTCCGTCGGCTTTACGGTCTGTAACACCTTCATTCCCCTCTATTGGATCCACGTCCTGCACACCTCGCCGTCCACAGGCAGTCTGGCCTTGTCCATCCTCTTTTCCATGGGCGTCGTCATCACCTTCCTCGGCGGGGTCCTGGCCGACCGTTTCGGCTTTCTCCGCGTCCTTCGCGGCTCCATGCTGATCATGATTCCTTCCATGTTCTTCCTGGTAAACAGTACGAACCTCATCGCAGCGACGCTGCTGCTCATCCCCGTCGCCTTTTCGCTGTTCGCCGCTTACAGTCCCATCGTCGTCCTGGGACAGACATACCTCGGCAAAAACGTCGGCTTCGCTTCTGGCGTCACCCTGGGTCTGACGACGACGATTGGCGGCCTCATTTCGCCAATCGTCGGCTGGGGCGCTGACCAGTGGGGCATCCCCACGGCCCTGCAGTGCCTCTGGATCTGCGCCATCATAGGCGCCATCTTCGCCTTCCTCATCCCCGTACCGAAAGCATGGAGAAAGTAGGCGCCTGCGGCGCCGTGAGCCTTTTGGCGTGGTTCGTGGGTCGTTGTGAAACGGGCTCGCTAACGCATCGCCTTCGGGCCTCGTCGCCGTGCGACATCGGTAAGAACCCCTCAGTCAGCTGTGCTGACAGCTCCCCTTCTCAGGGGAGACTCTTCGGCAAACGAACCACGCCAAACGACCCACAAAAAAAAAGCCTGCCGCTTTTGCGACAGGTTTTTTTCTACATATCTTACTGTGCTTTTGCGACTTCTACGAGTTTTGCAAAAGCAGCTGCGTCGTTGACGGCGAGGTCAGCGAGCATTTTGCGATTTACGATGACACCAGCTTTGGTGAGGCCGCAGATGAAGCGGCTGTAGCTGAGGCCGTTAGCGCGGGTTGCAGCGTTGATACGGGCAATCCACAATTTACGGAATTCGCGTTTCTTGGCGCGGCGGTCACGACGAGCGTAGTAGAGCGCTTTCATGACGCTTTCGTTAGCTTTTTTGAAGAGACGGCTGCGGGTACCGCGGTAGCCTTTAGCCATTTTTAAGATTTTTTTATGACGAGCGTGTGCTGTAACGCCAACTTTGATTCTTGCCATTAGTCTATTCCTCCGAATCTATATCAAAAAAAGTATTTTCCCTATTAGATGAACGGGCACATCTTGCGGACGGCTTCGGTCATGGTCTTGGAAACGAGCGTAGCTTTTCTCAGGTTACGTTTACGTTTCGGGCTCTTGCTTTCCAGGATGTGGCTCTTATACGGTTTCATGCGTTTGATTTTACCTGTACCAGTTGTGTTAAAGCGTTTTGCCGCAGCACGGCGAGTTTTCAATTTCGGCATAATAATTGTCCTCCTGTTACTTCTTGTTGACAGCGATGACCATGGTCATGTTTCTGCCTTCGATTTTAGGTTCTTTTTCTACATGGGCGGTGTCTTTCAATTCATCAGCGAATCGAACCAGCAAATCACGGCCCAGTTCCGGATGGCTCATTTCGCGGCCGCGGAACATGATCGTAACTTTGACTTTGCTGCCTTCACCCAGGAAACGCTGCGCAGCTTTCATCTTAACGTAGAAGTCATGGTCTTCGATATTGGGACGAAGCTTTACTTCTTTCAATGTCAAGACTTTCTGTTTTTTCTTGGCTTCCTTTTCACGCTTCTGCTGTTCATAACGGTATTTCCCGTAGTTCATGATGCGGCAGACAGGCGGTTTGCCATTCGGTGCGACTTCTACCAGGTCCAAATGCCGTTCTTCCGCAATCTGGCGGGCCGAACGGAGAGACATGACACCGAGCTGTTCGTTAGAATCACTGACCACGCGTACTTCACGGGCTCTGATTTGATCGTTGATACGTAATTCCTTACTAATCGTCTTTCACCTCCGAAATAAAAAAAGAACGGATAGCATGACTATCCGCTCTACGTTTCCGTCATAGACCCTAGTGACACGACCGTCTTGTAAGGTGAGAAGCGGATAGCTTCTGCTTTATTTTCAACAGTACATATTATATCAGCCATGGCAGGCCTTGTCAAGGTTATTTAATCTTGACGAAACGATAATCCTGTTCAGCACGGGGATATTTTTCCTTATCGACTTCGCTCATGAAATCCTTCAACGGGCGGGCATAGGTCTTCATCGTATCGTGCAAGGCCTTGTAAATGACAAATTTTTCACCGGTTTCCGTATGTTCGGCAATGGTGATGATTTCATAAGTATTTTTTTTGAAATGGCGCCAAATTTCATGGGCTTTTGGTAATTCTCTCATCGATAACCCTCCTAATAATCTACATTACTAACCTGGTGTAATTATACCATAGTTTCCCTTTATTTCAATGGCTTCATGACAGGAGCCACCGGCCTTTCCTTCCGCAGATGGGCTAACGCATCCTGGACAGCCGGTACATCGATGCAATCACTTTCTTTATCAGCGACGTCGATGCCCAGGCGCTGCTTGGCTTCTTTTTTGATGGCCTTGTAGAGTCCTTTGGGGAAATCGGGCAGGTTCGTCGTCACGCCGCGGGGAAAGACAGCTTCCTTTTCCAGCGTATAGCCTTCCGGATAGCGGCGGGAACAGCGGGGATGGTACATGTCGACATACAGGCGGTCGACGAACTTGCCGCTGACGTTAGTCAGTTCAAAGACATCGATGCCGTCGACGCTGCCGGCTTTGTGGAAAAAGACCATCGATCCGGTTCGGCGCAGGCGCAGGCGCGATAAGTAGACAAATTCTCCACTCGGTCCATTGACGGGAATTGGATTGGTCCTATCGTGGCCAAAACGACCATATGAACCTGGAATGATGTCACAATCTTCGCCATGCGTCACCTTGTCGGCCAGTTTCCCTGACAGGGCCTGATTCTGTAATTCCGGCGAATTGAAAATCTGCAAGGCCTTGTCATAGATTTCCTCGCTCTTCGTTCTCTGGTGTTCTTTAAAAAAGGCATCAAAAAATCCCATGATACTCCTCCCACTATATAAAACATTTATATAATAATTTCACTTACTGATGACAGCCGTAACGACGTCACGGCATCAAAGGATATTGTATCCATTATAAGGCATTTCCCGCCCTGTCGCTAGTGCCTGTCAGTCACTATTTTTCTTACACCTCGACAAGTATCCCGTGGCTGACGCTTCAGCCATCGACCACGACCTCGAGGAACGTATGGCTATCGCACAGAAGATTACGTCTATGGTGCTCGCCCTGCGTCGTAAAGTGAATATCAAGGTGCGTCAGCCGCTACAGCAGATTATGATTCCTGCCGTGGACGCTACACAGAAGGCACACATCGAGGCTGTAGCCGATTTGCTCCGCAACGAGGTGAATGTCAAGGAGGTGAACTTCATTGAGGGTCAGGGTATTCTCGTCAAGAAGGTAAAGTGTAACTTTAGGGTTATGGGTAAGAAGTTCGGCAAGCTTATGAAGGGCGTTGCCGCTCAGATGTCTGCCCTTGATCAGGATCAGATTGCCGCCTTCGAGAAGGCAGGAAGCATCACACTCAATGTGGAAGGTCAGGAGGCTCTCGTAGACGTGACCGACGTGGAGATTATCTCTGAGGATATCCCCGGATGGCTCGTTTCAAACGACGGCAATCTTACTGTTGCGCTTGAGGTGGAGCTCACTCCCGAACTCAAGAAGGAGGGTATGGCACGCGAGCTTATCAACCGCATCCAGAACATCCGTAAGGATAGCGGACTGGAGATTACGGACCGCATCCGCGTGACACTCGCTCCTAACGAAGAGACTGACGCTGCCGTGGCTGCCTTCGCAGACTACATCAAGGGTCAGGTGCTTGCCGACGATATTATCGTAGCTGCCAACGATGGCGCTCCGGTAGAGTTCGACGGCTTCACACTCAACATTACTGTAGAGAAGAACTAAAATCTTACTAACTCAGATATAAGTTTCGCATGCCCCAAGAAAGCATGCGAAACTTATTCATTAATCTAACAAAAACAAGTCTATGGCAGAAAAAACACGCTATTCTGATGAGGAACTCGAGGAGTTCCGTCAGATCATCAACGACAAGCTGGCTCTCGCACGCCGTGAGCTGAGCATCATGATGGGGCAGCTCAACAATTCTGACAATAACGGAGTGGACGACACATCGCCCACATACAAGGCCCTCGAAGAGGGAAGCGCCTCACAGTCGAAAGAAGAGATTGCACAGATGGCAGGCCGTCAGCAGAAGTTCATTCAGGGACTTGAGGCAGCCTTGGTGCGTATTGAGAACAAGACATACGGCATCGACCGTATGACAGGCGAGCTGATTCCGAAGGAGCGTCTTCGCATCGTTCCTCATGCCACACTCAGCGTAGCGTCTAAAAATGCGAGGAAGAAGTAATGGCGGAAGCAAAACGCAGTAACACCCATTGGGGATGGATGGCGACGGCTCTGGTCTTCGCCATCCTCATTATCGACCAGATCATTAAGATTTGGGTGAAGACGCATATGTCCTTAGGCGAAGCCATACACGTTACAGACTGGTTCTACATCGAGTTTATCGAGAACAACGGCATGGCTTACGGTATGACTTTCATCAATAAACTTGTGCTCAGCCTCTTCCGCATGGTTGCCATAGGCTTCATCTCTGTCTTCCTGTATAAGGTTATACGAAGTGGCAGAAGCTTGGGATACATAACCTGCCTTTCAATGGTATTGGCAGGAGCAGCCGGTAATCTTATCGACTGTCTCTTTTATGGCCTCATATTCGAGTCTTCCACGCCATTCAGCATAGCTTCATTCACATCCTTCGGCGAGGGCTATTCAGAGTTCCTGCATGGCAAGGTGGTAGACATGTTCTATTTCCCGATTATCCAGACTACATGGCCCGACTGGATGCCTATGTGCGGAGGTCAGGATTTTGTATTCTTCTCGCCCGTGTTCAACTTTGCCGATGCTTGCATAAGCGTTGGCGTCGTGCTGCTCCTCATCTTCTATCGCGCAGAACTGGAGGTGATGGGTAAGGTGTGGAAAAATCAGGAGTAAAACGTATATTAATGAAACATATTCTCATCATCTTTGCCTTCGTGGCATCCGTCCTTGCTACGGTCGGATGTAAGCCCTCTATTCCGAGGCAATACATCCAGCCAGACGTAATGGCGGAGATACTTTACGACTATCATCTTGCAGATGGCGTTACCACCATCTCCACTCCAGGCGACACCATAGCCTTGAGGGCGTATAAGACCAATATCCTTGCCAAGTATAAAGTGACGGAGGCGGAGTTCGACTCGTCGCTTGTATATTATGAGCGTCACACACAGATGTTCGAGGATGTATATAAGCGCCTTACCGAACGCCTTAACGACCGTCTGGCTTCGCTTGGCGGAGGAGGATATGGAGGCTTTGCTGACCTCTCAGGCTCTGACACCACCAATCTTTGGCACGAGGCTTCACACTTCATTCTTACGCCATACGTGGCTGCCAATACCTACGATTTCGCTTTGGAGGCAGATACGTCATATTATGCCGGAGACCGACTTATGCTCGACTTCGACGCTCAGTATATCTTCCAGGACGGTATGCGTGACGCTTGCGCCGTAATGGCTGTCACATACGAAGGCGACAGCGTGGAGTATGCCACCAATCAGATAACGTCATCCTCGCATTATCATCTTCAGATTAACAACACGTCACACAAGCGCATCAAGTCTGTTCGCGGATTCTGGCTTATCAATAAGGGTACGTCGTCGGACGCCACATCAGCTTCCACTCTCAAACTTCTTATCGTGAGCAACATCAGACTCGTCAGAATGCATGTGGCAGAGCCTGCTCCAACGCAGGGCGCAAGTGGCGACTCGCTTCTTAAGGTTAATCCTGACAGCATAAAGCCAGTACAGAATCGCCTACGAAAACCAGGCGCAAATCCTCAGGCTTCATGAGACACGTAGCAGCAAGCATAGTTGTGCTCACGGACGGTAAGGAGATGCGTCAGGCATGCTTAGACGTACAAGGAGAGGAGGTGACAGCCATACGTCCCCTGACACACGAGACACCCTTTACGGAGTGGCTCGGTGGCACCATCGAGTTACGCCAAGAAAATGGTATCCTTATGGCATATCGCGATGGTGAAATCATAAAAGAATAAAAATACTAAACCATTAATTTTAATACATTCATATTATTATGCTTAGTGTAAACGAACTTGAAGATCGCCTTATCGACCTCGCTTTTGCTGAGGATATCGGCGATGGTGACCACACCACATTATGTTGCATTCCCGAGACAGCCATGGGCAAGTCTCATCTCCTCATCAAGGAGGACGGCATCCTTGCCGGAGTGGAAGTGGCAAAGCGCGTATTCGCACGCTTCGACCCTGAGATGAAGGTGGAAGTGCTCATCGGCGACGGAGCACACGTTCGTAAGGGCGACATCGCCATGGTGGTTAGCGGCAAGGTGCGCTCGCTCCTTCAGACAGAGCGCCTTATGCTCAACATCATGCAGCGTATGAGTGGCATCGCCACTATGACCAACAAGTACGTGGAGCGTCTCAAGGGCACCAACACTCACGTCCTCGACACCCGTAAGACCACTCCGGGTCTGCGCATGCTCGAGAAGCAGGCTGTGAAGATTGGTGGTGGTATGAACCATCGTATCGGACTTTTCGACATGATTCTTCTCAAGGACAACCACATCGATTTCGCAGGAGGTATCGCAAACGCCATCAACCATTGCCACGAATATCTGCGTGAGAAGGGACTTGACCTCAAGATTGAGATTGAGGTGCGCAACTTCGACGAGCTTCGTCAGGCTATGGAATGCGGTGGCATCAACCGTATCATGCTCGACAACTTCTCTGTTGCCGACACACGCAAGGCCGTAGAGATGGTGGCTGGACGCTTCGAGACAGAATCAAGCGGCGGCATCACTTTCGACACAATCCGCGACTATGCAGAATGTGGTGTCGACTTTATTAGCGTGGGTGCCCTCACACACTCTGTGAAGGGACTTGATATGAGCTTCAAGGCTTGCTAATAACCTCTTCCTACCCCCAACAACAAAATCTTATAATCATGAAAATTCTTAATAAGATACTTCGCGTGGCGCTTCCTTCGCTCCTCGCGCTTTCGTTCGCCGAGGCAGAGGCTTGTACAAACCTTATCGTAGGCAAGAAGGCGAGTGTTGACGGCTCCGTAATGGTGTCGTATAATGCTGACGATTATGGCATGTTCTCCGGACTTTGTCATTATCCTGCCGGCGTACATGCCAAGGGCGAGATGCGCAAGATATTCGATTGGGATTCTGGCATCTATCATGGTGAAATTCCTGAGGCTCCCGTCACCTATAACGTCATCGGCAACATCAACGAGTATCAGCTCTCCATAGCCGAGACCACGTATGGCGGACGCGAGGAAATGATTGACACTACCGGTATTCTCGACTACGGATCGCTCATCTACGTTGCTCTCCAGCGTGCCAAGACAGCACGTGAGGCGATAAGCGTAATGACCTCTCTCGTTGAGAAATATGGTTATTGCTCAAGCGGCGAGACATTCTCCATCTGCGACCCTAACGAGGCGTGGATAATGGAGATGATGGGCACGGGTCCTGGCAGCAAGGGCGTAGTTTGGGTGGCTATGCGTATTCCTGACGATGCCATCTGCGCTCACGCCAATCAGAGCCGTATCGGCAAGTTCGATATGAAAGACAAGAAGAACGTGCTCCATTCGAAGAACGTCATTTCTTACGCACGTAAGATGGGATGGTTCAGCGGTAAGGATGCCGACTTCTCTTGGAAGAACACATATGCTTTCCCTGACTTCTCAGGTCGTCGTGCATGTGACGCTCGTGCATGGAGCTTCTTCAATCGCTTCAAGAAGGGCTTCGATCGTTATCTGCCTTGGGCTCTTGGCAAGGACCCCAACGCTGAGGACATGCCGCTTTGGGTGGTTCCTGACCGCAAGCTTAGCGTTCACGACGTAGAGATGGCCATGCGCGACCATTATGAGAACACACCTATGGCGCTCGATTCTGCCAATATAGGTGGTGGTGTCTATCAGATGCCTTATCGTCCTACGCCTCTTTCTTTCAAGGTGGACGGCAAGACCTACTTCAATGAGCGTCCTATCTCTACCCAGCAGACTGCTTTCACTTTCGTGTCGCAGCTACGCTCGTGGCTCCCGAGAGAGATTGGTGGCATCACATGGTTCGGCAACGACGACGCCAACATGGTGGCTTACACTCCAGTATATTGCAACAATACGGTAGTGCCCGAGTGCTATAACACTCCTGGTGCAGACGCCGTGACTTTCTCAGACAAGAACGCTTTCTGGGTGTGCAATTGGGTGAGCAACATGGTTTATCCGCGTTACTCGCAGCTCTTCCCTGAGCTCCAGGCGGTTCGCGACAGCCTTGAGGCTGACTATTTCGCTCGTCAGGGCGAGGTGGAGAAGCACGCTCTCGAACTTTATGGTTCAGATAAAGCTGCTGCTGTGGCTTACCTCAACGCTTACAGCAACGACAAGGCTCAGCAGATGCTTGCTCATTGGCGCGACCTTGCCACTCTCATCATCGTTAAGTATAACGATATGGCTGTGAAGCGCACCAAGGACGGAAAGCTCACACGTTATGTTGACCGCCCCGGATATCCTGAAGCTTTCGCAAAGAAGCTCGTAAAGGAAACGGGTGACTGGTACGAGTCGAAGTAATAAGAAAATAAAAAGAAACATTTATAAACAAAAATAGCATAATCAAGTATTCGGTCTATAAATGAATACTGATTATGCTGTTTTTGTTTTTTATTATTGGCCTGACCGTTGTAAACCTTCACAACATTAGAATGGCGCTACGTCTACTGGACCTCCTAATGGAGCATCAGTATTGATATCGTTAAAATCGTTGAATGATGTCAAGTCTGAACCGTTAAGCTTGCTACCTATAATTTCAGAACTGTCTGCAGCATCGGGTATTTCGGGTGAGTTTCGTTCTGGATCTTGGAAGCGCGTGAACTGTCCCTTGAAAGTGAGTAGAACGTCACCTGTGGCTCCCTTACGGTGCTTGGCTATGATGATCTGAGCCATTCCTCTAAGGTCGTTTCCTTTCTCGTCTGTAAGAATGTGATAGTACTCGGGACGATGTACGAAGAGTACCATGTCGGCATCCTGCTCGATGGCTCCAGACTCGCGGAGGTCAGACAGCTGTGGACGCTTACCTTCAAGTCCTTCACGGTTCTCAACAGTACGATTGAGCTGTGATAGGGCAAGGATGGGAATGTCAAGCTCTTTGGCGAGTCCCTTCAGCGACTGAGAAATCTTCGATACCTCCTCCTGACGGCTACCGAACTTCATGCCGTTGGCATTCATGAGCTGTAGGTAGTCAATCATAATTATCTTTACGTTCTTCTCTCTTACTAGACGTCTTGCCTTTGTACGTAGCTCGAAGATGGAGAGACCAGGTGTGTCGTCCACATAGAGTGGGGCACGCTGGAGCTGCTGTATGTTCTTGTCGAGACGTTCCCATTCGTCCTTCGTGAGCTGTCCGTTAAGCATCTTGCTACCCGGAATCTCGCATACGTTAGATATGAGACGGTTGACGAGCTGTACGTTGTTCATCTCGAGGGAGAAGAAAGCGATGGGGGTGTTATAGTCCACGGCGATGTTCTTGGCGAGGGAGAGGGCGAATGACGTCTTACCCATGGCAGGACGTCCTGCGATGATGACAAGGTCGGAACTCTGCCATCCGCTCGTCTTCTCGTCCAGCTTGGTATAGCCAGTCGGTACGCCCGTGAGACCTCCAGAATTGGCGGATGCTTTCTGAAGAATATCGATGGCTTTGGTGATAACCGGACTAACCTGTGTGTAGTCCTTCTTCATATTGCGCTGCGAAAGCTCGAAAAGGCTTCCCTCAGCCTCTTGCATCAATTCTTCTACATCGACGGTCTCGTCGAACGCCTTTGTCTCCACCACGCTGGCATAGGAGATTAGCTGACGGGCAAGAAACTTCTGTGCGAGGATGTGGGCATGATACTCAATATGTGCGGATGATGCCACGTGAGAGCTGAGTTCCACGATGTAAGGAGCACCGCCTACGGCCTCAAGAGTTCCCTCACGCTGAAGCTCGTCCACCACCGTCATAATGTCAACGGGGTGCTCGTTCATGCTGAGGGTTTGGATGGCATTATAAATCTTCTGATGTCGGGGCTCGTAGAATGTTTCTGGACGTAGAGTCTCCGAAATCATGGAGAAGGCATCCTTGTCAATCATAAGAGCGCCGAGCACCACCTTCTCGATGTCGACAGCCTGCGGTTGCTTGTGTCCGTACGAGCTGTCGAAAGCCTTTGAAGTGTTCTTGCTGCGCGGCTTGTCAGATGGTGTGTTTGGCATAGGCATCATGGTGTGTTTAGACGTTCAACTTGTTTTTTTCGGGGAATACCACGGTAGGGCGAAAATGTTTGGCTTCCTCGAAATCCATCAGAGCGTAGGAGATAATGATGACTGTATCGCCGATTGCCACCTTACGTGCTGCAGCTCCGTTAAGGCAGATACATCCTGATCCGCGCTCGCCCTTGATGATGTATGTCTCGAAGCGTTCGCCGTTGTTGTTGTTGACAATCTGGACTTTCTCTCCTTCTATCATATTGGCAGCGTCCATCAGATCTTCGTCGATGGTTATGCTTCCCATATAGTTTAAGTTGGCCTGTGTCACCTGTACACAATGCAACTTAGACTTTAATACTTCAATCATCATATTGGTTGTGTATGTGTCGTGTGTTGTCTGTTATTATTTCTTGTATGTGATATGGTCGATGAGTCGGATTGGTGTGGCTCCGCAATATACTGTTATGCAGCCTACTATGTAGGGGCTTTCGTTCCAGTCGGCTACGTCCTGAAGAGTGTTGCCGTCAACGATGGAGAAGTATTCAACTTCCATTCCGTCCACAGCATTGATTTGTTTCACCACCCAGTCGTGTGTCTGGCTGACGATGTGATCTTCGGCGTACTTCTTGCTGGCTGTAAGCGTCTCATAAATTTTGGGGGCTATGGCACGCTCGTCGTCCTTTAAGAGTGTGTTGCGTGAACTTTTAGCCAGGCCGTCCGCTTCACGGATAGTAGGACACTCTACAATTTGGACATTAAGTCCGAGATCAGCCACCATGGCCTTGATGACTGCAATCTGTTGCCAATCTTTTTCGCCAAAATATGCATTGTCTGGGCGAACGATGTAGAAAAGACGTGACACAACCTGGCATACTCCATTGAAATGTCCGGGTCGGTGTGCTCCCTCCATTACTGACATAACGGAAGGATAAGAGAACGTACGGCGGTCTTCCTGAGGGTACATCTCGCTTACGGATGGTGCGAAGACGTAGTCGGCGCCGCAGCTCTCGAGCAATTCGCAGTCTGCGTCAAGTGTGCGCGGATAGCGGTCGAGATCGTTCTTGTCGTTAAACTGTGTTGGGTTGAGGAATACGGACACCACGGTTACTCCGTTTTCGGCTACACTACGCTTTACAAGTGAAGCGTGTCCGCCATGAAGGGCGCCCATCGTAGGTACCAGACCAACTGTCTTACCTTGTTTACGAACCTCAAACAACTCATTCTGAAGTTCAACAATACTTCTGAATAGTTTCATCCTATTTCTTATTTTTTATATGATAACCAAACCGGTTATCTGTGGTTATAACTCAATACCTAAAGCTGCGCAAAGTTAGTAAATCCCTTTCAGATGACAAACTTGGCAACTTTCGTTAACTTATTTTAATAGACTCAAGAAAGTCAGCTACGATGTAGCTACTGCCTCCCACGAAGACAAAATCGTCCGGTTGGGCATCGTCTAAGGCTGCACGATAGGCTTCCGTTACACTACCGTATGTCTTGCCTTTCAGTCCATGTTCTGCGCCGTATTCAATGACTTTGGTTTCGGGGATGGCGCGGTGTGTGGTGGCTTTGGTGAAGTAATATGTGGCGTTCTTGGGAAGGAGCGTCATGACGGTCTGTATGTCCTTGTCGTCCACCATGCCGAAGACCATACGTAGCTGACGGCATGGCACGCCTGCTATCTGGCGTGAGAGATATTGCCATCCTCCTACGTTGTGTCCAGTGTCGCAAATCACGAGTGGGGAGCGTTGGCAGATCTGCCATCTTCCCATGATGTGGGTATTGGGGCAGACATCGGCAAAGCCTTGGGGAATGCTGTCCGCATGACGAATGACGCCGTCTTGGAGCAGACAGGCTACGGCATGGAGAACCGTGTTGGCGTTCTTTGCCTGATAATATCCTCCAAGGCCGTAATGTATATGACCATAGTGAGATGATAGGAACGACATAGTTCCGTCTGACTCTGTCTGTGCTTTTGTCACTTCGGGAGTGTCCTCGGCAAAGGTGATAGGAGAGGAGAGTTGTTCTGCCTTTTGTGTGAATACTGGGCGTGTTTCGGGATGATTCTCTCCTATAACTACTGGAACGCTAGGCTTTATAATTCCTGCTTTCTCGCCGGCTATCTTTGCGAGTGTATTACCAAGGAACTGTGTGTGGTCAAGGCTGATGTTGGTGATGACAGAAAGGATGGGGGTTATGATGTTGGTACAATCGAGTCGTCCTCCAAGTCCAACTTCGATAACAGCAATATCTACCTCCATGTCGGCGAAATACTTGAATGCCATGGCTGTAGTCAGTTCGAAGAAGGATGGATGGAGAGGCTCGAAGAATGAGCGTTCCTCCTCTACAAAGCGTACCACGTAGTCTTCGCTGATGGGTTCCCCGTTTACGCGGATTCGTTCACGGAAGTCTACGAGATGAGGAGAGGTATAAAGTCCAACCTTATAGCCATCCGCCTGAAGAATGGATGCTATTGTGTGTGTGCATGATCCCTTGCCGTTGGTGCCGGCTATATGGATGGTCTTGAAATGACGATGAGGATGATGGAAGTGACGGTCGAGTTCTTCTGAATTGAAGAGGCCTTCCTTGTATGCTGATGCTCCAACCTTCTCAAATACGGGTGTGGCGTTGAAAAGGTATTCCACGGTTTGCTGATAATTCATCATAAATACTTAATTGCTAAAAAAAAGGTCTCTTGCTTCTACTTGCTTGAGAGTAGCAACAAGAGACCCTTGGGTAGTATGTAAAGGTTTGCCCTTTAGTTGAAATAATTCTTGAATCGGTCGAATATAGACTTCTTCGTCTCCTTGTCGCCCTTGAAGTTGTCGCTATTCTTGAAAGACTCGATAGCCTTCTTTTCATCACGTGACAATTCTTTCGGAACGTAGACGCTTATGTTGACAACAAGGTCGCCCTTGCCGTTGCCGTATCCTTCAACAGCTGGCAGACCCTTTCCTCTGAGACGGAGTGTCTTGCCTGGCTGTGTTCCGGGCTCAATCTTAATCTTTACCTTGCCGCCATCTATGGTAGGTATCTCTACGCTGTCGCCAAGAACGGCTGTAGGGAAGTCGAGCAGGAGATTATATATAAGGTCGTTGCCGTCACGTACAAATGTGTCGTTAGGGAGTTCGGTAATATATACCTGAATGTTTCCTGTAATACCGTTATGTTGTCCTGCGTTACCCTTGCCTGGAACATTAACCACCATGCCTTCAGCTACGCCTGCAGGAATCTTTATCTCGACAACTTCCTCGCCCTTAACGACTCCGCTACCGCCGCATTCCTTACACTTGTTCTTGATAATGGTGCCTTCGCCATTGCATGTGGGACATTCAGACTGTGTCTGCATCATGCCCAACATGGTGCGTACGGTACGTGTAACGACGCCGCTTCCATGACATGTCGGACATGTTTCAGAACCGCTGCCGCCCTCTGCACCTGTGCCTTTGCAATGTGTGCATGTGACATCTTTCTTGACTTTGAATTTCTTGGTTGTACCTGTGGCGATTTCTTCCAATGTGAGCGCCACCTTGATACGAAGGTCTGCTCCGCGATACTGCGGTTTCTGACGTTGACCGCCACCGAAGCCGCCACCAAATCCGCCGAATCCGCCGTGTCCGCCGAATACGTCGCCGAACATTGAGAAGATGTCGTCCATGGAGAATCCGCCTCCGCCGAATCCACCGCCACCGAACCCTCCTCCAGGAGCGTCAAATCCGAACTGGTCGTACTGTTGGCGTTTTTGTGGATCGTGTAATACGTCATATGCTTCGGCAGCTTCCTTAAACTTCTCTTCTGCCTCTGCGTTACCAGGATTCCTGTCGGGATGGTATTTGATGGCAATTTTTCGGTAAGCCTTCTTTATTTCGTCGTCTGTTGCCGTCTTGCTGACGCCAAGCACTTCATAATAATCTCTTTTAGCCATTGTCTGAAATGATGTCGTTAAAAACGATGTTGGTGATTTATTGTCCTACTGCCACTTTTGCGTGACGGATTACTTTCTCGTTAAGCTGGTATCCAGTCTGAAGACAATCTATCACTTTGCCTTTCTTGTCGTCACTCATGCCCGGAACCATTGCCACAGCTTCGTGAAAGTCGACGTCGAAGTCTTTCCCTTCTGTCTCGATTTTCTTTACGCCCAACGACTCAAGAGTCTTGCGGAACTTGTTGAAGATAAGCTGCATTCCGTCCTTTACTGCTTGTGCATCGTCAGTATTGTTAGCCAGAGCACGTTCAAAGTCATCAAGTATGGGGAGTACGGCGCAAACTGCTTTTTCGCTGCCGTTGAGCACCAACTCTGTCTTTTCCTTAAGTGTGCGCTTCTTGTAATTGTCGAACTCTGCCACAGTACGCAGATACTTGTCTTTGAGCAGCTCTATCTGCTTGTTGGCAACATCGAGCTGTTCCTCAAGTGTAAGTTCTTCCTTTGTGTCGTTATGTTTCGCTTCGTTGTTTATGTTTTCGGAAGTTTCCTTCTCATTAATGTTCTTGTCATTAATTTCGATTTCCTTTTCTTCGTTCTTGTTACTCATAATAATATATGTTTTTCTTAGCAATCAGCAAATATCTTGCCAATTGATAAATATAGCCTTAATATGGGTATTTGTTATGGTGCGTATGGTCGCAAATAAGGAGGCTATGACAAAATGCCATAGCCTCCCCATGCGATTTGGAGCATTCATAGTGTAAATGAATATGCTGCTTACTTGTTATACATCTTCTCCTTGAGGGCCTTGATCTCGTCGCTGTAGATATAGTCGTCGTAATCCATGAGCTTGTCAATGGTTCCGTTCGGAGTAAGTTCTATGATGCGGTTGGCGACGGTCTGTATGAACTCGTGGTCATGGCTGGAGAAGAGAATGTTGCCCTTGAATGCCACCAAATTGTTGTTGAAAGCCTGGATGCTCTCAAGATCGAGGTGGTTCGTTGGTGTGTCGAGAATCAGACAGTTGGCATTCTTTAGCTGCATTCTTGCTATCATGCATCGCATCTTCTCGCCTCCTGAGAGCACGTTCACCTTCTTCATTACTTCCTCACCAGAGAAGAGCATGCGGCCAAGGAATCCCTTCATTATAACTTCATTACCTGGTCCGTACTGTGAAAGCCAGTCAACGAGGTTCTTATCACTCTTGAAGAATTCGGTGTTGTCAAGTGGAAGATAAGCTGTTGTGATGGTTACACCCCACTTGTATGTTCCGGCGGCAGCCTCTCTGTTGCCGTTGATTATCTCGAACAAGGCTGTCATAGCCTTAGGATTGTGGCTGAGGAATACTACCTTCTCGCCTTTCTCGATATTAAAGCTTACATTGTCGAATAGTACGGTTCCGTCTTCGTCTGTAGCCTTAAGTCCTTCCACTTCAAGAATCTGGTTGCCCGGCTCTCTCTCCATGGTGAAGATGATGCCCGGATACTTACGGCTTGAAGGACGGATTTCTTCAACATTAAGCTTCTCCAACATCTTCTTACGTGATGTGGTCTGCTTACTCTTGGCAACGTTTGCTGAGAATCGGCGAATAAACTCTTCCAATTCCTTACGCTTTTCTTCTGCTTTTTGTCGCTGGTTTTGAGCCTGACGGAGAGCTAACTGTGAACTCTCGTACCAGAATGAGTAGTTGCCTGCAAATACAGTAACCTTACCGAAATCGATGTCGACGGTCTGTGTGCTGACAGAATCAAGAAAGTGACGGTCATGGCTGACAACGAGAACTGTCTGCTCTACGTTGCTGAGATATTCCTCAAGCCATTGTACGGTGTCGAGGTCAAGGTCGTTGGTGGGCTCGTCAAGAAGGAGGTTGTCGGGATTGCCGAAGAGAGCCTTGGCAAGCATGACGCGTACCTTCTCGTTATTTGAGAGTTCGCTCATCTGTTTCTCGTGCAGAGACTCCGGAATACCAAGGTTTGAAAGCATCTGGGCGGCGTTGCTCTCAGCCTCCCATCCGTCCATCTCTGCAAACTTAAGCTCAAGCTCTGCGGCACGGTTGCCGTCTTCTTCTGTCATTTCCGGCTTAGCATAGAGCTCCTCGCGCTCCTTCATATTCTTCCATAATGGTTCGTGTCCCATGAGTACCGTGTCGAGCACTCTATACTCATCAAACTTGAAGTGGTCCTGCTCCAATACAGACAAGCGTTCGCCTGGTCCAAGTTCGATGAAACCCTTGCTGGGCTCGAGGTCTCCGCTGATGGCTCTGAGGAGTGTTGATTTACCGGCTCCGTTAGCACCGATTACACCATAGATGTTGCCTGCTGTGAACTTCAGGTTTA